>Ga0265334_10000111_pt1 | contig 53728 bp, 46 predicted proteins | sample 42023metaG_FD_192442 | JGI IMG/M metagenome (GOLD analysis project Ga0265334, IMG submission 192442) | Rhizosphere microbial communities from Carex aquatilis grown in University of Washington, Seatle, WA, United States - 4-20-23 metaG | ecosystem: Host-associated > Plants > Roots > Rhizosphere...
CGTGCTGCTGTTCATCGCCGGCCTCGATACCGTGATGAACGGCATCGGTCACGGCGTGGTCCATCTGGCGCGCAACCCTGAACTGCAGCGCCAGCTGCGCGAGAATCCCAAGCTGATTCCGGAAGCGGCCGAGGAAATCCTGCGCCGCTACACCTTCACCGTCCCACCACGCCGCGTCGGCAAGGACACGGTATTCATGGGCGTCGAAATGAAGGAAGGCGAACGGGCCATGATGTTCCTGCCTGCGGCCGACCTCGACGCGCAGGAGTATCCGGATCCGCAACGGTACGACTTCAAGCGCCCGAACAGCGTCCATATCGCCTTCGGCGTTGGTCCACATCGTTGCCTCGGCTCGCACCTGGCGCGCTACGAGCTGCAGATCCTTTATGAGGAACTGCTGGCGCGCCTGCCGGAATTCCGCCTCGATCCCACGAAGCCGCTGCATTACCACGGCGGCCACGTCATCGGGCCGGATGCGGTCTGGCTGGAGTGGTAGTTGATGTCGGTGCGAAGGACGCTTCCACGCCTTGACGCTTGCAACCGTTCCTTCTGGACCGGAGGCGCGGAGGGCGAACTTCGCATCATGCAGTGCCAGGACTGCTCGACGTTCATTCACCCGCCGCGCCCGGTCTGCCGGCATTGCCTCTCCGAGAACGTCGCGCCCAAGGCTGTAAGCGGCAATGGGACGATCGATACTTTCACGATCAATCACCAGGCCTGGATGCCCGGCATGGAAGTGCCGTTCGTCATCGCGCGCGTCGCGCTGGAAGGTGCGCCCGGTGTCTTCCTGACTACGAATATCGTTGGTTCGCCGGTGAAGGGAGTCGACATTGGCGACCGTGTTCGTGTGACCTTCCTCCAGCAAGAGGATGTCTGGCTCCCTCTGTTCGAGAAGGTCACCTAGATGGCAGCAGCGAAAGAAGCGTATGTCACCGGCATTGGCCAATCAGAGGTCGGCGTCCGCTTGGCGCGGCACCCACTCCTTCTGACCATCGATGCGGTCAAGGAGGCGCTGACCGACGCAGGCTTGGCCATCGGCCAGATCGACGGTGTTTCGACTTACCCCGGTCGCTCCCACGCGTTCCTTGGCTTTTCACCGGTCGGCGCTGACGAGCTGATCGATGCGCTCGGCATTCGCGCCACCTGGTACGCCGGCGGTGGAGAGATCACCTCGCAGCTCGGCGCGGTAGTCGCGGCGGTCGGCGCGATCCGCATGGGCTTGGCGCGGCACATCATCTGCTTCCGTACCGTTTACGAAGCGGCCGCGCTCGCACGGCCTGACGAGTACCCGTCGAGATTCAACACCGGGCGTGTCGACGGTATTCAGCAGTGGACAATGCCGTTCAATGCGATCTCGGCCGCCAACTGGATCGCCCAGTACGCAATGCGTCACGTGAAGCGATATGGCCTGACGCGCGAGCAGCTCGCGCAGATCGCACTCACGGACACCGCCAATGCAATGCTCAATCCGCGCGCGCGTGCGATCACCAAGAAGCCGCTGACGCTCGACGAATACATGGGCTCGCGCATGATTTCCGAGCCGTTCTGCCTGTACGACTGCGATCGCTTCACCGACGCGTCGACCGTGCTGATTGTCTCCGCCGGTGATGCACTCGACGAGATTTCGAGCACACCCGTTCGTATCTCCGCTTGTGCTGGCGCAGTGGAGAGACATAGCTGGGATCAAGCTGAATGGGTTGCCGCTTATCCGACCGGCCGGGACCTGTGGAAACACACGGACTACAAACCCGAGGACGTCGACACGGTCCAGCTCTACGACGGCTTCAGTTTCAACGCGATCACCTGGCTGGAAGGACTGGGCTTCTGTCCGGTCGGCGAGGGTGGGCGCTTTATCGAAGGCGGCAAGCGCATCGCCCGCGATGGGGAACTGCCGCTCAACACCGGCGGCGGTCAGCTCGGTGCAGGCCGCCTGCACGGCTTTGGCTTTGCGCATGAATCCGTTGTGCAGCTGCGTGGGCAGGGCGGAGGTCGGCAGATTCCCGGCGAGCCGAAAGTGGCAATTGCCGCTACCGGCGGCGGACCGCTGGCGACCGCCATCCTGTTCGCCAGGGATTGATCCATCGATGCCGGTTCCGGGGAAAGTGGCGTGACCACGCTTCGCATTGCGCAGTGCTATACGGGCGGCATCGGCTCGGAAATTGTCCGCCGCATGGCGGGTCATCCGCAGATGGAGCTGGTGGGTGTTCTGGTTCACGATCCAGCCAAGGCGGGGAAAGATTCCGGAGAACTCGTAGGCGGCGCTGCCAACGGCGTACTCACCACCACTTCTCTCGACGACATCCTCGCGCTGAAGCCGGACGGCGTGATCTGGAGCGGCAAGACCTACGATATCGATGCCTACGCGAAGATCCTCGAGGCAGGGAGCAACCTCTACACAGGCATGGGTGGCTACTTCATCGAGGGCGCGCCTGAACAACCGAAACTGGCGGCGGCGGCGGCCAAGGGCGGCTCGTCCTTCTGCGCAGGCGGCAATATCCCGGGCCTGATCAGCGATGTGCTGCCGCTGTTTCTGAGCGGCTATACCGGGCGGGTCCGCCAGATCCGCGCCACGCAGCGCAATCATGTCGCCAGCAGTCACTCGCTGTTCCAGCTGAGCGAGCTGGTGGGTCTCGGACGGCCGCCGGGGAAAAATTCCTTGATCGATCGGCTCAATGCCGGCTGGACTTCGGTCGCCGCCCAGGGCTCCAAAATGATCGCCAAGGGCATGGGGCTCAACTGGGAATCGGTCGAGCTGATCAAGGTCGAATACGCGTTGGCGCCGCACCGTGTCGTGCTTGAGGCCAGCGGCCTCGCGCTCGATGCAGGGACAGTCGCGGGTGTGCGCTGGACCATTGTGGCGCGGGCAGGCGGGTGCGAGTTTTATCGGCTGACCAACGAGCTCACGGCGATGCTCGCTTTAGGAGAAGGCTGGCGTCAGACCGTCGAAGCGCCGGCCTGGCAAGTGGAGATCGACGGCGATCCGTCGATCAACTGCAGCTTCGGGTGGCCTGATGGCGCGGAGCCGCACCGCTCGAACACGACGCTGAACGCGGCGCGCGCCATGAACATGCTGCCTCGTGTCATTGCCGCGCGTCCGGGCCTGCTGACGGTACTTGATTTTCCTGCGGCGGTGGCTGGAGACGGATTAGGGAGCGCTGCCCGATGAAAGCGGTTGTTCGTTCCGCCCCCGGTGTTCTGGAAATCGAGGAGATGGAGCAGCCGAAGCCGGCCAAAGGTCAGGTGCTGGTGCGCTCGCTCGTCTGCGGAATCTGCGGTTCCGACTTGCACGCACTACATCATGCCGAGCATATGTTTGGAGTGATGACGGGTGGCGGCGACAAACCCAAAGGCAAGATGGTTTTCGGGCACCAGTTCTGTGCCGAAATCCTCGACTATGGTCCCGGGACGTCCCGCAAACTCGCGATCGGTTCTACCGTCGTGTCGATGCCCTATGCGAGTGGTCCGAAGGGAATGGAGCAGCTCGGCTATTCAGAGATTCTGCCCGGTGGTTTTGCCGAATATATGGTGTTGGATGAGGCACTGCTACTGCCGGTTCCGAACGGACTATCGGCGGCCGAGGCCGCCATGGTGGAGCCGGTGGCAGTCGGCGAACATGCGGTAAACGCGGCGCGTCTTTCCGGGAAATCGGTCGCTATGGTGATTGGCTGCGGCCAGATCGGTCTGGCCGTGATCGCATCGCTGAAGGCGCGCGGATTCGGCCCGGTCATCGCCGTGGATTTCTCGGAGCGTCGCCGCAAGGTCGCCGAGAAGCTGGGCGCGGATATCGTCATCGACCCGGCGAAGGAATCGCCTCACGCGCGCTGGGCCGAACTCAATGTGCCCGCCACGATGAAGGATCTGGCAACTGCCCGCTATAGAGGCGCGCCTGGCGACGCGGTCGTCTTCGAGTGCGTGGGCAAGAAGGGTCTGCTGCAGAAGCTGATGACGGAAGGGCCGCCCGCTGCGCAGATCATCGTCGTGGGCGTGTGCATGGAGACGGACTATTTCGAGCCCGTCATGGCGTCCGCCAAGGAGCTGTCGTTGCGCTTCGTCATCGCTTACAGCATGGAGGAGTTCGCCCAGACGCTGGGGAATATCTCGGACGGCAAGATCGACGCCGCCGCGATGATCAGCAATACCGTTGGCTTATCCGGGGTCGCCGGCGCATTCGAGCGGATGAGGGACGCGGAAGCGGAGGTCACCGTCCTGGTCGATCCTGCAGCGTGAGCGGCTCGTGGTTGTGCTGGCCGTCCGCCGGCGGATCTGCGCAATGGCAAGGGGAACTTGATGGGAGTGCTTGAAGGAATCCGAGTCCTTGACTTCGGCCGATATGTGGCCGGTCCCTACTGCGCGACCTTGCTTGGCGATTTTGGCGCGGATGTCATTCGCGTCGAACGTCCGGGCGGCGGCGAAGACCGCCAACTCGTCCCGATCACTGATGAAGGCGAGGGCGCTCTGTTCCTTCAGATCAACCGCAACAAGCGCTCGCTCACGCTCGATCCGGGCTCCAAAGCCGGTCGGGAAGTGATGCGACGCCTGGTCGCGACGGCGGATGTCATCGTCGTCAACGTACCTGACAGCGCGCTGCCCAAAATGGGCCTGGATTACGAGACACTGACCGACATCCGTCCCGACATCATCCTGGCCAACATTTCGTCGTTTGGGCCAGTGGGGCCCTGGGCCGACCGACCCGGCTTCGACAGCGTTGGTCAGGCCATGTGCGGCTCCGCCTATCTGTCCGGCCCGGGTGACGTGCCCTATCGGACACCAATTACCTGGGTGGATCATGCGGCCGCTCTGTACGCCGCGTTCGGAGTCATGGCCGCTTTGTTAGAGCGCTCCCGGACCGGACGCGGGCAGCAGGTTTCGGCCAGCCTGCTGGGGTCCGCGCTGGCATTCAGCAGCACCTATCTCATCGAGCAAGCCATTACCCAGCCCGATCGCGTCGCGATCGGCAACCGCAGCTTTGTGAACGGTCCCACCGACACCTTCCGGACGAAGGATGGATGGATCGTTACTCAAGTTGTCGGGCCGGTGATATTTCGGCGCTGGGTGAGGCTGATGGGCGAGGCCGATTGGCTGGAAGATCCACGTTTCGCGACCGACGAGCTGCGTGGTCTGAACGGGGCATTCCTATCGGCTCGCATGCAGGCTTGGTGCGAAGAGCGGACTTCCGTGGAGGCACTCGATGTCCTTGCCAAGGCCAATATCCCGGCAGGACCTGTGCTTTCGCCGCGAGACGCGCTTGAGCATCCTCAGGTTCGTGCGATGGAGTTGTTTGCTCCCACCAAGGTGCCTGGAATGGATCGCGAAATTCCACTGATACGCCTGCCGCTAAGCCTCAGTTCCACGCCGGCATCCATCCGCAGCGCTCCGCCGTGCGCAGGAGAACATACCGATGAGATTCTCGCGGAACTTGGCTTCACCGACGGAGAGGTAGCTGCTTTTCGCGAGGCGGCGAGCATCTAGCGGATCGGGGCGCTCAGCAATCGGGTGCATATTGCGGGGCAAGGGCTTTGATCTTAATATCTAGATCATTGGAAATAAGGTTCCGGGTCGCAGAAAGCGAAGCCCTGTTTTTCACGATAGCCTTGGACCAGGTGGCTCAAAAGGCGATACGACCGGTTCCTGACGTCACCCCTGAGAGAGTAAATAACGATGAGTGAATCTACTGGCGGCGCGAAATTCCAGATTTTTCGGGAGAAGGACGCCAAGGCACTTGCAGAAACCGGCATCATGTCGATGCCCAAGTTCACGCCGGCCCAGCAGGAAGGTTTCATGGGCATGCACCGTCCGGGCATGGCCCGCGGCGAACAGGTCAAGGTGCTGTTCAACATTCCGGGTTTCAGCCTGTCGCACGTCTGGTTCAAGAAAGACTATCCGCTGCCGCTTCACAGCCACGACTGCGACTGCCTTTATTACGTCATCGCCGGTTCGCTTCAGCTTGGAACTGAGGCATTGGGGCCACGTGATGGCTTCTTCGTTCCGGCGGGCGTTCCCTATACGTACAAACCTGGACCGGAAGGTGTAGAACTGCTTGAGTTCCGTCACGCGACCCAGTTCAATTTCAACGTGCTCGCTACGGGCGAGGCGTTCTGGAAACGCGCCGTGGAAACCGCCGAGGCGCGCAACGAAGAGTGGCGGACTGCGAAGATGCCAGCGCTCAACGTCTGACTGGCCGCGACCGGTGCCACATATCGGTGTGAGCGATATGCGGTAGGCGGTTGCAACACGCGTTACTTGCAATCCTGTAGTTGACAAGAGTATTTAGTATTTGTCTAACGATCCCAACGCACCATACCAAATAGAAGCAGCATATCGACGCATGGCTTGCTTCGGGATATCGCGTAATTTACCCGCAGCGCCTTCTTCGAGTGGTCCTTCTTCCATTAGCTGCCGTCGGGTTAAGGATTGGCCAGATACCATCCCGGCAAACGCAGTTGAGCCAAGGCATTGGCGAGGCTGCCGTCGGCGGCTGTGCACTGAATTTCGGCGATATAGTCGCGTGACAGGTCCTGACTGATATCGATGCCGTAGCCATCACCAAGTTCAATGTTGAGCTGGCGCGGGGCTGTCAGCGGCAGGCTGCCGGAAGTTGCGGTCGTGTCTCCGGGTTGTGGTCTTAATCCAAGGTCTACACTGAGAATTTGACAGGACTCAGCGCCGGTCGAATTCCATGTCAGAGCGGTTTTGCCGCCAACTTCGACGGTAGAAGGACTGAAGCTGGCACTGACCGTCATAGGTCCATGCGGCTGCAGCTTAAATATGGCATTGCTATCGATCGTGCCGTATAAATTGCCATCGATGCCTTGCGCCAGCGACCCGGGACGTCCACCGCTTGCCGAGCCAAAGGCAAAGAGTACGCTGAAGCTTCCATCCTCCGTCACTTTGTAGATCAGGCCGCCCTCATCAGCGCCCCCTGCGTAGGCGACGCCATAGAAGGCTCCGTCGCTGTTCAGCACGAGGGCCGAATGCCAACCATCGAAATTGGTCTGCCCGTTGAATAGATCGCAATGCAAGAAAAGCACGGCGCAGTCATACGACCAGCCGTTCCTGTCGAACTTGTGCAAGACGGTATGTCGACCGCTGGGGGTGAGCCGGAAGATCGCCTGTGGGCCATAGCGGAAGAGTCGTGGGCTTTCCACGCCATAGAAATTGCCGTCGCTGCCTTGAATGAGCCTGCCGAGTGCCATGGATGCGGAGGCGAATAGCCTTTTCGTTTGGCCTTGCGGCGAAAGACTGTGCGCGACGCCACCGGCGGTTCCATAGAAGTTGCCGTCCCGTCCTGCGATGACGTAGCCGTTGAAGCCCGGCAGTTTGTTGTCGAAGGAATAAACCGTGCTGAGGCTGCTATCCGCATTGATCTTGAAGAAAGTTCCTTTGCCGTGCTTGCCGCCGCTGATGGTCATGCCATAAACGCTGCCGTCCGCACCGAGCAGCAGACCGTAAGGGTCAGCGCCATCGGCATTGCTGAAAGTGTTTGGATCGGCAGCTGAAAATGTATGCAGCAAGGTGAATTGGCCATCCGGCGCGATTTTGAACAACGTGCCATTGCCATTGCTGCCACCCGCGACCTTGGCGCCATAGAGTGTGCCGGTCGTGTCGACGACCAGTACCGCACTACCGGCGCCGTCGGCATTGATATAGGGAGAAGAGACCGTACCGGGATTGTCGACCGGGGCAAAGACATGCAGCAGGGAGTAAGCGCCGTTCTGATCGATTCGATAGATAATCGACCAGGGTTGCGTACCTGCTGGCGCATAGGTTCCTACCGTTTCGCCATACACATTTCCGCCGGGTGCGCTGATGGCCGTATCGACCCAGCCTTCTGTGGCCGAGAATGTGTGAACCAATGACGATTCGCCATTTAGCTTGATCCGGACGACGTTGTTGTTGCTTAGGGAAAAACCATATAGATCGCCAGTGGCGGCAGCGACCATTGTCAGGTTATTCGCTAAGGGAGTCGGCTGATAGAGGACAGAATAGGTGGCGCTTTGCGAGCCTACTGTATGAAGACCATTTGCGGTTGCCGCAGAAGCTCGTGGCATCATCAGCAATTGGCACGCGAACAGTACAAGCAGCGCGAGCGTGGGTGAGTGGTTGCGACAGAAAAAGGTCGAATGTTTTGGCGTCACTGGTAATTCCATAAGGTTTTGTTGAGCCGCTGAATCCATTTCAGAAGCCATCGTAACTACCCATGCCAGGTATATCCATTTAAGCAAGGCAGCGATGAAGAAACGCGTAACGTGCCTCAAGCCGTTGCGCTCTGGTATTACTTCATTTTCTTTTCAATCAACATCACCAACAGCCCGTGTGTACGTTCCGGACTGACACAAATCTGCTTGTGCACCGCGATGTCATCATGGGCTCCAAAGTCATGGTCATAAATTATTTTGAAGCCCTTCTCTTTTAGATGATCACGCGCGTCGTCGATACTCTCGACATCAAAGACGACTGTAAATACGCCTTCGCCCTTGGCCTTCAGCATCTGTCCCATGACGTGATTGGGATCGGTCGGATGTACCAACTCGATACCAAGTTTCCAGTCCATCCAGGATTCGATGGGCTGACCATGATCGCCGCCTTCCAGGCGAAAAGTTGCGCCATTGAATAGATCATTGAAAACCTTCGATGCATCCTTGGGATCATTGACCAGCATTTCCACTCGATTCAGACCCAATACTTTCATGCGATTCTCCGATTCATTCCCCGTTTGAAGACGGAGTTATCAATTCCGGCTGCAGCCATTTTTATAATAGATTTTGCTTTTTGTGAAAATGTTTTGCAATATTCATCGCATAATACGTTCCGAGCGCGCAGGTCGGGTCCAGGTATTGGCTCTCCGTAGTGGCTCAAGAACAAATACATTGGAACCAAGCCGCTTTATTTAAATTCAGGCAGTGCAAAAAAGAGAAGCTCTATGTCCGATCCCCAGGAATTCGTAAACAAAACGGTTTTGGTCACTGGTGCGGGCACCGGCATCGGTTTCGCCTGCGCACAGGAATTTGCGCTGGCTGGCGCAACTGTCACTTTGATGGGACATCTAGCCAAGCAAATAGAACCAGCTGCCGAAAAGCTGCGAGCGCTTGTTGACGCCGACCGTGTTCGCGCCATAGTTGGGGATGTGACCGTCGAAGGCGATCTGGTGAAGGCCGTAAAACTTGCTAGCCGGGATGGGCATCTCGATATCGCGATCGCCAATGCCGGTAGTGCCGTGCCGGGACCTTTGTTATTGCTGAGCCCGGAATCGTGGCATTACACCAACACCTTAAATATCACGGGTACTGCCTTGACCATCAAACAGGCTGCACTCGCAATGAAGGCGCGTGGTGGTCGCATCGTTACGATTTCGTCAGCGGCTGGCACCAAAGTGGCGAAGTGGATGGCGCCGTACTCTACTACCAAAGCAGCAATCGAGATGCTGACGCGCTGTGCTGCAGTCGAGTTGGCGCCATTTAAGATCCATGTCAACTGCATTTCGCCGGGCTGGATCAAAACCGAGGCAATCATGGCGGCTTTTTCGGAGGGATTGACTCGCCAGGTTACGCATCACACCTTACTTGGCGACGGCGCGTTGCCAAAGGTTATCGCGGATGGCGCAGTGTATTTATGTGGTGACCGTGGAGCCTTTGTAACAGGCGAAGTGCTTTGCATCGGTGGTGGCATGCACGTCAGTGTTGGTGAGGATTTCGTCGATCTGGTGACAATGATTTACGGTGAAAAAGCCATTAAGGAATGCTCCGGCCAAACTGATGAATAGTCCCGGGGGTTCAATCCTGGCGAGTTTCGGTGTTATTCATAACGACCGCGTTTCGCCGGATGGCTCCAAAAATTGGACGCGACCGGTAGTCGAGTTTGTTGTTCTCTATTTGGAGTAGAAGATGACACCCCTCTTCGATCTGACGGGTCGGGTTGCAGTTGTAACTGGTTCTTCTCGCGGCATCGGTCGCGCGGCGGCTGAGCAATTAGCCGCTCACGGGGCCAAGGTGGTTATTTCCAGCCGCAAGGTCGATGCCTGCGAGGTGGTGGTTAAAGAGATCAATCGCCGCCATGGGGCCGACACTGCCATTGCGGTTCCGGCGAATATTTCGTCACGCAAGGAACTGCAGGGTCTAGTCGATGGTGCCCGCAAAGCGTTTGGTCGCATCGATATTCTCGTATGCAATGCGGCGTCCAATCCATATTTTGGTCCAATGTCCGGGATTGACGATGCGCAGTTCCGCAAAGTGCTGGACAACAACATTCTGTCCAATCATTGGTTGATCCAGATGGTGGCGCCGGAAATGGCTGCACGGGGCGAGGGCGCTATCGTCATCGTTTCTTCAATCGGCGGTCTTCACGGCTCGGACATTATCGGAGCGTACAACATCTCCAAGGCCGCTGATTTTCAGCTTGCGCGCAATCTCGCGGTTGAATTCGGTAGCGTAGGCATACGTGTCAATTGCGTTGCACCTGGTGTGATCCGGACAGATTTCGCCAAGGCGCTTTGGAGTGACCCTGCGCAGGAGCAGATGATCAAGGGCACTACCCCGCTGGGTCGTGTCGGAGAGCCTTCGGATATAGCAGGTGCAATCGCATTTCTTGCTTCGCCGGCTAGTGCTTATGTGACTGGGCAAGCGATCGTCATCGATGGTGGACTCAGCATTGCCGGTCCGAAATGGAAATGAACTGCTATCAGTCCGCGCCCGATGGTGCTTCTCAGACTGCACTGTCGTGGGGTTAACGGCTGCAGTGTTAAATGACCCCAGGCAAAGCCGAGGACTTGTCTCACAGAGTTAGTTCTGTCCGGTAACGCTCAGATGGCGCTGCATGACTTGTTATGACCAAATGCCATGCATGTCAGGCACGAGAAAATACGAGCTCAAATTTTAAATAAATATCATATGATATAGTATCTCCCGATATCATATTGACCGCATTCTTGTATGGATGGTTTGCGTCACTTCGGTTTTCTGCTCAAAGATGTCGCGCGTTTATCGTCCAAAAACTTCGAGCGGCGTGCCATCGCCGACCAGCTTGGGCTAACGATCGAGCAATGCAGAGTATTGGTGCACCTGGAGAAAAATCAGGGCATTTCCCAAACTCGACTGGCTTACCTGACGGAAACCGACCCGATGACGCTGGTGCGGATTCTCGATCATATTGAGCGGAATGGTTGGATCGAGCGCCGCCGCGATCCGAGTGACCGCCGCGTCTGGCGCCTACACCTGCAACCGGGTGCACGGCCGGTTCTGCAACGCATCTGGGCTATAGCGGACGATGCCCGCGACGACGCACTGGCCGGACTTAGTGCCGCAAAAGTCGAACAGTTGCTCCAACTTTTGGACAAAGTCCATAGCAATCTCGCTGCATTGGTGCCAAGTGCGAGTGGCCTAGAGCCTCGTCAGGCTGCGCCAGACATGCCGGTCGCGAAACATTCCGTCAACGCAATCACCCGATCACGCCGCAAGCGTCTGAAAGGCAGCAGATGAGCACCGCAGCATCTACAGCATCGTCCGATTCCGCCCGCCCGCTACTGCACGAACGGTGGCGGCTGCCGTTGCTGCTGCTCGGTGTCGTCACTGTGGGAATCGGAGCGCTGTATTTCTGGTTGACCGGCGGCCGCTATATGTCGACCGATGATGCCTACGTGCAGGCTGCGCGGGCGTCGATCAGCAGCAATGTTTCCGGCAAGGTCGTCGCAGTGGCTGTCGGCGACAACCAGCTTGTGAAACGCGGCGATTTGTTATTCCAGATCGATGATCAGCCTTACCGTATCGCTGTCGCGTCGGCTCGCGCCAAACTCGGCACCGTGCGACTGCAGATCTCGGTTGACAAAGCCACCTATGGCCAACGTCTCGCCGCGCTGGCGGCGGCAAAGGATGCGCTGGAGTACCAGCAGAGGGAATATCAGCGCCGGCAGAAGTTGCTGGCCTCCGGTGTTGTTACCCAGGCGCAATTTGACCAGGCGAAACATGCCTTCGATGAAGCCAGCCAACAGATGGCGTCGGCGCAGCACCAGGTCGATAGCGCGCTGGCGGTGCTCGGCGGCGATCCAAATATCGATCCCGCCAAACATCCGACAGTGCAGGTGGCACAGGCCGAACTTGATCGTGCCGAACTCAATCTTTCGTATACGAGCATAACGGCGCCGGATGACGGCATTGTCACCAAAGTGGAGCAGTTGCACGCGGGCGATTACGTCGAAGCCGCCAGCCCAGTGTTCGCCCTAATTTCGACGCGCGACATGTGGGTGGAAGCGAACTTCAAGGAAGATCAGCTGACGCACGTGCGTATCGATCAACAGGCGACGGTGACCATCGACACGTATCCCGATAAGACCTTCCGCGCGCGTGTCGTCAGCATTGCGCCGGGTACTGGTTCGCAGTTCTCGGCGCTGCCGCCCGAGAACGCCACCGGCAACTGGGTCAAGGTGGTCCAGCGGGTTCCGATCCGCCTGGAATTCAACGGACACATTCCGGATGTACCGTTGCATTCCGGCCTGAGCGCCACCGTTGTAGTCGACTCCGGCTATCACCGCAGTTTGTTTGCAGCGGACCATGAGTGAGTTTGCCGCGGCGGGTGAAGCCCCGCTGCGGCGGGGGATGATCACCGCGACGGTGGCGCTCGCTTCCATTCTGCAAACGCTGGACAACACCATTGCGAACGTGGCACTCCCGCATATGCAGAGTGCGCTGTCTGCCACACAGGATCAGATGGCATGGGTGCTGACGTCCTATATCGTTGCCGCCGCGATCATGATGCCGCTGACCGGCTGGCTGGCCGAGCGTTTTGGACGCAAGCGGTTGTTCATCCTGTCGGTGGCCGCCTTCACCATTACCTCCGGACTGTGCGGGATCTCACAGACGCTGACCGAGATTGTGCTATTCCGCTTCTTGCAGGGATTGGCTGGCGCGGCGCTGGTACCAATGTCGCAGGCGGTATTGTTCGATATCAATCCGCCGGAGAATCATGGCAAGGCAATGGCGCTCTGGGCGCAGGGCACCGTGTTGGGGCCGATGGTGGGGCCAATCCTCGGCGGCTGGCTGACCGACAATTACAGCTGGCGCTGGGTGTTCTACATCAACCTGCCTTTGGGCATTCTCACTTTTTTGGGGATGGTGGCGTTTCTCCCCAATGACAAGGCTCGGCACGCACAGTTCGATTTCTTCGGCTTCGCGCTGCTCAGCGTTGCCGTTGCCGCATTCCAGCTAGTGCTTGATCGCGGGCCGATCAAGGACTGGTTCGGGTCTCGCGAAATCTGGATCGAGGCTGTCACGGCCGGTCTCGCGTTCTATATGTTTGTGGTGCATAGCGCGACCAGCCGTCAACCGTTCATACCACTTTTGCTGTTCAAGGATCGCAATTTCATCATCGGCAGCGTTTTTATCTTCGTCGTCGGCATCGTGCTATTCGCGACACTAGCGCTGCTACCGACGATGCTACAGAGCCTGATGAATTATCCGGTCTACGACGCCGGTTTGCTGGTCGCGCCGCGCAGTGTCGGCACCTTCGCGGCAATGATGATCGCCGGGAAGCTAGTCGGCCGTGTCGATTCGCGCATGCTGATCGGCGCCGGTTTTCTGATCACCGCGGTGTCGCTGTGGCAGATGACACGCTTTAATCTGCTGATGGACGGCACGCCGGTATTCTGGTCCGGCATCGTGCAGGGGTTCGGCACCGGCATGGCCTATGTGCCGATGGCGGCGATGACATTTGCCACGCTGGTGCCGGAACTCCGCAATCAGGGTACTGCAATGTTTAGCCTGATGCGCAACATCGGCAGCAGTATCGGCATTTCAGTAGTGCAGGCGCTGCTGATCAGCAACACCCAGGTTGTTCACTCAACACTGGCCGAGCGGATCACACCATTTAATCTAGCTGCCCGCGATCCTCATATCGCCCACCAGATAAACTCAGCCGCCGGCATGGCTGCCCTGAATGCCAAGCTCACGGTACAGGCGACCATGGTTGCCTACCTCGATGATTTTTACTTCATGCTGATAACTACCTTGCTGACACTGCCATTGTTGCTACTGGTGCGGCCGGCGGGCAAGCGAGCTGACAACGACGTGCCACATATTGTGGTCGAGTGATTCGCGACTTTGTTTCCCAATTCGGTCCGGCCATTTTGGTCGACAGCATGCGGGCCGAAGCCGAGCTTCGCGAACATCTCCTTGCGACGCGGCGACACCATCTCCGTTACTGATGATTAGGTGTGCGCGCGCTGCAACATTGACACGTAATTGGCTGCCGCGCACTATCCGTGAAGTGTCAGTTGGCTTGTAGCAAAGCCGCAAAATAATAACTGGCACTGCATTTGAAGCACGGGGAGAATTCACAATGCTAATGCGCCATCTTGTACTGGCTGCTTCGATTTTCTCTGGCCACACAGCCAGTGCAGCAAGTAAATCTCAGGTCGCTGATGTTTCGTCAAATACCGCGGCGTATATCGTTCCCGTCCAGCAGGCATCGTGGGCGGGTACTGGAGCACCAATCATTGGGCCAGACGGAGCTTATTACCTAACCGTAGGCGACGCTATCGGACGAATTGCGGTCGATGGCGCAGTCACCAGTCTATACACGTTCAGTCCGCTCAATAATTTTGATCCAACCACCGGTATCGGTTTCAATAGCGATGGTGCGTATCCGAACCAGCTTCTATTGGGCAGTGACGGAAACTTTTACGGCAATACGACAAATGGCGGCGCCCACGGTTTCGGCACTGCCTTTCGACTAACGCCCGACGGTGCTTTCACAACGTTGTATTCGTTCGAGGCGAATCAGGATTCCGGGATTTTTACGGGCCGTAGCCTTGTACAAGGCAAGGATGGTAACTTTTACGGCATCGTCGGGGGCATATCCTACAACAGCGATTACATACCCGAGTTCTTCAAGTTGACCACCAATGGAGCCTATACCAGCGTATGTTCGCTGCCTCTCACGAGCAATGAATTCGCGGGAAAACTGGTTGTAGCAAACGATGGAAGTTTTTACGGCTTGATGGGAAACCGGGTCACCGATACCTTTATCGGCGTTTTCAGGTTCACGACCGATTGCGGTTTCACATTGCTCTATGCCTCAGGTGCAAATCTCACGTCGCTGCTCGTGGGCAGCGACGGGAATCTATACGCCACCGATACCGGCAGCGGCGCTTCGCCGGACAGCGGAGCGACAGGCGAGGTCTTGAAACTGAGCCCGGCTGCCGCCTCAACTATTCTCCATCAATTCTTTCCCGAAACCTATTCGACCTATGTTCCACCGAGTTGGTCTTGCTTCAAGGGCTGCCAGTGGACTGCAGGCAAATGGGTTGTGCATGGCGTCTCAGTCAATGCCGACGGAAATGCGCCGGAAACCTTGATCCAGGCACGCGACGGCAATCTTTATGGCACAACTAACGCGCAAGGACTGGACGGAATCGGAACTGTTTTTCGTATTACGCCAAGTGGCAGTTTTACCACCCTTCTTGCGTTTCCGGCCAATGTCGCCCTTCTGAACAGTTCGTCCCCGCCTGTGTTCCCGTTAATGGAAGACGCTCAAGGCAATCTCCTGGATTTCCTGGAAGAGCCGGACTTTGGCCAGTACGGCATATTCAAGCTTGTTCGAAACGCACCGCTGACAACTAGCATCTCGTTCAGCCGTCCGACGGTATATCTTGGGCAATCGACCACGCTCTCTTGGTCATCAACCGGTGCGACCTCATGCGAATTGCTTGGTGATGTCCAAGGTATGCAGGGCACCGCAGCTACTAGCGGCAGCACGACAGTGAGGCTCTATAGCAAACAATTGCGCCTGCCGAGCGCGTTCGTCGCCGGAATCCAATGCACTGCTGCGGATGGAAGTGTATCGAATGCGTCGGCAACGGTGACGATTAGTTCATCATATCCAAACTAGCTTGAAATGCGCCGCTGACAATAAGCATCTCCTTCAGCGGTCCGACTGTGTATATCGGGCAATCCTGTACTCTCATCTAGTTAGTCAACACCAGCGCTGGTTCCTGCGAATTGGTCGGCGATGTTTAAGGTGAACGGGGTCCGCGGCCGCCAGGCAACGCAAGGGTGGGGCTTTATAGCAAGCAATTGCGCGCGGTGAGCGTGTTCGTCGCCAGAATCCAATGCACCGCTGCGGAATGAATTGCTATCAGTCCGCGCCTGATGGTGCTTCTCTGCTCGCACGATCGTAATCGACCACTGCAGGCACATGGCAATTGCGACGCAATGGGGTAAAGCTGGCTGTCTGGTGGAAGAGGGTGGACGGGATTAAGGTACGGCAAGTAGTGCGACCGACGAGGAAACAGGTAGTCATAGTGGGTGGCAATGCTGCCCCGCATACAAGTATGTTATTGCGCGCCGAGAATTGATTCTTATCGGTGTCGGCTGCTCATGCTTACCTGACACAATCGTCGAACCGACTGACTGTACGACCGAGTACGAAACGCATGTCCCAGCAAGCCATGATCATCGACGCCTGGGCACAACATCCCACCCTGCGGCACATGCAGGATCCGATCTTCGAGTCCCTGCGCCGCTGGACCAAGACGCCGATGCCCACGGTAGAACTGCCGGTCGAGATGACCATCGTCATGATGGATCAGGCGCATGTGGACAAAAGCTTGATCAGCGCCTGGGTCGCGCCGCGGAACGTCATGATTTCCAACGACGAGGTCGCCGGCTTCGTCGCGCAAGCGCCGGAACGGCTGGTCGGTGTCGGGTCCGTGGATATCTCCAAGCCCATGAACGCGGTGCGTGAGGTGCGTCGCTGCATCCAGGAGCTGGGTTTCAAGGCGATCCGTGTACTGCCCTGGTTATGGGAGCTGCCGCCGACGGATCGGCGCTTCTATCCCATCTACGCCGCCTGCTGTGAATTCGGCGTCCCGTTCTGTACTCAGATCGGCCACACCGGTCCGCTAATGCCTTCCGAGGTGGGACGACCAATCTACCTGGATCAGGTCGCGCTGGATTTCCCTGAATTGACAATCGTCGGCGGGCATATCGGCTACCCTTGGACGGAAGAAGCACTCGCGATTGCCACCAAGCACGAGAACGTCTATATCGACACCTCAGCCTACACCGCCAAGCGCTACCCGAAAGCCCTGGTGGAATTCATGCAGGGCCATGGGCGTAGTAAGGTGCTGTTCGGCACCAACTACCCGATGATCATGCCGGCCAAGGCACTCGATGGACTGGACGCGCTGGGCCTGGATGAAACGGCAACAACAATGTTCCTTGGACAGAACGCAATGCGCGTGTTTAAGCTTTAGCCGAACTGAGGCGGGGCTAGAACTGAAACTTCAAATAGGCTTCGGCGAAGTCTCGATCCGACAGCATCGAAACGCGCATGACGGTGGCGATGCCGTTCCTGATCAGCGAAGTGGGGCGACGTATGAATTCGCTGTCGCAGGGTGCGCAGCCGCAGGATGTCGCCGACGCGATCACCGGCCTGTACATATAAGGGTGTTGCCGGTGTTGGCGTGCAGATACTACGCTGTGCGGCTGGCACATCAGCACCAAATGCTGGGTGGAACCGTGTTATTGACCTTGGGGGCGCTATTCAAGGAGCTGTTCGTGTATGTGGGCACGGAGTTTGTCGCTGATGCCGAGTCTATTCCGCACGTAAACATCGATCGTACTGTAGCTGTCTTCAATCGCGGTGAGAGCTGCGTTCAAATAGGCAGGGTCAGCGCTCAGGACCACGGACATGCCCTCATTCTGCGCCTTAGAAAGAGCTGCTAACCCCTGGATTCTCTCTCTGAACATCGGATTGCCCCGTAGTATTTCGTTCGTCAACAGATAGTCTTTGATGATGGTTGCCCTGGAGACGCCGAGCACGCTCAAGATGATGGCGGCAGCAACTCCTGTCCGATCTTTACCGGCGGAGCAATTGAAGACTAAGGGGAGCTCTCCCACAGCAAGCCGGCGAAGCAATTCGGTGACGGCTGCGGCCTGCTCGAAAGGCAAGCGCCGGTAGCCTTCAATCATGGTGGTGCGGGCCGTTTCTGCGGTCAGCTGGCCGGTGGCAATTAATCTTCCCAGGTCCGCAAAGCTTTCCGAGCTGTCACAGGCCCAATAGGCGACCCCCGCGACCGAACACCAGACATAGGGTTCGGCCTCGCGCTCGTGAGTCGAACGCAGGTCACAGATGGTCTTGATCGCTAGGCGTGCCAGGACTTGGTGGTCGGTGTCTGTCAGTCGCGCCATATTGCCGGCGCGAAATAGTTGTCCTCGCCGAATGCGTCGACCGGCTTCTGTCGGATAGCCGCCGAGATCGCGGAAATTGGCCGAGCCTTCGAGGATGGCTGGGCATCCAGAATTGGCGGGAACGCTGCTTTCAGGGGTCATAAATCCCTCAGCTGCCAAGGCGCGCAAGCGCTTCGGGCGTATTCAGATCGACGAACGCCGAAGCAAATCGAGCCGCAAGTCGCGTACATATCTCCGGCCGCTGATATTGGTCTTCGGCGCCGGTCGTGACCCATATGGCGAGACCGTAGGGCGGCGAGCTGCGGAAACGCAGCCAGGCATCGGCCGAACTCATGCGATCATCGCGGGGCACATCCAGCGCTTTTCGATAGCATTCGACCAAGTCTTGTGCAAAGTGGCGACGGTCGTTCTCATCGAGCGCGCTGATGATGAAGTACCCGACATCGTACGACCAATGCCCTTTTCGCACGACACCCCAATCGAAGAAACCCAGGTCGCCATCCGGCAGGGTGTATGTGTTCCCTACATGGGCGTCCCCATGAAGAAGTGTGGCTGCTGCGCTATTTCCAGAATCCATCTGACGCGTCCACATGTTCACCATGCCCTCGGGTCCCAATGCCGCTACGTCATCGGGCAACTGTTCCCGAAGCCGAGGGATACCCCTCGTGCATCCCAACTTGACCAATGCTTTGAAGCTACGCGATGCGGTCCAGGGGCGAACCCACCCCAGCTGCGGGTCAGTGGCCTTGGAGAATCGCCAGTATCGACTATGAAGCGTGGCCAGGCCTTCCAGTCCTTGAGCTACGGTGGCCACCGTCAGGGGTCGAGTCGCATCATTGAGCACTGCTCCACGCTCGATGACGTTCTCCATGATTATCATGTCGTTGAGACGAAGATAATCCACGGCCCCGTAGTAAAAAACGGGGTGCTCAAGAGGAAGACAGGCTCCAGACTCAACCAGCCGGCCTTCAATGAAGGCATTTTCCGTCGCCCACTGGAAGAAGCGGCGCAGGGCGTTGCCCTTCGTTTTAGCAAAAAGTGTCTTGGGTCCCCTCCCTTCCGAGTACTGCAACTCGAACAATGCACGGCTCGACGTGCCATCTGAACCACCGATGCGCTTGACTGCGGATACCTTCGCGCCCGGATGCCGGGCGGCGACGACTTGAGTCATCCACTCTGGCGTGATGTTCCAGTTGCGTGGAATGGCCGGCCCATGGATAGACCTTCCGGTAGCCGGCATGTTCTTGGATTTCCCCGCACAGCTATTCATTTACAGCGCTCCACCGCAAAGAAGCAGCATCAATCACTTTTGTAAGGAATTAAAGTGACTTCGGCACGCAGCCTACATAACCCTGTCTACGGGGGTCAAGGGTTTTTTTGGCGATCGCCCAAAAATAGTTGGGCGATCGCCAAAATCAATCGACCGCGGTCGCAGAGCCTGATTTGCCGCGGCGCTTGGATCGTCCTTTTGTTCTCAATGCGTTGTCGGCGGCGGCTTCCGGGACAGATCCGGTGGTGGATACACGTTTCAGCATTGACTTAACAGCAGCGCGGACTTTGGCGTGGCCGAACGATATGCCGGCCTCTGATTCTAAGGCTAGAAGAATCCCTGCGCTGGCAAACAAGAATGTCATTACGCGAGGATCGATCTCAGGGTTTACACCGGAGGTCTTGAAGTGTCGAAGTAGCGCTTGATGTTGCAGCCGTCTTAACTCTTCTCCGAATTTTGCAAATTCGGTTCGTAACGACTTGCGGTGATTGGCGAGTGCCATGAACTCGAGGTTCATGGTGGCGTTGGCACGATCGGTGTTCTGTTGCCACAACACTTGGAAGACGCGGCCATCCTCAAGTGCCTTGGCCATCAATGGCAGCCCGGTTTGTGCCCGTCGCCGGAAGAGCGCGAGGAACAAGTCATCCATGGTCGGAAAATAGTAGTGGACGAGCTGCGCTCGCACTAGCGCCTTGGCAGCGACGCGTCGTGAGGTCACCGCCGCATATCCCTCCTCCCGCATCATCTGCTCGGCTGCATCCAGCAGTGCGGAGCGTGTTGCTGAATCCTCGCGGCCTACCTTCTGTTTACGCATTGTCGTCGCTGTGAGCTCCACGATTCTTCATTATGGCGCACCGACTTGCGCTCAGACTGTGTATCCATTTTGGGAGGCGGTCATGGCGGGGGGCGGGGGGGCGGCTAGGCCAGCCCTGACTGCACGCTGGCGCAGGGCTGCAGGGCCCGCTGAGCCGCACATAGTCGCATTGCGGCTTGCCAGGAAAGGCTCACACTTCGATTAGTACAGCGCCAGCCTGGCCGCCACCGGCGCACATCGCGGCGATACCGAGACCGCCTCCGCGTCGACGCAGGTCATTGGCGAGCGTGATGATCATGCGCGCGCCCGATGCGCCGATCGGGTGCCCGATGGAGCAGCCACTGCCCGAGATGTTCACGGTTGCTTCGTCAAGGCCAAGGACGCGGCCTGCGCCTAGCGGGACAGAGGCAAAGGCTTCGTTGATTTCCCAGAGCCGGATATCTTTCAGAGCGACACCGGTGCGAGAAAGGAGCTTCTCGACGACCTGTGGAACAGATAGTCCAGTCTTCGCCGGTTCGACGCCGATAGATGTCCAGCCACGGATGGTTGCCACCACGTTCGCCCGTTCCGACCGGGCGATCGCGTCTGTAGTGATAACCACGGCCGCGGCCGCGTCGTTGCCGCCGCTGGCATTACCGGCGGTGATTGAAAAGCCTTCAATCTCAGGATGCAGCACCTTGAGTGCCGCGAGTTTTTCCATGGTCGTGTCGCGTCGTGCATATTCGTCGACCTTGAATTCCACTTCACGGCCTTCGGCGTTGCGGACCATGACCGGCACGATCTCGTCGATGAAATGGCCGGCATCAATCGCAGCGATGGCGCGTTGGTGCGAGCGCAATGCCCAAGCATCCTGTTCCTGGCGGGTCAGGCCGAGTGTTTTGGCGGCGTTCCAACCCACAGTGATCGACATATCGCGGTTGGGCGCTTCGGGACTGTCGGGATGCGTCGGGGGAATCCACATGTCCTGGAATTCCTGGGTCACCGGGTTGCGCTGCTGCATGCGAGGCATGAAAGAGCTTGAGTTCACGCCACCGGCAATCATGATCCGTTCCATCCCGGCGAGGATTGATCCCGCGGCAACACCAACCGCGGAAAGACCTCCGGCACAGTGGCGGTTCACGGCCATGCCAGCCGCGCGCATCATTCCGAGCTCGACCGCGGCATAGCGCGCGATGGCGCCGCCGCCAGCCATGGACTCCGCCATGACTACGTCATCGATGGCTTCAGGCGGGAAGCCTGACCGTTTCACTGCCTCCCGAATGACGGTTGCCGCCAGTGCCTCGGGTGGGATGTTGGCCAGCGACCCCTTTCGTGCGGTTCCCACGGCGGTGCGCACGGCGCTGACGATCACGGCTGAGGACATTGCAACATCTCCTAATCAAATATATATACGTATGACATGCTATCGCAGTTTAGGAGGCCCCGGCAGGGGTATCCAGACTGGGCTATTCCATTGCCGGGTGGATCAGCCCTGTATGGGCGGCCAGCAGGCGAGTAGGGTGCGCAGGCTGCTGACCAGGGCCAGAGGCTGATCGATCAGCACATGGTGCGCAGCCTCGGGAATTGGGATGACTGGCGTGCCATTCGGAAAAGCCTTGATGCTTCGTTCCAGCGCGTCCGGTGTGATGAGTGCGGACTTTTCACCGTGGAAATAAGCGATCGGGCAGCGCACCTCGCTGGAGATGTCATCCTCATCGCGATCTTTGACCGTCAACCGGCGCGGATCGAAGCGCCAAAACCAGTTCCCATTGCGTTCGACGAGGGCGCATCGTGCGATATGGTCGCCGATGAAGTCGTTGACGCAGTCTTGGTGCGGGGACAGGCGGAACCGCGCCAGCCCTTCTTCAAGGGTGTGGAAGGCTTGGTGCTCGGTACGGGCTTTCGGGGCACGGGCCTTGAGTTCCCGGAGCTGATCCGGAGCTATGTTAATGGGGGTGTCGATCATCACCAAGCCGCGGAACATCTCGTCGCGCGACGCAGCCACCATGCCTACCGTTCCGCCGAAGGAATGGCTGATGATGATCGGCCGCACCGGGCCCTTGTCGAGTCCGGCGGCGGCTACGGCATCGCGGGCTTCCAGGGCAAAATCGCCAACGGTATAGCCCGCCGCCCGCCAGTCAGAGCCACCCATGCCGCTATAGGACAAGGCAGCGCATCGCCACTCCGCGGCGAAGAACGGAGCGATATGGCTCCACCAGTCGGCATGTGCGCCGTTCCCATGTAGGAACAGCAATCCCGGTGCGCCGAGCCGGCCCCAGGTCAGCAGTTCAATGCCCACTCCGGAGGATCGGAAGAAGCTGCGCTCCGGCTTGTGGCTCAATGATGTTTCAAACCATGCCGGCGCCGGCGGCCGCTTGCCTTGATAGGGCGCAAGGAAATGGACGTTTTGTGACTGCGATGAAATTGGCATCCTCAGGCCTTTATCTTTATCGATAATGATCGTGTCCTCTGACGTGCTGTGGTGCTTCTGGCTGCAAGTCTGACTGGATTAGTCGGGACATGGCTATGGCTATAAGGCTGCAGCTGGCGTCTGAATTCAGAAAGTAGGGTTTTAAACAGTTCAATATTTGAGAACTTTCGCCGCACGCGGCGCTCGGTATTGGCGGGCATGCTGATTTAAGCTGGCCGGCGCCCGCATAGCGGCTGCGTTCAATTGCAGAAACTCGCTTTAGCTATGCTAATTTAGGACGTTGTTAAGCGCCAGTATGTCGATGTGACGGTTAGTACCCATCGAGTCACCTTGAATGTATTCTCGCAAATTGCAACAATCTAACTTCAGCCCTATTAGTTGGATGATTGAGAAAGTCGGATGAAGAACGGCAGCGTGGAATCCGAAGCTGCCTTTCGGGCGGAGGTGCGGGGCTGGTTGCGGGGAAATGTGCCCGCAGAGCCGAGTCCGCCGATCACGCGGGATGGTATCGAGCAGGCAAGCTACCTGCGCAACTGGCAACGCCAGCTGTTCGAAGCGGGCTGGGCCGGCATTAGCTGGCCCAAGGAATATGGCGGGCGCGGGCTGACCCAGCGCGAGCAAATCATCTGGTACGAGGAATATGCGCGTGCCGGCGCACCGGATGGGTCGGGCTTGTTTGTCGGGCTGCAGCATGCCGCTCCTACCCTGATGCTGTGCGGGACGCCGGAGCAAAAGGCGTTTTATCTCCCTCGGATCCTCAACGGGCAAGACATTTGGTGCCAAGGTTTTTCGGAGCCGAACGCCGGATCGGATCTGGCGAACATTCGCTGCCGCGGCACGGTGGTGGGCGACCATATCGTCGTCAACGGGAGCAAGATCTGGACGAGTTTTGCTCAGGCAGCCGACTACCAGGAATTGGTCGTGCGTACCGAACCAGGGTCGAAACGACAGAAGGGACTGTCCTGGTTGATCTGTGACATGCGTTTGCCGGGCATCACGGTGCGCCCGATCCTGTCGCTCGACGGCGAGTTCCATAATTGCGAAGTATTTTATGACGAAGTGCGCATTCCACTGACCAACGTTGTCGGCAAGCTGGGCGATGGATGGAGCGTTTCGATGGCGACACTGGCCTTCGAGCGCGGAACTGCTTTCATCGAATCGCAGATGCGGCTTTCAGTCACGGTCGAGAAGCTGCTGGATTTTGCGCGCAAGGCGCAAGGCAGCGGGGGGCGTCCCTTGATCGAGGACTCCAGTGTGGCCGAAAAGCTCGGCAACCTGCGTGCCCGCGCGGCTGCGCTCAGGGCAATGACATACCATTCCGCCGCTCGCGCGATGACGCAGAAGGTGCCTGGGCCCGAAGGGACCTATGTCGCGCTGATGCTGGCTGAATTGAAGCAGGAGGTCTATCGGCTCTGGCTGGAACTGCTCGGTCCTCAGGGGCTCGAGCGTGGCACTGGACACGATCCCGCCAACCCAGTCGAGAAGTACCTGTTCAGTTACGCGGGCACCATCGGCGGAGGGACCTCCGAAATCCGCCGCAACATCATTGCTGAGCGGATCTTAAACCTGCCTAAGCATGACGCGGTGGCGGAAATCCCCGCATGAGCTTCCTCGTTCCGACTGAAGAGCAGCTGGCGATTTCCCGCGGCCTCGCCGAATTCCTGGCGGATAAATTCCCGGTCAACCGGTTTCGCACTTCGAATGTTTCCGAAGCAGAGCGTTGGGGCGAGCTGGTCCGTATGGGCATTCTCGGGATTTCACTTCCCGAGACCGATGGCGGCATGGGGCTATCGCTGGTCGATGACGTGCTTGTCTCTCGCGAAGCGGGCCGCAACCTTGTCTCTCCCGCGCTGATCGGAAACATCCTGGCACCACATGTCGCAGCGCGGGCCGGGTCTCGGAAGTTGTGCGATTCGCTGCTTGCCGGAGAACGCCGCGTTGGCATCGCGATGGTTCACTCACAGACGGAGATCCGGGTGATCGATGGCGATAGCGGTATCTTCTTGCTGGTCGAGCCGCACCGGATGCGGCTGATGGATTGTGGGAGCGACGGATTGCGAGCACTTGCCTGCATCGACGAGACGGTGCAATTGTCCACAGCGCAAGTACGCGAATCGGAGCTCGCCCGCGTCGATGGCAAGGATCTGGTTCTTGCCGCCGAGCTGCTGGCGGCGGCGATGCTGTGCGGGCAGCTGGAAACGACGCGCGACATGGCGGCGGAATATGCGCGCACCCGCGTCCAGTTCGGTCGCCCGATCGGCGCCTTCCAGGCGATCAAGCACCGTTGTGCCGACATCGCGCTCGCCGCGGAGTTGTGCTGGTCGCAGACTTTGCACGCCGCCGATGCCCTCGCGTCGGGCGCCAAGGACGCTGAATTCCATGTCCGCGCCGCCAAGTTGCTGGCGGGCGACGAGGCGTTGAAGGCGGCACGTTTCAATATCCAGGCCCATGGCGGCATGGGTTTCACGGCGGAGGTGGACGCCCAGTTGCTGATGAAGCGCGCCCATGTACTGCACCAACTATTCGGTGATCCCCGTCTCGTGCGTTCCAAGTTGCTGGACCTTACTTTGGTGATCTGATGGCAGAAGATATTCTTCGCGAGGACCGGGATGGGGTCATCGTCCTATCCCTCAACCGGCCGGCCAAGCGCAATGCCATGACGGTGGCAATGCGCCAGGTCATCTTTGCGGCCGTCGACGATCTGCGTGACCGCGAAGACCTGCGAGTGCTGCTGATTCGAGCGAATGGCGCTTTCTTCACCGCAGGCATCGATATCGTCGAGCATCAGAAACTTTTTCCACCAACGCGAACCATGCAGGAATTCCGGCGCGACTATCGCCGCAATCTCCATCTGCATTTCGACGAGATGGAAATGGTGGAGAAGCCGGTGGTGATGGCGATCAACGGCCCCTGCCTCGGTCTCGGCGTCGAGATGGCGGGAGCTGTCGATTTTCGGCTGGCATCGGACAAAGCGCGCTTCGGCCTGCCCGAAGTCGATCTCGGGATGATCGCGGGTAGCGGTGGAACCAGCCGCATCGTCCGCCTCTGCGGCGTCGGCTGGGCCAAGTGGATGGGCATGGCCGGCGAACAGATGGACGCCCAGACGGCGCTGCTGGCCGGGCTGGTGCAGGCCGTGTGGCCGAGCGAGGAATTCGAGGAACAGGTCTGGGCCTTCTGTCAGCGGCTCGTCCAGCGCCCGGTCGATGCGCAGGGTGTCGCCAAACTAGCGATTGACCTCTGCAAGGATCTGGATCGTGCGGGTGGCCGCACGGTCGAACGGATCGCCAACACACCGCTCGTTCTGCGCGATAACAAACCGCGAATCGATGGCCGCCTCTCGGCCCCAAAGACGCAAGAGAAGGATAAGAAATGAGCTGGAATACTATTTTGTTTGAAAAGCGCGGCCGTACGGCCTGCATCACTCTCAACCGTCCGGACGTACTTAATTCGATTTCGATCGAGATGATGCGCGAACTCAAGCGCGCCTGTGTCGAGGTGGAGGAAGACAAGGACATCTGGACCGCCATCGTCACCGGCGCGGGAGAAAAGGCGCTGTGTACCGGCGCCGATATCAATGTCATCGAAGGCACCTACATCGATGGTCATCCGACCGGCGTCGACATGTGGGGCGAGGGCATGCTCACGTCCTACCGCCAGTGGGAAGTGCCGCAGGAGGCCACGCCGCCTTATCTCAATATGTCCAAGCCGATCATCTGCGCGGTGAACGGTGCCGCATGTGGCGCGGGTCTCGACCTCGTATCGACCAGCGATATCGCGATTGCCGCTCAGCATGCGACGTTCTTCGATCCGCATGTGTCGATCGGCGTCGTGTCGGCCCGCGAGATGGTGCGCATGGCACGGGTCCTTCCAATCAACGTGGCGATGCGCATGGCAATCATGGGCAAGCACGAACGCATGAGCGCGCAACGCGCCTATGAACTGGGTTTGATCACCGAGATCACTCCCAAAGAATCGCTGATGGATCGTGCCTGGGAGATTGCCGAGATCGTCAACCGCAATGCTCCACTGGCCGTTCGCGGCACCCGCATGGCCATCCGCAAGGGCCTGTCTCTACCGGTGTATGAAGCCGAGCTGCTCGCCGAAAGCTATCGCATGCGCTGCGCCCAGACCGAGGACGCCAAGGAAGGGCCGGCGGCCTTCCTCGAAAAACGCGCGCCGAACTGGAAGGCCGCTTGAGCACCACCATCGTGCGCCCTCCGGTGCAAGCGGAAAAGAGGACGGAATCGACTCAGGTACTGAAGAGTATTCGCGTTCTCGATTTCGGACGCTTCATCGCGGCGCCCTGGTGCAGCGCCATTCTGGCCGACATGGGCGCGGACGTCATCCGCCTCGAGAAGCGCGAAGGCGGCGAGGATCGATGGGTACAGTCGGTCGTGCCGAATGGGGTGGGAGCGGGTTTTCTTCAGTGCAACCGCAATAAACGGTCGATGACCCTCGACACGACCATGCCTGAGGGCCGCGAGATCGCGCGCAAGCTGATCGCGACCGCGGACATCGTCGTCGCCAACATGCCCGACCAGGCGATGCGCGACAACGGGCTCGACTATGCCAGCCTCAAGGCGATCAAGCCGGACATCATTCTCGCCTGCGCCACCGCCTACGGACGGGGCGGACCCTACAGCGATCGCGTCGGCTTCGACGGCATCGGACAAGTCATGTCCGGGGCGGTCTACCGTACCGGTCTGCCCGACCAGCCGATCCGCACCGCCGTTCCCTATGTCGACCACGCCACCGCGCTAGCGCTGACCATCGCCACCATGATGGCGCTGTTCCATCGTAACGCGACCGGCGAAGGCCAGGAGGTCGAGGCGGCGATACTGCCGGCGGCCCTGATGATCTCGAATCCGCTGCTGATCGAACAGGCGATTTTGCAGAACAACAAGGGTCGCGTCGGCAACAAGGGCATGGCTATCGGTCCCGCCGACCTGTTCAAGGTGGCGGACGGCTGGATCCTGGTCCAGGTTGCCGGGCAGGCGATGTTCAAACGCTGGTGCCGGCTCGTGGGTGAGGAACAATGGTTCATCGATCCACGCTTTGCCAACGACGATCTGCGCGCTGTTAACGGTGACGTGCTCAACGATCGAATGCAACAATGGTGCGACGGGAAGTCTGTCGTTGACGCCATGAAGGCGCTCGACGCGGCGCGCATACCCGCTTCGCCGCTGCTGTCGCCGCAGGATGCAATCGATGATCCGCACGTGCGAGCGATGGGCTATCTCAAGCCGATCGACTACCCCGGCCTCCCGTGCCCGGCGCCGGTGATCGAAACACCGTTCCGCATGTCCGCAACTCCGGGAACGATCCGCAGCCGGCCGCCGCTGCTTGGAGAGCATACGGATGCACTGCTCGCCGAGCTGGGTTATGACACGATCGCGATTACGGGTTTGCGCACGCGCAATGTGGTCTAGTCCACTGAACCAATGACATTCCGCCCTGGCTGACGGCGCCACTCGGGCGCGCCACTTCGCTGCGAACCGAAAGGTTTCACGGTTCGTATTTGCGCACTACGGTCCAGGCATCACCGGCGCGTGATAGATCAGCGTGCCGCTGAGCAACCAGAGCAGGAACAGCACGATCGGTGCATGCACGACGAGCTGCAGCACGCTGAATCCAACCATATCCTTGGCCCGCAGTCCGAGGATGCCAAGCACAGGAAGCATCCAGATTGGATTGACCAGATTGGGCAGCGCTTCGGCCGCGTTGTAGACCTGTACGGTCCAACCCAGGTGCACGTGCAGATCGTTGGCCGCCTGCATCACGTAAGGCGCTTCGATCAGCCATTTGCCGCCACCGGATGGCACGAAAAAGCCGAGCAGTGACGAGTAGAGTCCGACCACAACCGGAAAGCTGCCGGGTGTGGATAAGTGTGTGAGAACCTCGGCCAGGCGCGCTGAAAGCGTGAAACCGTCGGCGGCGGGTGCGCTGGTCAATATCTGAGCCACCGCTCCATAAAGTGGAAACTGGATCAGGATGCCGGCAGTCCCCGGTACTGCGCGCATCACGGAATCGAGAAAGCGCCGCGGACGCCAGTGCAGCAGAAGTCCCAGGATCAGCAACAGGAAGTTGTAGCTGTTGAGATTGGACAGTGCGCCGATCGGTCCCTTGGCGGTGAACTCATGCCACAGCCAACCGACGCCGAGCGCCACCAGGGCCATGCTCAACAGCGGTGATTGCTCCAACACGTCGGCAGGGCGGCGCTGCGCTGTTGTGGCAGGCGATGGGCGCGATGTGTCGAGGCCGAGTCGCTGCGCGGTCAATGCTTCAGTGGGTCCCGGCGCGGTGAACCAAGCCACCGCAATCGACACCACGACCAGAACGGCGGTGAGCACGAGAGACTGCCAGAGAAAGATTGTTTCGGAGAAAGGAATCACGCCCGTCACGGCGAGCAGTTCCTTGCTCATGCTCGCGGGATTGGCCTGCAGCTGCGCGGCTGAGGACGAAAGCCCCAGCGCCCAGGTTGCTCCCAGGCCGACATAGGCGGCGGCGCCCGCCGCACGGTAGTCCATCTGCAGTTCTTCACGCCGCGCGAGTGCGCGTGCCAGCAGCGTGGCGCCGATCAAGGCCAGACCCCAATGCAATAGGGAGAGCAGCACCGCCGTGGCGGCCACCAGCGCTACAGCGCCGCGCCCGCTGCGTGGCCGGGCGGCGAGCCATTCCAGCGCGGCAGTCATCGGTGCCGAATCCGCCACGACATAGCCACCGATCAGCACGAAGCACATCTGCATCGTGAACGGAATCAAACTCCAAAAGCCATCGCCGAATGCCCGCGCCACACTGACCGCCGGTGCGCCGGCAGCGGCAGCGGTCACAGCCACCAACACCAGTACCAGAGCCGCCACGGCGAAAGGATCGGGAAACCAACGCTCCGCCCACGCACAGGCGCGCAGCGCCACACGTACGGCAATGCCCTGCTCGTGCCGGGACATCTCGCCCCCATCATTTTTCTGGAAGGCCAAAGTGTATGCGTATCGCTGGATTGGCGAGCCTAGAGTGTGGGCACCGTGCACGACCCTTCTGCACCGCACTAAGTATGGGAAAAGTATGACGGGAAGGGATATTTTTTCGTCCGGAAACACCCCTCATATTTAATTAGTATACTATTTGGAAGACCTTAATCAGCTTGGTGAGCAGTGTGAAATTCATCATTCGCGCGGCCTATGAATTGGCTGCGAGATGCAGTGGAGCAGCCTATGCAGCTTGAGCCCACCAGCGATCAACGCATGATGATCGACACGTTCGCACGCTTTCTCGATGCGGAAAGCAGTAGCGCACGTGTCCGGGCCGCATTGCCGCAAGGATTCGACCGCAAGCTGTGGAAAGGCCTTGCCGAGCTTGGCGCGCTGACCATTCGTACATCGGAAGAGGCAGGTGGCCTCGGACTTGGAATTTTCGACGCCGGATTATTGATGGAAGAAGCCGGCCGCACGCTGGCTTCCGGCCCTCTTGCTGAGGCGATTGTCGCGGCGCGCCTGCTGGCTCAGCTCGACCCGGCGGATAAATCGGGGCTGCGCGAGGCTGTGGCCAGCGGGGATAGTGTCGTCACCCTCGCGATGCACGATTGCGCTGTCCAGAAAATACAGCTTGTGGCTGGCGGCGCCGTAGCGGACGCTGTCATCGCGCTTGACGGCGACAAGGTCGTGCTGGTGCGGCCGAAGGGGCGGGCCGATCAAGGCGAGAGGACACTCGCATCCACGCCGATCGCGCGTCTGCGGCTTGATCAGGGCGATCGGATCGTGCTGGGGCAAGGCTCAGCAGCCGTTGCAGCGTTTTCCGCCGCCATCGAGGAGTGGAAGCTGCTGATCGCACTGGCCTTGAGCGGTCTTGCCAAGGAAGCAATCCGCATCGCCTCGGCCTATGCTTGCGAACGTTCGCAGTTCGGCCGTCCGATCGGCGGCTTCCAGGCGATTTCCCACCCGCTGGCCGCCGTGGCGGTTGAAGTCGATGCTGGCCGCCTTAAGGCTTGGCGAGCGATCCGCGCGATTGCCGACCATGCGCCGGAAGCAGGCGAAGCGATATCGTCCGCCGTGTGGTGGGCCTGCATGGCGGCCGAGAAAGCCGTGGGGCAGGCGCTGCACACGTTCGGTGGCTATGGTCTGACATTGGAATACGACATTCATCTCTTCAGCTTGCGAGCGAAGGCTTGGCCGCTCGTGCTGGGCGACCCCAATCTACTTCTTGACGAGGCGGCAAGGCGGCGCTATCACGGTGAAGTGGCACAGCTGCCGGATGCCGGGCCGATGGCGGTCGAATTTGGCCTTGGCGAAGAGGCCGAAGCGCTCGCGGCGGAAACCCGCGCCTTCTTTGAGGCCAACATGACGCCCGAACTGCGGGCTAAGGCGCACTATTCCTTCGCCGGTCATGATCCGGGGTTTCACAAGAAACTGGGCGCGGCGGGCCTGCTATTCCTTGCCTGGCCGAGGCGCATGGGTGGCCGTGGTGCCAGCCCCTACGCGGTGCAGGCGGCGCTCAAGGTCTGGGACGAATACAACTGGACGACCCACTTCCAGGGCACCTGCAACATCATCGGTTTCATCATGGACCGCTTCGGCAGCGACGAGCTAAAGGCCGAGGCGCTGCGCCGGGTCATCGCGGGCGAAGCGACATGTGCTCTCGGCTTTAGCGAGCCGGGTTCGGGCTCTGACGTGTTCGCTGCGAAGACCCGCGCGACGCGCGAAGGCGATGGCTGGCGGATCGATGGGCAGAAGATGTTCACCAGCGGTGCCGAGAGCGCCGACTATGTGCTGTTGCTGACCCGTACCGATCCCAATGCGGCCAAGCATCTTGGGCTGACGATGTTCATCGTGCCGCTCAAGGCGGAAGGCGTCACCATCCAGGCGGTCCACACCTTCCAGGAGGAGCGCACCAACATCACCTATTACGACGGCGTGCAGATCCCGGACCGCTATCGGCTGGGCGAGGTTGGGGGCGGGCTGAAGGTGATGGCCAGTTCGCTGGAGATCGAGCACGGCATGTCGTTCGTTCGGGACCAGGAAGAACTGCTGCATGCTGCCGAACGATTCTGCCGCCAGACTCAACGAAATGGCCGACCGATGATCGAGGATGCAGGTGTGCAACTGCGCCTCGCGCGGGTGGCTGCCAATGTCGCCGCTTCGCGGATGCTGCACTTTCGCGCCCTGTGGGTTTCGGCCGAGCGTAAGACCAATCTTGCCTACGGACCTTCGTCGAAGATGTTTTCCTCGGAAGTTTACAAGTCGGACTCCTTCGACCTGCTCAACCTGACAGCACCGGAATCGCTCGCCTTCGCTTCGGCCGATGCGGCTTACATCAATCTGTGTTTCCGCCACTCGCAGGTGTCGACCGTCTACGGTGGTACCAGTGAAGTGCATCGCAGCATGATTGCCGAGAAGCAACTCGGCCTGCCGCGGTCGCGGTAGAGCGCCTGTCGTACGCGTCTGTTCCGCGGTTTTGGCAAACCCACTTGATCATGGAGTGGGAATGCAAGGCTGAGGTACGAAGTACTGAGGAGCGGAGCCGGCAGTATTCAAGTATGGGAAATAAAAAACGTGGACGTCATATCAACTGAAGACCAGCGGATGCTGCAGGACAGTACTCGCCGCTACCTCGAAGATCGATCACCGATCGGTGCCCTGCGGCGCCTCGCGGACAACAAGGTCGATTTCCATGCAGGCGCCTGGCGCGAAGGCGTCGCGCAGGGCTGGGTGGCACTGTTCACGCCGGAAGCGCACGGCGGCTTGGCAGAATCCGCCCAGGGTGTGATCGATGCGGCGATCATCGCCGAGGAACTCGGCAGGGTTGTTTATTCCGGCCCCTTCCTCTCCAACTGCGTCGTCGCCTTCGCAGTCGCCCAGGCCGGGTCTGAGAAGCAGCAAACTGCATTGCTGCCGGGTCTTGTCGCGGGCGACGAGCTTGCCGCCTGGTGCTTTGCCGCCCCCGGCACTAAGTCGGGCACCGAGCCGGGAGGCGTGCGTGTCACGCGCAAGGCCAAGGGCTTCACCCTCGACGGCACCGCTGCCTATGTGCAGGACGCTCAGATCGCCGGCCACCTGCTGGTGACCGCGGTGGATGACAGCGGCCTCTCGCAGTTCCTGATTCCGGCGAAGGCGCCCGGAATCACGATCCGTCCCTTGGAAACGCTCGACCTGGGTCGTCAACTCGCAGATGTCGAATTCTCCGGCGTAAGCGTGGCTGCGGATACTCTGGTCGGCGAATTCGGTCGTTCGGCTGATCTCGTCGAGCGCCAGCTTCAGGTTGCGCTGGTGATTCACTGCGCCGAAACGGTCGGAGCAATCGACCGGGCGCTGGAGTTCACGCTCGAATACGTCCAGCAGCGTTACGCCTTCGGCCGGCCGATTGGGTCGTTCCAGGCATTGAAGCATCGACTCGCCGATCACGCGACCCAGCTTGAAGGTGCCAAGGCCGTTGTCGCGCATGCTGCCAAGGCGGTGCAAAACGCCGCGCCCGATGCCGCCATTGCGGTCAGCGTCGCCAAGAGTCATTGCGGTCGCTTCGGTACCGAGATCATTCGCGATTGCCTGCACATGCACGGCGGTATCGGCATGACCTGGGAGCACGATATCCATTTCTACCTGCGCCGCGCCGTATCCAACGAGGCCTTGTGGGGTGCTACGCCTGTTCATCACGAACGGCTGTGCCGTCTTGCCGGACTTTGAGGACAACACCATGACTCAGTCGAATAACAACGAACGCCGCGACAGCGAAGAACAGCGCGCATTCCGCCTCAAGGCGCGGGAGTGGATGAAGGGCAGGCTGCCACCGCGTGTTCCCGAGGAAGCCCCCATGGATTGGGAGAACAAGGACCTCGTCGCCAAAGACCGTCACATTCAACGCATGCTGTGGGATGGCGGCCTCGCCGGCGTCACGATCCCGAAGGTGTATGGCGGTCAGGGGCTCGATAAGCGCTTCGAGGACATCCTTTACGAAGAGGCCGAGCCTTATCGGCTGCCGTGGCACTTCGGCAATGCCTTCAACGTCGTCGTGCCCACTCTACTGGCCCATGCCAGCGAAGAACTGAAGATTCGCTATATCCCAGCGATTCTCAAGGGCGAGCACATCTGGTGCCAGCTGCTATCCGAGCCGTCGGGCGGTTCCGACCTCGCCGGACTGCTGACCCGCGCCGAATTGCGCGGTAACAAGTGGGTGCTTAACGGATCCAAGGTATGGACCACCGGCGGTCTCAACTGTGACATGGGCATCTGCCTTGCGCGCACCGACTCCAGTATCCCCAAGCATGCGGGACTCACGATGTTCATCGTCAGCATGCACTCTCCGGGGATGACGATTACTCCGCTGAAGTTGATCCGCGGCAACAGCGACTTCTGCCAGGAATTCTTCGACGACGTCGAAGTGCCGGAAGATCATGTTGTCGGCAAGGTGAACGATGGCTGGACGGTGGCGAGCACCCAGCTCGCCGCCGAGCGGGCCGGCATGGCGCGCGGCTGGCACACGGGCATGAAAGCGGCGGTGGAAAGCGAACGGATCGAGCTTTCCCGCAGCTATGTCGATCTGGCGCGTTCACTGAACGTGGCTGACGATTCGCACGCGCGACAGCTGATCGGCGAGGCGTTCGTCATCGATGCTGTCCACAAGCTCACCACACGCAGGATCGCTGTGGGGCTGCGCAATCGTGCGTTGCCAGCCACGGCGGGGGCGATTTCCAGCTTGATGGCGGCGCGCACCGATGTGCGTCGCACCGCGCTGCTGTCCGAACTGACCGGTCCTGCCGGAGTGGCTGTCGCGCCGGGCGGCGAGGGGCCGGTCTGGGGTATGAGCCGGGTCAGCACGCATCGCATCGGCGGCGGCACCACAGAGATGCAGTGCAATTCAGTCGCCGAACGCTATCTCGGTCTGCCGCGTGAGCCGAGCCAAGATCGCGATCTGCCGTTCAATCAGCTCAAGACCAATGCTGCGAGGAAGGACTAGAGTCAGGACCAATCAACTGAACGAAAACTCGGATGACGACATCAAGCCCGGGAGGGAGCTCAATCAGCCGGCTGGTGGCTTGCCGGCGTTAATCGCCAATTGGGCGGCGAAAGCCCGCTTGTATGCGGGCCGCGCTTCGCCACGGGCGACATAGGCAGCCAGGTTCGGAAATTCGTCCAGAATGCGCGATGGTTTCAGCCTGAGCAGCACCGACACCATGATCAGGTCGCCCGCGCTGAACGCAGCATCGAGCCAGTCGGCATCGCCCAGGCGAGCGGAAAGTTGGCCCAGCCGATTGCGGATGCGATCCTCGACCAGAGGCAGGCGCTCCTTGCTCCAGGGCTTGTCGCCCTCCAGAAGACTGGCGGTTGCGAGTTCAAGGATCACCGGCTCCACGGTGTTGAGCGCGGCAAACATCCATGTGATCGCACGCGCCCGGGCATTGGCATCGTCCGGCAACAGACCCGCATGGCGCTCAGCGATATGGAAGACGATCGCGCCTGTCTCGAACAGGGCGAGATCGCCTTCCTCATAAGTTGGAATCTGGCCGAAAGGATGAAGGCCCAGATGCGCGGGTTCCTTCATCGCGCGGAACGAAACAAGTCGAACCTCGTAGGGTTGGCCCACTTCTTCAAGCGCCCAGCGAACGCGTGTATCACGCGCCAGTCCCTTGCCGCCATCGGGCGACTGTTCAAAGGCGGTAATGATGATGGTCATCGTGAGGCTCCTCTTGGCGAAAATCATCGGCTGCGGGGTTGGCAAGCTGTCGACGATCCCTTTCCGTGTCCGGTTTGTCCGCGAGGCTGAGGCCCGATTACTAAGCCTTGGTCGCCGTAAATGGATAGCTACCCATGAAGCCCGCCTTGCACTTGCCGGTCATGGTGGCGCCCTCGATGACGCCGGAGAATTCCACTTTGAGCTTCATCGGCTTGGTCACGTGATTGAGCCAACGGATCTTGTTTCCTTCGAGTGTGACATCCGTGATCGGTGAGCTCATGCCTTGTCCGGTCTGCACGCCGCCGAGCTTTCCGTCCAGTCGCTCGATCAGCAGCTCCGTCACCTGCGGCCCGGTGGGGCCTTTGACGGTGACGTTCCACTTACCTTCGACTGACACCGGTCCGCTGGCGGATTCCCGCTGCGGGGTGAGGGGAGCGGGCGCTTCTATCACGGGCGTCGGCGGCTGCTTCTTCAGCGCCTTCGGACGCAGGACTGAGGTCATTGGCGGCAAATCAGCGTAGGTGACAATGCCTGGACGCGCAGCCACTACCGCGGGGATCGCGTTGACCACCGGCAAAGCGGGAAACATGAAGCCGATCGTCATTAGCTCTTCGATCGGCAAGGTCAAGTCTTCTGGCAGCACCTCCACACGCATCTTGATCTGCGGTGTGCCGTCGATTTCGACGAGATACGCCATCGCGACTTCCCAGGCCGGCGTGATGTCGTCTCCAACGCTCCATTGCACCGTCGCTTCGATCACGGGAAGACCCGCGGAGATGCCGAGCCACTTTGCCATGATGCCCGCCACGGTTCCCTTTTTGACGGTCCGTCCCGGTACGTCGAGGTCCTGCGTGGCGTGCGCAAATTCCACCTCGCAGCGCACGTCGTCGAGCTTGAATTTGAACAATGCGGCGATGGTTTCGACTGCATCGCCGAATGGCAGCGTCGTCTTCTCCACATCCTTGGCATGCGTCGGATCGCCAGCCGGCCGGCCCCAACCGAGTGCGTCCTGGTTCGCGTCGCCAGCCCACAAGCCGATATTGAACGACTCGACGATACGCACCTGATTGACCTCGCGACAGAGGCTGGACGCCGCCGCCGTCAGATTGTCGATCCAGCCGGGATTGATGCCGCTGCCAAACAGGCTAGCCTTACCGGACTGCGCGGCCTCCTCCAGTTTTCTGCGTGCTTCCTCACCGTAACCCCATCCGGTCATAAAGCTGGCCGTCGTGGCGATATTGATCCCGGCGCGCAGCAGGCGCGCCATGTCCTCGACCTCCGGATGCAAAGGCATGTGCACGACGCAGTCTGGCTTCAAGGCAATCAATGCATCGATATCGTTGGTCGCCTTGATTCCCAGCTTGCGGCCGAGCTTCGCCAGATCGCCAACATCCTGTCCGGCCTTTTCCTTGCTGTAGGCGTAGACACCAACCAATTCCAGATTCGGACGATCGAGAATCACTTTGATCGCTTCGCGCGCCACTTTGCCGGTGGTCCACTGCACCACTCGGAGGGGACGTTCAGTGCTGGCCATATTTTTGCTCCATGATGAGACTGTAGAAACTTGCATTGTTCGTTGCGGTCTGCCGGCCGCGGATTCGCGCAGCGCCGGCGTCCATTGGACGATTCGAAGCGGATCGCTGCGAAGGTCATCATAGCGACGGCTTCCATAAGAAGATCGCCGACACAGACCTGAAAACCGGTGGCCGGAAAAACTCAGAGCCCAAGACCGCGGTGGATTTCCCCCAAGAGCTTGGACCTCACCGTGCTGCCTTCATGGCAGCATTTTCGTTTTGGAGCCTGCGGCGTGAAAATCACACGAACGCGTAAGAACACTCCATACTTATGCGACACAGTATCGCATAGTATAGACGCCATGGCGACCAGTCCCCAGACATTGGCCAAAGATCCCCGAATGGTCCGCACGGACAAAGCCTTGCGCGCCGCTTTTCTGAAGCTGCTTGAACGCGAGCCTCTGGCCGAGATCACGGTCCGGCAGATTTGCGTCGAAGCCGGCGTGCATTACGCAACCTTCTTCCGACACCACGTCTCCAAAGAAGCGCTCTTGGATCATGTGGCGAAGGATCAGATCGATCGCCTCACGGAATTGGTGCTGCCGGTGGGCGATACGGCGGGTGACAAAGCCGGATTTCTAGCCCTGTGCACCTATGTCGACAAGCACAGGAAGTTGTGGACGGCATTGCTGACGGGCGGTGCAGGTGGCGCAATGCGTGAAGAGCTCCTGCGCCTGTCGATGGAACTGGCTACGGAACGCACCCCAGCGAACAAGTGGCTGCCGGTTGAATTAGCGACTGTTTGTACAGTCACCCTCATCGTCGAGACCATCGCATGGTGGCTCAAACAGCCAGCGAATGCTTATTCAGTGAAAAACGTCGCGCAGATGCTGCATCGCATGTTGCGTTCGTCGACACTGCGAACTGATCCGGCTCGTTGACTGCGCGTGCAGCGAAGCCCAACATTGGTGCGACCGGGAATGTAGGAATGTTGGGGTTCGCAAGCTCACGCCAACTTACGCGCTGCTGCTTCAGCTTATTCCGTCTCCAGTCACAAGCCACTGCGCGCAGTCCGCACCGAGTTCCCGCGCCGCGCGTGTTTCGTATGCAGCGTTTTCCTCGGCGGTGAGCGTATCGCTCCAGCGCCCGTTGATGCCACGATTGATGAACGTCTGTGCACCGCCGTCCCAGAAAGCGCCGCCGAGCGGAACGCTCTTGGTAGCGTTCTGCTTCATCCAGTCGAAGGAGCAGTATTCGCAGATTCGGTCCCAATCCGCCGCGTCGACATCGATATCGAGGAATTTAGCGATACGCCGCATCTGACCCGGCATGTCGTTCTTGAGCGCCGAAAAGTGAACGAGTAGCACGTTCGGAAGATCGCGGATCGCCCACCAGGATCGGATGTTTTCCCAGAACGGCCAGAAGGGATGGCCATCGCGGTCCAGCCAGTCGCGCCAGTATTGCCGGATATCGTCCGGTGGCGGCTCGATCGGCGCACCCACGCGCCCCGGTGTGTTATTCAGCGCGTCGTACCATGCCTCGTTCGCCTTGCTATGGTGGTTGTACATACTCCATACCACGTCGCGGGCATCGCGGCCGATGTAGATATATTTTGCCTGTGGTGAGAAGACCAAGGCATCGACTGGCAAGTGGGTCTTGATGAAACGGCGGTGCGGGATTGCTTCGACCGCCGGCAGCTTCTCATCCTTGGGTGGTATGCGCAGATCCAACCACGGCGACAGTTCAGCGACGGGCAGTTCGGGATCCGGTCCCAATAGCATCTGCGCCACCATCTGCTGCGTCCAAGTGGTACCGGACTTGGCATAAGTGGCGATGACGATATCGTCGTCCCGGAAACGGAAATCGTTCCAGATCGTCGAATCGAAGTGATGGTTGTGCAGCTCCCGCGTCTTCTGCGGCCAAGCGATGTCCTGCTTCATCGTTTTTCCCCTGAAAGTCACTAGGTAAGTATGACATCGTGCCGTGGCGGCAGCGGGATTGGAGGCCGACGTTGCCTATGAGAAAGCAAGCGCAGCCCTGGTGCGGCGAAGCAGAATCTGGAGGAAACATGACCGCGGTGCACAATGGCAAAGATAAATTGATCTTCAAGCGATTCCCCGCATCACGCTTCGCTGCATGCCCGCTATGCTTCCTGATCCCGTGTAGTTTAAAACGACTACAGTCCGCACCGCCGTGGCACAGCCACATGCGTGATAGCATCGTAAGCTGAAAGCGTGCGCACGCTCACAACTCTTGCGTCGTTGCGCATTAACAATAAATTGAGAGTTTCAGTGAACAATCAGCTCCGGCGTCAAATGCGTGTGCCCGGCACATTGCGGTTTCGACATCCACATGAGTTTTTTGCCGGTATGGCTTTCACATTGCTTGCAACATATGCATTAGGGCGGGCGATCCAATTGCTTGTTTGGACCAAAGCCGCAGGATCCGGAGTATGAATTCTCATTTCAGATAGATGAGTAGGGGCCGGTATTCTCATCTCGAACGGACGCGGCAAAACTAAATATTAAATTGCTGACCCTGTCGGTAAGTTTCACACTTCCAATTTACTGAAACAAAAATAGGTATCACCAGCTATGAAGAGTTATTTGAAGTTTGCGATTGTCCTTGCTCCGCTGGTTTTTGGCGGCTGTGCTGTCGCCCCTCAGCAGACCGTGCAGCTCGACAAGAGCACTCTGGTTTCGCAGACGAGTGCCGTTGGAGTTGCGATGACCGCGCTTCCAAAGGTGGATACCGATTTCCCTGGAGCAGGCTGCCTGCTTTGCATGGCCGCCGCCTCCGTCGCCAACAATAGCCTCACGACTTATACACGAACGCTTCCGTCGGATGACATTGCGGCATTCAAGAACCAAATGGCTGATGCTCTTCGCGCCAAGGGGGTCAAGGTTACGGTCATTGACGACAGCATCGATCTCGATAAGCTGCAGAGCTACAGCGGCAGTGGTTCGAGTCTGGCGAAGAAGGATTTTTCATTGTTCAAGGCCAAATATAATATCGATAAGCTGGTTGTCATTGATGTCCACACTCTGGGTATGCAGCGCACCTATTCCGCGTACATTCCGACCAGCGATCCAAAGGCTGTGTTGGACGGAACAGGGTATATGGTCAATCTGTCGACCAATACATACGAATGGTATCTGCCGGTCAACATCCAGAAGAGCTCAGATGGCGCGTGGGACGAACCGCCGTCGTACCCGGGGCTGACCAACGCGTATTACCAGGCCATCGAACAGGGCAAGGACAGTTTCCTTAAGCCCTTTGCCAACTAAGGCAGGACCGCAGCTGTGACCAAAATGATTCCGAGAACCAGACCTCCACTGTCTATCGCTGCTGTCGGGGTGCTCATTTTGGGTGCGGCGGCGGTTGCCGACGCCGAAGACACCGTCCCGACCGCTATACAGGGTGATAAAGCGGTGCTCGCCAATTGGGCTTTCCGCGTTCCGCAGGACGAGTCCGTACCTTTTCATGGCGTGCTCAGCATGGACAGTGCAGGAACCGGATCGGGTGCCATGTTGTATCCCGCCCCGAATGCCATTGCCATGTTGGCAGCTATTGCGACTCACGCAGTTATTGAAAGCTCGGTACGGGATTCACAGAAGACAAAGCTGCAGCGGGATTCAGACAAAGTCCTGCTGCCGTATCAGGACACGCTTTCCGCGTTGACAGAACGGCAGCTTTTCGAACAGGCGATCGGGCGCGCCCGCTTCGAAGGTGGCAAATCGGTTGTTCCGGCATCGCTCACCGGCAACGACGAGCATGTTATCGACATTTCGCCTGTGTTCTCTCTGGTGCAGGATCAGAGCGCCATTGTTCTCGACGTCGTGGTCGAAGTGCACGGCCCACATGCAACCGTAGACAAATCGAAACCTCTCTACAAAAGCAGCTTCCGGCTTGTTTCCAAGCCGCGGGACCTGTCTGATCCAGTAAGTTTTTGGACAGCCAATAATGGAGAGAACCTGAAGAATGAAAGCGCCGGTTTGCTGGGCGAATCGATGGATCTTGCCATAATGGATATCGCGAGGAGTACCGGTGCAGCCGAAAGCCAGTCACCCCAATACAAGACGTTTCACTACCAGGAGGGTAGGACAGATAAGGTGGAGCGTGGCCAGCTGATCGGGGCCACCGATGAGCGCACGGTTCTAAAGACTCTGCGTGGCTGGCTGATGTCGGTCCCAACACAGCACGTTGTCTTTGCGGATCCGCTCCCATCACTGGCCAAGGCGGCACTGGCTCCAGCCGCTACCGTTCCCGCTCCCCCGAGTGGAACAATTGCATCGCCGTCACCTGCATCTGTACTGGCACCATAATCTCGCGAACAGTTTTTTCGACTGACGTCGCCCAGCTTTCACCCCTTACGATCTGCCAGAATAAAATCCGCCGCCCGCATCCCAATCACCATCGCAGGTGCATTAGTATTCCCGGAAACCAGCGTCGGCATGATCGAGGTGTCGGCCACGCGCAGGCCATCCACGCCGCGAACGCGTAGCTTGGGATCGACCACCGAGCCTTGATCCGCGCCCATGCGGGCGGTTCCACAGATGTGATAGCAGGTGCCGCCGATATCGATGGCCTTGGCGAGAATTTCCTCGTCGGTCTGAACGGCCGGCCCCGGCACGGTTTCTTCGACGACCCAGTCCTTGAGTGCGGGCTGTTGTCCGAGCTTGCGCATCCAGCGGATGACGGCGACGGCCTTCTTGCGATCTTCTTCGGTACCGAGGTGGTTGGCGTTGATGTACGGAGGAACATCGAAATCCGCGGATTGGATGCGGATCTCGCCCTGGCTGCTGGGGCGGGTGTAATAGCCGATGAAAGTCACGCCTGGAAACGTATCCAGCACGATTTTGCCGGAGGCTGCCGAGCCGCTGGTCGAGAGCATCATCAGGCCGAACTGTGCATCGGCATGGTCGAGCCCGGGCTCGGTTTTCATGAAGCCGCCGATTTCATGCGCCGAATGCGTCATCGGTCCCTTGCCGGCCAGGAAATAGCGCAATAGCGACCAGATCACTCCCACACCGGTGAGCTTGGAATTCTGACTGTGGCTGCGCACCCTGAACTGCACGTCGAAATGACGGTGCTCGCGCAGGTTGCGTCCGACGTCGGGGGATTCCGCGATGACGTCGATGCCGTGGGATTTGAGCAGCGGGGCGGGGCCAATGCCCGAAAGCTGCAGCAGCCGCGGGCTTTCGATTGCACCCGCTGAGAGAATGATTTCGCGCTTGGCGCGCACCCTGCGCATGCTGTGCTTGCTGCGCAGCCGGACCGCAACGGCGCGCAGGTTTTCGAACTCGATCTTGAGCACGTCGGTTTCGGTGACGACGTCGAGATTCTTGCGGTTCCGAACCGGTTCCAGGAAGGCGCGTGATGCGCTGAAGCGTTTGCCTCGCCAGGTCGTCGAGGGTTGGTAGCCGACGCCGCCATCGCGCACCGCATCGACATCGTTCGGGTCCGCGACGCGCGGTGCACCCATCTGCGCAGCGGCGTCGATGATCGCCTCTAATAGTGGATCGCCCTTGGGATGCATGGAGATTTTCAGCGGGCCGCCGCTGCCGCGCCATTGGGCCGGACCCAGTTCGTGATCCTCAAGCTCTTTGAACTTGGGCCCGATCTGGTCCCAGCCCCAGCCGTCGCAGCCCATGGCTCGCCAGCCGTCGTAATCCAGTGGCGCGCCGCGCACATAGACCATGCCGTTGACGGAGCTGGAGCCGCCGATCACCTTGCCTTTGAACCAGCGTTCGGCGGGTCGATTCGCGACGGTGTGGGCCCGATAGTTCCAGATGAGCTTGCTGTCTTCGTTCAGGATCACACCGACACCGCGTGGCATTTGCACGAACGCTCCACGATCGCTCGGGCCACTCTCGACCAGTAGCACCTGATTGGCGGGATCCGCCGAAAGGCGGTTCGCCAGTGCGCAGCCGGACGATCCGGCGCCGACGATGATGTAGTCGTATTGGTCTTTCAATTGATCACACTCTAATAAGGATTCCAAAGCGTTGAACGAGAGGCTCGCGGTTGTCAGTCGACCTGTTTGAAATAGGCGGCGGTAGATGCAAACGCGCTGGTGTCGATGCCCGCTTCAGCGGCGCAGGAAAGCGCGGTTGCCACATCCTTGACGAGATAGGGTCGCGTTCTGGTTAGCACGGCGTCGACCGGCGCTTTGGCTCGGAACAGGCTGGCGGCAAAGCTCGCGCCGCTGCAATCCTGGAAAACGCCTGCGCAGACCGATGTGTCGAACCCCTGCTGCTCGGCGATGCGCAGGATCTCCGCGACATTCTGCAGATTGGCTGCGAACAGAAGATTGTTGAGCAGCTTCAGCATCTGACCGTGGCCCAGTGTGCCGACGTGATGGATGCGCTGGGCATAGGTTTGCAGCAGCGGGCGCGCGCATTCGATCGTCTCGGGTTCGCCGCCGATCATTAGCGTCAACTCGCCAGCGGCGACTTGCGCCGGGCCGCCACTGAAAGTGGCGTCGAGCACCGCGACGCCGTCAGGTGCGCGCTTGCCGATCTCGCGGGCCAGATCGGGCGAACCCGTCGTATGGATCACCAGGGTCGAACCCGGACGCATTGCCGCGAGCGCACCACGGTCGAACAGCACTTCGCGCATCTGGACGTCGTTGAAGACGCACATCGCGAATACGTCGTTGTCCGCGGCGAGGTCCGAGTAGTGGGAGCTAATACCGGCACCAGCCGCCTCGATTTCCGCGAGACCTTTGCCACGTGCATAGACGCTAACCTGATGGCCGGCGGCGAGCGCGCGCTTCACCATCTGCGTTCCGATAAGGCCGAGGCCGATCCACCCGATCTTCATCTCATTTCCTCGACGGTTGCCGGTTCGGGAGGCCAACTTCAGCCGAAATGCTGGACAGCAACAACGCCTGCAGCGCCGGCTTGTCGATCTTGCCAGTGGTTGTTCTAGGCAGCTGTTCAATTGACTTGAGGATCACCCAGCGCGACGGAATCTTGAAGGCGCTGAGACGCTCTCTGGCCTCGTGCTGCAGTTGATCGATAGTGAGCGTTCCGGCCGTGTGCGGAATGATCGCGACACCGATGGCCGCAATACCATCGAGGGTAATGCCCGTGGCAAATGCTCTCTCGATACCCGCGATCGATTCCAGCGCGGCCTCGACTTCAGAGGGATAAACCGTCGCGCCCTTGACCTTGACCATGTCGTCTTTGCGGCCGGTGAAGAACAGGAAGCCGTCATTGTCGAGCGAGCCCAAGTCACCTCCGTCGTACCAGCCATCAGGCATAAACACGTCTTCGCGTTCGCGCCCGCAGATCCCACGCATGAGATTGCGTCCGCTGACCTGGATGCTGCCGATCTCACCAGTCGGCAGGCGCTCGCCAGTCTCGGCATCGACGATGCGCACGTTCATGCCGCTGAAGGGGCGGCCGCAGCTGCCCCATTTGTCTTCTGGCATGTCCTGGTCGAGCGGATAGCCGCAGAAGGGGCCGCAGGTTTCGGTCATGCCGAAGAGATTGGCGCGGCTGCCCGGACGGCTGCGCAACTTCGATGGCAGCAGTGCATCGAGACTGCCGGGGCCAAGGGCCGACAAGTCGGTAGAGGGATAGTCTGGATGAGCGGCAATGTGCGCTGCCTGGTCTGGCCAGCCGCGGAACAGCGTCGCCCGCTCGCGCGCGAGGAACTTGAGTGTCTGTCCCGGCTCCGGGGCCGCTTCCGTTAACAGGGTCGCGCCCGCGATCAATGCCGAGAGCAGGCCACCGCAAAAACCGCCGACCCAGAAGAAGGGCATAGGCAGATAGATTCGCGTTTGGCCACGGACACAGCGGTCGGCAAGACCGGCGGCATTGGCACGGATCGCGGCACCGTGGGTATGAATCACGCCTTTGGGCAGTCCGCGGCTGCCAGAGGTGAAGATGATCATCATGTCGTCGGCGGGGCGAACGAATTCGGCAAGCGCGCGCGCGACGGTCTGCGCCGGCGGCGTGCGATCATCGCCCAGCTCTCCCGACCACCAGATGTTCCGCAGTGACGGCAGGGAGGCGCGATCGATCGCTGCAATGTCGTCGCCGTAATTGCGTCCGCGAAAGGAAGGCATCGCGATGAGGTGGCGCACGCCGGCGATGGCGAGTTGGGCCGACAGCTCCGGCGTGCGGAGCAACGTACTCAGCGGTACCAACACAGCGCCGAGGCGCATGACGGCGTAGGCGTTCACCGCCCATTCGATGCCGTTTTGCATCAACAGGGCGACGCGGTGCCCTTTATTAACGCCTTGAGCCACGAGCCAGGCGGCGCGGTCCACGCTGCGCCGGTTCAGTTCGGCATAGCTGAGACGTTCGTCATCGCCAACAACGGCTTCAAGCGTCGGGAATTCAGCAGCGCGCTGGAGTAGCAGGGCGGGAATCGTCTCAGCGTTCACGAATCAGCTCCGCCAGCTTCTTGAGATCGATCTTTCCACTCGAAAGCGTCGGCAGTTCCTTTTCCGTCATGGCAACGAAGCGCCGTGGAATTTTGTAAGGGGACAGGCGCTGTTTCAATGCCGCTTTCAGCGCGTCGGCATCGAAAGGCGCATCGCCCACCAGCACGGCAGTCACGGCCTGGCCGCGCTCCGGATCGGGCACGCCGATCACGATCGACATGCGTCCGCCGGTGACCTCGCTGACCGCTCCTTCGACCTCGCGTGGAGAAACCTGCGCGCCTGCAGTGCGGATGATGTCGCCCCCGCGGCCTTTGAAGAAGAAGTCGCCGTCCTGGTCGATGCGCATCATGTCGCCGGTGTGAAACCAGCCCTCGGCATCGAAACACTCCCAGCGCTCGCGTCCGTAGTAGCTCTGCATGACGTTGGGGCCGCGCACCCAGAGTTCGCCTTCGGTGGAATCCTGATTGGTTTCGGGATCGACGATGCGGGTCGCAATGCCTTCCACGGGGCTGCCGAAGGAGCCGCGCTTGTGCTCGGGAAGATCCACTTCGCTACTACCGTACAGCGAGACGCTGCCGGTCTCGGTCATGCCCAGCAGGTTGTAGCGCAGCTCGGGATCGGCTGGCCGGACATCGTCTGGCATGATCGGGTATAGATTGCCGCGCCGCAGGCGAGCGAGGTTGCGCTTCGGAAAGCTCGGGTCGCGCGCTGCGCCGAGCATCGTTGATGCGACGCCGTTGCACATCGTTGGCTGCTCGGCTTCAAGCAGATCGAGCATTGCCTTGGGCTCGGCGCTCGAACAGATCAGGCGCGCGCCTGCGATCAGCGTGGCGAGGAAGCTATAGGCGAGCCCGCCGATCCAGAAGAAGGGGGAATTGGAAAACAGCCGGTCTTCGGCGGTGTAATTCCGCAAGGCATTCTGGCGCCGCATGTTGCGAATCACCTGCCCGTGACTGTGCACCACGCCTTTCGGCGCGCTGGTCGAGCCGGAGGTGTGGACGATCACCATTGGATCGGCCGGCATTACTTGCGCTTCGGCGGTCGCAACCCGCGCATCGTCGGCATTGCCTGTGGCCTCCAGTTCTGCAATCCCGAACCAGATGCGCCGCAATGCTGGTAGCGCAGGTAGCAGCAGCTCACCCGCGGGTTCCGCGTCGATAGCTTCGCCAACTAACTCGTGCAAGTCGCGTCCACGGTAGGTGTCGGCGGAAATCAGATATTCCGCGTCCGCACCGCGCAGCAGGCCATGCAACTCCAGCGCAGTCGACATGGTGCTGAGTGGCATCGCGATCGCACCGATGCGCGTGATGGCGAGGAAGCAGGCTGCGAAGTCCGGGCCGTTGCCGAACAGCATGGCCACGTGGCCGTCACGACCGGCGCCCGCATGCAGCAGCGCGGATGCGATGCGGCGCGAGCGCATCTCTGCTTCGGCATAGGTGATGCGGTTCTGGTCGACGACAAGCAGCGGCCGATCGCCGAGTGCAGCCTGCGTGCGAACGAGGCTGCCGATCGTCTCCGAACTCATGGCTGCTTGAACATCGCTTCGAGTTCGACCTTGCGTATCTTGCCTGAAGCAGTGAGAGGCATGGTCTCGACGAACCGCCAGGTTTTGGGAACCTTGAAGCTGGCGACGAATTTTCCGACGTGGCTTTCCAGCTCCGGAATGCTGGGCTTGGCGCCGGGACGCAGCGTAACGACGGCGGCGACATCCTGGCCCAGCCGGGGATGGTCAAAGCCCACCACGGCGGCCAGCGCCACGGCAGGATGGGTGAGCAGGGCATTCTCGATTTCGGCCGGATAGATGTTTTCGCCGCCGCGAATGATCATTTCGCGCAGCCGGCCCTTGATCGTGCAGTAACCGTTCGCGTCAAGCACGCCCAAGTCACCGGTGTGCAGGAAGCCGTCGCTATCGATCGTCTCCGCCGTGGCCTTGGGATTGTCCCAATAGCCGTCCATGCACATCGGGCCGCGCAAGCAGATTTCACCAGGCTCACCATAGCGCAGCGTTGCGCCGGCGGCGTCGATGGTTTTCATTTCGACGTGGGGAACTGGGCGGCCGACGGTTTCGCTGACCACTTCCGGAGGATCGTCCGGCATGACGGCAGTGATGATCGGAAATTCCGATTGGCCATAGCCGATGCCGCAGCGAGCGCCCAGGCGGTTATAGATTCCCTTCACCAACTCCGGCGGAACGCTGGCGCCGCCGAGCGAGACCGAATTCAGTTTCACCTTGTCGGATAGGTTGGGCGAGGCGAGGATGTCGTGCCACATGGTTGGTACGCCGCCCATGCGGGTAGCGCCCACTTTGGGCATGAGCCGGATCAACTGGTCTCGGTCATAGCGTTCCAGCACCACGAAAGATCCGCCGACGCCCAGCGCACCGAGCACCACGGCGACGGAGCCGCCGATGTGATGGAACGGCACCGCATTGAGCCAGACGTCATTTTCGGTTGCGCCTTCGCAATGCGGGCGCAGCCAGCCGCCCAGCAAAGCGGCATGGTGACTGAGGAGCGCGCCCTTGGCCTTACCGGTCGTGCCGCTGGTGAACTGGATCAGGCAAGGGGAATCTTGTGTCACCTTGGGCAGCGGCTGATCTGATTTTTCGCGAGCAATGCGGCTGATGTCGGACAGCGGCAGTAGCGGACAGCTGGCCAGACTTGGCAGTCGGCTTTCCAAGTCTCGTCCGGCGTGGTCTTTCCCTGCGAAGATCATGGTCGGCCGGGTGAGGGCGAGCGCATGTTCGACTTCGGGATCAGTCCACGCGGTATTGAAGTGCACGAGGATCGAGCCGGCGAGGGCGCAACCATATTGCAGGATCACCGCTTCGAAGGCATTGCGCGACCACACGGCGATGCGATCCCCCGGTTGGCTGCGCACCGCAAGCCAGCGCGCGCAGTTCTCTGCCAGTTCGAGCAACTCGCGGTAGGTGATCGTCGCCAATTCGTCCGTCGCGGGATCGAGGATGTGAAGCACGGCGGCGCGGTTGCCGATGCGTTGTGCATGACGGCGCAGTAATTCCCCCACCGATTCCTCTAGCAGAGGCACGCGATGATCGGGTTTCCAGTGGGCCAGACCGTCGGCGGCTACTTTATGCAGGGGCTCCACAGGTCACTCTCCCGGCCACGGATCCAGCTTGACGAGCCTTGGTGGCAAGGGAGGGAAGGCGGGTGCGCGCTTGTCGCGGAATGCCGCAACGCCTTCGACGAAGTCTGCGCCTGCCAACGCTTCCTTGAGCAATTCTTCCGATCGCTCGAAGGCCGGAGAAAGGGAAGTCATCAGGTCGTGATAAATCTGCTGCTTCATGGTCCGCATCGACCACGGCGACGATTCCGCCGCCAGCGACGCGCAATAGTCGAAGGCGCGTTGAAACAACTCATCCGGTTCGAACAGCCTGCTAACCAGGCCCATCCGCAATGCTTCCTCGCCTTCAATCACCCGGCCTGACATGAGCATGTCCATGGTGTTGGACACGCCGACGATGCGCGACAACAGCCAGGATATTCCGATCTCGGCGATGAGACCGCGCTTGGCATAAGGCGCTGTCAGCTTGGCGTCGCGCGCGGCGAGGCGCAGGTCGCAGCACAGCGCCTGCTGCAGACCGACGCCGTAGCAGGGACCGTGAATTGCGGCGATGATCGGCTTGCCGATCGACATCGGATACCAGTAGCGACGCGGGTCGCGTCCCGGTGTCGAACCACCGCTCGACGCGATGCTGTTGAGGCCGGTCAGGTCTGCCCCTGCGCAAAAGCCACGGCCGGCACCATGTACCAGGATCACGTTGACCGCAGCATTGGCCGCCAGACGATCCAGCGTGTCGAAGTACAGCGTGCCCATCGCCGGCGTCCAGGCATTGAGCTTGGACGGCCGATTCAGGGTCACGATGGCGACTTTGTCTCGAACCTCCACCAGAATTGCTGGTGGTTGGCCGGATTCGTCCGGCCAGAATGAACTCATGGATTGGCCGTGGCGGTCAGTTTGGCGACGTTGTCGCGCATGATGCGGCGCCGGTCCGTATTGCTGAAACTCTGGACGACTTCGAGAAAGTCGAGCGGCCGCACGACACCTTCCACATGCGGCCAGTCACTACCGAAGATGATGCGTTCGATCGGCATGTGAGTGGCGAGTTCCTCGAGGCTGTCCTCCCAGAACGGCGTGACCCAGATGTGTTCGTTGAACTGGTCGACTGGATTTTTCTTGTAATAGCCTTTGGTCTGCGCGTGGCCACGGAACAGACGCACGAGCAACGGCGCAACCCAAGATGCGCCGTTCTCAATCGACGCAACGCGCAGTCGCGGGAAGCGCTCGAACACCTTGTGGCACACCAGCGCTGCGAAGAAGTCGGGAACGGCGCGTTGCGAGGTCACTACCTTACGCATCGGTGTGACATGGAAACCCGAGTACTCTTCCCAGGGCTCCCACATCTTGCCGATGAAGTCGTAGCCGTCATCGCCTGCGTGCGGAGCGACAACCAGGTTGGCGTCCTGCACCCGGGCCCAAAATGGATCGTACTCTGGGGCGCCGGGCGAGGTCGTGCCGTTCTTGGTATAGACCGGCCCGTTGCGCATCGAGATGAGCTTGGCGCCCTGTTTGATGCACCAGTCGACTTCCTCGACCGCCCAATCGGGATCCGACAGGGAAATCACCGGTGCGCTGAAGATGCGGTCCTTGTAGGCGAAGCCCCAATCTTCCTGCAGCCAGCGGTTGAAGGCGCGCAGCGCCGCCAGGCAGGCGGCAATGTCGGGTTGATAGGCAACCTCGATGGTTACGGCGAGGGTCGGGAAGAGCCAGGAGGCGCCCACGCCTTGTTCGTCCATCACCTTCAGGCGCGCGTCACGGTCGCGATATTCGGGCCGGATCGGTTCAAGATCGCCCATGATTTGCTTGAAATCAACGCCTTCGAGTTTGGCCGCGTAATAATCGTGCATGCAACCCGGCCGGGCGACCGGATCGAAGGTCGGATTGGGAATATAGTTAAACACCTTGTCACCCAGCAGCAGGCGCTTCCTGCCGTTGATCACGGCCCATTTCGGTCCACGCCGTTTCCACTCTTTGGGAAGATGGCGGGTCAGCGCATCCTCGGACTCGTAGTAGTGGCTGTCTGCGTCGAAGGCGGCATAGCCAAGCGAGGGATTGATCTTAACGCTGGTGGCATTTCCGGCGAATGCTTCGAGCTCTACGGTGTCAGACATCTTCATCTCCATCAAAGCGGGGTGACCACATCGTTTGATTAGAATTGGTTAGACAGGCAACTTGAGAAGCTTGCGGGCGTTTTCCGACAGAAATTTGGGCCACACCTGCTCGCCCAGGGCAAGCTCATCGAGTTCCGCGAAGATACGACCGAGTTCCAGACCAAACGGGAAATAGCCCGCGTACAAAACCTTTTCGCTACCGCGACTGTTCGCATAGTCGATGATCGCCTTCGGGATGTACTTGGGCGCGAAACCCGAAGTCGAGTAGTACAGGTTCGGCCATTTCAGCATCAGCTTCACGGCCAACTCTTCCCACGGTTCCGCGCCGTGGCGCATCACCAGTTTCAGCTCTGGAAAATCAAAGCACACCTCATCCAGATGACCGACATACTGGGGCATCATCTTGACCCGAGGGCCAGGCACTCCGGTCGCAACGAAGACTGGGAGGTCGAGTTCCACACATTTGGCATAAATCGGATACCACAACTTGTCGTTGATCGGTATTTGCGGATGCACGCCGGCAGGAAACGTCGTCACGGCACGGATGCCATGCTCCTCATGAGCCCTGACGATGTCCCGGACTTGAGCCATGCCGCGATTGCCGTCGACTGCAAGGCTGCCGATGAAACGATCCGGGTGGTCGCGCAGTGCCTGCGGCGTTCGCTCGTCGGTTAGGCTGATCAGACCGTACTCGATCCCAAATTCATCCATCAGCTTCAGCGTTTCTCGGACCGACGCCGAGGCATCCTCCGTCTCGCTCAATTCTTCCGGAATGTCGCGGAACATATATCCGTGCGGATGATGGCTATCCTGGTCCGACTGACGAAGTGCAGCGACCGGCTTCACGTGACGATGAGCGCGAAATCCGATCAGCGTATCGACAATTCCAGTTCGGATATGTCTCATGGCATTCAATTGTATAACTGTATGAGCATCACTGGTCACTTTCCACGTTATTCAGGGAGCTGTCAAGCGACGTCGCGCTCAACAAAGGCAGGGATGGAACGGGCCATTTGCCCTCGGTGAATGAGCAATCCAATGTGATGCTCATCTCGGCATCGGTGATGTGGTTGAAAACATCGCAGCAATCGGTCTTCTCATTCGGCATCATCAGGAAAAAATGGCCAGTACCCTCGTCTCTATGCTCGCGCGGGGCACCGTCGGAGCGCCGGGTACGGGGTGGCGGAAAGCGCTGTGCGCGCAGCCGAGAGGTTGCGAGGGATCGAGATCGACACCGACGAAAACGAGAGATTCGTCCAGAGTCATGTCTGGAAAGTAGTACCACTTCGGTTCCTCGGAAGGAACCAGCAAGAGGTAGGGACTGACCAGCTTCTCCTTTTTTTCCCCGACCCATTCCACGGTCTGCCCGAGCACATGGTCTTTCGGGGCGATGGTGCGTCGGTCGGCAACCGCCAGTGGAAAATCCTGAGGCGACGGCGTCATGCATTTCCAGACGTTATAGATGGCGGCGCGCTCAAACGTCAGGCCTTGGGCTTTGCCCATCGCACCGGCCATCGCCAGCGCGACGTCGCGGGTCTGGTCCAGATGCACGAAGCCGGCGGTGGGAGCGGCGCCCTGATGCTTGCCGTAGTCGACTCGCCGTTGCAGCGGGGAGTACACCGGTATCGCCTGTTTCGCCCCCGTCAACTTCTTCACGAGTTCGACACACGACGGGACATATTCAGATTTGATCCACGCCGGGTTCGACCAATCAGCGCGGCCACTCGCGTGCTGAGTGATGGTCAGGCCTTCGTTCTCCAGCGTGGGCTTTTGAGGCCAATCCCGTCCGTTGCGGATCTCGATTTCCATAGGCCGCAGGTTCTGGCGCGAGCGCTCGGGCATGGTATTCGAGAACTCGCCACCATCGTTTCTATCGGCGGCGAAGTTAAATGTGCTTTTTACTGTTTGTGCATAGTTCCGCATTGTCTTCCCCCGCGTTCTTGCCAATATTTCCCGACGACGATCTCTTATTGTTGGCCGCCTCAGGCGGACGTCGACGGCTTGCCGTACTTCCCGCCGCGATCGAAGTCAGCCAGGATCGCCTCCACGCCTTCCGGCGGTGCCTTCTTGTGGGGGTCGTAAAACGGCGAGAGAATCGCTGTGAGCCCTCGCAAAGTCATCAGGAAAAATGACCTGCCGAGCACCTTCTCTCTGGTGACGGATGCCGCAGCTTGTTCTGGGGTCATTTCACGGCGCTCGACATCGAGCATGTGCTTTCGGATTGCGTCGGAATGTTTGCCGCCGTGCGCCATCATCGTCACCACGCCGTAGATTCGGTAAAAGTAGCCATACCAGATGCGCCGGAAAATATTCCCGCGGGCGGCAAGTTTCATGTAGAGCTTGTAGGCAACCTCGCGGTGTTCAAACTCCTCCGCGAAATGCCAGTCGTAAAGAAGCAGCGCTTCCGGCTTGGCGCCGAAGCGGTACTTGCCGAGCTTTTCAAACCATACGCGGAAGAAGACGCCGCCGCCGGATTCAAATCCCTCGATGTAGGCGAGGTTGAATATCAGCGATCGGTTCTTCCGGAAGCCTTCAAGATCTTCTGCGAACTTTTGCCCGAGCTTTTCGACCAGCGGATAGCGGGGCGTCGTGAAAACGCGGTTGAAGCGTATGTGCTGGCGATAGTGCTGCGTTTCCTGCGCAACAAACCATTCGACCTCTTTGATCAACTGCGCATCCTTAACGAGGTCGAGCAGCTTTTTCGCCTCTAGGTACACCTTGACGATGTACGGTTCGATGTGAACAGGGGTGATCGAAAAGGCATTCATCTGCATCGCGAATTCGAGATTCGGCGCCCATTTCGGGAAGCACTTTTCGAAGTCGATTTCCGGATACCGGACCGTCAAGTTCATTGATCAAACTCCTAACTTTGTGTCGGCAACGGCGACGCCCGGGGCGTGCCGGAATGCCCCTTCGGATGCTGAGCCGCCGGACTGGGCAACCGCTGGTTCATCCGCGCCTTCTCGCACGAATCGCTCGAAAAGCTCCGCCGCCACGGTCAGCATGTCCTTGGCCAATCCGGTGTCCCCCTGGCGGATGTGATGCATGCAAGCCCATCCCAGCTGCTGCATCACGACCGAAGCGCGCGCCAACGCCAATCCCTGGCCGGGACCGGGCTGCAGCGCGCGCCTGAAGGCCGGTAGTCGCGCCGCCAGGGCCGTTATGAGTCTTCCGCCAAGCGCTTCGAGCGCTGCGGGAACCTCAAGCAGATCACCGAGGCGTATGAGCAGTACGGTGGGCGTCCGCTCCCTTACGGAGAAGGCAGCGACCCGCCTCACCCAATGATCGATCTCGGCG
>Ga0265334_10000113_pt1 | contig 52896 bp, 88 predicted proteins | sample 42023metaG_FD_192442 | JGI IMG/M metagenome (GOLD analysis project Ga0265334, IMG submission 192442) | Rhizosphere microbial communities from Carex aquatilis grown in University of Washington, Seatle, WA, United States - 4-20-23 metaG | ecosystem: Host-associated > Plants > Roots > Rhizosphere...
GCACAGGCCCGCCTGTGAGGCGATCGACCTCTCGAAGCTGCCGGCGTGCGACCCTGAGGCGTTCGCCGCAGAGGTGGGGCTCGCGTACAACGTCGACACCGGCGAGGCGCGCGACCTGGGGCGAGACCTGGATCGCCAGTATCCGGACCTGGGGCCCCGGTGGATTTACGGGACCCTGGACACCCTCGGGTTGTCGCCAAACGAGGCCGTGGTCCTCGACGCGAAGACGGGGTGGGGCCATGTCCCGTCCGCCGATCGAAATTGGCAACTCCGAGCCGGAGCTGTGGCGGCATGCGCAGCGTTCGGTCGGACCTCGGCTAGTGTGGGGTTGATCTATCTAAACCTGGATCCCGCTCGATTCGACACCGCCGCCCTGTCCGAGTTCGATCTGGCGATGGCTGGCGCGGACCTCGCGACGATGGCGGATCGGGTCGAGGCTGCACAGGCCGAGGTGGCCGCAGGGAAGATGACTGTGGTCACCGAAGGCGAGCACTGCACCTACTGCCCGGCGTTCATGGCGTGCCCAGCGAAACACGCGCTGGTCACTCGGTTGGCGATGCAGCCGGACCAGGTGGCCTCGGATCTCTTGGCTAACCTGACTCCGGAGACATCAAGGGCGGCGTATCTTCGGCTCAAAGAGATCAATACGGTCGTGGCGAAGGTGAGCGCGGCCCTGGACGAGTATTCTCAGCAGTCGCCGATCCAGTTGTCCGAGTCGCTCTACTACGGCCCCCGTCCGCACACGGTCGAGAAGATCTCAGGCGGTGCTGCAGCGGTGGCTACGATTACCCGTGTGCTCGGCAAGGAGCACGCAGATCGGGCATCGGAGATAACCGTCACCAAGGGTGCGCTCGACAAGGAGTGCAAGCGGTGGAAGGAGCTCAGCGGCGCTACCGAGACGCTCAAGGACATCAAGACCCGCGTCTACGGAGAGATCCGAAAGGTCGGCGGGCTTTCGAAGTCCACGACCTATCCGATCGGTGAGTACTCGCAGAAAAAGTAGGCCGTTGACGAATCATCCATTTCGTAGTACAACCTTAAGTGGAGGCGGAATGACGTTGACGGAGAAATTTCAGAGAAACCTCAAACGGATCCGGGTAGCGAAGGGCATGAGTCAACACAAGCTCGCCATCGTATCCGGGTACACCGTCTCGTACATCAGCGGTCTGGAGTGCGGCACCCGGGCTGGACCGTTGTCGACCGTCGAGGCGTTCGCGAAGGCGCTGGGACTCAGGGATCCGCTGGAGTTGCTCCGGTGAAGCGCCTGGACCGTGACATCCTGGCTCTCTGCGAGGAAGTGATCACTTTCTCGGATGGCCCAGTGGCAGTTTCGTTGGCTGTGCATATCAAGAAACGTCTCGCCAAGCCCACCCGCTCTGCTCGCGCCAAGGAGTACCGCCGCGCGAGGGTCGCCAAGATGACCGGACAGCGCGCCGCGCGGAACGCGACCACCTTGGATGTCCGCGCGAATGTTTGGGCCAGGTCGGCAGGTCGCTGCGAGGCCTGCGGGATCATGATGGGCATGGGGGCTAACCGGGGCCACATGGATCACTTCTTCGGCGGGTCCAAGCGTACCAGCGAGACGACGATCGAGGGATGCTGGAGGCTCTGTATTACGTGCGACGGACGAAAGACATGCAATGTCCCGTCTCGCCGCGCGTGGCTACTCCTCTACGAGACGCACTGCAAGGCGCACGGCTATCAGGCGCAGGCGGAAAAGGTGGCCGGCGCCATCGCCCTCGAACTCGCGCAACACCCGTAAGTAAAGGAGACAAACCATGGGCCTTGATGTCTATCTATATAAAATCACGAACCATGACGCGATGATGAAATGGGAGGAAGAAAGGGAGGGAATCGACGAAGATGAGGAGGCAAAATGGATCGCTGCTCACCCTGCCCCTGGAGAGAAGACCAAGATCGAAATTGACTCCAAGGTCGACTCCAAGCACTATTTCAAGATCGGGTATTTCCGCTCCTCGTACAATTGCTCCGGGATTGATCGCGTTCTAGGGGACGCGGTTAATGTTCGCCTGTCCACTATCTTCGGGGTTGGCCGCGACGACTATGAGTTTCAACCGGACTGGACGAAGTCCAGGGATCGTGCGGTCGAAGCGCGCGAGACCTACGCTGCTTTCACCGAAACAAACGGCGGTCTCCGTGTTTTTGATGTGGGGACTCATCTATTCTCGGATTCCGCCAAGGTAACCAGTGGACAGGAGGCCCTTATCGTTGTCACGCGCGAGATCCGCAAGCTCAAGACTGAGCCGAGCGGATTCGGAGGATCCTATTCCTGTCGTGATGGGGATTTCTTCTTGAATTCGAAGGAGCCACTAGAAGTTGTGGCCCTGATCCCCGGAATCCGTAAGCGGTCGTTCGGTGGTTTAGAGCCGGCGGTTTACGTGGTGTCCCGCTTGGAAAGTGACTGGTACCTGACCGCGCTCGACATTGTGATCGAGACCATCGACTACGTGCTGTCGCAGCCCGATCCCGGACTCTACTGGCTGCATTGGAGCGGATAACCATGAGTGACGGAACGAAGATCCAATGGACGGACGCGACGTGGTCGGTGACTCGCGGTTGCTCTCGCGTCTCGGATGGCTGCAAAAACTGCTACGCCGAGCGCATGGCGCACCGGTTCTCCGGCGAGGGCGGACCATTCGCGGGGCTGACGCACGCCACGGCGGAAGGTCCGCGCTGGACCGGAGAGGTGCGGCTGGTGCCCGAGGCGCTTGAGTTGCCGCTTCACTGGAGGAAACCGCGTCGCATCTTCGTCGACTCGATGTCCGACCTGTTTCACAAGGACGTGCCGGACGAGTTCATCTCCAAGGTGTTGGCGGTAATCTCTCTCGCGCCTCGCCACACCTTCCAATTGCTCACGAAGCGGCCAGAGCGAATGTCGCGCCTCTTCCGGTCAGATTGCTTCTGGGATCTCGTCGACGACGAATCCAGCATGCTTCTCGAGGACGAGGACTCTCCGGTAGGCCCGGGGCGCGGCTGGAACGGACTCGAGCGGCGCAGCGACGACGCACGCGCGACCGCGCAGTGCCCGACCGTCGATGAGCCGCTGTCGAACCTGTGGGCCGGCGTGAGCGTCGAGAACCAGCACGCCGCGGACGAGCGGATCCCGCTGCTTCTGGAGACCCCGGCTGCGGTTAGGTGGATCTCGGCGGAACCGCTGCTCGGAGATGTGGGCCTGTTCGCCTTCCTGCGGGGAGCCATCCGGGATGCGAGCCTAGCCGAACTCAATTGCCCGACGATGCCAGGGCTAGACTGGGTTGTCGCGGGCGGCGAGAGTGGTCCCAGTGCGCGGCCGGTGCATCCGGACTGGGTCCGATCGATCCGAGACCAGTGCCAGAGTGCTGGGGTTCCGTTCTTCTTCAAGTCGTGGGGAGAGTGGTCGCCGATCTACTCCTGCGACGATGACCCCGACGCGCGCACCATGCCCAACATGTTTAGTGATCGGCGACGCTGGATCAACTCTGCTGGCGGGCATGGCTTCCATGGCAAGCGCGTTGTTGCTGTTGAGCGGGTGGGGAAGAAGCGCGCCGGCCGCGAACTGGACGGGCGTGAGTGGAGTGAATTCCCGGAGGCGGGATGAGTCGTCATATCTCAACCAAAGAGGAGCGCGAACTGATCGAGAAGGCCGGTTGGGTCCGCGATGAAGACGACTGGTGGTTCCCCCGTGGGGCCAGTAGCGGTTACGGGAGAACCTGTAAAGAGGCGCTACGTATAGTGAAGAATTCCCGGAGGCGAGACGATGAGTGACGAACGAATGTTCCCTTTGTTGGCCGTAAATCGAGGAGCCAGAAAGGACATCGCTCCTGGACCGCGTCAAGTCCCGGGCGCTGGCGCGCCTGCGATCGTCTCCGTGATTGATTCGCCGGTCGCCGCCGAGCCGGAGGGGTGCAGGCACTGCACGCGCTGTGACGGATCCGGAGAGGTCGACCACGACTGCGGTGACAGCACGTGCGGCGCGGAAAGGGATCCGTGCTTCGTGTGCGATGGCACCGGGTTCCGCCCGGCCGCTCCGGAGAAGGAGGTGGCCGATGGGTGACTACGTCCCGGGGCGATGCGACGACTACATGTGCAGCGGCGGGTGCGCTACCCGCGGCCGGCTCATCGATTCCGCCATCAACGCAGGGGACGCGGCCGACTGGCCGGGCTGGTGGCCGGAACTGGCGCCGTTGACGCGCGAAGAGCGGGAGTTCGTACAGGCTCAGGCGCAAGGGAAGGTGGTGGACCGTGGGTAAAGGATTCCGATACAAACGATGGTACGAACTTGTAACTGGCGCTAGGTGCCCAAAATGTCGGTCGGAGTGGAAAAGCGTATTCGAGGTGTACGACCTCCACGCGTGCCCCGAGTGCGGCTATCACGTGGAACAGTCCGACGCCTACAAGGCTGCCTTCCCCAGCGAAAGTAAGACAGCGGCGGCGGGGAAGGAGAGCGGAAAGTGACCCTGATAGGCGAGACCATGACCGGGCAGATCATCGAAGTGGGCGAAGCGGACGGGGGCGGTTTCGAGTTCGTTGTCGAGGTCGACGGAACGGATCGGAGATTGCACATGCCGTGTACCGCTCCAGTCGCCCGGGAAGCCGGTTCCGCCCTCTACGTTCCGATGGCGATCACCTTCACCATGATCGCTCGAGAGAAGGGACCGACGCCGTGAAAGAGCGCCCGATCTTGTTTTCCGCCCCGATGGTGCGCGCCCTCTTGGCCGGGCGGAAGAGCATGACTCGACGGACCGTGAAGCCGCAGCCCGGTCCACACCTCGGACTGCAAGAGATGTGGGGCACGTCGCCGGACGGGTTCGCCTTCGGTGAGCCCGGACTCTGGCGCGTGGTCGGGGAGGACTACCCGGACGACGAAAGCGACGATCGCCGCTGCCCCTACGGCGCGCCCGGGGATCGACTGTGTGTTCGCGAGGCATTCAGGTACACGGACGAATTCCGACAACACGTGGAGTTCCGCGCCGACCAGGACAAGGAGACCGATGGCTTCCGGTGGCGCCCGTCCATCCACTTACCGTGGATGTTCTCTCGCCTCATGCTGGAGATCACCCGGGTCCGAGTCGAGCAGCTCCAGGAGATCACCGAAGAGGACGCGCGGGCGGAGGGCGTCACGCTCATGGAGAGCATCAGCCCGGACCAGCGGCTAGCTGGGACCGGTGAGCGGTTCGGGGATGCCCCGCACCGGTGCGCCTTCGCATGCCTCTGGGACGAGATCAACCCGGAGACCAGTTGGGTGTCAAATCCCTGGGTATGGGTGGTCAAATTCCGGAGGGTGGTGACGGAAGGGGCGAAGCCGTGAAGATCAAGGTCTGGCTCGACAGCTACAATGGAGAAGAAGGCGCCACGGAGGTGGAGATCTCGGGGTCAACGGACGAGCAGGAATACTATTGTCAGCTCGATACCTGCGCCGAGGAATACGTCGAGAAACTCTACTCGGACCTCGAATACCCGAAGGAGGAAGAGGTCTCAATCCGGGATGAGTCTGGCGCCCTTTGGCTGATCGCGGTCTGCGTCGACCATGTGCCAGTGTTCCATGCTGCCACTCCGGAGCGCAAGGAAGGGGTGAAGCCATGACGATCGTGGAGCGCTTTGGGCGCAACGTTTCGGCCGCGCGCAAGTTCGTTCAGATCTCCCAGTCCGATCTCGCGCGAGAGGCAGGGATCGATCCGTCGTATGTGTCGCTGATCGAATCCGGTAAGCGCGAAGTCGGAATCGAAACCGCAGGCAGGATCGCGGCTGCACTCCAGGTTTCACTCGGCCATCTGTTGACCGGGCAGCCGTTCACAGGGGAAGGAGAAAAGCCGTGATCTGGGAACTCAAGCGCGGTGGATTCGGACCAGAAGAGATGGACATCTATTTCCCTGGGTGGCGCGAAGAGGTAAGCGAACTGTCGCAATTGGCAAAACGCGCCGAGTCGGCCAAGCATGAGCGCGACGCGATCGCGGCCTGCTACGACGACGCGACGGTACGGATCGCGGAGCTGGAGGCGTCCCAGGCACGACTTGCGGCCCTTGCCGAAAATTATCGGGCCCAATTGACAGCCGAACAGAGTCGCGGAAACGATTGTAATATGGAGTGGTCGGACCGGCTCAACGTCTCCGAGGCCAAGGTCGAACGGCTGCGGGAGGCGCTGCTGGCCTTCGCCAAGGAGACGGAGAATCCGGCCCTGGCCCTGGTCGCCCGCGACGTGCTCGGTACCTCCGCCGACGACAAGAAAAGGACCGCGCTCTCTCCAGAGGAATGGAAGGCGCGGGCCCGAAGGGAGTCGGAAGGCGAAGTGGGCTGCGGCGTTCCCGATCCCATGGCCGCCGAGCCGGAGCGGTGTGAGATCTGCGGAGAACGAAAATCGAACGCGGTTCACGTGGGTGAGCACGAGTTCCGTCCGGCCGTCCCGGTTGCCTCCGAGCCGGCGCTGTGCGAGGGCTGCGGTCACGCGGAGCTGCACCATAACTCCCGGTGGCGAACGGACGATGCGAGGGTGAATGGGACCGCTGCGGATGCGCCGGGTTCCGCCCGGCCGCGCCGGGGAAGGAGCCGGACCGTGGGTGACCGAGCAAAGGGACTCTACCGGAAGTTTCACGTCTACCGTGACGACGGGCGTGATGGAAGTGGAGAGAAACATGATGGGTGCGAGTATTTCGTGCTCGACCTGACGCATGACCCGTTCGCCTGGTTCGCGCTCCGGAGGTACGCGGAGGCCTGCCGAGAGACGCACCCGAAATTGTCGGCAGACCTCCATTTGAAGATAGACGCGCACAAGTCGTGGCTGCGGAAGATGGACGAAAGCGCTTACGGCTTGGCGAACAAGAAGAAGGAGAGCCCGCGATGAGACGCTACGCCAAGTTCGAAACCGTGAAGACTGAACGCCTCACGGTGCGCCAGCGCATCTGGCGTGCGGTCGCTCTGTTCGCCTACCGCCGCTGGGCCATCCCGCTACGCGCTCCTCCCGATGGCGTGCCAGGTCTCCGCGACCGGGATTCACCCTGCACGGCCTACGACCCGCGTCCCACCATGCGCGGTGATTGGGGTAGCTGCGAGAGCGATGGCCACTACCTATGCGCCGAGTGCGCGCACCTCGCGCGGTGTTCTTCGTGCAGGGAGCGGACGGGATACTGTGAGTGCGATCAGGAAGGAACGCAGCCGTGATCTGGGAACTCTACAGGGGCAACGGGGAATTCAGGTTGATCTCGTCTGAGAAGGAGGCTCCAGCGCGAGTAGGCGTGTTGGACGCGCTGATCGACTGCAAGGATGGAGATGCCGCGGAGGCGATCGCCAAACAGCACATGGCGACGCAACGAATCCGCGAGCCGCACGAGATGCCGATGCTGTACAGGCCCACGGGTGAGCCGTTCGACATGGGTTGCGCGAAGGTCTTCGAGCGGAAGAAGAACAAGGAGGGGGCATGAGCAAAGAGACCTGGTGTCCCTACTGCAAAGCGAATCACGCCGTACCGCCTCATGGCGGTAATCCAACCGACTGTCCGCTTTGGTGTGACTGGTGTCTGTGCGCCTGCGCGGACTATCAAACAAAGAAACTCGGCAAACTGCAAGAACTGCTACGCGTAGCGAAGGAGGACGAGTCGTGATCCCCGACGCGATGGCGCAACCCCTGGAGCGCTGGGCCGAGTTCAGTGAGGATCGGGTGTACCGCCGCAAGCTGTACATCCCGTTCGACACCAAGGGCCCGTTGACCATGTTTCTGATGCTCAACCCGAGTGTCGCCGATGAGACCCGTAGCGACCCCACCGTCACCCGCTGCGAAGGGTTCGCCCGGAAGTGGGGATCGCGGGGGCTCTACATCGGAAACCTGTTCGATCTCGTGAGCACCAATCCGAGTGTGCTCCTGACTCATTCCGAGCCGTGGACGGTGAGGAACAATTTCGCGCTCCTCGAGATGGCAGAGGAGACCCTCGCCTCGGGCGGCCGAATCATCTGCGCCTGGGGGACGTGGGGCAGTACTCGACACCGAGATGATGACGTGCGGCGCAACCTGCGATGGTTCAATCTCTGGTGCCTGCGCAAGACGAAAGACGGATGCCCGGCGCACCCGCTGTACCTGCCGAAGAGCCTGGAGCCGATCATCTACTCGCACAGGAGGGTGGCATGATCCTTCTTGTCTCCTGCGCCTATTGCGGAACCGCCAACGAGACGCCCGATCCGCCCGCACTGGTGAAGTGCCGGGAGTGCGGGAGATCGTTTCGAGTGCTGAGAAATGAGTCGGGGTGCAAGCACCCGATCGAAATAGGCGATGCTGCCCGGGAGTTCTACGAGCGGAAGAGGGGTGCCAAATGACCTGTGAGCGAATCGTCTATCCGAATGGTGATCACGGATGGATGTGCAGTCGAGGGCCAAAGAAGTCAGATCCCGACCCTCCATGCAGTGTCTGCGGCAAACCGTCCGATCGGCTCTGCGATGGTGAGGTCTCACCAGGCAAGACCTGTGACGCGCCGCTCTGCGAACGCTGTTCGGTCAGCACCCCGCCGCTGGTGACCTTGCCGGTAAAATCGTTCGCGAGGGGACACATGGGCCACACGAAGGCGCCTCAGGAGTCCATCGAGGACTATCGGTTCTTTCGAGGGATCATAGCCGAAGAACTTGAGCCCGACTCTCGCGATTTCTGCCCCCGCCATTCGGCCGGAGTGCTACGATAGCCGCCCACGATTGATTCACTCTCGACCCGCGTAACCCTTGCATGATTGCACCCTCCGGGGTATTCTTCGGTTTCGGGAGGGTGGATGCATAAGGCGGCTAACGAGATAGACCCCAATCCCTCCCGTGCTCGGCGGGAGGGGTGACGATGCTGGTGCTCACTGGCGCGCTGGAGCGAACGGTTGAAGCGGTACTCCGGATGGCGGTCAGGTCGGGCGCGCCCGCGCTGGCGGTTAGCGCTGAGCGGCTCCTAAGCGACTTCGAGAAGCGGCGCGCCGCGAAACTGACCCCCGTCACAGAACGGCAGCTCGTGCTCTGGACCGAGAAGCCGGATGGCTCCCTGGAGCGCTGGCGCGGCCGACTGCCGCTTGACGCCTGTGTCGACTGCAAGGCGTTCGGCGCCACTCTGCCGCTCCGGACGTGCCTGCTGCGCCAGGGCTCCACCTGGCCCGGGGGCAACAAGCTCAAGGACGGCTCGGTGCGGAAGAAGAAGGCGGGGATCCATCCCTACTGCGCCTCGAAGCGATGCGAGCAGGGGAACCTCTACGCGGCCAGCGTCGCGGGGGCGTGGGCGCCTCCGGTCTACTCCGAGTTTCGTCGGGACACCCCGCAGCAGCTCGCCGCGCGCGAGCGCTACCTTGCGGTCTCGCCGGATGCAGCTGCGAATCTGGACCGCGTCCCCGAGATCACCCAGGAATCCGAGGCCCTCGACCCCGAGGATGAGCTCGATCTCTCCATGATCTCGAAGGGATGTAGCCCGTGAACTTCCCTCTCGTGTCTTGCTTGATGAATACCCGCAATCGCCGCCGGTTCGTCCCCGGGGCCATCAGATGCTTCCTTGCCCAGACGTACCCCGGACTCGAGCTTCTGGTGCTCGACGACGGAGAGGACCACGTAGTCGATCTCGTCCCCAAGGATCCCCGGATCCGGTACCGACGCACCACTCGCCGGCTTAATTTGGGAGAAGCCCGGAACTCGGTAGCAGAGATGGCGCAGGGCGAGATCTTCGTTCTCTGGGACGACGACGACTTTCACCCGCCCGACCGCGTCGAGCGCCAGGTGCTGCCGATCCTCCGGGGCGGGGTCGAGATCACGGGCACGAGCCGGGCCTATTTCTTCGACCCGGACCAAAACGAAGAGGCGTGGCTCTACCAGTATCCTGACGTGGGAGAGTACCTGCTCGGCGCCACGATGGTGTTCACTCGGTATCTCTGGGAATGGCGTCACTTCCCTCCCATCGCGGTCGGCGAGGACACCACCTGGATGACGGGGCTCAGGGACGCGGGGATCAAGCTTCATGATCTCGCCGATCCCCGGCTCTACGTCGCCAGCATCCACGCGAGGAACACCGCCCCGCGGAACCCGCAGGCCAACAGCGTGTGGAGCCGGGCGTCCGTGGAGATGGTCCGGACTCTCTGGTCAGGGCGAGGGGATACACTGGACGTAGCGAGGGGCGAATGACCAGCACGTGGAAGAACCGAATTGTCGGGTACGGCGAGGATAAGCCAGAGAATTTGCTGGCAAATCCGAAAAATTGGAGGAGGCATCCGGCCGAGCAACAGGATGCGCTCGCGGGTGCAATGCGCGAAGTCGGCTACGTCCAGGCCGTGATCGTCAATCGGAGCACAGGGTTCCTGGTCGATGGACACTGCCGCGTCGAGCAGGCCATGCGTGCGCATCAGGAATCCATTCCGGTGGTTTACGTCGAGCTGTCCAAAGAGGACGAGGCCAAAGTGCTCGCCACCCTGGACCCGCTCGGCGCCATGGCCTCCCGCGACGATGCCGCGCTGACCGAGCTCCTGCGCGAAGTCCAGACCGATGACCCGGCGTTGATCAAGCTGCTCGGTGATCTCGGCGCAGATGCGGTGCTCGCCCAAGCCGAGGGCCCGGAACAAGGCGAATCCATGGGCCAGGACCTGCAGGTGATCGTGAACTGCGCCGACCGGCGCGCCCAAGAGACCCTCCTCGCCCGGCTCAATGCCGAGGGCTACCAGTGCCAGGGAAAGGGATGAACGTCATGGGAGTGAACGGTAACCCAGCCCAATTAAGGGCCAAACTGGCGATAGCGGTGGATGACCGGCGCGCCAAGCTCGCTGAAGGCAAGGTGCGCGGGCTCTCCATCCGGCAGATCCAGGCAGAGATGGAGGAGACCGGCTGCGTCAACCCGACTACAGGCAAGGCCTGGTCGATTGGGATCCTCGACAAGGACTGCCAGGAGCTCTCAAAGCGGTTTCGGGCTGAGGCGCTCGAGGACATCACCGAGCTGCGCCTGAGGGAGCTCGAGGAACTTGCACAGGTCGAGGCCGAGGCGTGGAAGGCCTGGCACCGCGGGATCGGCACGAAGAAGAAGACGATCACGGAACGAAACGAGAGTGGCAAGGGGGCACACGCAAAGGCTTCAATGGTCACCGAGGAGCTCAACGGCGACCCGCGCTACTTGGCTATCATCCTCGACTGCCGGAAACAGCGGCGGGCGATCTTGGGCCTGGACGCGCCAGAGCGCAAAGAGGTCAGCGGACCTGACGGAGGTCCTATCCAGATCGACGACACGGAGCGCGCGGCCAGGATTCAGGCATTGATCTCGGGCGCCCTAGACCGCGATCTAGATGCGGCGGCGTCTGCGCTGACTGAATCCGTAACTCCAGCCATCAAGATGGAGCCCGACGCGGAGTGATTTTCACCGACCAAGACATCCGGCGCGCCGTAGGCAGAATGACCCCCGAGGAACTGGTCGAACTGGATCGGCTCCTCAAGGGGGTTTCTCCGTGGCGCCCGCTGCCCGGTCCCCAATCGGAGGCGTTTTCTTCCCCGGCTGACATCATGCTGTACGGTGGTGCCGCCGGGGGAGGCTGAGTAAGACCGATCTGTTGCTTGGGGTGGCGCGTCATAGCCATAGACGGACAGTGATATTCCGAAGAGTGTTCCCGTCGCTTCGTGCCATCATCGATCGGAGTCGAGAGATCTATAACCCTGACGGCGCCTCTGCCGCTGGCGACTCGTACAATGAGACCTTGTATCGATGGAGGTTCAAGGACAAGCGACTGATCCGTTTTGGGTCCATCCAACACGAGAACGACGTGACGGACTGGCAGGGCCAACCTCACGACCTGTACGGCTTCGATGAAATAACCGAGTTCACGGAAAAGCAATTCAGGTTCGTGACTGGGTGGAACCGGACAACGTTGAAGGGGCAGCGCTGTCGAGTCATCTGCACAGGCAACCCGCCCACCAGCGCAGAGGGGGAATGGGTAATACGCTTCTGGGCTCCCTGGCTGGACGAGTCATACCCGAATCCCGCTAACCCGGGAGAGCTGCGATGGTTCACTACTGAGGACGGGAAGGACGAAGAGGCGCCGGACGGTAGGCCTTTCGTGCGCGGGTCCAGCGGGGAGCGCATATACGACTTTGACCCTGAGAAGTACAAGGTAACGGACGTGTTGTCTCCCCGCTCTAGGACCTTCATTCCTGCCCGGGTAGCGGACAATCCGTATCTGGTAGCGTCCGGGTACGTCTCGACACTCCAGGCGCTTCCGGAGCCGCTTAGGTCGCAGATGCTGTACGGCGACTTCCGGTCGGGCCGCAAGGATGATGCCTTCCAGGCGATCCCGTCAGAGTGGGTTCGGTTGGCGCAGCAACGCTGGAGAGATCGTCCCGCACCGACCACGCCGATGAACGCTCTGGGTGTCGATGTGGCTCGAGGCGGCAAAGACAAGACTGTGCTGTCGGCGCGACACGGGAACTGGTTCGGAACCCAGTGGACCTATCCTGGCACCGATACGCCCAATGGCGATCTTGTCGCGACCTTGGCCCTAAAGCATCGCGGCTCCAATGCGACGTGCATCAACATCGACGTGCTGGGGGTTGGCTCCAGTCCCTACGACACGCTCCATGGCATGAAGGGCGTCAAGATCGTTGCGCTCAACTCCAGCGCGGGAAGCGACGCGATGGATCGTTCCGGGCAACTCGGATTCATCAATAAGCGGGCCGAGTGGTGGTGGAAACTCCGGGAAGCGCTAGAGCCTGGCAGTGGACAGGACCTCGCTTTGCCTCCCGATCCGGAGCTCCTGGCGGACCTGTGCGCGCCGAAATGGAAGACCTCAGCCCGCGGGATCCAGATCGAATCCAAGGATGAGGTCAAGAAGCGGATTGGCCGGAGCCCCGACAAAGGCGATTCACTCGTCTACGCGCACGCGAACGAGGGGATCCGCCTAACCAGCCTGGAGCGGAGCAAGATCCTCTGTACCATGTAGACACGCATGATACGTGCAGGGCATGGGACGAAAATCACGACAGTCCAGGGTCGACGCACGGGAAGCCGAGATCGCCACACGCCGGGCAGAGATCAGCTCCGCTCGCGTCGACGGCTGGGCCAACGTGCTCACCGGCCTCGGCTCCTCGAACGACAAGCGCATGGGTGGGATGGTCACCGTCCGGAAGTTCAGCTATGCCGATTGCGAGGCGCTCTACCGCGGGTCGGACATGGCCGCTCGGATCGCCGATTCCGTGCCTGACGAGATGACGCGCGAGGGGTGGGATCTCCAGTGCGAAAATGACTCCGAGACCTCCGAGGCTGTCGGGCAGCAGTGGGAAGACCTCGACGTGGAGTCCCGGTACAACCTGGCGCTCAAGTGGGCTCGGGCGTTCGGCGGTGCCGGGATCATCGTCGGCGCGGATGACGGGGTATCCGATGTTTCGCTTCCTCTGCGGATGGATAAGATCCGCGCGGTCGAGTGGCTGTCGGTCCTGGACGCCCGTGAACTCGTGCCGTGGACTTTCTACCTCGACCCGATGAGTCCGCACTATGGCGAGCCGTCTAGCTACAAAATCATGCCCTACAATGTCGGCATCGGCCCCGGCGGCGTGGCCTACGAGGAGAGGAAGCAGCCGCTCTACGCTGCGCAGTGGAAGGAGATCCACGCGACCAGAGTGTTGCGCTTCGAGGGCGTCGTGGTGAACCGGTACCAGATGCGCGAGACCTGGGGTTGGGGATCCAGTATCTACGAGCGCGTCTACGAGGTGCTGCGGGATTTCTCGTCCAGCTACGACTCTGCGGCGAGCCTGGTACAGGACTTTTCACAGGGCGTGTTCTGGATCCACAACCTCGCAGGACTGCTCGCCTCCGCGAATGGGGAGGACCTCCAAAAGCGGATGGCGCTGATCAACCTGCAGCGGTCGGTGTTGGGCGCGGCCATCCTGGATGCAGGCGAGGACGTGACGGGGGCGGGGAAAGAGGACTTCGAGCGCAAGGCCACGCCGATGTCTGGTCTACCCGAGATCCTGGATCGTCTTGCTCATCGACTTGCGGCCGCGGTGGACATGCCGGTGACTAGGCTCATGGGCCAGCAGCCGGCGGGTCTGAACGCGACCGGCGACAACGACATTCGTCGGTGGTACGACCACGTGGCGAACCTGCAGCGGATGAAACTCAAGCCGCAGCTCAAGCGGTTGACTCAGATCCTGTTCGCCGCCAAGCAGGGCCCGACGAAGGGCAAGGCACCGAAGAAGTGGTCGATCGTGTTCCGCCCGCTGTGGAAACTCGATGAGCTCCAGGAGTCGACTCGCCGGTTGAACATCGCCAACGCCGACAACCTGTACATCAACAACGGGACCCTGCTGCCCGAAGAGGTCGCGGAGACTCGTTTCGGCGGCGACACCTACGACGGCAGCGACATGAATCTCGACATGGCCGTGCGCCGGAAGATGCTGGCCAACGGGCCGACCGAAGACCCCAAGGAGCCGACTCCGGTGAACCCTGACGACGCCAAGCCGCAACCCGTGCGACAGGCAGTCGGCCAAGATGCGCCGAGTTCCAACGCGAACCCGATTGGCAATGTGAAGGCGCGGTAGACCCGTGCGCTCCCCCGCCGCCATCGTCTCTGACATCCGTGCGCGCCGCGCCATACTCCGTGTCGTCGGCCGGCCGCACCGTCGTCGGGGCCCGCTCCCCAGACAGAAGCAGCCCGACTCGATTCGGCTCAGCTACTTCCGGGCCCTGCTGGACGTGCTCGCGCAAGCCAAGCAGCTTGTTGAGCGGGCCGAACCAAGACTCCGGGCGTTCGTCGAGCGGGCGGCGTCGGCTCGAGGAGACGGCATCCGCACGGATGCCCACGAGGACGATCCGAACGAGATCTTTGACGAACTGTCTGAGGGTTTCTTCCGGGAGTTCGATACCGAGCGCCTGACCGAACTGGCGCGGCAGTACGCGATCCGGACCTCCGAGTTTCAGCGCGAGCAGCTACGGCGCCAAATCAAGAACGCCATGGGCGTCGACGTGGTGCAGGCTGAGCCATGGCTGGAGCCCAAGATCGTCGACTTCGCCCGAGAGAACGTGGCGCTCATCAAGTCGGTCCCGACCCAGTATTTCGCTGAGCTGGAAAAGTCGGTAGCCCAAGGGATGCGCTCCGGCGTCCGCTGGGAAGAGATCGCCTCCGACATGGAGGATCGCTATGGCGTCGCAGAGAACCGGGCCAAGCTCATCGCCCGCGACCAGGTCGGCAAGATGGCCGCCGAGGTCAATCAGGCGCGGCAGGAAGACCTAGGCGTCAAGAGATTCATCTGGCGGACCTCGAATGACAACCGCGTCAGGGATTCGCACGTCGAGCTCGAAGGCAAGACCTTCGACTGGGACGATCCACCGATAGTAGATGGCGAGCCCGCGACCCCAGGTAGTCCGGTGCAGTGCCGATGCGAGGCTCAGCCGGTCCTTGACGAGTTGCTCGGCGCGGTAGACGAAGAGTAGCGCCCGCTGCGTGCCTGACCCTTGACGACCGTTAGCGGTAGCGGTAGAGTTCGGATCGCAGGCAGTACAACCCGGAGACAAACATACCATGGCGAAAACCAAAAAGACCCCACGCAAGATCGTGACCGATTTCAAGGATCTGGATCAGAGCGCAGCCCTCCCGATCGGAACATCCATCATCGTCCGGACGGTGACTCACTATTACACCGGCAAGCTGGTCGCCGCAGACGATAAGTTTCTTCTCCTCGAGGACGCGGCCTGGGTCGCGGATACCGGCCGCTGGGCTGAGGCGCTCCGAACCGGAGTCCTGTCCGAGATCGAGCCGTATCCCGGGAGGTGCTGGGTGGCGGTCGGGGCAGTGAACGATTTCAGCCCGTGGGCGCACCCCTTGCCGCGCGAGGTCAAGTAGCCGTGTCGGTCGCGGCGGTGAGACGCGCAAGCTACGAGCGGTCGCGGTCGTGGTCGTGGTCGGGGTCGTGGTCGGGGTCGCGGTCGCGGTCGGGGTCGTGGTCGGGGTCGTGGTCGGGGTCGCGGTCGCGGTCGGGGTCGTGGTCGTGGTCGTGGTCGTGGTCGTGGTCGGGGTCGCGGTCGCGATCGCGGTCGGGGTCGCGGTCGCGGTCGCGGTCGGGGTAAACAACCATCATCGAAAAGGAGAATGCCATGGAACATTACTAGGGTCGAGAGTTCCGGGCCCGAAATGGTTTCGACGGACCGGTCAAAAAGCGGATCGCGTGCAGGGGTTGGTCAGCAGGCCCCGTAAAAAGCCGACCACGTATAACGGCCAATGAGCCCATGCAGCAGCTCGCAGTAGCCTAAAGTCTACTGCGCCCGTAGCGCCGGTGAGGTCTGCCTCTCGTAGCCGTCGCTGCGTCATCCACCAGGGACGTCTAAGGGTGTTCACGGGATCACAGCGCCGGCTGCCTCCGGACACGCACGTACCGATTCACTTGCTGGCTGGACCGGACCGGGGTTCGATTCCCCGCGGGTCCAAGTCGTTCGCGGTTGTTTTAGCTGGGGTGGAGGGGGGATTTCTGAAATGAAACAATTGACGCTGTCATGGTCGGGCCAGCGCACGTGCCCGGGTGGCGGATCGCCACGTATCTCCCCGGGCCACCGTCTGAGCCTGGCCGCAGAGGCGGATAACGCGCGCACAGACGGGCAGCCGGGTAGGCCGGTGCAGAGCGGTGAGAGCCCGCTCGAGTTTGACGAGCGCCCAATGGCCAAGTGCTGCTCAAGCTGCGGGCGGGGCGGCCGGCTGATCTGGACCGGGCCCGGGGAGGAGCGCCGATGGATGCATCGCTCCTGTTTCGAGGACGTTGACCGGCTCGAAGAGGCTCTTGAGCACGCATGGAGAGGAGAGGACCCGTGAAGACAGTTTACGTGGCTGGGCCGCTGATTGGGGATTTCGCGGGCAACACCGCGAGGGCCATCGAGGTCGCAGACGAACTGCTGGATGGAGGGGTGGCGCCCTTCGTCCCGCACCTGGCCATCCATTGGCATGCGGTCCATGAGCACCATTACGAGGACTGGATGGCCTACGACTTCGCATGGATCCTGAAATGCGACGCCTTGGTGCGCATGCCAGGAAAGAGCCCCGGCGCGGATCGGGAGGTAGAGTTCGCGCGCAAGCACGGGATCCCGGTCTTCTTCGGCATCAACGAGTGCCTTGCCTGGGCGAGGAACACGCCGTGAAGAAACCGTCTTCGTACATGGCTCTGCTGACTCCGTTGGCCTCCGGTTTCCCCTCGGGCAACCCGGTGCTGGTGGAGATCTCCGAAGAGCACGACAGCGAATGGATCGGCCGCAGGCGTGGTGAAGCGCACGATACCTCGTGGCCGAAGACGGGATGGAGGCGAGAGTCATGAGGTTCCAGGAGCTGCGGAAGATGACGAAGGACCCTGCGATCCGCGCGCTGACATCGATCCGCGGGTCGGAGGTGGCGGAACTGCTGGAGACGCTGGATCGGTGCGCGGACCTACGGGAGAGGCTGCGACGCACGCCCGGGCTCGTAGACTCGGCGGCGGTCGCGGACGGACTGGAACAGGCGCTGGGAGGAGTGACGTGACCATTCAGGTCCACGCAGGAGATCAGTTCCACGGGTGGACGGTGATCGGCGAGGTCGCCCGAACTTGTTCTCCGTGCGGCCAGTCGAATCGACGGATCGCGGTCCGGTGCGCCTGCGGGCAAGTAACTGAGACCGGACTCTTCCACCTTCTCTACGGCCACACTCATCGGTGTGCGCGATGCGCCTCGGACTCTCACAGACCAATTGTGATGGTCGACGGTCGTCCCCGTTTTCTTGGTGAGGTACTCCGGGAGAACGGGATCTCGCTGAACACCTACGAACAGCGGGTACTTCGTGGCTGGCCCAAGGGGCGCGCTGCGACGAAGCCCGTGCAGAAGCACAGCAAGATGAACCGGTTCGCGTAATTCGACGCAAAACGTCAGGTCGCTGGTGTACAGTTAGCGCTAACGATTCTCGGGAAGGGGAAGATATGAAGGACGAACTGGCAGCGTTGGAGTTGGATGCGGAGATCAAAGTGCGGTACGCGATCAATCTCCGACTGGAGGGGATGCACCAGCACGGGTTAGTTGCGATGTATCGACAGCAGCGAAACGAATCGCTGGCCAAAGAGGCGATTTTACGAGAGGCGATAGAGAAGATCGCGAAGGATTCTCTTCCGTTTTCCAATGAAAGATCGATCGCGCTCGCCGCCATCCGGGAGGGAACATGACCATCGAAGAGATCCGGATCGCGGTGAAGGCGGGCGTCGAGGCATGGTGCAAAAACAGCCCAGCGGCTCGGCGAGCTATCGCTACGGAATCGTTCTCCATGGATGACCTCGTCACCGACGTTGCGTATGAGGTGGAGAGGGCGACCAGGGAGGACGAAGAGGCGATGGAGGTCGCCGGCAGGGCTTACGATGCTGATCCACCACAGGGAGGGAGAAGCCTTGTTCCGCCATGGACTCATACCACACCAAATGCTCCGGATGGTGGTGCGGATCCTTTGGGTGTTCGTATCGTCCGCTGGGCCGTGGCCACGTTTGGCCCCGAGAGTATGAATGGTCCCGAGCGAACCATGCGTACCCTGGAAGAGGCAGCGGAGCTTGCGCAGTCGGAGGGCGTCACGCAGTCGATGGCCGAGTCCGTGATCTCCCGGGTCTACTCTCGACCGGCCGGGGACTCGCGCAGGGAGGCGTCTCAGCTCGCCCTGACGCTCTGGGCCTACTGTGGATTCAAGGGCTGGGATCCGATGGCCCTCGCGAATATGGAGGCAAGCCGGGTTGAGTTGTTGCCTGCGGAGCACTGGCAGCGCCGACACGCCGCGAAGGCGGCGGTCGGGATCGTCGCGTCCGCGGAGCCCAACCGTAGCGAAGAAGAACTCAGGTGGCGATCCATGGCAGGATCAAGCGAAGAGTCCATCAGGCGAGTGGAGAAGCTCTGGGATGAGGCAAGCGCGAATCACTGCGAAGCCGTCCGCCACATCGGCAAGGTGGAGAAGGAACTTGAGGCGGCGCGCGTCAGGATCGCGGAGCTGCAGCACGAGCTACAGCACCAAACAACCAAGATCGATCGGGCGCGTGTCGACTATCGAGGGTCCGAAAGATTTCACCAGGCGCACGAGCTTGGCGGCACAGCGTTGGAACGGCGGGTAGCAGACGCCGACTCCCGCATCGAAGAGTTGGAGCGGAGCGTCGCCGTGTATCGCGGCCAGTGGACCGATGCCCGGGACGAAATAGTCAGGCTCTCGCTCCTACTCAAGAAACTGGAAAACCAGATCGCCGACGTGAAGAGAATAGCGAGCCGATGGGCCAGTCATCCCCAACTCAGTACAAACGCCTACGGGTACTGGCATCTGGCGGCCCGAGAACTGCGTAGCGTGTTGGGTATTCCTCACGCACCTTGCGTGATCCCTGGGTGCGCAGCGTGCGATCCTCGTTTAGATCCGCCCGCCGGTCTTGCTCTGTCTTACAACTCGGTCTCTGATAGACCGTATCCTGCTCAGGTTGAGATCGAGCGGCTGTGTGCCGAACGCGACGCGATCGCTGGATGCTACGATGATGCGCGAGCCGAGCTCGACGACATACATGAACGGGTGGACGATTTTTGTGGGATCGTGCTGCCCTTAAGCGCTGGGCTGTCGACGCCGAAGAAGAGCGAACCCGTTCGCCCGCCGCCGGTCAACGACCCGAAGCCCTGCAAGTGCGGTCATCTGTGGTATATGCACGAGCTGCAATTTCAGCATCCATATCAGGCAGGGAAATGTAACGGCGTAGGATGCGGTTGCGAATCCTACGAGCCGGCATCGGAGGGCGCATGACCCGATCCACCTGGGACGAATACTTCATGAGCATCGCCCGGGTCGTGGCAACGCGCGCGACCTGTGATCGCAAACACGTAGGTGCGGCGCTGGTCCGCGACCGGACCATTCTCTCCACCGGGTACAACGGGTCGATCCGGGGGCTGCCTCACTGTAGCGAGGTCGGCCACATGATGGAGGACGGACACTGCGTGGCTACCGTTCACGCCGAGGCGAACGCGATCATCCAGGCGGCCAAGAACGGGGTGGCCATCGACGGCTCCACCATCTACACCACCGCCTTGCCTTGCTGGCCCTGCTTCAAGCTCATCGCCAACGCGGGGTGCAAGCGGATCGTCTTCGGTGAGTTCTACCGCGACAACCGGATCTTTGAGATCGCGAAACAGCTCGGCATCGAAATAGTTGACCTTGGGACGCCGGCCGAAGAGCCCGCGTTGCCCAAGACGTAGACCATGTGCGGTGCCGTAGCGCATCAATCTGGTGGTCCGTGCGACAGACCATTGGATCATGAAGGCGCGCACACCTCTGGCAGTTGGATTTGGAAGCTACTCCAGGAGCCCAAATGACCCGCGCGAAACTCACGACGAATCTAGCCCAGGTCCGGGTGAAGAAAGGTCTGACTCAGGCAGAACTCGCCGCGCAGTCGGGGGTCAGCTACGGCACGGTCTCGACCGCGGAGAAGACCGGGTATCTCTCGGACCGCAGCGCAGACCTTTTGGCGAAGGCGCTCGGGACCACCGCGAAGAAGATCAGGGAGGGCTGACCATGCCGATCGACCCGAAGAAGATCGAGGAATACCGAACCATCGAGTCGGACACGGAGGGCGACACGTCCCTCAGGTTGCACCTGTACCAGCAGGCCGTCCCCGCGCTGCTAGCCGAGCGGGAGGAGCTGATCGCGCTGCTGCGGGAGGTGGAGTGGGCCGACAACAGCGATGGCATCCGAATGTGCGTGGTTTGTGCCGGCATAAATCCGGAAGATTACGAAAAGGCGCGCAGACTTTGGTGTTATTACTTGCCTGGAAGACGAGGCCACACCGCTAACTGCGAACTCGGCGCGTTTCTCAAGGGGACAACATGACCTTGCGCGACATGACCCGTGAGCGCCTGACTGGCGCGGCTCTCGAATTGGCGGACCTGATGTAGGAACTGTCCGAGGAGTGTTACTGCGCCGGGTGGCTCCACGGCTGCGAGTTCGAGCTCTGGTCAATGGTGCAGCACGGACCACGATCTTGGGGACTGGGCGAAATCACCGCGGCGCACATTGATCGACTCCGCGTTCTGTCGATCCAATGCGGCGGTTGGGTGGTGCACTGGGAAAATGACGCAGGAAGGAAGTTCGTACCGATGGCCAAGTGGCTAGGGATGTACGCGCGGGAGCGAGCGCTTTGGACGAAAGGGAAGCCGTGACCCGGACCCGACTCAACAGCATCCCGACGCCCGTCGAGAAACTCGTGTCTCGCTGGCGCCCCGGGATTGGATTCGAGGATCAGGTGGACAGGGATCTAGTCGAGGACACGACAGGCGGTGGCCTGGAGTGCTTCCGCAAGCTGGGCCCGTTTCCGTCTACGGTGCTGGCGTGCGCGGAGGCGCCGGAGCGCGGATGAAGTGAAGTTCAATCCGAAGGAGGATGGCATGTACGAAGAAGTGAAGCTTTGCACGGACCCGCATTCGGAGAATTACGGATTTGCGATCGCGCCGGAGGAGCCCACCGGTCTGATGGGACGGAAGCTGTGCCCCGTCAACAACAGGAGTTTTGATCCCGGGGCCGAAACCGTTGTTTATAGGGAGTTCAGCAACGAAACGAATCGCGTTCTTGCGCCTGAAATCTGCTGGGAGGTTAGGCAGAAGGTAGTGTCGATTCCGGTCGGCTTCCGATCTGGGGACGCCAAGGCACAGGCTGCGGCGTATCGATCCATCGAGGAGCGGATCGATCAGATCATAGCGTTCGGCGATCAAGACAATTTTCTGCTCGGGATGCTGAATCAGCCCCGGGCTATTTCGTGCATAGCCCCGGACGGGAAACCTTTCTCCTCGAAGTGGGCAGAGAAGAGCGACTCGGAGATTCTGAACGACCTAAACTTGATGGCCAAGAAGGTCACGCGAGCCAACACTTTGCTCCTCCCTGTGGAGCAGCGTAAAAAGATCGTCGGCTCGATAGAACAACGCTTCCTGGATCAGAATCCGAGCATCATCGCGATAGAGGCTTGGTACAGGTGCAAGGGTGCCGGGCCGAACGGCACCGATCGGGCCATGCTGTACTACTGTCACCCCAAGATGATCGAAATGATCATCCCGCTCGAGGCCGAGACTCTTCCGGCGCAGCCGGGAGGACTGACTCCGGTGCACGCCCGCGTGTCAGGGGTCGCGCTGCATGAAACCGGTTCCGTCTGCTACATGGACGGGATCTGATACCGTAGTTCACAGGAAAGGACGAACATGAGCGGACCTCGTTTTTGTTGCTTCATCCCGGAAGATCAACAGAAAGCTGCGTCCCAGGGAGAGAACGTTCCGGGCTGCCAGAAGCCTGCGCAATGGGAACTGGGAACGGTCGGCGGGTCAGCATACGAGACCCTGGACGCATGCTCAGAGCACGTGGGGAACCTGCTGAACGGAGAGCACACCAACCACGTCAGCAAGATTTGATACCGTAGCTCAACACACCGGCTACGCCCCCGGCTAAGCCGCGCGCCTCAGGCCGGTATCGTGAGCGCCACTCCTCCCGGGGGTGGCGCTCTTCGTATTTCGGGGCCTCGTGATATGTGCGATCTGAGAGGATCGCATGCCCGACTCCAAGGTCGACATAGCCCAGCGAGAGGACGTGAGCCCGAAGGAGGGGACGCGCGATTACGGCGACGTTCAATTCGCGGACCCGATCAACCACAGGTACCCGATCGACTGCGAGGAGCACATCCGCGCCGCCTGGTCGTATCTCCACCAAGGGAAGAACGCCGACAAGTACCCGGCCGAGGACGTGGCGCGGATGAAGTCGCGCATCGTCGCGGCCTGGAAGAAGCTGGTAGACCCCAAGGGCCCGCCCTCCGCGCGCGTGGATGGCGTGATGCGCTTCGACGCGGGCGCGCTGGGCAAGGCTGAGACGACACCGGAAGGATGGCTCAAAGTCCACGCGCGCATCGCCCGCGCAGGGATTTACGAGTACCGGAATCCGGACGGTACGGTGCGGCGTGAACTGCGGGCTCCCGAGGAAGTCTTCAAGGCCGACTCTTTGGACACCTTCGTGATGCGCCCGGTCACCGACGACCATCCCTGGGCCGAATCGCCGCCGCTCCTGACCCCCGCGAACGCTCGCACCTATCAACGGGGCTCCACCGGTGAATCGGTAATCCGGAGCGGCGACTACGTCGAGACGACCCTCATGATCACAGACGGGAGTCTCATCGAGAAGATCAAGGGCGGGACACAAGAGGTGTCCGCCGGCTACCTCGCCGACACCGTGTGGGAACCCGGTGAATGGCACGGCCAGCCCTACGATTGCTATCAGGAGAACATCCGGGGGAACCACGTTGCCATCCTGCTGAAAGGTCGCGCAGGGGATGATGTGAGGCTCCGATTGGACAGCGGCGCGGCGGTCGCGATACGTCGGATCTGTGATGGTAACGAATCCATTTCCGAACCCCAGGAGCAAGCAATGTCGGGTGAGATGACGAAGACCAACATCGCCGGCATCGACTTCGATGTCCCGGCCCAGGTGGCGCAGGCGCTCGACAAGCACAACGCCGAGCACAAGGCAGAGCTCAAGTCGCACAAGGAGAAGGCCGACAAGGCTGGCAAGTGCGACAAGTGCGACTCCGCGATGAGCTGCCCTAAGTGCGACGCGCCCCCCGCCGCCGAGAAGGACAGCACGAAGACCGACGCCGACTCGAAGGCGCTCGCTGACGCGCTGCAGAAGGAGAAGGCCCGAGCGGACGTAGCCGAAGCGAAGCTCGCGGCCTCCGAGAAGGCCCGCGTCGACGCCGCCGACCCCAAGATCATCAACGCCCGCGTCTCTGCCCGCGTCGCCCTCGAGACCCAGGCCCGCGAGATCCTCGGCGCCGAAGCGAAGCTCGACACCATGGACGACCTCGAGGTCAAGAAGACGGTGCTCGGCAAGATCGCGGAGCAGGTGAAACTCGACGGCAAGGACCCGGTCTACGTCGATGCCGCCTACGACAGCGCGATGGCTCTCGTTGGCCGGAAGACGCTCGGTGAGCTCCGCGTCGCCACCGGCGCCAAGTTCGACGGCAAGGAGTCGGACCCCAAGGTCGACGCTTCGTTCGTCTGGGAAAAGAACCGGGTCGAACAGGCGAACGCCTGGAAGCGCAATACCACCAAGGAAAACGCCTAACCGGCGTTGGGAGAATCGCAATGAGTGGAATGGGACAGACGACTTACATGACCCGGCTCCCGGTCGCTTATGCCGGGCAGATCGCCGACAACGCGCCTCGGACCATCGAGACCGGCCTGAACAACGAATCGGCGCCGATTCCTTTCGGGGTCGGGCTCGTGAAGGACGCCGGCGATCGCAAGTACCGGCTGCCGAATGCGTCCGGTGACGCGATCGACGGGGTTTCGATCTTCCAGCACAGCGTCAACACGATCGGCATGTCGACCCTGACCGGGAAAGCCAGCCCTGGACCGGTCGGCGACACCACCATCACGACGTGGGTGGCCAGCACGGCATATCGCGTCGGCGACATGGTGAACTGCCACGGCAAGATCTACAAGTGCGACGTGGCCGGCACTTCCGACACGCCGACCGGCCCCACCGCCGTCACCACCACGAACGCCGGCATCACGGACGGCACGGTCAAGTGGCACTTCGACCGGTACGCCTCGGCGGGCACGGGACCCGGGTACCAACCCGGCATCCCCGTGGCAGACATCTTCGGCCTGCTGGTCGACGGTCGGGTCTACGTGATCCCTGAACTCGACGTGACCCAGGATGATGCGGTCTACTGCAGGTTCGCCCTCGGCAGCGTGGCCGGATCCTCGGATCAGCTCGGTGCCTTCCGCAACGCGGTCGACTCGGTCGCTGCCTGGGCCGCGGGACATGCGTATTACGTAGGCGATCGGGTGAGCGTCGGTGGCCATCTCTACGAGTACACGACCGCCGGCACCTCGGACAACTCGAGCCCGCCGGTTCCGCCCTCGACCCTGACGACCACCGCCGACTCCATCACGGACAGCACCGCCAAGTGCAAGTACCTCGGCGAGCAGGCGACGGGCGCCAGCAACACGGTCGTGAAGGGCGCTCGATTCGCTGCGACTGCCAAAGCTGGCGTTCCGGTCCCGATCGCCTTCAACAAACTCCTGGCCCGAAGCTAACTCCAGGGACAAAGGACAACGCCAATGTCAGCATTCAGAAGCTTCAATCTCCCGGTCCTGGACGCAGCCGAAAACCTCTTCTTCGAGCGTGAGCTCGAGGCCGTGGCGGCGAAGTCCTACGACATGAAGTACCCGCAGTTGAAGGGCCGCCAGTTGGTCCCCGTGAAGAACGACGTGGACCGCGGCATGGAAACCTTCAAGTTCAAGCAATACGACATGGCGGGTGTCGCCCTGATCGCGAACAACTACACGGACGCCATTCCGATGGTGAACGTGCGAGGCAAAGAGTTCCGCGTCGCCATCAAGCCGGTGGTGGACGGGTTCCAGTACAGCATCCAGGAAATCCAGAATGCTCGGAGGAACGGTATGCCGCTCGAGCAGCGAGAGGCCAATGCGGCCCGCCGCGCGATCGAGGAGAAGATCGACGCCATCATCGCGACCGGCGACTCGGATACGGGTCTTCTGGGCCTGCTCTCGCTGACGAATACGATCGTCTACACGCCCCCGAACGGCACCAGCGGTCACACTCAGTGGTCGACGAAAACGCCGCTCGAGATCCTCGCGGACCTCAACGCGCTGGCGAATACGATCGTCTCCACCACGAACGAGGTCGAGATCCCCGATACGATCGTGATGCCCACCATCCAGCGGCAGCTCATCGCCAACACCCCGATCAGCCTCGCGGGCGCAACGTCGGTCTCCATCGAGGAGTACTTCCTCAAGACCAACAACTACATCAAGGAGATCGTCTCCTGGTACAAGTGCAAGGGCGCGGGCGCGAGCGGGACCGATCGCGCTGTCGCGTACCGCCGAGACCCGGACGCGATCCAGGCCGTCATTCCGCTGGAGGCCGAGTTCCTGCCTCCGCAACCGGTTGGTTTCGTGTTCAAGATCCCGGCGCACGCGCGCACCGCGGGCGTGGTCACGTATTACCCGATGTCGATCTGCTACGCAGACAACATCTGAAAAGAGGTCCGCCAGGGCTGGCGCCAAGAGCCCGACTCGCGCAGGGGCGCCAGCCTTCCCCCTCCGGCCTGCGCGAGTCACTCTCCTCGAAGGAGTCACGCAATGCTGGTCCGAAACACCACCACCTCAATCCAGGTTCTCTCGTACCACTCGCGCCCCGCAACGACGAAAAGCGAGAAGGGCGACGCCATGCCGCCCATCACGAAGACGATCACGCTGATGCCAGGGAACAACGAGGTCGATCCGGCTGACTGGACCGAGCTCATGAAGAATTCGCACGTCCAGAATCAGACCGAGGATCGCGTCTTCGAGGTTGAGAAGGATGTCAGCCTCAAGGACATCTCGAAGCTATCCGACCGGAAGGCCATCAAGGTCGTACAGGAGACGTACCTCCGGGAGATCCTGCGCAACTGGGCCCGGCTCGAGCATCGGCCCGAGATCGCGAAGGCGATCGAAGAGCAGCTCGCGAAGGTCTCCGGAATCTCCGAAGCCAAGTCCGATCCGGTCTCGCAGTCGGCCGAAGGGTAACATCCATGGCGGCGCCTGCCGATGTGATCCGGATCGCCCCCGAGTTCGCCGCGCTGGACGCGACGACGGTGATTCAGCCGTTCATTGACGACGCCGCCAACGAGATCAACCCGAATAGGTGGGGGCGGCAGGCGAACCGTGCAGTTACTCTGCTCGCCGCGCACGCCCTCGCCTGCTCCTATCCGTCGCTGTACCTCCGGCCGCCGACGACGGACCACGTTGGTCCAGTGACGATCTCCTACGCGAACTCGGTCGCGCCGCGCATGGATGAGCACGCTACGACCCGGTTCGGGCTCGAGTTCATGCGCCTTCGTCGCCTGTTGGGGCCATCGGCCATGGTGGTCTGAATGGGCCACCTGATCGTCAAGGACCACGGGTGGAATAAGCTCAAAGCCGATCTTGAGAAGCTCGCGCGCGGCGAATCCTACGTCAAGGTGGGGATGGTCGGCGAGAAGGCGGCCAAGGTCGAGCCTGAGCATGCGGCGGCCGGCGGTGAGCCCCTGACGAATGTGAAGCTCGCCGCCATCCACGAGTTCGGAGCGCCGGAGCGGGGCATCCCCGAGCGCTCCTTCTTGCGGTCGACCTTCTCGACTCACCGCGCCGAGTACCAGGAGCTGCTCAAGAAGGCGGCGGCCGAGATCATGTCGGGCAAGTGGAAGACCTCGATCCGGAAGATGCTGTCCGCTATCGGATTCAAGGCCAAGTGGGACGTGAAGGACGCGATCCTCAAGGGGACCGGGATCCCACCGCCGAATGCTCAAGCCACCATCGACGCGAAGAATCGCAAGGGCGCGTGGAACAAGGGATCGAAGCTGCGAGATAGGAGCGGAAAATTCTCTCGCACCGGTGACTCATCGGGCCCCCGCACCCTGGTCGACACCACCGTGATGGTCAAGGCGATCGATCACGCAGTGGTGATTTCCGGGGAAGCACCAGAACCTAACGCAGGAGAGAAAGAATGAAGCGCCTGATCTGTCTGATGGTCGTGGTCGCCGCGGGCCTAGCTAGGGCGAGTGACTTCACGTCCGACTCAACCAACATCGACTCGTTTCTTACCCGCGGCGGACTCCCCGAAACCATGCGAGCGGTTCGGGATCTCCGGACCGACGTGAAGGCGCTACAGGCGGCGACCACCGGCACGAACTCGGGTGACGTTACGATCGGCAGCGTGGGGGCGGCTACTGCAAACGGCGCGTCGCTGTCGGGCCAGATGCTTTCGTTGACGCCGGCCGATGGCACGCATCCGGGAATCGTGACGACCGGCTCTCAGTCGATTGCGGGCGCCAAGACATTCACCGGCGCCATTGGGGCATCCAACCTGAGCGGAACCAACACGGGAGACGTGACCCTCGCTGCAGTGGGCGCGACGCCGTCCGCGAACGGGGCCAGCCTATCAAGCCAGGCGCTCACGCTGCAGCCGGCTGACGCCACCCACCCTGGCGTGATGACCGCGGCCGCGCAGACCTTCGGCGGGGTGAAGACCTTTGCCGGCCTGGTAGCGGGAACGACCTCGCTGTCTACCTGCGGGACCACGATTGCCGAGGGGACGCTCTCTCAGCAGGGCGGCGGGACCAGCGGCACGCGTACCAAGCTCTGTTGGTGCACGAGCGACGGCAGCGGGACGCCGGCCTACGCCTGGAAAAACATCACGACGATCGCCGCCAACGACGCGGCATCCATCGGGACCGCTACGACCTGTCCATGATCCCCGTCGCCGCCGCCATTGATCGCCTTGCTGGTGGGACCTACCCGGTCACCCGTCGCGCGATGGGCTCGTATGTGGATGGCCGGTACGTCCCCGGGACCGCCTCCGTGCTGTCGATCAAGGCGCTCATCCAGCCTGCTGGCCACCTCGAGGTCATGCGCCTGCCCGAGGGCGAGCGCGACCGGAAGACGATCGCGATCTACACCCGTACGCCGCTCGTTCATGCCGTGGCCAACGGTCCGCCCTCCGATCGAATCGCCTGGCGCGGCGACGTGTTCGAGATCTCTTCGATCGACGAATGGAACGAGTACGCCGGGTTCACCTACGCGCTGGCAACGAAGATCCAGGACCTCACGGACTCGGGATCCCTTGAGTCGCCACTGGAAGGTGGGGTAGTCGGATGAAAGACGTGAATAAATTCTCAATCGTCGTCACATCTATCGGCCTCGTCCTCGCTGCGATCGCCGCTACGGCCGACGCCGGCACCTTCGTCTCGGACCCGACCACCATTCTCCCGGGGCCAAAGACCGCCCTGCGCAGCCTGCCGGAGGGCGCCGACCCCGCGAACTTCATCCGCGCCGCCGACTACAACGCCCTGAGGGACGCGCTCACCGATGTCCGCAGCGCCCTGATGCCTGTGGTCACCACCTCGACAACGTGCCCGACATGCGCGGCCGCGCTCCGCGGATGGGGCTGCTACGTCCAGGGCGGAACCGGCGCGGCCGACACGTTGTCGGTCTGCTCCAGGAGCTCCAGCGCCTCCTATGCCTGGCATGTTGTGACCTGGGGACCCTGATGCTCTCCTGGACCGCCATCGAGAGGGCCATCGTCAACCACGTGAAGGCGGCCACAGGGATTGAGGTCATCTTCGCGAATCAGGTCGGCGAACAGCCGCTCATGCCCTACGCGACCATCAAGATCAACGGCCCTCGGGCACTTTCGCCGCAGCCCGAGATCCTATTGGGCTACGACTCCGGCGCGCCTGCTGGGCAAGAAGTCACCCAAACGGTCATCCTGCATGGGGAGATCCAGGTCTCGATTCAGACCTACTCCCAGATTACGGCGGGCGCGGGGACGGCGCGCGAGCTGCTCGAACAGATCCGAAGGACGCTCTTCCTGCCTGGTCGGCGGGATCTGCTAAGCGCAGCCGGGTTGGCCCTGCTGGCCGCGAGTGATACTCAGGATCTGTCAGTGCTGCTCGAAGCAACATGGCAATCTCGGGCGGCCATGGACGTGAGATTCAACGTGGTCGATGACTCCGCGAAAGATCGCACCGGGTACATCGCCACCGTGCACGTGACGGGATCGGCCTAGGAGGCCAGACATGCCGCTGAACGACATTTTCACCGTGAACATCACGACCTCGAGTCCTGGGCTCACCGCGCTGGGCTTCGGCAAGCCGATGATCCTGGGCGCGTACACCAAGACGTGGTCGGAACTCTACCGGGAATACGCCTCGATCTCGGAAGTGGCCGTCGACTTCCTCGCGACCGATCCCGAGTACCGGATGGCCGCGCGCCTCTTCCAGCAGGATCCCCGGCCGCCGACCGTGGGAGTCGGCCGCGGTGCCCTGCCCCCGACCCAGCGATGGGCCATCACTCCGACCGTGCTCAACGCGACGGCGTACAAGCTCTACGTCGGCGACAAAACGGTGACGTACACCTCGGACTCGACGGCGACCGCAGCCGAGATCATCGGCGGGCTGCTCGCGCTCATCAACGCGCTGGCCCCTGCCTGGGCCGCGAACCACGCCTACTCGGTCGCTGATCGCTGCTCTTCGGGTGGGCTCGTCTATGAGTGCATCACCGCGGGAACCAGCAACAACTCCAGCCCTGCGGTTCCGCCGTCCGGGACCACCTCGAACATCACAGATGGAACCGCACATTGGAAGTACGTCGGCGCCGCGGTGACGGCGAGCGACCAGACGACCTACCTGCGGATCGTCGTCCAGACCGCCGGCCTGTGGACCTCGGTCGAGGTCGACAACGTGACCCGGCTGTCGCTCGCTCAGGACCACGCCGATCCGGGCGTCGCGACCGACCTGGCCGCCATCAAGCTCGAGGATGATTCCTGGTACGAGCTCTTGACCCTCTCCAATTCCTACGCGGTCGTACTCGCCGCTGCCGGATGGGTCGAGACCGATGGAGGCAAGACCTACGCGGCGCAGACCCAAGACACCGCGGTCGAGGCGACGGCACTCGCGGGCGCGACGGACATCGGCGAGAAGCTGCAGTCCCTCGGCTACGCGAGGACTCACCTCTGGTACGACCGGGACGGCGCGGACTTCCTCGACGCCGGCGTCTCCGGTGCGTGCCTGCCGCTCGATCCCGGCACCGAGACCTGGAAGTTCAAGCAGCCGGCGGGATGCGCCGCCCTCTCGCTGACCTCGACACAGAAGAGCCACCTGGACGCGAAGAACGTCAACTACTTCTACGTCGTCACCCAATCGCTCGCGATCACCGGCGAGGGCAAGGTGGCGAGTGGCGAGTGGATCGACATCGTTCGCGGGCGTGACGCGCTGGCGAACGCCATCCAAACGGCAGTGGTCAATGCCGTCACCGACCCCGCGATTTCCAAGTTGCCGTATACCGACGCCGGGATCCAGGTGATCGCGAACCGAGTCCAGGAGGCGCTCACCAAGTTCGAGGTCTCGCCCGGACTGCTGACCCCGGGATCCTCGACGATCTCGGTTCCGAAGGCATCGAGCGTGAGCGACGCCGACCGCGCGGCCCGCGTCCTCAACAACCTGTCTTGGACGGCGCAGCTCCAGAGCGCCATACACTCCGGCACCATCTCCGGCGTGGTCACGTACTAAGGGAGTCTCCCGATGCCAGTTGGCAATTACGACCCCAGCAAGAACCAAATCTCGATCGGCTCCTATCCGGTGACGGATGGCGTGGCCGCCGGCACCTTCGTGAAGGCGAGCCGCAAGACCGACTCCTTCAAATCGGACGTGGGCGCATTCGGTGACGTGGTGCTGAACCACAGCCATGACGAGCGCGGAGACATCGAGATCACCGTGCTCCGCACGTCCTCGCTCAACGACTACCTGTCGAGCCTGATGGCCAAGCACGAGCAGTTCGGTACAGGTTTCGTCGCGATCACCATCAAGGATCTGAACGGCACGACCAAGGTCTTCGGCGCCGAGTGCTGGCCGGTGAAGTACCCGGATGTCGAAGAGGCGGTCGAGGCACAGAACCGCGTGTGGAAGTTCGAGGTGGCGCACCTGCAGATGAAGGTCGGCGGCGAAAATACCTGATCCCGCCGGGGGTCAGTAAACGGAGGAGGCGGACATGATCGAGACGCGCACCAAGGAGATCGGGGGAATCACCTACCAGGTGACGCAGCTCCCCGCGATGAAGGGCTTCAAGCTGCAGCGTAGGTTGGCGGCGATCTTGGGCCCTCCTGCGGCCGAAGTCATGGGGGGAGCGGTATCGGTCTCGGAGCTCCTCAAGTTCAATCTCAATCTCGGCGTGCTCGCCCCTGCGCTGCGGGACCTGTTCGAGCGGCTCACCGAGTCCGAGTTGGAGACCATCACTCGCTCGCTGCTGGAGACGGCCCAGGTCACCGAAAGCGGGAAGACGGGGCCCGTGATGCCCGTCTTCGACACTCACTTCGCAGGCCGGTACAACGACCTTTACGAACTGATCGGGTTCGCGCTGGAGGTGAACTACGGCGATTTTTTAGGCGGCCTCGGCGCGAGATTCGCCAGCGCCCAGGCCCGCACGTCGCCTATCGCGGGATCGAACACCTCCTCGACACCTGGCCTTGTTGGGTCCTCATCCTAGCCGATAAGGCCACGATGGTCGAAACGCAGACCGTTCTTTCGGTGGATGACATCCAGGACGGGGTTGACGCGCTGATGGCGCAACAGGAGGCAGACGAGGAGTTTCGACAACTGATGACGGAAAAGAAGGGATAGCACCAATGGTGTTGCAGGAATTGTTCTCCGTTATCGGTTTTAAGGTCGACAAGCCGTCGCTTTCCAATGCCGAGGCCGCAGTCGAGAAGGTGAAGCACGGGCTGACTCGGCTCGGTGAGGCGTTCGCCGCCTTCGAACTCGTCAAAAAGTTGAAAGAGATCGTCGAGGAGACCGCAGGCGCGGCGACGGGGGCCGCGAAAGCCGCTCAGCGGATCGGCGTCGCCCGGGAGTCCTTCGAGGAGCTCGCGCACGCCGCGCATGAGTCCGGGGTTCCCATCGAGGCGATGGAAACCGGGCTCAAGTTTCTTAACCGCAACCTGTACGCTGCGGGTAAAGGTAGCGGTGAGGCTGGTCAGTCGTTCCGTGCTCTAGGGATCGCAACCCGCGATGGCACTGGGAAGCTCCGTTCCGCCGACGACGTGATGATGGACGCGGCCGAGCGGTTCGCCGGCATGAAGGATGGAGCCGAGAAAACGGCGCTGTCCATGCGGCTGTTTGGCCGCTCAGGCAACGAACTGATCCCGATGCTCAACAAGGGCCGGGAAGGCCTCGCTGAGATGCGCCAGGAGGCGCATGAACTCGGGCTGGTGTTCTCCGAGGAAGACGTAGCCGCAGCAAAAGACTTCACGGTCTCATCCCGCCGGCTGGATTCCGTCCTAGAGGGCGTGAAGCGACGCATCGGGATCGCGCTCCTGCCACAGCTCGGGAAAATGAAAAAGGAGTTCGCAGATTGGATCATCGCCAACCGGGAGCTCATCAAGCAGCGCGTGGTCGAGTTCGCCGAAGGGCTTGGGAAGGCCCTGCGCGCGGTGGTTCAGGTGACAGAGCCACTCCGGGCCATGATTGCTTCGCTCATCGACCTGGTCGCGTCATCCAGTGAGGCGAAGACCGCGATCACAGTGCTCGGCGGCGCGCTGCTGCTCATGTTCAATGCGCCGCTGGCTTCGGCCATGGCGCTCTTCGGCATCATCGAGGAGATCTGGGGCTGGATCACCGGGAAGCGTGACACGCTCCTAGGTGACTGGCTCGGGCCATTCCAGCAACTCGACAAGCTCAATCCGGCCGATAGCGACTTCACCAAGGGCATCAAGAGCCTGTTCATTTACATCAAGGAGAATGGACCGGGAGTCAAGGACACCCTTGTAACGATCGCAAACGCGTTGCGTGCGATCTGGGACGTGACAGGAAAACCGATCACCTGGCTATTCCAGGAGACGGCCAAGCAGGCGCAGAACATGGCCCTGCCTGGTCCGGCCGGAGCTTTGGTCAACGTGGTCGCCGCGGGGCTCGCCGGCACAGGGACAGGCAGAGCGGCCGGAATAGGCGTTACTCCGGATTCGACTCCCGCCGCAGGATCGGCGTGGCTCGGAACTTCGAGCGCGGGCGCCTTCGTAAACCTGCTGGCTGCCGTTCGAGACTCGATGCGAACGCCATCGTTTCAGCCCCTGGGCGGATCTGGAATTGGATCCATGGGCGGCGTGTCGGTAACGGTGAACGTTGACGCGGGCGGCACCGTAGGAGCCGCTGATGGTTCCAGGCTCGGGCAGCAGATCGGAGAACAGGTCCGAATCGAAATACAGAAGGTGGTCAGCAACGCGCACGTCTCGGTGAACCGATGAGCCTCCTCCTCTACTACACGCTCCCCGGCGCCAAACTCGCTGAGCTCGAACTCGACGCAACGCTCAGCGAGCAGCATTCCAGCCGGGGAGAGATCACCGATTTCCCTGTGGAGAGCGGGGCCAACGTCTCCGACCACAAGCGGGTGCTGCCTGACCATTTGCGCATCGAGGGCGTCGTCAGCAACAACCCGCTTCCTTCTCAGACCGGATCGCCATCGACCTTCGAGGATGACATGCGCAGCGGCATCTACGCCGGTCGCGCCGAGTCCGCCTATGACGAACTCCTGTCGATTCATCAGGCCGGGATAGCGATCACGATCTCCACATCCCTACGGCAGTACGACAACATGGAGTTGGAATCGCTGGAGGTTCCCCGGAGCTCCGCGATCGGTGACGTGGTTCACTTCACTGCCGACTTCAAACAGATTACCACGGTGGAGTCACAGACCGTGACGATCCCGAAGAAGGCTTCGAAGCCCCCGCAACAGCACCTCGGGACGCAACCGAAGAAGACCGAGACCAATCCGGGGCCAGTGAAGAGCATATTCAAGCAGGGCAAGATTGCTGTCTCAGGGATCAACTCATGATCTACTACCTGCCAGCGCGGACCGATCTGCAGCATTACGACTACCAGACCGACTTGGAGGGCGCGGTCTACACGCTTGAACTCTACTGGGATCAGCGCTCCGAATGTTGGTTGCTGTCGGTCTACGATGCCGAGTCGAACCCGATCGTCAGCGACCGAAAGGTCTTGCTCGGCTCCCCGCTGTTGGGGCGCGGGAATCGGCCGAGCGGCCCGCCCGGAACCATGATCGCGATCGACACCACCGGGGCTAACGTGGAGGCTGGGATCAGCGACCTGGGAGATCGCGTTCAGCTCGTCTATCTCGACTCCACGGAGGCGCTGTCGTGAGCCTGGTTGGAACCATCACGAGCCGACAGCTTGTCGGGACCATCACCGAAACCGTCTTGGTTGGCACCATCACGACCAAAGCCACAGACGCGGGGCGCCTATGGCAACGGGCGTGGTCAGTCACGGTCGACACCATCAAGACCGATCAGCTACGGGTGGAGTTCACCGTCAAGAAGACGTTGACCGCGAATCCGAACACCTGCGATCTGAAACTCTACAATCTCTCGGAGACGACCCGAGCTCAAATCCAACGGAAGCGTGTGCCTGTCATCCTGGTGGCGGGATACCAGACCACCTCGGAGATCATCTTCTCTGGGACCGCGCGCACCGTTGATCATGTCCGAGAGGGCGCCAACTGGGTCACGCACATCCAATGCGGCGACGGGGAGATGGCATTCACCGACTCGCTGTCGACGATTTCGCAGGCCCCGGGAGTCACGGTACAGGACCAGCTTGCGCGCATCATCGGCGACATGAACATCAACACGCGAGACGCGGTCGCGGCGATCAGAAGCGGCAAGCTGTTGTTCGCCTTCCCTCGGCTACAGCAGGGGTACACCGCGCAGGGCAAGACGGTCCGGCTGCTCGACGCCGCACTTAGGCCTCACGGAATCCACTGGTCGATCCAAAACATGACGCTGCAGCTACTCCAGGGCTCGGCCCCCACCTCTGACACGGCGGTGCTGCTGTCGCCGGCGTCGGGGCTCATCGGCTCGCCCGACCACGGCGCGCCGCAGAAGGACGGGGCGCCCACGTATATCAAACTCAAGTCGCTACTCCAGCCCTCGATACGTCCGGGGCGTGTGCTACAACTCCGAACGCAGGCATTCAACGGCGATTACGTGACCCAGAAAGTCGAGCACAAGGGCGACTCTCATGGCCAAGAGTGGATCACCGAGATCGAATGTCTGCCGAGGTGACGCATGCCTTCCGCTCTGCCTGAGATTGGACCGCTACCCGACCTGTCCGACGTGATCCGGCTCGCGGTGTCGCTCGCGGTGGCCGAACTCCACGTGTCCCTACCGGCGAAGGTCGTGCGCGTGGACCTGGCAAAAGGCCAGGTCGATGCCAAGCCGGTGGTGAAGGATGTCCTGAACGACGCAAATGGCAACCGGATAGCCCTATCCGTGCCGGTGGTGACGAACGTCCCGCTGGTCTTCCCGGGCGCGGGCGGCATGCGGATCACCTTCCCTGTCGCAGTCGGAGACACCGTGCTGCTGGTCTTCTCGGATCGCTCCCTGGACTCGTGGGCGGTGCAGGGCGGCGAAGTGGACCCGCTGGACGACAGGCGTCACCATCTCTCGGATGCCATCGCTATCCCGGGCCTGCGCGACTTCGGGCACGCCTGGAAGGGCGTGGACGCCGGCACCATGACCATCGGCAAGGACGGCGCCGCCCAACATGCCGCGGGGCTCGGAGACCGAATCAGGACCGAACTTGACGCCGTCTGGGCTGCGATCTACGGCGCCACCGGGCACACGCATACCAGCAACGGAACTCCGGCCACAGGGCTTGCGTCCAAGCAGACTGTGACCTCCGGTACGGTGAAGGTCACGGAATGATACGGTGATCTCGATGGCATCGCTTGGGATACAGGTCGTCGGCGGGGACATCGTCTGGGGCGGCGGCGCGATCGCGGTCGTGACGGACCCGCTCGCCGCCCTGGCGCAGCTCCTGGTGTCGCGTCTCTCGATGGTCCTCGGCGAGTGGTTTCTTGACCCTGACGATGGCTTGGACCTCTACAACTCGATCCTAGGGAAGAGCCGGGGCGAAGGGGTCATCCGCCAGGCGCTCAGGACCCGGATCCTGGGCACCCCTGGCGTGAAGGCGCTCCAGTCCCTATCCCTGGAGCTCGACGGCCAGACCAGGGCGCTTGCGATCCGAATCGTGGTTCAGGCGACGCCCACCGCGGCCAGCGTGGTGACCGGCTCGACGACCATCACGATTTCGTCGTCGGACGTGACTCGGACCAGTGAACTCGGGTTCGAGCTTGGAGGCGAGCTGTGACAACGGCCTATGGCGTGACGGACACCGGATTCGTGGTCAAGTCGCTTGAGGAGTGCGTTTCCGAGTTGCAGGCGCTCTTCTACGCCACATTCGGCAACGGGATCTCGCTCGACAACAGCACGCCCGAGGGTCAGTTGATCGGCATCATCTCGGAGCGGGAGTCCGAGCTTTGGGACATGGCATCCGAGGTCTACGCCTCCCGGGACCCGGATCAGGCCACCGGTGCGGCGCTGGCGGCCCTCGCCATGATCACCGGCACGGTCGGACCCAAGGCGGCCACGCACTCGCAGCTCGGCGCGCTGACCCTCGGGGGAACCACGGGTACCATCGTCCCCGCCGGCTCGCAGGCGAGCGTCTCAGGGACCGGGGTGAAGCTCCAGACCCTGCAGTCCGGAACCCTTGCCGCGGTGAGCGCCTGGGCTGGATCTCATGGCTACGCCCTCGGCGCGCGCGCGACGAACGGCGGAAGCGTCTACGAGGTCGTCACCGCCGGCACCTCGGCGAGTTCAGGTGGCCCTACCACCTCCGGAACTGACATCACCGATGGCTCGGTCCATTGGCGCTATCTGGGTGCGGGTGATGGGGCGGTGGACGTGACAGCGCAGGCCGTGGACACCGGCCCCCTCGCGGCGCCGTCGCGGACGATCTCGCAGATCGAGACCCCGGTGTCGGGCTGGGCGTGGGTCACGAACGCCAACGATGCCGCGCCAGGCACGGACGAAGAGACGGACGCCGCTCTCCGCACGCGCCGCTTGGCTGAGCTCGAGGCGCAGGGGAACTCGACCGTCGACGCCATTCGCGCTCACCTTCTGAGGGTGGCCGGAGTGACGGCCTGCACCGTCTTCGAGAACATCACCGACACCACCGACACCGATGGACGCCCCCCGCATTCCGTCGAGGTAGTGGCGACGGGCGGGGCGACCCAGGACCTGTTGAATGCGGTCTGGGCGGCCAAGCCGGGCGGGATCCAGTCCTACGGGACCACGTCCGGAACCGTGGTGGACTCACAGGGGACCGACCACACTGTGTCATTCGCGCGCCCAGTCCCAGTCCCGATCTACCTGATCCTCGACGTGGCCATCAACGCCGACCTGTACCCGGCAGATGGAGACGCCCAGGTCGAGGCGGCCGTGCTGGCCTACGGGATTGCCTCTCTGGCGCTCGGGGTGGACGTGATCCCCTTCCAACTCTCGCGCGTGATCGAGGTCAGCGGAGTCGAGGACGTGACGATCTACCTCGGCACGGCGCCGGCGCCCAGCGGCCAGACGAAGATTTCGATCGGCCACACGCAACAGGCGGTACTGGACTCCAGCCGAATCACCGTCACCTCTTCGCCCTTCGTGCCCTGAGCCATGGCCCTCCAGCACATCACCGACCACGTCGAGCGCGCCCAGTCCCGGCTGATCACGCTCTACCGCGAAAGTCCGGGCATGCTCGGGCTCGTGGCGTGCGGGACCACCGAGGCGCAGGCCTTGGAGGATCAGCTCTGGGCGATCTTCATTGAGACGATCGACACGGCCGCTGCGGATCCACTCGATGTCTACGGTCGGATCGTCGGCCAGGCGCGCGAGGGCCGCGACGACGCGACTTACCGGACCTGGATCAAGACTCGGGTCAAGATCAACCACTCCAGTGGCGGGGCCGAAGAGATCTTGGCTGTCTTCACGGCGCTACTTGCGGGCGCCAGTTCGCTAGTCATCCAGGAACAATTCCCGGCAGCCATTGTGGTTCAGATCGTGAGTTATCAGTCCACGCTCGACGTATCTGAGGCTGCTAGAATTCTCCAAGAGTGCAGGGCCGCCGGAATCTATGCTGTGCTGGAGAGCCCCACCACCTCAGATGCAGAATCTTTCGCTTTCGATTCTGCGGGTGCCGGGTTCGGGGATTGCAATTATCCGACCGTTGGGGGCGGTTTTGCGACCGCCTTAATCTAGGAGAGCATCATGGGGCTTCTGACTTCGCTTCCTCGTTGGGCCACTGGCGGTAGCGCTCAGATCACGGAGCCGTCTAGCGGTAAAAAGGACACAGGATGGGTTCCGGCCGAGAAGCCTCCGGCTCAATACATGAATTGGCTCTTCAAGACAATCTATAACGCGGCTGTAGTTCTTGATGGACTCGCAGGGATAGCGATGACGTGGACGGCGGCGCACGTTTTTAACGCCGGCCTGTCGGCGTCCAGCGCTGCATTTACAGGCGCGATCACAGTGCAGACCCCTACCGTCGCGGCCAACCCGCTTCGCTTTGACTCGGTGCTGGGCGTGGCGAATCTGCCAGCGCTGAACAGGGTCGCGAGCAGTGACAGCGGATCGTTTTACACCACTTCGGACACCCTGGTGGACGTAACCAATCTATCCGTCAGCATCACCACCAGGGGGCGCCCTGTCATGATTGCAGTGACGCCATCTGGAGCCATAAACGGATCGACGATACTGGTGGACGGAACGGCAACGACGCAAAACACCATGTCTATCACCAGAGATGGGACGACTGTGGCCGTAATGACTGTTGGGTACGGAGCGAACATACCGGCGATACTCATGTTTGATTCGCAGGCTGCGGGCACGTACGTCTACAAACTGCGGGCTAGCGGCACGTCAGGGATAGGCGTGTATTACTGCAAACTATCGGTGATTGAACTGTAAGCTACACACCGAACGTCTAACAGCTGCCATTCCTCGTATGCGTCGCTCTGCCAGTATGCCTTGGTGACGGTGCCTGCCGGACAGTCGGACAGTCCGTCCCAGGCGGCATTAGCCCATGAACACTCGACGTAGCCTCCAGAGATCTCTACTACGTCAGCATTCGAGCAGAGCCTGCTTTGATCGGCCTGAACGATAGTCGACTGGGTCGGCAGGGTCCCACAAGTGACCGAGGCGAGTTCAAACGGATCGCTATCGAACGAATCGAAGACCGCGACTATTTTGGCGTCCTGACAGGTCGGAAACTTTGTCCAAGCCTCAACGTCAGCCGCGTGGTCGGTAGGGCGGTAGGAGATCCAAGAGGCGTTGCCCCAAGCGCAGGTGATCTCTGTTGTTTGGTCGCTGCTCTGGGTGCTGACCAAGATCTCGGTGGTGCGGGTATCCGCATTAGAGCAGGCCGTGGTTTGGTCGGCCCATGTGGTCTTGTCTCCCTGGATCGGAGAACCACAGCCGATAGTCAGGACCAGCGTCATCATCGCAATTCGGGTCATCATGTCTGCCTCTGAGAGCCCAACAGGGCGGCGGTGGGGAAAAATTCGATCACGTCAGCTAGCTGCGAGTCCAGGCGATGCGAGGCGGCTTGCTTGAGTGCCCACGCGGCCTCGTGCTCAGGGGATCCGGCCGGGGAGAGCGTCAACGCCGCGCCGAAGAAGGCTACCGCCTGGAGATTGTGGTCTCGCATGATCAGTCCTCTCCGATCACGCCGAGCTCCTCGATGGCGTCGAGGATTCCGGCCGGCAGGGCGCTGAGGTTGCGGTAGTAGAGGTCGGCCAGTTGCTGCTCGACGACCCAGCAGTCCATGGGGGTCATTCCGGCGCTGTCCAGGGAGGCCAGCAGGTTCCGCGCGGTCTCAGCGACGGGATCCGGTGACTCGAAGGCGTAGGCCTGCAGACTATCCGGCAGAATAAGAGTGGCGCTCATGTTCCCCTCGCGGTTTTGCTATTCGCCCGCAGGGCCTCCCGACCGTAGTCGGGGAGTCCTGCCGGCGGGCCCCGTAGGGCCCGGGGTGCGGCTACTGCTTGACCGCGCGATACTGCGCGAGCTCGGGATCGGAGGCGCGCGCTGCGTGCTCCCATACCAGGGTGGCGCGAACCATCTCGTCGAGCTCGTCCTGATCGGCGTCCTGCTCGAGGTGGTAGTGATCGGGATGCGGGGCTACCCACAGTCCGTCCGGGGTGTGCACGAGCCAGCCATGCGACTCGGCTACGGTCTCGTCCCAGCGCACTTGGATCTCGTGCAGCGTGCTCTCGGTCCGGTCCTCCTCGCTGGTGGTGAGCACCTCCGAAATCCACGCGAGCACGCAGCCGTCCTGATCCTCGGAGGGATCCCCGCTCTCGACCATCACGGGAGCATCAGCGTGTTTCTCGGCCCACTCGCCGAGCAGGTAGATCTGATTCCCGGGCAGGACATCGATCGCGCCGACCTCGCGGTCGAATCCGTCGGGGATCTCATAGACCGGGGTGGACGCGGGGAGGGTGTGAATCGTTCCGCTGGTGAGGTCCCGCACCTTGATCATCTGCTGGCTCTGGTTCGTCATGGTCTCTCTCCCTGCTCGGTCGCTCCGTGCGACCATGGATAGACGATACTACTACGTCTGACGGGTGTCAAGTATCCATAGGTCCACGAAAACACAGGCCAAATTTTGCCACCAGGCCGTGCTCGCGCACGATATCGTCGCGATCGCGCGCGGCCTCCTCTGGCGTGGCTCGGCAGGAGCCTGTGATGATTTTGACCCCAGGCACGTTGACCACGGACCGCCAGTAAACGCGGCCATGCTTCCCTGTCCGGTACACGCTGGGATATCCAGAGACGGCCGATTTCCCTTTTCGAGGGACGCCTGACCCGAGCCGACCGCATTCGGCCGCGGACTCCCTGTGCAGCAGGCGACGGGAGTTCACAGGGATCGGCTCGCCACGCTCGGCGGCCTCCCGGACTCGAGCCGGGATATCGCACTGGGGAACGTTATCCCAACCGGCCGAGATGAGTCGGTCTAGTGCCCGTTCATGCGCCCTGTCCGCCCGGCGCGACTCTTCACTCTCGAGTGGATAGTGCCTCGTAAGCTCCGTCATGCCCGTCATTTCGTCCCCCTGCCGTTGGCGTGCTTTTCCGCGAGTTCGCGCAATTTGATGCCGGGGCGCTTCCCGAGCGCCCTCCATGTCGACTCCCGGAGTCGGAGCGAGTAGCGCCTCATCCCCTCCCCGGGCCCCGATCTCTCTCGGATCTCGGTGAGTGGTCGGCCCCGGAGCTGCTGCAGGTAATGACTGGCGCAGAGCCCCTTGGCGCAGGCCTCTCGACCGCATCCGAGGAATGAGCAAGTCGACACGTTAGACCTCCTCGACGGGCGCGGCCGCGGTCGGAGTCGGAGCGGCCGCGTCTGCCTCGATCTCGCCGAGCCCGCGCTCACGGAACGCCCGCGCCAGGTCCATGCGAGTCGCCATCGGCATCTTAGCGATCGCCACCTGGAGCCCGGCGATCTGCTGGCCGGCGTACTTCGCCTGCTCCTGGGCCGCATGGAGTCGGCGGCGCAGGCTGCGGACATCGGGATCATCCATCGCGGCGAGTTGGGCCGACAACACCGCATTCTGTTCCGCGCGGAGCGTAGCTTCGGCGCTGGACGTGGCGGCGATCTGTACCGACTCGGCGAGGTCGACCTGGAGTTTCTCGGAAAACGCTTGGAGTCGCTGGATCTCCTTCTCACTCTCGATCCGTGCCTGGGCGTTCTCCGTCTGAGCCTCTCCCAAGCGCTTCACGAGGCGTTGATTCTCCTCCCAGAGACCTTGGAGTTTGAGGACCTCGAGTTCGGCTGCGTTGGCGCGGGCGGCGAGAATGGCGTTCTTGGTGGGCTGCGGCTTGGCCATGATGTTTGTCCCTCTCCTGGGCTGTGGTGCCCTCTCTCGATCGGACTCGGGTCGGCGCGAGGGAGGGCCGGGCGAGGTGTCGCCCGGTATCGCCGTCAATGTGTGGCCGCGCTGTTGCTGGCGGTAATGGTTGGCGTAGGTTCCTGTCGGCTCCTCGCCGGCTCTTCCTCGCCGCTCCGCGCGGTGAGGTTCGGGCTGCGTGCCCGCAGGGCGCTCCGAGGTGACTCGGGGAGTCCTGCCGGCGGGCCCCGTAGGGCCCGGAGTGCGGCTACTCCTCATCGCGGAGGCTGACGCCGTGGCGACTCACCTCCAGGTCGGCGGCGGGAGCGCCCCCGCGCCCAGCGACATAGGCGTCTGCGGCCGGAGTGATCTTGACGATCCGGTACTCCGAGGTGGCGTCACCGGAGCCCCGGCGCGCATCCGCGATCGCAGCCTCGGGGGTGCTGCCCAGTCCGTACACGGCGCCAGAGATCGGGTCGGTCGCGTCGATCGCCGCAAACCGCCGGCGGTCATCGACCCCTGCTCCTGCCTGATCGTAAGCCGCCGCGTAGGGATTGGGCTCGCCGGAATCGATCGCCGCCTGAAAGTTGCTAGCAAATTTCGCGATATCAAACTTAGGGTTCGCCATGTTCTCTCTCCCTGCTCGGTCGCTCCGTGCGACCATGGATAGACAATACTACTACGTCTGACGGTTGTCAAGGGCTACTTCGCCAGTTTCGCCTCGAGGTCCTCGAGCTCCTGGTGCGCGCGGGCGAACTGCTCCTCGACCTCGCGGGCGGACTGGAGGCGGGCTGCGGCGGCGAGACGGGCGGCGCGCTGGGCGGCGAGGCGGGCGGGAAGCTCTGCGGAGATGCGGAGACTGGCGAGGATGTCTGCGATGAGCGTCGTCGTGGTGGTCTTCATGTCTGCTGGTATTGCAGCCCGCGTGCTAGTAATTCGGAGCGAAACCATAGGGGATTTTCCAGCCAATCCCCGACCCAGGGGTCTCGCGTAAACCCAGGCGGGGGCTGTAGACGGGACACCGGACCACAGGTGCGATACGTGCAAAGGCATGAGCCGATACCTCAGAGCCCTACTCGTCCTGGCCGCGCTGGCGCCCCTGGGAGTCTCCGCGCAGGCCGTGTGCCGCAATCCCACCCCATCGGTCACCACCGTGGGACTCTCCGCGGTCGCTGTACCCGCCACCCCGCTCGATGGTCGGACACAGATCGTGATCTGCAATGCCGCGGAAAACGCCACGGCCGCGACGGTGAAGTGTCGCTCCGATGGCGCCAATCCGACGATCGGACCAGGCTACGTGGGCGACGCGATCGCGCGCGGCACATGTCAGCCCTATTTCGCGGGCAGCGGATTGCCGATCAAATGCATCTCGGACACCGCCAGCACCTACGTCGTCGGCAGGGAGTGCGTCTCATCGGCGCCGCTTCCGGACGTTCCGAGTCCGAGCTCTGCTGGCACCGGTGCAGTCTCGGGTACCGTCGCGGTGAGTTCAATCCCCGCCATATCCGGCACAGTAGCCGTGAGTTCGATCCCTGCCGTCTCAGGTACAGTGACCGTGAGTTCTCTTCCAGCGATCACCGGAGCCGTAACCGGAGGCAAGACTAATGACTCCGCTGCCGCCGGCACCGACAACGTGGGCGCTCTCACCGCGATCACCAGCGCGACGGACCCGACATGGACTACCGGTCATCTCGTAGCGCATTCAGCCGATCTGAATGGCTATGTTCGGAGCGTCATAAAAGGGTCGGTGGCCTCCTATCAGGGCACGCCTGCGCTGATCTATGACTCCGGGGTAGTAGGGTCTGGAGCGGCCATCCTGAGTGGATGTATCGACACCAGCAAAACGGACATGCTCGAGATCGCGTCCCTGAACTCGGACGCCAGTTCGGACCGTTACCTAACAGTCTATTTCTACGACACGACGACGTGCACCAACCAAATCACTGCCCCGTACGCCACCAGCACCAAGGGGTCGGTGACGATCCTCGTTTCGATCGGCCGCGGGTCTGGCTCTGGAGCGTCATGGACGGGAGTCAGCAACATCTATTACGGACTCAAGCTCCCGCCTGGAGTGAAAATCGGTCTCGGCGCTGCAGGCTCCTCCAATGCTCACGTTTGGGTTTGGTGATCCGATGAAGCGCGCGATCCTATTGTTCGTCCTTCTTCCGTTCCTGGCGCGCGCGGGCACGTACGTGACTGGGAATACGACGCCGTTCGTCGACAAGGTTGATGCAAAACCCTGCGTCAACCCGGATGGAACCAAGTGCATTGTAGCGTCCGACATTAACTCGCTCAAAAGCGCGGCGGCGGATCTCAGGACCCATACCACGGGATCGTTCAACGTTCGCGACTACGGCGCTATCCCGGACGATTCCGGGGACGATGCCGCCGCCATCCAGTCCGCCATCAACGCAGCCAAAGTGAAACACGGCGTAGTGTTCTTCCCCGAAGGCACGTATCGGGTGAGCGCCCCATTGGTGCTCGATGAAAATTCCGTAGCTCTACGCGGGGCGGGATACACGGGGGCCACGATTCAAGCCACAGCGGGCATGGATGCCGTGATCAAGTGGTCGGACTCGATGAATCAGTCGTCGCACGAAATCTCCAACCTGAAAATCTACGCCGCCGGTCTGGCCAGCTACGGCATTTACTCTGCGACGATCTCTCATTTCCTGCTGCATCGCGTGCAGGTGATGAATGCGACGTTGGCCGGGGTGTCCCTTGGATATGGATGGGACAACGACATCGTCGAGAGTGCGATCAGCTACAATGGCGGGGATGGCGTCAGGCTGACCATCCACGACAACAACGCCGTCAATATTCTAAACTCGAAGATCTACAATAACTCCGGGTTTGGAATCGTGGCATACCAGGGGACGATCAACGTGATCGGGTCTACCCTGGAAAACAACGCAGCAGGAGCAATCTACCAGGTCAACGGCGGCCGACCGCTGAACGTCACGAACTGCTACTTTGAGGTCAACGGACAGAACGGCTATACGTTCGCCAGCCCGAGCATTACCGTCAAAGCGAACATTCTGCTCAACGCATCCACTGATCCTACCGTCCTGCATGACTGGGGAGACCAGTGGGATATCGTCAATTACGCGCTAAACCTGACGGGATCCAAGTTCATCGGGACATACACGGACTCGATTGTTTTTGCGAGCGGATCTCAGCAGGTAAACATTTGGGGCAATTCACTGGACTCCGGAAAGCCGGCCGTATTGTTCCCTGCTCCCAGGATCGATACATCGTCGGCCCTGCCAGGTCTTCGAGAGGTAACGATCTGGGGTAACTTCGGAATGCAGACCGTAGCCGAGTCCGGGACTTTGAGCGCGACCGCCCCGGTCGATACCTCGGGCTGGGACATTCGCCACGGGTGGGGCTACTACCCTCGCCGCAATTGGATGAGCCCGAAAGCCTCCGCGTATTCCTCGATCGCTTCCGGCGGTGGTGGAACGTTCTCCGTTTCGGCTGGATGGTCTGGTTGGAATCAGTACCAGATCACCAAGGGTGGCGGTGGAGACTCGGACACCTTCGGCGAGACGATCGACCTGAGCGTCAACACCGACCTCAAGGGGCAACTGGTTTATCTGGCCGGACAGGTCTGGACCAACGACACCAGTTCCGATGTGGCGTTCTACAACAGCGTCACCGGCGCGGACCGCTCGACTCCTACGGCAGGTACCGTGTCTCCTCAGTGGCGCGCTACGACGTTTCGGATGCCCACCAGCGGAACCGTTACGGTTGGCTTTCGGCTGATTGGCGGAACCGGTACGAGCGCCACCCTGTATCAGCCGGTGCTTGCGATTGTGGGATCGCCTTACGCAGACCTCACCCGGGACGCTCCTGCTGCTCCAGAATCGGCGCGAACCACCACGATCGGCTGGGATCCCGGAACCGTAAACCCGGCATCGTGCGCGGCCGAATCGATCACGATTGCTGGAGCGGCAACCGGATCTGAATGCTTGGCTACCTCGAGCACTTTGAATTCGACGTTGCTCGCGGATTGCCACGTAACAGGGACCAACACCGTGTCGCTGCGCGTCTGCAATGCCGGGGGCACAGGTCAGGCCGGATCCGCCTATTACAGTGTTAGGATCTTCACCCCATGACCCGCCTCCTCCCTCTCCTCGCAGTCCTAGCGTGCGCGCACCAGGCGCGGCGGCCGGTGGTAATGCCGGACAGGCTGGAGACGCGGAGTAGCGCGATGGTCAAGACGGGGGAGCGGACCGTCGTCAATCCGGTAGTGCCTTGCGTGGTCCCCAGGCCGCCGATCGTGGTTCGCGTTCCATGCCCTCCGATTCCCGCCGAGCCGGTGCTGTCTTGGATGTCCCCGGCATGCCCATCTCAGTTCGGCGCATGCATCCTTCCTGAGGACACCAAAGAAATGGCTAGATACATGCACAACATCAATGCCCTCATGAGGGCAATCAAGGAGGGGTGCGTCTATGCCAACGACAACTGAGAGGATCGTGGAGAGGGCTACCGCGATCGGAAAAGAGATCGTGGAATCTTCTGGCAGTAAAAACAAGACAGACGGAACCCCAATCACTCGAACGCTGATCATTATTGGCTCTGTGGTGGCGTCATGTTTTACCTTCATGGGAATGCAGCTCTACGGTTCCCAGCAGTTGACCCAAATGATCGTGAAACAGAACCACGAAGACAACGTAGCCCTTCGAGACTCCGTGAAGGAGTTGAAGGGTGCATTTGACGTATTCTCGGCTACCATGCGCACGCTCGTCCTTGTGCAGGGAGGGGCCGATCCTCCGGCGAATATCGCGTCTCAACCCGCCGCTACACCCAAACGGTTGGTGTCATCGAAAGGCAGATCCCCGTGAACTTGCCATCGATCGACGTTGCCTCGCTCTGCCTCGGGATCGCGGTTGGGCTAGTATTCGCCGCAGGGGTATTCGCTGTCGCCTTTGGTTGGAGCGTCAAGCAGATGGTCGCCATCGTCCGAGAAGCCCGAGAGGCGTCCAGCAAGGCGAAGGCGCTCGCGTCCAACCTCCTCACGCTCTACGGCGCGATTCCGGAGAAGGTAGAGAGGATGGACGAGAGATTGAAGTGCCTGGAGCGGGCAGAGCGGTTGCGCACTCCGCTGAAAATGGAGGTGGCAGATGGCTAACTTCGACCCGGCAATCAAGGTGGTCCTGGAGCACGAGGGCGGTCTGTCCGACGATCCTGTCGATCCGGGAGGCGTAACGAATTGGGGGATCACGCTGGGATGGCTCCACGATTTCGAGCCCGGCGCAACCGCCGATACGATTCGTCGCATGACGAGGGAGTCGGCAGTGCAGCGTTACCGGGACTACGTCTGGGATCGCCAAGGGTACGGCGAGATCTACGATCAGGACGTGGCAACCAAATGGTTTGATGCGGCTGTGAATTTCGGTGAGCGACAGGCCAACATGCTCGGCCAGGCGGCGCTCAACGCCATCGGATTCAACTTGGATCACGATGGCGTGCTTGGCGCGCGGACTTTGGCGGCCATCAATCGCACGGATTCGGACCGCCTGGTGATGGCGATGAGCTCGGTCTATTCCGCGAAGTACCATTCAATCGTCGAGAAGCGACCCGCGTCGGTGAAATTTTTGGTAGGATGGTTACGACGTGCTCGCTGGCCGAGGGAGTGAAAAATGAAAACGGCAATCCTGAAATTCTTCAAATTGTTCTGGCTCGATGAGGCTTTCTTCGAACGCGTCATGCGCTCTCTGCTGTTTGGTTGGGCCGGCGCTGCCGCCATGTTCGCCAAGGAACTGGGGGAACTCGTGGTAGCCCCGAGGCTGATCCTCTGGATCAAGGTCTCTGGTGTCGTCTCCATACTGCTGGCCGGGCTGATCATGGCCGGAGAGAAGAACGAGAAGCGGGAGGGTCAGCAAGAAGTAGCGCCGCCCTCCGTCGCCCACGGCTTCGCTAGCTTCGCCGCGCTGATCTCCCTCGTTGGCGTCTGCCTGCTGGCCCAAGTCGCGGTGGTGACGCGATGGCATCCGGGACCAGCGGCGGTGCTGGTCGTTTGGGCGATCGGCGCGACCGGCATCTTCTTTGCGGTTCTCTGGTTCGTTCGCCGCATGGATCGCGAATGACCTCGTTTGAGCGGGGGCTGGAGCAGATACCGGATCTGCTGGCGTGGCTCCGGGCCCCCGTGTACCCGGGTGGAAAGTCGCCCCTGGACTACCTGAGAGAGAAGCGCATCAGGGTTTTCCGGGGGCTGGTGATGAGCGCCAGGGACGGACGAATCAACCCGAAACACCAGGAGCACGAATGACCCCAGACATCCTGATCGGTTTCTGCAAGGGCACGGCGCTCCTCTCCCGCATCATCGAGTGGTTCACCGGTGGCGGCCCGTCGCACGTTTTCATTCTGTACCGCTCCGAGGATTTCGGAGGGTGGGTATCTATCGGATCCGAAGCGAAAGGTTGGATCCCTCTGCCGGCCGAGTCGATGGAGAATGTCACCGATCTCTACTCGATCCCCGGTCTAGACCTACGCAAGGGTCTTCGGGCCAGCCGTCCGGACCTCTGTGCCAACTACGACATTGGCGGTCTGCTGGGCATGTCGTGGGTGATGGTTGCTTGGAGATTCCTCGGCAAGAAGGTCCGGAATCCGCTCCTGACTCTAGGAGCCTGGTTCTGTTCTGAGGCGGCGGCCCTGGTGGTTCGGAGGTCGGATGGGATCCTGACCCTCGGACCAGGTGAAACCGATCCGCTGCGCTTCCAGGAGGAGATCGTCTCTGTCTTCTCTGCGACCAAAGTCACCGACCGGGCGGCGTACCCGGTGAAATGGAAGTGACCAGGGAGGGGGACACAATGTGGACTCGGGTTTGGGAAGCGGTTCGTCCGGCGCTGCAGCTCGTGGCGATGCTCGCCGTTGTCGCAATCGCGGGCGTGATAGTGCTCCACGAGGTCAACGCGCGGAAGGCGGCCGAGGACCAGGCGGCGAAGGCTGCCGAGTCGGCGCGGCTCGAGCGCGCCGGCCTGGTGGTGGCCCACGATGCGACCACGGCGCAGCTCCAGGCCAAAATCGATGACGCTACCCGCCGTAACTCCGACCTCGCCGAGGCCCTCGCGCGCGCCCAGGCAGCGGCGCCCGACCTTCATCCCACCGGCACCGTGACCGCGTCCACCGGCGTCGTACCCGTCGAGCATCATTCCGCAGCACCACCCGCAACATCCCCTGCAACACCACCCACCCCCACGGCGTCCGGCTCGCCCCCGGGCGCCGCGTGCGTTCTGACCGCGGCAGATCAAGGGGAGGTGCGGGTCGACGAAGTGGTGCTCGACACCAAAGCCGGGTCGCGCGTGCTGGTCGGCGCGGCGTCGGCGTGGCGGGCGGGTCCGAATCCTGTCCGATTGTTCGGCGGATCGTTCTCGGCTCCCCTGACGACAGCCGACGTGACGCCGCCTCCGGTTGTGCAGCGCTCGCGTTGGGGTGCGGGTGCCTACATTGGCGTGGCCAAGGGGAACGGGTGGTCCTACGGGCCTGCGCTGGCGTTCCCACAACTCTCTCTCTGGAGTCTGGAGCTCGACACCACAGTCGGCGTCGGACTCGGGACCACGATCCAGGCCGGGGCTACCGCGATCGTTCGGTGGTAGACCGTTGACAAGCGACCGGTTGTCTGCAAATCCCAAGATCGTGGTGGGTCATACCGGGTCAAACTTGCACCGTTGACGGATCATGAGTAAGCAGTCATTGTTTACAGCATGCCTGCTGAACATCATCGAGCCGCATACCTGATACTGGCAGACAATCTACGAGCTACTCGGATCGCGAAGGGTTTAACATTGCGCGATCTGGAGCGCCTATCCGGAATCAACAACTCGAACCTGAGCAGACTCGAGCGCGGCCAGCGACAACAGGTCCGAGGCTTAGGCTATATCGATCGATTGGCCACTGCGTTGGGCGTGTCGGTGGCTGACTTGCTGAGGGAAACATAGTCCGGGGGCGGACAATGAGCCGTGCAGATCTGGCGTGGGATGTGGCGATCGTGGCCAGTTACGTCGCAGACAACCCGGTGGTTCGCGAGTTGGAAACGACCGAGGAACGACTCGAGGAATGCGTGATGGGCCTCGACACCGCGTTGCGTGAGTACGCCTGGGAAACCCAATCCAAAGCGGTCCAGGTCGAGTATCAGGCCTGGATGGCTAAGTTCCGGGGTGAGACGTGATTGATTCCGCAAACATTACTTGCGAAGTCCGATTTGGCGACTGTATCGAAGGGTTAACTAACCTGCCAGATAAGTCGATCGATCACGCGATCTTTGATCCTCCCTACGAAGAAGAGGCCCACACAAAACAGGTCAGAGCCAACACAAAAGGCCCAGGTCACGGGAAAAGCAACGTCGTAGAGGTGCAGTTGGATTTCGGCGCCATCTCCAAGGAAACACGAAGCACTATTGCCGTCCATCTCGCGCGAATCGTGCGCCGCTGGGTGCTGTGTTTCTGCCAAGCAGAGGGACTCTCGCTGTGGAAGTCCTCCTTTGAAAGCGCTGGCCTAGGTTGGCGTCGGTGTGGTGTCTGGATCAAGCCTGACGCGATGCCGCAGATCACCGGGGACCGGCCCGGCACGGGCGCGGAAATGATCGCCATCGCTCACGCGAAGGGTCGCAGCAAATGGAACGGCGGCGGAAGGTCCGGGGTGTGGACCTTCCCCAAAAACGAATCCGGTAGAGAGCACCCGACGCAAAAGCCACTCGCCCTCATGGAGGCGCTGGTCAGGGATTTTACCGACCCAGGCGATCTGGTGCTCGACCCCTTCGCCGGCTCTGGGACCACTGGCGTAGCGTGCCGCAGGCTTGGCCGGAGATTCCTGGGATGGGAACAAAACGCTAAATATCACGCCATAGCCGCTCGACGGATCTCGGAGGCCCGCGAGCAGTTAGCATTGATTGGCCATTCGAAGGCTCCAGCACCAAAACAATCTTCGATGTTCAGCGCCGAAAAAGAAGGTTAACCATGACCGACTCCGATATCCTTCGCCTGTTCCGTGAACGAGACCAGCGCTTAGATGCGCTCGAAAAAGAGCTAGCCAGGCACGAGGCGCCGAAAGGACACCTTTGCCAATCATGCGCCCTATTCTCCCAGGAGGGTGGCAAGTGCTCGATCTGGATCGGCACGGGGCAGTCACGGGGTCGCGCCATCACGTTCGCGTCGAGCCCTCAGTGCGACGATTGGGCCGACGCTCCTTCGCATGGGAAGGTCACATGACCATCGACGATCGCGTTATCGCGGGAATAGCCGCTAGGCAACGGGCGCGGCCAATGGCTCGCTCCTGCCCCGGCTGCGGCAGTCTGGAAGCTCCGATCCCGAGTTGTTTGTCACCCAAGGTAATCAAAGAGATCGGCTCACTGCCACTCCGCTGCCCCCGATGCGCCCGGCATGTATTCCCTGACGATCGGTGGATCTACCCGCTACCGGCGCCGGGCAAGGCAAGCGGGAGGGTGGGGTGACTTGGCGCATCCTCACCGGCGACTGCTTCGAGGTTCTCCGGACGCTGCCGGCGGACTCGGTTCAGTGCTGCGTGACCAGCCCGCCATACTGGGGGCTCCGGGATTACGGGGTGGAAGGCCAGATCGGTCTCGAGCGCACGCCGGAGGAGTACGTCGCGCGCATGGTCGAGGTGTTCCGGGAGGTGCGGCGGGTGCTTCGGCCGGACGGGATACTCTGGCTCAACCTCGGGGATTCGTACTGCTCGACCGACAAATGGGGAGGGGGCGGAAATACTGGCAAACATTCTGTGGCGACGGACGGCACAGTGCCGTCGTGGGCGGTGCGAACGAAAAAAGCGGCAATACCCGGTCTCAAACCGAAGGACCTGGTCGGCATCCCGTGGCGCGTCGCCTTTGCGCTCCAGGCGGACGGGTGGTGGCTGCGCGCCGATGTCATCTGGTCGAAGCCGAACCCGATGCCCGAGTCGGTGCGCGACCGCCCAACGAAGGCGCACGAGTACGTGTTCCTGTTCGCCAAAAGCGAGGGCTACTTCTACGACGCGGACGCGATCAGGGAGCAGCACAAGACGCCCCACAAGCACCGAGCCACAAAGCACGGCCACAACGCGATGCGTGGTCAGGAGTCCATCCGGCCGCGCGGCAATATGGAGGCCGTCGGCGATCCCGCCGCTCGCTACTACGCGCATGGCGGACGCAACCGCCGCTCAGTGTGGACAATCTCCACCAAACCATTCAATGGGGCTCATTTCGCAACGATGCCCTGGGATCTGGTCGAGCCCTGCATCCTCGCCGGCTCGCGCCCGGGCGACCTAGTGCTAGACCCGTTCAGCGGCGCAGGGACGGTGGGGGTGGTCGCGCAGAGGCATGGACGTGGATTCATCGGCATCGATCTGAATCCGGCCTACGTCGAGATGGCGGAGAACCGGATCGTGGCGGACGCGCCGCTCTTCAACGCTGCGACGGGGAGGGCGAGGTGATCGCGGCCTTGTTCGTCCACCGCGGTGGCGTCTACTGGGACCTCCCGGACGTGGACCCGTGGGACGAGTCCCGAGATGCGCGCCTTTACGCCGGCCCTTGGCCGGTCGTGGCGCACCCTCCATGCTCGCGCTGGTGCCGTCTCGCCGGACTCGTGGAGGCACGCTGGGGCCACAAACGTGGCGAGGACGGCGGGTGTTTCGCGT
>Ga0265334_10000116_pt1 | contig 52616 bp, 38 predicted proteins | sample 42023metaG_FD_192442 | JGI IMG/M metagenome (GOLD analysis project Ga0265334, IMG submission 192442) | Rhizosphere microbial communities from Carex aquatilis grown in University of Washington, Seatle, WA, United States - 4-20-23 metaG | ecosystem: Host-associated > Plants > Roots > Rhizosphere...
GCCGCTGCGGCCGCTGCGGTGAAGACCGGGAGGTAGCCGTCCTTCTGGCCGGTCGCGGTCGGGTGATAGGAGTTGCCGATGGGCAGGGTGACGCCGTTGAGCCAGCCGGCCCAGTCGCACAGCTCGTGGCCGGCGAACTGGGCGCGGACGTCGGCGAACGTGTCCCCCTCCGTCGCCGCGGCGGCCGCGATCACGCCGTCGAGCTCGTTGATGCCGGCGTCGAGCGCCCGATGGTCGGCGCCTGACAGCCCAATGCACAGCGCGGCGTTGAGGTCGTAGAAATCGGGATAGTCGAGCACGACGATCTTCGCATTCGGCGCGTGGGCCCGAATGTCGGCGAGCATCGTGTCAAGCAGGCCGGGCAGCGTGCCTGTCGCGTACTTCTCGGCCGCGGCGACGGCGCTTTCGCAGGAACTCGTCGACTTGAGCACGCAGGTTTCCATGATCGAGGAAAAGCCTGCGTCGTTACCGCCGATGGTAATGCTGACCAGGGTGGTACCCGCGCTGAGCGACGACAGCTGGCTGCTGATGACGTCGCTTGTCCGGGCGCCAGAGCAGGCGGCGAACGTGAACGACGCGACGGAGTTGGCCACCGCCCACAGCTTGGGGTAGGCATTGGGGCTCTGGCCACAGGACCCGCTCGTGCTGCCCGCGCCGACCCCGGAGGAATAGGAGTCGCCGAGGGCGACGAAATGGACGGTCGAGGCGGCTTCAGCTGGGATGCCCGTCGCCGCGATCGCGGCGACGGTCCCCAGGGTAAGCGCGGTAACGCCAATGGCGAGCATGCGCGAGGAACGCACTTGTCACTCCAGGTGTCCGATCGATTACTGCATGCGCGCACTTCATTTGTAACACCCGCCCAATATCTTGAAAAGAGGCCCGCCTGGCCTTTTTATCCAGAACGTCATCGATAGTCACTTAAAGTAAGGTTCGCGGGGGTTCCATGCTCGACAGGCACAGGCGCCTCAGGAAGCTCCGGACCCGCGCTCGCTACGCGGCGCGTGGTGACGGTGGCGCGTGGGATCTGAGTACCTGCCTGCCGTCGGGACTTCGCGCCTCGGTGGTGCCGTCGGGGTGCAGGATCAGCTGCCAGCCGCGGCGGTGGATACAAACATCGTGATGAAACTGGCAGACCAGAGCACAGTTTTCGACAGAAGTTTCGCCACCGTCCTGCTTGTGGCGCAGGTGGTGCACGTCACAGTACACGGCGGGGCGGCCGCACTGAGGCCAGGCGCATCTCCTGTCGCGCAGCAGGACAGCGCGGCGGATGTGCGCGGGAATCGAGTCGCTGTAGCCGATGTCCAGCGGGAGCGACGGGGTGTTGTACGGCTTGTCGAGCAGCCCCTGGCGGAGGACCGCGGCGACCCCGGCCGGGCCGGAGACCAAGTCGATCGCGAGGCGGGCCATCGCATGGCGCAGGGCGCGCCAGGCCTCGGGAGACAGCGATCCGGACCTGGGGCGCGCGCTGCCGGCCACAGGAGCCGCGCTGCCGGCTACAGGAGCCGCGCTGCCGGCCGCAAGGCCGGCGCTGATGACTCCGCCGGCGCCTGTCGTTGCGCCTAGGCCGTCCGCCTCGGCGGCGGTCCGGGCCAGACCGATCATCTGGTCGATGACGCTGGGGTCCATGGTGCCGGTGACGACCGGGACGGCCTGCGCGTCGCATGCGGCCGTTTCAGCGTCGGTCCCGGTGAGGTAGCCGTCCTCGCCGAGGCGGGCGCGGATCCAGGCGTCCTCGAGTTCCTGAGCGCCGGGCAGCTGGCGCAGCTGCGACAAGGGGATGTGCACCACCGCCTGGGTGTCCGCGCCGGCCCGGGCGGGGACCAGCCGGGCCCGCAATAGCAGCGTGCAGGCCAGCTGCAGCGCGTCGTGGAACCGCTGCCCCTCGGTCCGGTCATCTTCCGGGCCTGCCTTCTTGCCGAGGGCCTCCAGCACCGCGCGGACCGCGGTAGCGCACTCGGGGGTCAGGTCACCGCGGATCACCCCTGCGTCCCCGAACGTGGTACCGAGCTGCACGTACCGGTCGTCTGGGTCGGGGTCATCGGCGTCGGGCTGCTGCCGCCGCCAGGCTTCGATCGCGCACGCGGCGATGGTGGCCAGGTCCTCGGTGGACGCGCCCGCCGCGGCGGCGTCCAGCAGGATCCGGTCGGTCTGGTCGCGCATCTCGGCTGGCAGCTTCCGCGTCCAGTCAGCGATGGTGAAGGCGAGGGAGCCGGTGATGTCGCCGGCGGCCAGCGCAGCGTCGAGCAGCGGCCGCTGGCCGAGCTGGCGCATCTGGCGGACCGCGGCCCGCGCGGCCTTCTTCGGCATGCCCGCCTTCGCAGCCAGCCACGATGACGACGAACCGTACCCGTCGGCATCGTGCGCGTCGGCCGCGTCGAACCGGCGCAGCAACCCAGCGTGCGCGGCGGTCAGTTTCGCCTGCACCTCGCCCAGGGCGACCAGCAGCTCGCCGCACGCCGACGCGTCCAGGCCGGCCACGGCCGCGTTCAGGTAGTCCGCCGCGGCCCCCAACACCGCTAGCGCCTGAGCCGTGCTAGAGAATCCGCGGTCGGCCGCAGCATCGATGGCGCCGCCAAGGGCGCGGCTGGCGTCTGCGGTACACATGATGGCTCACCTCCAGATGGGAACGGCTGTCCGCTGTTATTGCTGCTCAATCCGCGAACCTCCGTGCGCTCAGCGCTCGGAGCCTGTGCCTGAACTGCCGGCTGCCGCCCATCCGTGGGCCTACAAGTAGATTACCAGTTCGATCAACATGCAGTCAACCCGAGCGCACAAGATCATTTCGATCTGCTCCTCGGTGCGGGGCGGCGGCCCGGGCGGGGCGAGATGGCGGCCCGGGCGGGGCGAGATGGCGGTCCGGGCGGGGCGGCCGCGAGAGGCACGCGGGAAACGCGGGCTTAGTCCCCGGGTGGGCAGCAGGGCCCGGCGGCGCGCGCAGCAGGCGGCATTTAAGGTTGACCCGTGACGATTGTCCCTGACGCGAAGGACTGGACGTGGGTGCTGCGGCAGCCATGCCCTGAGTGCGGCCTTGACACGAGCTCGTTCGCCCGTGAGGAGGTCCCGGCGATGATCATGGCCAACGCGGCCGCCTGGCCCGCTCAGCTCACCGCGCCCGGCGCGGCGCGGCGGCCACGGCCGGACAAGTGGTCGGCGCTCGAGTACGGCTGCCACGTGCGCGACGCGCACCGGCTGTATGACTACCGGCTCGGCCTCATGCTGACACAGGACGACCCGCTGTACCCGAACTGGGACCAGGACGAGACGGCGGTCGCGGGCCGATACGACGCCCAGGACCCCGCGGCGGTCGCGGCGGAGCTCACCGCGGCGGCGCAGACGCTGGCCGCCCGCTTCGCCGCCGTGGCCGGTGATCAGTGGGCCAGGACCGGCCGGCGCGGCGACGGCGCCTCATTCACGGTGGAGACGTTCGCCAGGTACTTCGTGCACGACCCGGTGCACCACCTCTACGACGTCACGGGCGTCCGGTACGCCCAGCCGGAACTGTGAACGCCCGCGGCTTCGCCGGTTAGGCCCAAAAGGGCCAGCTGGCTAGATCGGCGGGGAAACCCGGTCGCATGGCGCTGGCAAGAGAGCCGGCAAGGCCGCGAGGGTGACGCCGTTAGGCCGCGGTCGTGCCGAGGTAGACCTCCCATTGCGGGTCGCCGTCAAACTGCGCGCCGATGAGCCTCCAGTGCGCTCCCCTGGGCACCGCCGGGGCAACGGGGAGGGTCCAGCCTAGCTCGGACAGCAGGCGATCGGCCTTGCGGTGGTTGCACATCTGGCAGGCGGCCACGCAGTTCTCCCAGGTGTGCTGACCACCTCGGCTCCGTGGGATCACGTGGTCGATCGTCTCGCCGTGCCGGCCGCAGTAGGCGCACTTGTAGTTGTCCCTGCGCATCAGCGCCGCCCTGGTCAACGGGACACGGTTGCGCTGGGGGATGCGCACGTAGCGGCGGAGCCTGATGACGGACGGGGTAGCCACCGCGACCGTGGCGGCGTGGAGGAGCCTTCCCCCGGTGTCGTGATGAACGATCTCTGCCTTTTCGCCAAGGACCAGGCAGACTGCCCGCCGGAGACCGACGGTGGTAAGTGGCTCGTAGGTGACGTTGAGCAGCAGCACGCGTCGCACGGGCACCTCCGCGGGTACCTGTCTGTGAGGCGCCGCTCACACCGCCGGGACCGGGTCGCCCCGTCGTGACCGAAGCCACGTGCCTCTGCCAACCCTTATAGATTACAAGGCGATCCGTGGATTCTTGGTTAATGCCTGGTAACGAGCTACGGCTAAGGTTCGGGTATGGCTTCGCTTCCCGGCGGCTACCCCGCCGCGCGCCGACTTGACCTAACCGAGGACCTTCACGGCCGCCGCGTCGCCGACCCTTACCGCTGGCTTGAGGACACCGGATCGGCGGAGACCCAGCGGTGGCTCGCGGCCGAGGAAGAGGTGTGGGAGGGCTATCGCGACGCCCTGCCGGGCCGGGAGGCGTTCACGGCGCGGGTGCGCGAGCTGCTGCGCGTCGGGTCCGTCGGCCTGCCCGCGTGGCGCGGTTCGCGCCGCTTCTACACGCGGCGCGACCCGGACCAGGAGCACGCGGTCCTGTACGTCGCGGAGGGCGCCGGCGTCGCGGAGGGCGCGGGCATTGCCGAGGGCGCGGGAAGCGCGGGCGCGGAGCCGTCCGGCGACCGGCCGCCCGGCGGAGCCGGAACGGAGCGGGCGCTGATCGACCCGGTGGCGATCGACCCGGCGGGGCGCACGACGCTCGACGCCTGGTCACCGGACAAGGAGGGACGGCTGCTCGCCTACCAGCTCTCGCACGGCGGGGACGAGGAGGCGCTGCTGCGGGTGATGGACGTGGCCACCGGGAAGCTCGTCGACGGGCCCATCGACCGGTGCCGCTACTCCGAGGTGGCGTGGCTGCCCGGTGGCAAGGCGTTCTACTACACGCGGCGGCTGGCGCCCGACACGGTGCCCGCCGGGGAATCGCAGTACCACCGGCGCGTGTACCTGCACGTCGTGGGAACGCCGGCGGAGGCGGACACCGAGGTGTTCGGCGCGGGCCGGGACAAGATGACCTACTACCACGTCAGCGTCAGCCGGGACGGCCGCTGGCTCATACTCATCGAGTCGGTCGGTACCGCGCCACGAGAGGACGTCTGGATCGCCGACCTGACCGCGTCCGACCCCGCGGCGCCGGCGTTCGTCCCGCTCATGACCGGGCTCGACGCGATGGCCTCGCCGCGGGTCGGGCGGGACGGCAGGCTGTACGTGCTCACGGACCTGGCCGCGCCGCGCGGCCGGATCTGCGTCGCCGACCCGGCCGCGCCCGGGCCCGGCGGCTGGCGGGACCTGGTCGGCGAGGACCCCTCGGCCGTACTCAACGGTTACGCGATCCTCGACGGCACCGAGCTGTCACGCCCTGTGATTGTGGTGTCACGCTCCCGGCACGCGGTAAGCGAGGTCAGCGTGCACGACCTGGCCACCGGGGAGCTCGTGTCCGCGCTCGAGCTGCCGGGAATCGGCACCGTTGGCGGGATCGCGGAGCGGCCGGAGGGCGGCCACGAGGCGTGGTTCGGCTACACGGACTTCGCCACGGCCCCGATGGTGCTGCGCTACGACGCCACGACGGGCTCGGTCGGCACCTGGGCGGCATCGCCAGGAACGGCTGATTTTCTCCCCGCGGTGACCGCGTCGCAGGTCACGTACCACTCCGCGGACGGCACCGCGGTCCGGATGGTGATCATCGAGCCGGCGGGTGACACCGGCCCACGTTCCGGGATGAGATCGTGCATCCTCTACGGATACGGGGGGTTCGACATCAGCCTCACCCCGGCGTACTCGGCGAGCATCCTCGCCTGGGTCGAGGCAGGCGGCGTGTACGCGGTCGCCGGGCTGCGCGGCGGCAACGAGGAGGGCGAGGAATGGCACCGCGCCGGGATGCTCGGCCGCAAGCAGAACGTGTTCGATGACTTCCACTCGGCCGCCGAGTACCTGATCGCGGAGGGGATCACCACGACGTCCCGGCTCGCGGTGTGGGGCGGGTCGAACGGCGGGCTGCTCGTCGGCGCCGCCGTCACGCAGCGGCCGGAGCTGTTCGCCGCCGCGGTGTGCTCGGCGCCGCTGCTCGACATGGTGCGGTACGAGCGCTTCAAGATCGGCGAAACGTGGAACGTGGAGTACGGGTCGGCGGCCAAGCCGGAGGAACTGGGCTGGCTGCTCGGCTACTCGCCCTACCACCGGGTGCGGGACGGCGTGGCGTACCCGGCGGTGCTGTTCACCGTGTTCACCAACGACACGCGCGTTGACCCGCTGCACGGCTACAAGATGTGTGCCGCCCTGCAGCACGCGACCGCGTCGGCCAGGCCGGTGCTGCTGCGCGCGGAAGGCGAGGTGGGCCACTCACAGCGCGCGGTGTCCCTGTCCGCGGCGCTGTCCGGTGACTGCCTGGCCTTCGTGGCGCACGAGACCGGGCTAATGGTGCACGAGGCCGGGTTATCTGTCCTTGTGCCTGAAGGCGCGCAGAAAGGCCTCGGCGCGGATCGGCTTGTTGCAGACCCGGCAAACCGCGTGCACCGGGTAATGGTTCAGGTTGAACAGGTCGGCCTCGTCTCCGTCCCCCGTCACAGCACGGAACGAGCCCGGTGCCGGCTCCGCCGCGTGCACATGCTTATCTACCAGCCGCTCCCGCATGGTTCCCCCTCAGTTCCCCTCGCGGTCAACCCCGCTCACCAGGCCATTCGTGCGGGTCTCCCCTTACCCGCCCATGGCCCGTTCGCCCCAAGGCCCATCTTTTCACGATTTCGCGGCTCGCACCCGGGGGCGACCGCGAATCTGCGGCAAAACTTAAGTTTTACTGTCAATAAAGCCCGTACGGGCCCGTCGGCTCAACGGATGTCCTGCCGCGAGGCCGCCGCGCGCCTATCCTCGCGGGAGACGAGATATCGGGCGCTCGGCGTGGGAGGTTCGGCGTGCAAGGGCTTGTGCGGCTGTCGGTACTCGGTGCGGATCACGCGCCGGCCACGCTGATCAGCAGCTGCGGTCAGGACCCCGGCATCACCTGCCGGCTGGTCTGGAACGTGACGCACAACCAGCAGGCGGCCACGACCACCAGGGAGTTCCTCGCCGGGCCGGTGCACCTGCTGCTCCAGGTGCTCTTCGTCGTGCTGCTCGCCCTGGTGGTCCAGTGGGGGGTGAACCGGCTGATCAACCGGGTCACCGAGCGCGCGTCGCAGTCGCTGCTACCGAACCTGCGCAACGGCCGGGCCAGCTCCCTGCTGGCGCCTGGCCGGACCACCGGGCCGGCCTCCCAGCGGTTTGGGCGGCGGCTGCGGCGCAGCCCGACCGACGACGCGCTCGCCGACGACGCGGCGGCCGCCCGGGCGGGGACGCTGGCCACGGGAGACGGGCCGGCCTCCGGCGTCGCCCAGACGGGGGCCCACGGCGCCAGCCAGGGCGCGATCGACAGCGCGGCCGCGCAGGCGGAGACGGGGCTGGTCGACGAGCGGCGCAAGCAGCGGGTGCAGGCGCTCGGCGCCATCTTGCGCAGCGCCGCGTCGGTGACGATCTTCGCCATCGGCGGGTTCGTCATTCTCGGCGACCTGGGCATCAACCTGGCGCCGCTGCTCGCGAGCGCGGGCGTGGTCGGAGTCGCCATCGGCTTCGGCGCGCAGAGCCTGGTCAAGGACTACCTGTCCGGGATCTTCATGCTGGTCGAGGACCAGTACGGGGTGGGTGACGTGATCACGGTCGGCGCTGCCACCGGGACGGTGGAGACCGTCACGCTCCGGGTGACCCGGGTGCGGGACGTGAACGGGATCGTGTGGCACATCCGTAACGGCACGATCGACACGGTCGGCAACGAGTCACAGGGCTGGGCCCGGGCAGTGATCGACTTCCCGGTGCCGTTCGATGCCGACCTGGCGACGATCAGGGAACTGTTCGCGCAGACGGGGAACGGGATGTGGAACGAGCCGACCTGGCGGGCGGTCATGCTCGAAGCGCCCGAGGTGTGGGGGGCTCAGGAGATTTCCAAGGACCAGGTAACCATGCGGATGGTGGTGAAGACCTCGCCGCTGCGCCAGTGGGAGGTCGAGCGGGAGATGCGCGCCAGGATCAAGCGCGCGCTGAAGGAGGCGGGCATCATGCCTCCCCCGGCCGGGGAGTCGAAGATGGCGGTTAGGCTGACCAGGGAGTGATTGAGGAGTTATGAGCGAGCGAAGTGGTCAGCCCGTCACGTTCTACGAAGCGGTCGGCGGCGAGGAGACGTTCACCCGGCTGGTGCACCGGTTCTACCAGGAGGTGGCGGCCGACCCGCTGCTGCGGGCCGTCTACCCGGCGCAGGACCTGGGGCCCGCCGAGGAGCACCTGCGGCTGTTCCTCATCCAGTACTGGGGCGGCCCGTCCACCTACAACGAGCTGCGCGGCCATCCCCGGCTGCGGATGCGGCACGTCCGGTTCCACATCGGCGAGACCGAGCGCGACCGGTGGCTCAAGCACATGCGGACGGCGCTTGACGAGCTGTCCCTGCCCGACGCGCTCGACGCGCAGCTCTGGGACTACCTGGTGATGGCCGCGCACTCGCTGGTCAACGCCGTGCCGGAGAACACGCCCGGGCCTGGCGGGCGCGGCGAGCTGGGCATCTCGCCCGCGTAACACCACCTCATCCGCCTGGCGATTGCGACTTCGCAAGCCGTAACGTCTGGTGTTGTGAACAAATGGCATGAACTGCTGAGCACGCCAGAATGGGCGGCGTTCCTGCACGAGGAGGTCCTGCCCGTCGTCACGCGCGGCGTCGACCTCGGCAACGACCTGCTGGAGATCGGGCCGGGGCCGGGGGCGTCGACGGAGTGGCTGCGGCACCGGGTCAAGCGCCTTGTCGCCGTCGAGCTCGAGCCCGAGGCAGCGGCCGCGCTCGGGGAGCGGTTCGCGGGGACGAACGTGGAGGCGGTCGCCGGGGACGCCAGCGCGCTCCCCTATCCGGACGAGTCCTTCGACACGGTCGGCATGTTCACCATGCTGCACCACGTGCCGACGCGGGCCATGCAGGACGCGATCCTCGCCGGGGCGTTCCGCGCGCTGCGGCCCGGCGGGGCGCTCATCGGCTCCGACAGCCTGGCCAGCGACCAGCTGCACCGGTACCACGAGGGCGACACCTACAACCCGGTCGAACCCGCCGCCTTCCTCACCCGGCTGCAGACGATCGGCTTCGGCGAGATCATGTTCGAGGTCAGCGACCGGCTGCTGTTCCGGGCCCGCAAGCCGCGGGCCGGGGGGAAGCGGGGGAATAGCGGGGACGGGCGGAAAACGCCCCGTTCGGGATGATGCCGAAGGGCCGCCACTCGCTAAGCGGCAGCCCTTCGGATACCTCAGGCCGGCTGCGACCTAGCCGCGGGTGAGCTTGCGGTAGGTGACGCGGTGCGGGCGGGCAGCCTCGGCGCCGAGGCGCTCCACCTTGTTCTTCTCGTAGGACTCGAAGTTGCCCTCGTACCAGAACCAGTTCGCGCCGCCCTCCCAGGCCAGGATGTGCGTCGCGATCCGGTCGAGGAACCAGCGGTCGTGGCTGGTGATCACGGCGCAGCCGGGGAACTCGAGCAGCGCGTTCTCCAGGCTCGCGAGAGTCTCCACGTCCAGGTCGTTGGTCGGCTCGTCGAGCAGCAGCAGGTTGCCGCCCTGCTTGAGGGTGAGCGCGAGGTTCATCCGGTTGCGCTCGCCGCCGGACATGACGCCGGCCGGCTTCTGCTGGTCGGAGCCCTTGAAACCGAACGCGGCCACGTAGGCGCGGCTGGGGAACTCCACGTTGCCGACGCGGATGAACGTCTCGCCGTCGGAGATCGCCTGCCAGACGTTCTTGTCCGGGTCGAGCCCGGCGCGGTTCTGGTCGGAGTAGGAGAGCGTGACCGTGTCGCCGACGCGGACCGTGCCGCCGTCCGGCTTCTCCTCGCCGGTGATCATCTTGAACAGCGTGGTCTTGCCGACGCCGTTCGGGCCGATGACGCCGACGATGCCGTTCCTCGGCAGGGTGAAGGACAGGTCGTCGTAGAGCACCCGGTCGTCGAAGCCCTTGACCAGGTGCTCGACCTCGACCACCGTATTGCCGAGCCGTGGGCCCGGCGGGATCTGGATCTCCTCGAAGTCCAGCTTCCTGTTCTTGTCCGCCTCGGCGGCCATCTCCTCGTAGCGATCGAGCCGCGCCCGCGACTTGGTCTGGCGGGCCCGGGCACTCGACCTGACCCACTCGAGCTCGTCGTCGAGGCGCTTGCGCATCTTGGCGTCCTTGGCGCCCTCGACCTTGAGGCGGCCGGCCTTCGTCTCGAGGTAGGTGGAGTAGTTGCCCTCGTAGGGGTAGGCGTGGCCGCGGTCGAGCTCGAGGATCCACTGCGCGACGTTCTCCATGAAGTACCGGTCGTGGGTGACCGCGATCACCGTGCCGGCGTACTTCTCCAGGTGCTGCTCAAGCCACAGCACGCTCTCCGCGTCCAGGTGGTTGGTGGGCTCGTCGAGCAGCAGCAGGTCGGGCTGCTGCAGCAGCAGCTTGCAGAGGGCGACCCGGCGCCGCTCGCCACCGGACAGGGTGGTGACATCGGCGTCCGGCGGCGGGCAGCGCAGCGCGTCCATCGCCTGCTCGAGCTGGCTGTCCAGGTCCCAGGCGTCCTTGTGCTCGATCTGCTCGGTGAGCTTGCTCATCTGCTCCAAGAGCTCGTCGGAGTAGTCGGTCGCCATCTTCTCGGCGATCTCGTTGTACTCATCGAGCAGCTTCTTCGTCTCGGCGACGCCTTCCTCCACGTTGCCGAGGACGGTCTTGTCCTCGTTGAGCCGCGGCTCCTGGGAGAGGATGCCGACGGTGAACCCGGGCATCAGGCGGGCCTCGCCGTTGGAGACCTGCTCCATCCCGGCCATGATCCGCAGCAGCGTCGACTTGCCGGTGCCGTTCGGGCCGACCACGCCGATCTTCGCGCCGGGAAGGAAGCTCAGCGTGACATTGTCAAGGACGACCTTGTCACCGTGCGCCTTACGGACGGCGCGCAGGCTGTAAATGAACTCGGGCATATGTAACTTAACCTACCTATTGCCGCAGGTACCGGACCCGCGACCGTCGTCTACGTCAGGGCAAAGTCAGCGAAGGCTAGCAGCACGGCACTCGCGGTTAACCGCGCTGGCGTGATCCTCGAGATGTGCGGCATGTCGAACCACCGTCCGGGGCCGGTCAAGCGGTGTGCTGCTGGCACCTGCCAGCATACGTGCCCGGCCGGCACCATCGGAAAATGTCCGCGCCGGGTCAGGCGGTGCGCAGGCTCCGGGGCGAGTTCGGGAGCACGGAGACCTTGAGCGTGTTGCCGACCGCCGAGGTGACAGAGTCGCCGTCCACGAGCACCCCGGTACCGTCGCACCGCAGCACGGTGGGCTTGGCGTTGAGGGTGACCGGGTCAGTCGGGTTAGGCGGGAGCGGGGGCGGTCCGGTGTACGCGAAGACGCACGTGGCCGCGGAGACCGCCGGCGCGCCGTTCACCATGAGGCGGGGATGCGGGGTGGCAGTAACCGGGCCTGGCTTCCACAGGGAAGGCGGCGGCGGCGCTGAGGGCGGTCCGGGCGGGGGCGGCAGCGGGATCGCCGCGACGTCGCTGGCGGTGGCTACGCGTTGCGCGGGCATGGGTCAGTCCTCTCGTGAGCGCCGGGCTGGCGGCCGGGCGGTCATTGTTCCGGGCCCGCCTCCGTGGGCCGGAGGCCGAACTTGACCTGGACCGTTTCCCGGTTGCTGTTGGGGTTGTGGAACGAGAACGTCAGGTTGTCGGCATCGATCGCCTTCTTGTAGTTGTCCCCCAGTGCCTTTTCCAGGTTGTGGTCGAGACTGATCCTGCGCTCCTGAACCGGTATGTCCGTCTTGTTGACCCGGAGCAGCGGAGCGCGTCCCTCGCCGAACTCGAAGCCGGCCTTGGAAAGGAACTTAGATGCGCCGGGATCCTTACGGGCAAGGTCCCAGAACTTGTTCCTGACCTTGTCGTACAGATCCAGCATCTCCTGGCGCGACGCGTTCTCCAGTGACCTTTTCCCGACCACCTCGCTCCGCGCCTGCTCCCACACCGGGCCAAGGGGGGTCTCACTGACTAGCCGGGAAAAGACCGTCCTGATGCGCGTAAGGGCCTGGCGTTGCGTCTTCTCGCCGGGCAGTAGCTGGAAGTCTCCGATGTCCAGGCGCCGTCTCTTCTTGGTCGGGACGCGGGTCTCGTCGATGTAGGCGCGCTTGCCGCCGGTCACCTCCGGGCTCTTGGCCTCGTCGAAGGCGATGTCAACCTCCTCCGGGGTACTCGCGCCGAAGCCGCCGCTCCGGCCCGGCCGGCGGCCGGGCCGGAGGGCGGCGCTCCGCGACCCGCCGCTGCCGCGTGAGCTGCCCCGGGCTGCGCGCGGCTGGTCGCCGGAAGCGGCCATGCGGACGGTGTCGTTCGCAGCCTCGTCGGTTTCGGTGATGAGGGTGATCTCGCCCGTTTCCAGCAGCGGCAGGGCCTCGTCGTTGGCCGCCAGGCCGAGGTTGAGCCCGGTCACCTGCTGAGGAATGAAACCGGGAACGTCAGCCCCGGCCGCCGGCGTCCCTGAGCGGCCGGCGTTCTGTGCCGCTGACGGTGCCGCAGGCGGCGGGCGGCCCGGGAGGTCACGCGGTGCCGGGAGGGCGCCCAGCCCGGCCGTCAGGCCGTTGAGCACGTACAACCTCACTTCCTCCTGCCCAGCCCGTTTCATCGCGGCTACCCGGCTAGCCCGGCCGACGACGCCGACCCGGATGAAATGACCCTCCCGGTAGGGGTCGGGCATCCAGACGGCATCGATTACCTCGACGTCGGGGTCGGTGAGGAAACCTTCCTGGGTATCGTCCTGGAGGATGCCCGCCGCATAGAGCACTGCCTCCACCTCGCGAGGGCTCGAGTTAACCGGCCCCTGGCCCAGGGCCAGCAGCAGGTCGCCATAGCGCAGGCCCGTCTTGCCCTCGATCTCCGCGATGACCTGGGAGTTAGTGCGCCCGTCGGGACCCGCGACCTCGGGCGGGCCAGCCGTGCGGTCCCTCGCCTGCTGCAGCCGACGGGCTTGGGCGAACTCGTCCAAGCCGATGAACCCCTCCATAAGCTCGTCGGATAGCCGCTGGTTGAGCGCTCGGCCCAGCGGCGTGCGGGCCATCGCGTCGAGCTCGTCATCGGTCAGCTGCGAGACTACGGCCAGCGCCACGTCGTCCCGGTCGGTGAAGCCGACCTGGTCGAGGGTGCTGGTGATCACGTCCCAGTGGCCGTCCCGCGCGTGCCGGGCCAGCCGGGCTCCCAGCGCCTCCTCGTCGAGGTTGAACCAGTGAGTGAACTGGTCGACGAGCGCCTTGCCGGTTACGGCGGGCGGTGCTGCGTTAGGCGGCGCGGCCGCCGGGCCGCCCGCCCCCGGGCCGGGCGTCTCCGGTCCCGGCCCCGGGGAGGCGTCCGTAGGCTGCGGGCTGGTGATCGCGGGCCCGAGCGCAGAGGTCAGCCAGTCCGGAACGGAAGCGGGCGGGGGAAGCGCGGGCAGGGCGGCCCCGGGCTGGTCCGCGGGCGCGGAACCGAGGTCAGGCGCGGGGGCTACGGCACCTGGCGCGCTGGCGGGTGGTTCGGTGGCGGGTGGCTTGGCAGCGGGTGGCTTGGCGGCAGGCGGCTTGCCCGCCCCCTGGTTACCCTTGGCGCCCGGGCGCGGTGACCGGGTTGCCCTCGGCCTGGCCGGGGGGCCGACCGACGTGTCCAGTGGCAGCTCCCCCTGGCCGTCCGGCTCGGGTGCCCGCTTGATCTGGACGTCCGTGTAGCCGAGCGCGCGCAGTTGCGCCTCCGCGTCCGGGTAGAACGTGAGGGAACGCACGCCATTCGGGGTGACGGTGATGACCAGTCGGCCGCCGTTCCGGGGCCCGACATCGGAGACAGGTACTCCCTCGTCGGCGTCATAGCCGAAGATGGGGACGCCGTCGACGAGGATGTCCAGGGTCGTCTTACCGGTAAATTTGAAGGTGGTGGCCGGGAACTCCGTCTCCTGCCGGGCCAGGCCGACGCGGCCGCGCTCGCGCACGGTCACCGGCGCGCCCCCGCTCTCCGCGGCGCGCCCGGCCTCGCTCTCGCGGCGGGCCGGGGCACTGCCGCCCGCGTCGTCCCGCTGCTGGAGGACGTGCGCGATCTCGTGGGCGAGGAGTCCGCGGCCGCCCTGGCGGCCGAGCACGATGTCCTCGCCGACGGTGTAGGCCACGGCGCCGACGGCCGCGGCGGCCGCGGGGTCGTCGTGCACGCGCACCGAGCTCAGGTCGGCGCCGAACCGCTCCTCCAGGCCGGCCCGCGTTCCGGCCTCGAGCGGAAGGCCGGGCGACTGGCGGATCGCCTGGCGGGCCAGCAGCTCGGCGGTGGCCTGGTTGCCGAGCGCCGCGCCCAGGCGTTGCAGGGGCGCGGCGGCGGGCCGGGCCGGCGCGGCGGCGGCTACCTTGCCGGCCGGCGTTTCTGCGGGCGCCTTGCCGGCCGGCGCCTTGCCGGCCGGACCTGGCCCAGGCACGCTAACCCGCCCGGACCGGGGACGCCAGCATGTCCCTGACCGCCTGTGGCAGGTCCGCCTTGCGGGTCAGCGCGCGGTCCAGCCGGCGCACCCCCTTCAGCGCGATCGCTTTGAGCTCGGCCGTGTCTCGGGCCGGGTCGCTCTTCGCGACGTACCGCTCGAGCAGCTTGATCTCGTCGGTCTGCGCCGCGGCCCTGATCACCACCAGCCGGACCAGCGTGTCGCCGCTGTCCAGGATGGGCTGGACCAGCCTGGCCTTGTAGGCGGCATAGTCCCGGCGGCAGGCGGCAATGAGCTCGGGCCAGCAGTAGGCGGGGTCCTCGAGGAGACCCAGGAACTGCTGCAGCCGGGGGTCATCCTCGTCATAGAGGCCCGCCGCTTTCCAGGCGGCGCGGACGAGGTCTTTCTGGTACACGGCGAGACCCGGCTCAGCTGAATTCCAGGTCAAGCCGCGCCGGTAGGCACGGCTGGCCGGGCAGCGACGCCCACACCCGGACCCGGCTCACCGTCTCGTTGGCGCTGGTCAGCGTCACGACGGCGCGGCCCCCGGCCAGTTCGGCGCGGCCGCCGCGGGCCGACAGCTTACCGCGGCTTGTCTCGACCTTAACGGTGCCTGCCGCCTCCGCGATGACCTGGCCGTCCTCGCCGACCACGCTGACGGCCAGGTCGACGCTGTCCTGCCCGTCGCCGGCCAGCTCGGTCCGGTCGGCCGCCAGCACCAGCCGCGGCGGGGCGACCAGCCTGCGGTTCACCGTGTCGACCAGCGAGCGCAGCGGCCCGGTACCGTCGGCCCGGATGTAATCCAGGTTGGCGGGGTCGCCGTCGGTCAGCTTGGCGACCACCACGGGGTCGGCGCCGAACATCGCCTTGAGCTGGTCGATGGGGATCTCGACGTGGCCTTGGCCGGCGACGCTGAACGCTGAGTGCGTATGGACAATGCGCCCGGTTTTGATGTCGTAGCCCGCGTAGCGGATCGTTCCCGCCGTGGCGCCAGGAGAGCTCATGCGATTTACTTCCTTCCGATTCCCGCCGTGTCCGCGGACACTATTCCCAGAAGATGACAATTGCCGCGTACGCATCAATGCTTTCATCGACCGCCCGGACCCGGAACCAGATCGTTTGCCCGGTCGCGCCGACCCAGGTCGACGGGTACGTGTCACCCAAGGGCCCGCCGGAAGAATCGACGTCGGTAGCCGTGTCATCCACCTGGTAAATCTCGGTGACCACCGTCGGCTGGTAGACAAACTGCCCGTAGTCGTAGTCGGCGGAGCTCTGGATGTAGTAAAGGAACGAGAACGCGCTGAACACCGTCGGTTTGGGGAGAGTGATCTGCAGCGTTGCCGTCCCGCCGAAATTCGCGTAGTCGCCGGAGCCGACGCCCAGGCTGTGCGCGGTGACCTTCCTTGTCGTGCTTCCAAGCAGCGGAATAGTGGTGCCGCCCGCGGGGACGTCCCTGCCGTCGAACAGCGTGCCCGTGAACGTCACGTCCTGATCCACCAGCACGCTGCCGTGCACATCGAGCTGCTGCACGGTCGCCGCGCCGGTGCTCCCGTCGAGCGTGATGACTTCCTTGACCTGACTGTCCGAGGTCGCCCCGGCCCCGTTCAGCACCCGGACCTTGCCGGTCATGCTCTGGCCGCCGACGACGACGTGCCCGCTGTCGCCCGCCAGCGTGATCGCCGCGTGGTTGGCGATGTCGTGGACGATGACCTCACCGCGCTGGTTGTGCCCGCCTACCGAGATGGTCGCCTCGGTGCTGTTCAGGCTGATGCTCGGATTGGCGGCGATGCCGAAGGTGGCCAGGTTGGCGCCGACGGCCAGGGTGGAGAAGTTGCCGCCGCTGTCGTTCACCAGGGCGACCTGGTCGCTGCCCTTGGCCACCGCGATCTCCACGCCGCCGTTCTCCCTGGCCCGGACGGCCCCCCAGGGTGCGGTGTCCGCTCCTGGCGGGGTGGTGGTGGTCACCGCCCGCCGCAGGTGGAGAGCCTGCGCGGGCAGGCTGACCGAGGTCCGCTGCGGCCCGCCGGCGGGTCCGTATCCGGCCGACTGGACGACCGTCACCCCGCCGGATACCGCGAGGACCACCTGGCCGAGGATCACGTGCAGGTCAGGCAGGTAACCGCTCGCCGTGACCAGCCGCAGCCACGGGGTGTCGGCGTAGAAGTTCGTGTTCGGGTCCGAGCCCGAGCCCTGTGCGTTCCAGGTCTCGCGCCACTGCGCGATGACGTAGTAGGTGCCAGCGGGCAGGGCGGTGGTGGGCAGCACCGCGCCGCCCGCCGTCACCGGGACCAGGCGGGGCGGCGTGTTCGGCACGTCCGCGTCCGGGCCGACCTCGGCGGAGCCGCCGGGGCCGAGGTAGATGTGGCGGCCCTGGGCGTCGAGGGCGAGCCCGGGCATGACGAGGACGCCGGGCTGCCCGATGGTCGCGCTGATCTGCATTCCGTACGCGACCCCGGCCTCGTGCAGCCCCGCCCCGTGCAGCCGTTCCAGCGGCCGGTGGTACTGCTCGGCGTCCAGGGCCTGGTTCTCGAAGCCAGCGGCGGGCAGCACGTCCGCCGGGTCGAAGGCCGGGTTGTTGGGATCCGCCGCCGACTGGTACGGACCGGGCGGCGAGCTGAGGTAGTTGGTCCTGGCCAGTGGCCCTGGTGGGTTCAACGTCATGGCGTGCCGTCCTTTTCGTGGCGGTGACAGGTCGCGGGCTAGAGCTCGGACAGCTCCGATTGCAGGTACCAGCGGGCCTGGGCGGGGAACTCGTCGGCCAGCACGTCCGTGATGCTCTGCAGGAACTGGTTGCGGTCTTGGTTCTCGCTGTAGGACTGCAGGAACAGGTGGGGCGAGGAGACGGTGGACAGCGTGATCGCGGCGACAGCGGCCGTGCTGGTGGTGAACAAGCCGATGGTGTCGCCGGCGTTGACCGCCAGGTACGGGGAGGCGGCCGACGCGGCCCCGCTGATCGTGGCGGACCAGTCGGCGGCCTGCTGGGCCGGAGCGTGCCCGCTGGTCTGCGCGAGCGCGAAGTCCGTGACGACGAGGGTCGTGGTAGTGAGAGTGATGTGGGCAATCTCGCCGCTGGTGGGGACGCCGGAGAGGGCGACCCGGCCGACCGCCCGCGGCGGCGTGCTCATCGTCAGCGTCAGGTGGTTCGGGTTCGAGGAGACAGCCTGGGGAGCGAGGTATTCCGAGGCGTACCCGGGCCGGTAGGCGACGGACAGCGCGGGGCCGACCGGCGAAGCCGTGTAGACCTGATTGAAGGGCGCGGTGCCGTTGAGCGTCAAGGCCCAGGCGGTGGCCTGCTGGGCCAGCGCCTGGGCGGCCGAGCCCTGGCCGGCGGTCTGGGCGAGCCGGTAAGACGAGGCGCCGATGGTGATGGTCACGCTCTCGCCGGTGGTCGGGGTGCCCGCGAGGGTAACGGTGACGGCGACCCGGCCGCCGGTGACGGTCAGGCCCGGCGACGACGCCGTCACGCTGGCCGCGGGCACGGGCGCGCTGGTGCCGGCCGCCGCGTAGAGGCAGACCTGGTTGCCGAGCGCGATGGCCGTGTAGGAGGCGCTGAACCCGGGGTCGCCGTTGAGGTCGGCCGCCCACGCCACGGCCTGCTGCTGCGGCGAGCCGCCGCTGGTCTCGCTGAGCGAGAAGGCCGTGCCGGCCAGGGTGAGGCGGCAGGTCTGGCCGACGGCGGGCGGGCCGGACAGGGTCAGGCAGAAGATGTTCCGGGTGGGGTCGCCCTGGAAGTGGACCACCACCGACATCTGCTGCGCGCCCGACCGCCACCGCTGGGCCGAGTAGCCGGTGATGGCCGGCAGCCCGGAGTCGCAGGCGTACAGCGTCCCCCGGCCGTCGCCGACCATGCCCCGCGGGTAGACGCCGACGCCCAGCTCGCTGACCTGGGTGACAACGGGCACAGGGGTCGCCGACAGGTCCACCTCGTAGATGGCCGCCGGCCGGGCGATGACCGTGGTGAACGGAGTGGAGGGGGACGGCACGTAGGGTCGCAGCCCGGCGTCGAGCACCCACAGGTGCTGAGCGTCCGCCTCGACGATCCCGACCGGCGCCACCAGCGGGTTCTTGCCCTGCGGGACCGTGCCAAGCAGGCTGGTGGCGGTCCAGGTCCCGGTGTCGACGGCGATCAGGTCGGCCGGCGCCGCCGAGCCCTGGGCGGCGCCGTCGCCGATGACGAGGGAGCCGTCGGCCCGCAGCAGCATGCTGAGCGGCTCGGTCACCATTCCGATGGCATGGCTGGTGACTCCCGTGTAGGCGGGCGGCGTGCCCGCCACCTGGACGTCGAGCACGGCCGTCCGGCTCGGCTGAGAGAACGCCGAGGCCGAGCGGGGGTTGGTGCCGCGGTCGAGGATCAGCGGGTGCCCGGCCCGGCCGACCACGATGGCCCGCGGGAAGACCACGCCAAGCGGCGGGGAAGACTGGCTGCTGGCGAACGTCGCCGAGTTCGCGAAGGCGGGACCCGTGGCGGTGAGCTGAAGGCCAGGGGGCGAGCCAGGGGGCGAGCCAGGCGGCGGGCCCGGATTCGAGGTAGAGACCTGGGTCAGGTCGCCGGCGGGCTCGCCGGAGAGAGGCGCGATGGAGATCACGGCCGCGCCCGGGATGGCAGTGGCGGTGTAGGCCTGACTGAAAGGCGTGGCGGCGTTGAGCTTGCCCGCCCATGTCGCTGCCAGGTCGGCGAGCGCCGTCCCGGTGGTTTGCGGCAACGGGTAGGGCGTGCCGCCGACCGTGAACGTCGCGGTCTCGCCAGTCTGGGGCGTACCGGTCAGCGTCACCGTCCCGGTCTGCGGGTTGCTGAGCCGGCGGAGCGTGTATTCAGGCTGCACCAGGTCGATCAGGTAAGCGCCGCCGCTGACCCCGTCCGCCGCGATCGCGATCGGGCTGGTGGCGGACTGGAACGCCTGGGGCACGGCCGGCGGTCCCGCGCTGTAGTCGTAGTCCCCCGCCGTGGACAGCCGCCAGATCGCCGGCTTGACCGTGGCGTCGGTGCTGCTGCCGATGTCGCCGACCAGCAGGTAACCCCCGGGGGTAATGGCCAGGCACTGCGGCGCCACCAGCGGCAGCTGGGACACCAGGACCGGGGCCGGCGCCAGCTGGCCGGCCTGCGGCTGGCAGAAGATCAGCTTCCTCGCGTCGTCGATGACGACCCGCGGCCGCTGCCGGGCCACCGCGTAGACGTCGAAGAACCGGGTCAGGCCCGGCCTGGTCCCGCGGGCCGCGTAGATGCCGACGATCTGCGACAGCACCGTGCGGCGGGTGTAGTCGTCCCAGGCCGGGCTGGCCTGCAGCGCGACCCACTGGGCGAGCCAGTCGAAGAAGTCGGCGGGCGTCGTCCAGGCTCCGTAGAGGCGGGTCGTGCTGGCGATGACCGACTGGATGTCGGGGTGCACGCCGCTGCTGTTGACGATGGCCTGGCCGCTGAGGTGATCGCGGCGGATGACCGCGGTGACCGTGTTCGGGGTGACCGCGATGACGTTGATCAGCTCAGAAACGGCACCCTGGTAGGTGTAGCTGCTCCCCGGGCGGATGCCGGCACCGGTCCCGGGCCGCACCAGCACGGTCTGCGGTGCCGGGCCGCCGGCGACGTCCTGGATCACGGTGGTGAGCAGCGCGCCGTCACCCGACGTGACCGGGATGCCGTCCGGCATGCCGGTCAGCACCTTCTCGAAGGCGCAGAGCATCCAGCCCAGGTCGAACGAGCCCGCGGGGACCGGCGGCGACCACAGCACGGGCGGCAGGTACCTGACGTAGCTGCTGGGGGTGATGGCCATCAGGACGCCCAGCCGCCGACCGAAACGCTGGGCACGCCGCAGCAGGCGAGCTCGTAGTCGGCCACGCGCACCCAGGATCCGGGCGGCGGGGTCGGCAGCAGCTGCGGCGGGCGGTTCCCCGCGTACAGCGGCGTGCCCGCCTGCACCGCCAGCTGCGAGATGAAGCCCACGTTCTCCGGTGGCATGATCGCCCGGTACAGGTCGGAGACGTAGACGTGCTGGCCGACCCGCCAGCCGTTTCCGTCGGGACCGCCGACCACCGGGTGCAGGAAGAGCCTGATCTTGCCCTCGATGCGGGCCTTCAGTTCGTCCCCGCTTGACAGCAGGCCGGAGGACTGGGCGGACTGCCAGGGCGCGGCGGTGACGAAGACGTTCACCGGCAGGTAGCGCGGCCCGGTGACGTTCAGGCTGGCCGTGACGTCACGGCGGGAATCCAGGTAAGCGGTGACCGCGAGGATCATCTCGGTGGTCGGCACCGGGGCGCTCGACACGTCGGGACCGATGGCCGGGACGAGGATGACGCTCACGTTGCCAGCCGACCGGTCGAGCTGGCCGAAGTTTCCCGGCACCGAGGGTGCGACATCGTAGGCGTCGGTGGGCGGCAGGCAGCGGGCCGACGCCAGCCCGGAACTCGCCTGCAGGGCCAGCATCTCGTAGTCATCCGTGGTGACCGCGCGGTCGCGGGTGCGCAGCAGCTGGGGCGCGCGGCGCATGGTTTCCGCCACCGGCTCGGCGTCGCTGCCGCCGTAGGCGGAGAAAAGGTTGGTCACCGAGGCAGCGCCGGCCGCCGGCTTGCTCAGCATGACGACCGCGTTGGCGCCCACGTTTCCGGCCGACCCGCTGGCCACGTACCGGTAGGTGGTAGCCACGATCTTGTCGCCCGTCTGGGGCACGGTCCCGTGCCCGGTGTTGGACAGCGGGTCGTAGTTGCCGAACATGACCTGGGCCTGGACCGGGTCGACGCGGTACCAGCTGCCCGGCCCGGCCGGCAGGTCGTCGGCCTGCGCCCAGGTGACCTCGTTCACCTGGATCACCAGGTGGTCGTAGGGCGTGGCCGAGCCCGGGGTGTCGAACAGCGGGCCGTTGGCCAGCGAGAACACCTGGAACGGGGTGCCGTCCCCGTTGCCCAGTTGCTCTCCCTGGGCCGGGATCGTCAGCGCGGTATACGCCGACACCGCGTTGAACAGGATCGACGACAGTCCCAGGGTCACCGGGGCGGCCGCCGACTGGTTGGCGATGCGCAGCCCGATCCAGTAATAGGGGTCCGTCACGGCGTCCGCCGCCGACGCGCTCGGCACCGCCCAGCCCGTCGGCGCCTGCTGTGCCCAGGCAGCCGGCACGGTGAGGGTGACCTGGCCGTCCTGGGTGAGCCCGGCGGTGCCGTCCGCGCCGGGGGGCACGGTAAGCGCGGGCCAGCCGCCGGGAGCGGTACCCGCGGTCGAGTAGAGCCAGGTCACGGCGATGTCACCGGGCACTGGCGGCTGACCGGGGGCCTGGGCGAGCGGCGGCTGAGACAGCCGCACCAGCAGGTTGAGTGCCTCGGTGGTCGGCTTGTCAAAGCCCAGGCACAGCTGCACCGCCTGATGCGGGGGGATGGCGAGCACCGCCCCCGGGGCCGGGTGCGCGGTGAGGGAAGGGGAGACGTTGGTGTAGGTGTTGCCGCCGCTCTTGCTGATGAGCACCGCCGCCTCGAGGTTCACCGGCAGGATGGTGACGGCCGCGTCGGTCTCGAAGACGACCGGGGCCTGCGCCTCGGTGGCCGCGGTCTGGGCCTGGGTGCGCGCGGGAACGGTCACCGGGCTGGCGCCGGGGGTGGCGAAGGTCAGGAAGGACCGCGCGGGCTGGGGCGGCACCCGGGTGATGCCGAGCAGGTTAAGAAACGCGAGGTAGTTCTTGTCCGGCACCTGGTTGAGCCGGTAGGTCAGCCCTTCCACCAGCCAGGCGAACAGCTCGACGAGGGTCATGCCGACGTCAGCCGGTCCCTGGTTGGTCCACTGCGGCGCGTACTGCGGGATGAGCGCCGTCACCTGGCTGACCAGATCCGACCAGGTGCGGTCGTCGAGGTTGGGCGGCGGCAGCCGCCCGCGGTCCGGATCGAACAGCATTACGGTTGCTCCAGGTAGAACGGGTAGATCATGGCCTGAGGGTCAAGGCTCGGCTTGATCGAGTAGGTGACGGCGATCAGCAGCCGGCTGTCGGCCGGCCCCGGGGTGACGGTGACCGCGTGCACGGAGATGCGCGGCTCCCAGCGCTGCAGGCCGTCGAGCACGTAGTGCCGGGCCAGGGCCGCCGTCTGCTGGTTGTTCGGTGCGAAGACCAGGCCCTTGAGGTTGCAGCCGAACGTCGGGCGCATCACCCGTTCCCCGTACTGGGTGCCGAGAATGACGCGGATCGACTGCTCGATGTTCGCCGCGCCGGACGACATCTGGATCGCGCCGGTCGGGTCGAGCGCGACCGGGAAGGCGACGCCCTGGCCGTAGAAACTGCTCATCATCCACCGCCGACGGTCATCGACCCGGTCACGTCGACCGTCACGTCCCTGGCCTGGAGCGTGAGGCTGCCGGACGTCGCCTGGCCGGGGTCGTCCTCGACAGCGGTAAGCGCTACGCTTTCGGCCTTCAGGCTGAACTCGCTGATCGCGTTCACCGCTATGCCCTTGGCCTGCAGGCCGATGTTGCCGTGCGCCGTCAGCTGCAGGTCGTTGGCCGCGGTGACCGAGACGTTGCCGTCGGCCGTCAGCGAGACCTCGCTTCCGTTGCGGTGCGCGATGGTCACCCGCTCGACGCCGGGAGTGTCGTCCAGCGTGATCGTGTGGCCGGCCCTGGTCTTGATCACCTGGACGGCGTTGGCGGGCAGCGGCGGGTACACCGGGGGCCGGCCGAGGCCGTCCCACACGCTGCCGATCACCACCGGCAGCGAGATGTCGCCGTCCTGGAAGGCGACGATGACGGATTCCCCGACCGCGGGCATGAAGTAGATGCCGCTGTCCTTGCCCGCGGCTGGCGACACCACCCGGGCCCACCCGCTCACGTTGAGGTCGGACAGCCACGGGAAGGTCACCTTGACCCGCGCGCCGAGCAGCGAGGCGGGGTCGGGGTCGCCGCCCACGGAGGGCGCCTGGATGACCTGCGCGATGTAGACGCCGTAGAACTTCTCCTGGCGGTAGCGGGGCGGGATGAGCTCGATATCGGTTTTCTTGCGGATCAGGGCGAGCATCGACGACTCTCCCTCCTGGGTGATGTCGAACTCGGTCAGGTAGCCGTTGGCATCGATCACGTGCCGCACCTTGCGCACCCGGTAGCTGCCGTTGAACTGCTTGCCCACGCCCCTGACGTCGATGTAGCTGCCCGCCCGGAGTCCTGGCTGGCCGATGCAGCTTCCGGTGCCCTGGTAGAGCCCGTTCAGCAGTTCCTGCAGCAGCGCCTGGCCAAGCCCGAACGCGTCAACCGGTGAGGTGATCTTCTGGCTGTGAATCCAGCGCCGCCCCAGGTTCGCCACCATCTCCAGGGCGATTGGGCCCAGCCGGTTAACGAGGTCGTCCAGGCTGAGCAGGTCCCCGGTGACGGCGGCCACGACGGCCGTCGCCAGCTCCTCGTTGTAGCCGCGGATGACCTGGAGCCCGCCCATGGCCGCGGTCGACAGCCGGGGCGAGAAACTCCGCAGGCTCTGCCCCCACTCGAGCACGAGCGCCTCGGTGCGCACCGGAAGCTGGAAGTACAGCCGGTCCCAGTACACGTAGGCGTCGAACAGGTTCCGCACGGCCAGCTCCCGGATGATGCCGAAGTCCGGCCCCGTCTGGGTCCGGATGCCCGGCTGGGGCGACGGGTCGGTGACGGGGATGAGCAGGTTCTCCGCGGCGATCTCGGCGACGATCAGCGAGTCGTTCGGCGCGCTGAACTGCCGCACCGCCTGGTTGTGGCGCATCCGGTAGGACTTGTCGTAGCCGCCGATGGTGATGGTCGGCGGGCCGTCCTCGGGGAACACCGGCTCGAGGGTGGTGATGTCGCCCAGCATCATCGGGGTCAGGCTGGCGCCGTAGCCCATGTACAGCTCGACCTCCTGGCCCGGGCTGAACAACGGCGAGTCGGTGAACTGGTTGTCCGGGTTGGCGATGACGATCTGGAACATGTCGGCCGTGTCGAGCGACCCGTCATAGGTCACCCGCAGGACCCGCTGGCTCACGTCGGCGGACATGGTGATACCGGAGATCCGCACGTCGAAGCGCGGCGCGAAGTAGTCCGCGGTCACGAGCCGGCCCTCCCGGGAATCACCAGGGCGGTGCCGGCGGGCAAGTTGAACGGGTCCTCGACGTGGTTCGCGTCGGCGATCTCTCGCCAGCGCTCCGGGTCCTTGAGAACCCGGGCGGCAATCGCGCTCACCGTCTCCCCCGCGATGACGTTGTGGATGGTCGGCGGCCCGAAGAAGAAGCCGCGTTCGGTGGTGACGATCACGTCCACGTACTCGTGGAAGCGGGCGCTGACGGTGCTCCGCACCGGCGTCCCGTCGTAGGCGAACATGGTGAACCGCTGCGCGGCGTCCGCTAGCACGCACTGGAAGACGAAGCTGCCCATGACGAACAGCAGCACCGGCGGAGCCATGGTGCTCGGCTGGGTCTGCAGCAGCCCGGTGAGCCCGTCGGTGAACTCGCGCACGTCGAAGCCGGACTCGTAGGTGTCGAAGAACAGGTCCATGCTGAGCGTCCGCCCGCGGCCGCGCAAGTACTGCAGCGGCGGGGCGTTCAGGCCCGGTATCGCGACCTCGGCGAAGTTGTTGCCCTGGTCCAGGGAGAGCTGCTCGGGATTGTACATGACCTGGAAGGTGTCGCCGGTGACGGTGTTGATGACGGTCGCCTGCGCCAGCGATGCGCCCGCCATCACGCACCCCGCTCGAACTCGACGCGGATCTGCGACATGACGTCGCGGAACAGGCGGTGCCTGAGCTGGTCCAGGTCAAGGCCGGAGGATGCCGGGCCGGCGGCCGGGCGGTCGGCCGCCGCCCGCATCGGCGCGGGCGCCCCGGCCCCGGCGGCGACCGCCCCGGCGGGGCCAGGCGCGGCGGGCCCGGAAACGGCGGGGACGGAAACTGCCGCGGGAACGGGCGGCGCGTACGCCTGCGCGGCCAACGGCGAGACCAGCGGACGGATGAGCCGGTGCTCAACGGCACGAGCCCGTTCCTCTTCCAGCTCGGCGCCGTGCGGCCGGGCGCGCGCCTCGCCCGCGTCCGGCCGCGCGCCCGCGGCCACGTGGCTGAGCTCGTGGGCCAGCAGCCCGAGTCCCGCAGTGGACTGCGGGCCGAGCGCACCGGACCGGAAGTAGACGTCGCGGCCGACGGTCACCGCGTCCGCCGCCAGCGACCGCGCGTAGCCGTCGGCCCTGGTGTCCTCGTGCAGCCGGGCCAGGTCGACGCCGGGTCCGAGGATGGGCCGCAGCTGGTCGCGCAGCGCCACGGGGGCCGGCGCGCCCTGGTCCGCGGGCCCCGGCCGGGCGGGACGGGCCGGAGAGGCGACCGGCGGCCCGGTCGCGGGCCCCGTCCGGGAACCTTGCGCGTCGGCGGGCCCGGCCGGGACGTCGAAGAGCCCGCCGGGTTCGGCCGGGAAACCGGTCATGGCGAGAGGGCCGCGGCCCGGCCCCGGCACTGCCTCGCGCCGCTCGAACCGCTCCGCCCTCGCCGCCCGGGCCGCGTTCCGCTCGATGAGCGGCCGCAGCAGGCCGGCCCGGGCCCCGTCGGCCCGGTAGCGCCGCGACAGCCGCCGCGCGTCGGCGGCGAGCAGCTCGCCGAGGGTCTGGACTGTCTTCTCCACCGCCAGCCTTACCCCTTCTGATCCAGTTTCCTGATTTCACCGAGCCACCGGCGCCGCTCCGCGTGGTCAAGGTTCAGCACGTCGCCATAGCCCCAGTGCACTCGCGTGCTGAGCGCGGCTACCTCCTGGTAGGCCCAGTCCAGGGGGTAGCCTAGGATCCCCCCAGGCCCCCCTCCCCGGCCTCGGTCAGCTCGCCGCAGTGCTGGCAGCGGACGACGTCGACCCGGCTCTTGAGGCCGTTGACCGTGTTGTACATGTCCTGCAGGAAGGCCAGGTCCTCGCTGAAGATCCCCTCGATGACGCCCGGGTTGACCTCGGGCAGGGTGCCGAGCCGGACGATCACCCGGGACAGCAGGATCACGATGAGGTAGGCGGGCAGGTTCTGCACCCGCGGGTCCCGCATCGGCAGGATCTCGTCGGCCGCCGTCGCCAGCCGCATGGTCCCCGTCCGGTGCAGGGTCCCCGCCTTGTCGACGTACCCCTTGGGCAGCTCGAACTCGTGCTCGATGATCAGCGTGGTCACCATGGTCAGCCTCTCGTCAGCCTCTGGTCAGCCTCTGGTCAGCCGCTCGACGGCCAGCACGAGGGTCTCGATGGCGATGTCGTTTCCCTTGGCGTTGAGCGCCGGGCCGTCCCACTTGCTCGGCCAGGCGTTGTAGAAGTTCCAGCGGGCCACCTCGGTCTGGTTGGCCAGGTCGTAGAGCACGACGGAGCCGGTGCGGCGGGTCACGGTGCCGTTGACGACGTCCTGGCGCCAGTCCATCAGCTCGGTCGACGCCGTGGTTCCCCACTTCAGCGTGATGTCGCCGTAGCTGGTCTTCCCTGGCAGCTTGTAGACGGTGGTGGAGTCGCCGCCCGACCGGACCTCGATGACCTCGGTGGTGTCCTCAAGTCCGGAGCACTCGATGAAGCTGGCCTGCACGATGCCGTCGATCTCGACCATGAAGTTGAAGTTACGGAAGGGATCGGTGCGCGGTGTGGTCACGGCGCTGCCTCCTACTGCTCGGTGACGGTTGAGCCGCCGGCCCACAGGCCGATCGAGACGTCGACGAACTCGGCGGGATCGACCGGCGCCATGCCGATGGTGACATTGACCTGCCCGAGGGCCCGGGTGGCGGCCGGGTTGTTCTCGTCGTCGATCTGGATGTAGTAGGCCTCCGCCGCCTTGCTGCCGAACAGGGCGCCGGATCTCCACACCCGGTTGAGGAAGTCGTCGATCGTCCGGTACATGCGTTTCCACAGCCCGGTGTCGTTGGGCTGGAAGACGAACGGCTGCAGGCCGAGCCGCAGCGAGCTCTCGACGTAGATGAACGTCCGCCGGACGCTGATGTAGGTCCACGCGGTCTGGGTGGTCGGCGCCGTGGTGCGCGCGCCCCAGACCAGCGGCAGCGCCTGGCCAGGGAAGATCCGCGCGACGTTGATGCCCGCCACGTTGAGCAGTCCCTGGGTGGTGCCGTCGACGTTGACGTCGAGCCCGACGGCGCCGACGATGCTCTGGTTGGCGGGCGAGTTCTGCACCCCGGTGGCGTCGCTGCGCGCGTAGATCCCCGCGATGTGCCCGCAGGGCGGGATCACCAGCATGCCGGCCCCGGTCAGGCTGCTCGGGTCGGTGATCTGGAGCCACGGGTAGTACAGGGCGGCGTAGCCGCGGTCCGACTCGCACCCGGCGCGCTGCTGGGTGAGCAGCCCGGTATCCGCCGAGCCGTTTGGTTTCCTGCACCGTCCGGCCTGCAGGATCGCGAAGCGGTCGCGCATGTTCTCGCAGTGCGCCACCACCGCCTGCTGTACCGCCTGGTCGGTCCGGTCCGGCGCGCAGACCAGTTGTACGTCCTGCAGCGGCACGAGGGCGTCGAGCGCCGACTGGTACTGGGGCAGGCCGATCTTGCTGACGTCGTCGGCCGTCCCGTTGGTCAGCTGGGTCGCAGCCAGCGCGGCGGGCTGGTTCAGCGGCGGCTTCTGCACGCTGGGAGCGGCGGGCAGCGCCAGGCTCACGAACGAGGACCGCACCACCGATCCCCAGTAGCGGCTGTGCCGCGGGTCCATCGACAGGTTGGTCCAGTTCTCCGGAAGCTGCGGCGAGCTGGTCACGGTGAGCGAGAACTCGAAGGAGGCGACGGTGACGGCGGCCGCGGCGGTCCCGGTGGCGTCCAGGCTGTACCCGTGGGCCAGGCCCGGCGGCGGCAGCGTCACGAAGTCACCGCCGACCGCCGCTATCACCTGGTACTCGCTGGTGCTGCCGCTCTCCAGCTGGATGACGCTGCCTGGCTCCAGGCCAGCGCCGCCGCTCACCCGGAACTGCGCCTGGCCGGCCGCGAGATCGGCGATGCGCACCGTGCCGGCGCCGTGCGCGGCCGCCAGGTTGGTGGCCAGGAGCAGAGTGGTGCCGTCCACCTGGGCGATCACAGCGCGCTCGGTCGTTCCCTCGAGGGTGACGGTGTCGCCGGGCACGAAGCTCGCCGCGTCGCTGAAGTTCTGCAGGATGACCGTGTCACCGCTGGCGGAGGCGGTCGGGGCACTGGCCCGGGTCACAACCGCCCCATGAGCGATGCCGACGATCTGCGACTCGGTCACCGCGACCTTGACCGCGTCGCCCGCGGCACCCGGTTCCAGGGCCGAGACGGTCAGGGCCGTGCCTTGCGGGCTGCCCTGGTCGGCGAGCGGCAGCGATGCGGCCTGCGCGGTCCCGACCCGGACGATGTAGGCGGTGGTGCCGCCGTTGTCGAAGAACCCCTTCACCGCGTACGCCAGGTACAGCTGGTACTGATCCCGCTGTGTCACCAGGTAGTCGCCGAAAATTCCCTTGAACTGCGTCCAGTTGGTCACCAGCGTGGGCGTCAGCAGCGGCCCGTCGAGCGCCGCCCCGATGAAGGCGGTCGTGCTGGTCCCGACCCCGGTTATCGGGCCGGTGGCGGCGGTTTCCGTGACGAACACGCCGGGAGTGGTGTTGAGTACCGTCATCGTTTCACCTCAGAGGGGAGTCAGGCTGACGTCGTAGGAGCCGCTGGGATCGGGCACGCTGAATGTCCTACCGCCCTGGGCGAAGCCGACGGCGCGCACGGTCAGGCGGTGCGGGCCGGGGCTTACGCTGGACAGGAGGAAGGCCCCGGCCGCGTCCGAGACGACGGTCACCGAGGCGTCGAGCAGGATCCAGGCGTCGGGGATGGTCTGGTCGCGCACGGCCGCGTTGCGGATGACGCCGCCGATCTGCACCAGCCCGTCACCGCCGGGAGCGCCGGACCGCCGCAGGCTGGTGCTGATCGTCGTCGCCGGCGGCCCGGAGACGTCGTTGTTCAGGTCCACCGCGAGCGTGATCCGGCAGGTGATGGCGGGCCGGACGTAGGTGTCAAGGGCACTCCAGAAATCGGGCTTGGCCGCCATGTCCTCGCTTTCCGCGGCGATGACGGGCGGCGGCAGCTCCGCGTTGGCCAGCGAGCCGGCCAGGTACCCGGCCGGGATGACCGGATTGCGCCACAGCACGGTGAGGACCTGGCCAAGCAGCGCGTGCTCGGCGAGCTCCTTTTCCAGGCCGGCGACGTCCGATCCCTTCTCCCAGACGGTGATGGCGTACGAGCACTCCACCCGAGCCGGGAACACGCTGGTGGTGACCGAGCCGTCGGGGTTGCGCACCGTGCTCCGCTGGTTCGACCTGAGCTCACGGTTGTCGATGACCCGGTACAGGTAGACGTTGACCTGCAGCCCGCTGCCCTGTCCCTGCCAGGCCGGGTCGGGCGCGCCGAAGGAGATGCCCGCGGTCGCGAGGCCCGACCCGGCGGCGGCTTCGCCGGCGAGCATCGCCTTCAGGGAGGCGTCCAGGTCCTCGATCATGCCGCCGGCCCGTCCTCGAGCAGCGGCGCGTAGTGGCCGAACTGCGCGGGCACGCAGCCACGGCCCAGTTTCTGCATCTCACGGCGGGTGGCGGCGACGAGATGGCGCATCGAGATGGGCGAGGCGTCCTGCGCCGCCAGGTAGGCGGCGGTCAGCGCCACGTTCCTGATGTGGCCGCCGGACAGCTCGAGATGCCCGGCCATGAACTCCAGGTCAAGGTCGGCGCCGAGCTCGGCGCGGCGCGGCCACACCCGCTGCCAGATCCGCAGCCGGTCGGCCATGGCGGGCAGCGGGAACTCGACCGCGAACTGCAGCCGCCGCAGGAAGGCCGTGTCCAGGTGCTTGCGCAGGTTGGTGGCGAGGATGGCGATGCCATCGAACTGCTCCATGCGCTGCAGCAGGTAGGCGACCTCGATGTTGGCGTAGCGGTCATGAGCGTCCTTGACCTCGGACCGCTTGCCGAACAGGGCCTCGGCCTCGTCGAACAGCAGCATGGCGAACGACCGCCTGGCCTCCTCGAACAGGGCGTCCAGGTTGCGCTCGGTCTCCCCGATGTACTTGCTCACCACGCGCGAGAGGTCGACCCGGTACAGGGCGACGCCCAGCTCCCCGGCCAGGATCGAGGCCGCCATCGTCTTCCCGGTGCCGGAAGGCCCGAAGAAGATGGCGCTGACGCCCGGGCCGGCCGACATCGTGCGGCCGAAGCCCCATTCCTCCATGACGCGGTCGCGGTGCCGCACCGCGCTGGCGATCTCCCGCAGCCTGCTCAGCTCGTCCGGCGGCAGTACGAGATCCTCCCAGCGGTGTCGGCTGGGCACTGGCTGGGCCAGCCGGTCCAGGCGGTGGCTGACCTGTCCGCGGCAGATCCGGGCCAGGGTCGCGAGGTCGGCGTCCCTGGTTCCCTCCACCTGCGCCCGCAGCCCGGCTTCCCGCGCGCACGCCCGGATCCGGCTGACCGCGAACGGGTAGGTGACCGCGATCCTGGCCGCCACCTCGGCGGAGCAGGCGATACCGTGCAGGCCGAGGGCCTGCCGCCACACCTGGGCGCGCGCCCCGGCCGGGGGAATGCCGAGGTGGAGCCGGAGCACGTCGGCCCGGCCGCCGTCGCCCAGCCGCGGTGGTTCGCCGGCCGTCGGGAACACGAACGCCGGGCCGCCGCCCGCGGCGACCGCCTCGGTCACCGCCGCCAGGCAGGAAGGCTCGTCGTCGGGGCCGCACGGAAGGTAGAAGCCCGGCACCTCGCCGACGAGCCGGGCGTCCCGGATCCGGCGCGTGACCCCGGCGGCGAACCCGGCGTCCGTTTCGCCCGCCCCGGACGGGCGCAGGCGCCAGCCGAGCTCGGCGCAGATCGCCGCCGCGCAGCTGCGGCGGCCTGCCCCGGCCGCCCCGGAGATCACGATGACGGTGGACTTGAGGCTGTGCCGCGCGGCATCCCCCAGATAGGCGGCCACCTGCCGCGCCGCGGCGCGCTCCTTCCCCGAGACAACCAGGTCGTCCAGTCCGGGCGCGGCGGCGGTCGGGCCGGCGGCCAGGCCGCCGAGCAAGAACTCGAGCACCGCCGGATCGGCGTCCAGGTCGGCGGCCAGGTGGTCGCCGGACCGCGCGGTCACCAGGCCCCAGTGGAAGAGGCCGGAACGAGGGCCGAGTTCCCGTCGTCCGCGCAGCCGGTCCGCCCAGCCGGGGCAGAGCACCGCCAGGATCAGTCCCACGCTCGGGCGCTGCCGGGTGATGTCGTTGTTCAGGTAGGCGAATACCCGGCCGTAGCCGGGATGCAGCTCCGCCGCCGCGCAGTGCAGCAGCGCGTCGACTTCGAGGTCGGTCAGCTCAAAGCGCTGCCTGATCAGGTCGAGCGGCAGCTCGATGCCCAGGTCCGCGCTGGCCACCGCGCGCGACCGGCAGCGGCGCCGTCCGCTGTCCGGGTCGCAGTCGTCGGGGTCGCCGCCGTCCGCTTCGCCCGGCCGGCCGCGGGCGTCGCCTGGCGCGGAATCCAGGAAGCGGTCGATCTCGTCGTCGACGATGACCACGCCGTCGAGGCCGTTGCGCTGCCCGGCCGGGCGCTGGCCGCGGAAGCGGTCCACCGCCTGGCGGAGCAGGCAGTTCAGCCGCAGCAGGTGGTCGGCGAGTTCGGCGGTCCCGTCCGGGTAGGGCGGTACTCGGATGGTGTCGAGGGCGGACCGCATAGTAACGCAGGGTATGGATCCGCCGGCCTGGGCAGCCACCGGGATTTCCCCGGGTTTGTCCCTAGCCGGGGTTCCCTAGGGAACCTAGGGAACCCCGGCTCCTAGGTCTCCCAGTCGCGGATCCAGCTGCCCAGCTGGTGCCGACTGCGCACACCGAGCTTGGTGAAGGCATTGGCGAGGTGGTACTCGACGGTCTTCGGGCTCAGAAACAGCTGGGCCGCTACCTCGCGGTTGGAAAGCCCGGACGCCACCAGCCGCGCCACCCGCAGCTCCTGGGCGGTGAACCGGGGCCCGCCGGAGCGGCGGGCCTGCGGCGGGACGCCGGTCCTTGCCAGCTCCGTCTGGCTCGCGCGCAGGAACGGCGCTGCGCCGAGGGCACCGAAGGCGTCGCGCGCGGAAAGCATCGCGTCGGCGGCCGCCTGGGCGGTGCCCCGTTCCAGCAGGCTCAGGCACCGGCCGTGCTGCAAGCCAAGCAGCCCGCGATGGAACGGCAGGGACCGGATGACCGCGGCCCGGCGGGCGGCCCCGAGCACCCGGTCTGCCTGGTCGAGGTCGCCGTGTGCCATCGCCAGCGAACCGCGCAGCCACGCCGTCTGGGCCTGGGCGGCAGGCTCGCCGCGGCGCGCCGCCCGTGATTCCATGATCGCGAGGATGCGCTCGGCCGAGCTCAGGTGGCCCGTGCGGATGAGCGCCCAGGCCTGGGCCGGGCGCCACCAGAACCCGGCTGAATCGAAGCGGTCGACCTGCGGCGCGCCCAGGGCCACGGCGGTGCCGTGCAGCACCTCCTCCGGATCGTCCCTGGCCAGGCCGAGGATCCCGCGCGCGGAGGCGGCCAGCACGGCGGCGAAGCCGCCGAACGTGTGCGCGGCGCGCTCGGCGGCCTGCGCGTGCTCGTCGGCCGCGTCCCAGTCGCCACGACAGGCGGCGACTGGGACGGCCGCGCTGTGCACCACGACCAGGTCGTACGCCTGGTCCGCGTCGCAGGCCAGGGAGACGGCCAGGCCGGCGTGATCGCGGGCGTCGTCCCAGCGGCCGAGCCGGAACTCGGCCTCCGCCAGGAAGGCGAGCGCACGGCCGGGGAACCGGAGCTGAACCCCCGCGCGGATCCGGTCCACCGCCAGGCCCAGGTCGCCGACCGCCCCGGGCAGGTCAGCCGTCCACAGCCGGGCCATCCCGCGGAAGGCAAGCGCGTCGGTCCGGGCGGCAGGCACCAGTTCGGGCCGCGCCGGCAGGTCGCCGAGGATGGCGAGCGCACGGCCGACGGCACCGTCCACCACGAACGTGAATGACCGGATACAGCGGGCCGCGTCGTACCAGGGTTCGTCCCCGGTGCCGCTGCCAAGAGCGCGGTCCAGCCAGAGCGCGGCCTCGGCGTGCGCTCCGGACATCTTGCGCAGCATGCCGAGCCCGAGCGCGGCCTCGCCGCCGGTGTCTCGTTCGCGGTCCCTGTCGTGCGCGTCCCACGCCGACCGGAGCAGGGCCTCGGCGTCATCCGGGCGAGCGGCCAGCAGGGCGAACTGGCCAAGCGCGGTGTCCCGCCGCGCGCCGGCGGGCAACTGCTCGATCAGGGGCGCGATGACGCTGGCGGCAGCCAGGTCCGACGCCCTGACCAGCAGCTCGAAGGCGGACAGGACACGCTCGTCCCGTTCCGGCCCCGGCTCGGTCACCGCCGCGGACTGCTGCAGGTAGCGGGCGGACAGCAGCGGATCGCCGGCCGCGGCGGCGGCCGCCGCCGCCGCGCACAGCTCGTCGGCCAGCGCCATATCCTGGCCGTCGGCGCCGGCGACCCGGTGGGCGAGCGCCTGCTGGCCGCTGGTGATGGCGGCGGCGCGCAGGTGCAGCTGACGGCGCTGCTCCGCGCCGAGATCGCAGTAGATGGCCCGGCGCATCAGCAGGTGCGGGAACGCCACCATCCGGCCCGACGGGGTGTCCCGCCCGGACAGCAGGCCGGCCCGCTCCGCCTTCTCCAGGGCCGCGACCGGCTTAGCGGTTCCCGCCAGCTGAGCGGCGTCGGCGAGGGCGGCGCGGTCACCGAGCACGGCCGCGGCGATCACCAGCTCACGCGCCGACCGTGACAGCGCGGCCAGCCGCGGCAGGATCAGGCTCGCCAGCGACCGGGGGGCACGCAGGAACTCGCCCTGGGCCTTAAGCTCCTCGTCGCTCAGCTCTTCGAGCAGCGCGCGCGCAAGCAGCGGGTTACCGCCGGTGTGGTCGGCCAGCCGCCCGACGGCCCGGTCGGAAAGCCCCGTCCGGCCCAGACGCCCGCAGAGCTGGCCGAGTTCGCCGGCGTCGAGCCCCCCGAGGGTCAGCACCGACGCGCGGCGGTCGCCGCCGACGAAGCGGACCCAGCCCTCACCGAGCTGAGCGGCCGCCCCTGGCCGTCCGGTGAACACGACGAGCACCCGGTCCCCGCCCAGGCGCCGGACGGCGAACAGCAGTGCCCGTGCCGACGGCAGGTCGGCCCACTGCAGGTCCTCCACCACGACGACCGCGACCGCCTGCTCGTGCTGCAGCGCGAAGATCAGCGCGCGCACCTCGACGCCGACCGCCAGCGGGTCCGCGCTCGGGCCCGGGCCGCCGGACAGCAGCTCCAGGTCCTGCGCGGGCGAGGCCGTTGCCGCGACCTCAGCCGACAGCTGCTGCACAACGCCGAAGGGCATGACCGTCTCGTCCTGCTCGCCGCTGGCCACGACGGCGGGCAGTCCCGGCTGGCGGCCAAGGAACTCAAGGACCAGCGACGACTTGCCGATCCCGGCGTCCCCCTGGACGACTACTACCTGCGGTTCTCCCGCTCGGGCGGCCGCCAGGGCCGCTTCTAGCGCGTCCAGTTCCTGCTGTCGGCCGACGAATATCCGCGCCCCCGGATTGCCGCGTTCCTCGCGTTTCTCGTTGGCCCCCCGGTCGCGGGCATGCCAATCTGCATCCGTGCTGAGCATCGCTAAACCTCCCCAGGCCCGTTCAGCGAACAGCTATCCCAAAAATTAAGATTAAATTAAGACACAGGGTCCGGCGAGGCCGAGGCGCACCTTCGTCGCGGGTATTTCCGGCCGACGCCCGCGCGGACTTGTGGATTTGTGCGCAAACGCATGACCGTGCTCAGTTCCAGCCCGTCAGCGTCCAAGGCCACCGCGATTGACTTGCCACGTGAAATAGCGGCGGCCGATCCGCGCGGGGTGACTATTGCTAGTAGCCGCGGGCGCGGTCGACCACGTTGCGGAGAGGCTGGCCGTCCAGGTACCGCCGGAGGTTGTCCGCGAAAAGCCCCCGCAGGGGCTCGGCCACGCTGGTGTCGCCGTTACCTGAGATGTGCGGGGTCAGCAGGACCTGGGGCAGCGCGGTCAGCTCCGGCCGCGGTGGCCGGCCGGCGAGCTCGCCGTCGTAGACGTCAAGGACGGCGCCGCGGATCCGCCCGGTGGTGACCGCGTCGATCAGGGCGTCCTCGTCGACTTCCTCGCCACGGGCGACGTTGATGAGCACCGCTTCTGGCTTCATCGCCGCGAAGACCGTGGCGTTGATGAACCCGCGGGTCTCGGCGGTCAGCTGGGAGCAGACGACGAGGAAGTCGCTTTCCGCGGCCACTTCGGCGATCCGGCCGGCTGGCAGTACCAGGTCCGCTCCAGCGGATTCGGTCAGCGGGGCGGTGACCGAGCGGCGGGTGCCGATCACCCGCATGCCGGCCGCGCGCGACAGCCGGGCCACTTCCTGGCCGATACCGCCCAGGCCGATGACCCCCATCGTCGCGCCTTGCAGTGCGAGCATCTGGTAACCCTCGCGAGTGAACTGGCCCGCGGCCTTCTGGCGGGCGGCCTCGTGCAGGCCCCGGGCGAAGTGCGCCGCCGCGGCGAGGGCGTACTCGGCGATCGCCGTGGTCGCCATCGCCCCGCGGCTGCTGGTCAAGGTGACCGCTGAGTCCCACAGGTCGGTCCCGGCCAGGTTCGAGACCCCCGCCTGGGTGTGATGCGCCCACACCAGGCGCGGGCAGCGGGCGACGAGGCCGGCCGGGACCGGGTAGCCGACAAGCAGCACCTCGGCCTGGGCAAGGATGTCGGCCAGCAGGCCGGGCGCTGCCGTCACCTGACTGCCCGGCCCCGACCGGCGACCCGGGGCGGCGAAGTTGGCGTCGAGGACCCGGACCCGGGGATCGACCTCGCTCACGAACGACAGGTCCCGCCCCACGATCGGGGCGATGACCGCAACGTTGACCTCGTCCATGTGACCTCCGTCCGCCTTAAGCCTGCCAGAGGCGCCACAGCTCTGCGACTGGGTGGCCTAGCCCGTCAGACACGTGGGCGAGAACGACGGCGGTGGCGTAAATGGAGTCGACCGCTCCGTTCCTCATCCATTCTATTTTCATGAATTTCGAAAACCCAGAGAACCTGACAGTTCTTGAGAGCGGAACTCGGAGCTGAGCGATAATCCCTTCGATCCGCCCCTAAACAGCGGCCTGCCGGGGCGGAGCCCGCAGGCAGCGGCGGGGTGCCGCCGCTGCTGGCCACGGTGCGCGTTAACAATTTTTTATGGCATTGAAAGGAATTTTTTCTGGCTTGTTAACGAGGTCAAGTCGTAGCGTCTCCGATACCCGTCTTTTCTACTGCGCCACGCCCTCGACGCAACAGGCCGTTCGCTCTCCCGGTAGCGCGCTGTCGGCCGACCGAGGAAGGAATGCCGGGGTCTGGGAGGGTGAACGGCGGGCTTGCGCAAGCAGCACATCGACGAAGGACATGAGCAATGGGGAACCATGATGCCGCCAGCGCGAGAGCGCGGAACGGTGCGGCCAGCGACCGCGTCACGCCACGGATCGGCGGCGGACCCGCCCGGCCGCGGCTGACGACGCTGTCGAACTGGCCGGTGTCGCGACGGCTGTTCGCCGTGATCGCCCTCGCGCTCCTCATGGGCCTGGTCTTCGGCGGCCTGGAGGTCGCCAACGCCGAGAGCAGCGCGACTCAGTTCGGCCGCGTGCTGCTGCTGGCCAAGCTTGTACAGCAGGACGTGATCTTGACCCAGGACCTGCAGAATGAGCGGGACACCACGCTCGGGCTCACCTCCGGCGGCGGTACCGGCAACCTCACCGCGCTGCACGACAAGACCAACGCCGAGGCCGCCCAGTTCCTGGCGCTGGCCGCCGGAGTTGACGGTTCTTACCCGGCGAACATCCAGGCCAGCGTGGCCGCGCTCCGGTCAGCGCTGGGCACCAGCCTGACGAACCTGCAGAACGCCGTCCCAACGCAGTTCTGGGACAATTCCAAGGGCTCGGCCATTGACGCGCTTAGCGTGATCACCGAGTACGCGCCGCTCATCAACTCCCTCATCACGCTGGATGACGAGCTCGCGCAGGGGACCTCTGACGCCAGCCTCGCCATCGATGTCCGGGAGCTGAACCTGCTGTCACTGGCCAAGGACCAGTCCTCACAGCAGCGCGGTCTCTTCTTCAACGCCTTCACTCAGCAGTTGTTCTCTAACGGTGTGCTCCAGGCGCTGATCTCCGCGAGGTCGGCCGAGCAGTCCGACGAGACGGCCTTCCTGTCGGCCGCCACGCCCGCCGAACAGCACACCTTCAACACGACCGTCGCCGGGACGGGCGTGAAGCAGGTGAAGCGGGTCGAGGACTTCTTCTTCATCGGCGGCCAGGATCAAGAGGAGCACCCGTTCCTCAGCCCGAACATCAACGTGCAATCCGTAGGTTTCACCGTGGCCCAGGCACCGCAGTCGTGGTACGGGTCCGCCTCCGAGAAGCTCGATGAGATGCAGACCGTCGAGCTGGGCATCGCTCAGGACGCGGTTGCGCGGGCCGAGTCGCTCCAGCACGGCGCCGGGGAGTCCGCGCTGGTCATCTCGGTCAGCGTCGTTGTCGTCCTCCTGATCGTGCTGATCGCGGCGCTCGTCGTCGCCAGGTCCCTGGCGGTGCCGCTGCGCCGGCTGCGGGCCGCCGCGCTCGACATCGCCACCTCGCAGCTCCCGGAGCGGATGAGGCGCCTGAGCGAGGCGCCGGACGTCGGCGCGGACATCCCAGTGGCGCCGATCGATGTGCTGACCTCCGATGAGATCGGCCAGGTGGCCCGGGCCTTCGACCAGGTGCACGCCGAGGCGGTGCGGCTCGCGGGCAACGAGGCCGTATTGCGCACCAGTCTGAACGCGATGTTCGTCAACCTGTCCCGGCGCAGCCAGACGCTCATCGAGCGGGTGGCGCGGACGGTCGACTCGCTGGAGCAGGACGAGGACAACCCCGACCGGCTGTCCAGCCTGTTCTCGATCGACCACATGGTCACCCGGATGCGCCGCAACTCCGAGAACCTGCTGCTGCTCGCCGGCCACGAGGGCGCGCGGAAATGGAGCGACCCGGTCACCGTCGCCGACGTGGCGCGGGCCGCGACCTCGGAGATCGAGCACTACAACCGCGTGATGCTCAACATCCAGCCTGGTGTCGCGGTCATCGGGTCGGCGGTCTCCGACGTCGTGCACCTGCTCGCCGAGCTGATCGAGAACGCCACGCTTTACTCGCCCACGGATACCACGGTCCGGGTATCGGGTCACGAGCTGCCCAGTGGCGGCGTGCTTATCGAGATCACGGACAAGGGAATCGGCATACCCGAGGAGCGGCTGGCCGAGATGAACTGGCGGCTGCAGAGCACGCCGGCGATCGACGTGTCGGTGTCACGCCACATGGGCCTGTTCGCGGTGGCGCGGCTGGCCGAGCGGCACGGTGTGCAGGTTCGGCTGCGCCCCGCCAACCCGCAGGGGCTGAGCGTGCTGGTGTGGCTGCCCGATACCGTCATCCAGCACACCGTCCTCCCGTTCCCCGGCCGGCGGGTGGCGCAGGCCGGGCTGGGCGGGGAGGGCGGGCAGGGCGGCCAAGGCGGCGGCAGCGCCCTGACCAGGCGGACGCCCGGCCAGACCGGAATCGCGCCGTCTGTCACGAATGGGCAGTCAGGCCGGGAGCGGGTGGACTGGTTCCACAACCGCCGTGACCGCCGCGACCCCGTGCCGGGAGGCGGGCCGGCCGACCCGGGCCCCAGCGACCACACCTCTCCCCGGCTACTGCCCGTGCGCGTGCCGAGGGCGACTACCCTTCAGGGCTCAGCGGACGGCGGGGAGCCTGAGGGCACGGAATAACTGCCCGGGCGAGTCGGCTGGGTCGGCGAGGCACACGCGGTCGCGGCCGGTGCGCTTGGCGCGGTACAGCGCCCGGTCGGCGGCGTCGAGCAGTTCGCTGAGGTCGGCGCCGTGGACGCCGAGGACGGCGACGCCGAGGGAGACGGTGACGCCCACGATCGTGTCCTTGGTGAGCACCTTGACGACGCCCGTGCCGCGCCGGATCCGCTCGGCGACCCGGCCGGCCTCCTCCGCCGTGGTGCCGCTGAGCAGGATCGCGAACTCCTCGCCGCCGAAACGGCCGACGAGATCGGACTCGCGGACCTGCTGGCGCATCTCCGCGGCAAGCGTTCTGAGCACCGCGTCACCGGTGAGGTGCCCGTACGTGTCGTTGACGTCCTTGAAGTGGTCGACGTCGGCAAGCAGCACCGCGAGCGGCTGGCGACGGCGGCGTGCCCTGACGATCGCGAGGTCGGCCTCTCCCTGCCACGCGCCCGCGTTCAGCACGCCCGTCTTCGGGTCGGTGCGCGCCTGCGCCTTGAGTTGCGAGTGGAGCAGGCTGCGCTGGAGCAGGACCACGGGGGGCAGCGCGATAGCGAGCAACAGCGCGCTGAGCGCGCAGGCGATCGTCACCAAGATGCCCACACAGGTCTCGGTCAGGTCGAGCAGCATCCGCTCGCGGTCCCAGAGCATGTCGACCAGCCGGGCGTCCGGGTCGACTAGCCATGCGGCGACCGCCACCAGGCACGTGTTGAGCACGCCGAAGGCGACGGCGCAGCCAACCGCCACACCCGCCTGCTGCGGACGCATCAGCCACGAGTTCGGCCCCTGGTCGGTCAGCCAGATAGCGGCCCGGCCCTCCGGGGTCACCGGGGTAACCAGCCGGAACAGCGCGGAAGCGGACGCGCCCGCGAGGCCGAGCGCGGCGCTGCTGAACGCCCTGCGGTACCACGCGGCGCGACGTACCCGCAGGTAGATCAACAGGCCGAGCACGGCGGGCGCGGCGAGCGCGTACAGCGGCGGCAGCAGCAGCGCCACCGGGATCCACCACGCGGACAGCAGGTCCCGCGAGACCCCGGTGGGCTGCCCCAGCCGCCTGGTGGCCTCGACGCAGATCGCGCCGCAACACATCAGCGCGGCGAACAGGGTCAGCTCACCGCTGGTGAGCGGGGTCCGCGTAGCCTCCCAGCCAGTGAAGGCCAGGTAGCAGGCGAACACGCCGGTCACGTAGCCGATCAGCGACAACGGCTCGTCGAATAGCGGCCAGTGCCATGACAGCGATATACCGCCGCCGGCCTCCCGCTGACGCTGTCGCGCCGCGTCCTGGACTGCTGACATGCCCGTTGCCTGTCGCCTTCGTTAGACTTCCCCGATGTGCGGTGGCCCAGCGCTTGCAAGTCACTCTACGTAACACAATAAATGCAAAACGTTTCGGGCGTGCGCGGAATTCTCAGGTTGGCTGCTGTTTCAGCGGATGCCGCACGCCCCTCCATTAGTCACGAGGCGTGAGGATGGCGACGCACGGCATCCCATGCTGACGTTACGGCTGGTTCTCGGACTCGGCGAGACCACCCTCACCGGCCGCAACCAGTGCGGCGAGCGCCGGGTCTCCCTCACGGGCGGGGTCTGGCTGACTCTCCGTAGCGACCACGGCGCGCAGCGACTCATCCCAGTCGCCGTCGGAAGAATACTCCCCGTGGCCGTCGCCGGCCTCGTAATCCCCGTCCGACTCGCCGATGTTCTGCCGCGCCGTTTCACCGGCGTTGACGCCGGCCCGGTTGCCCGGGTGCGAGCCGCGCAGGAAGTGCGACCAGCCGTAGGTGAGGTCATGGCCGAGCGAGTCCGCCTCGATCTCAATCGTCACCCTCGGCCGCTGCTCGCTGTCGACCCAGTTATGCACGGAGAACCTCCCGCGCACCAGGACCATGTCGCCCTTGTGCAGCGAGCTCGCGGCATTGATGGCAAGCCGTCGCCAGCACTTCACCGTGTAATAGGTGGTTGGCAGCTCCCGCCACTCCCCCGTCTCACGGTCAAGCCGTCGCGGGGTGGAGCCAACCCTGATCTCGGCGAGCGGCGTCGCCGTCACCGCGGTCTGCTTGAACTTGGGCTCCGCCGTCACGAAGCCGCGCAGCGTGATCTGATTTTCCTGGCTCATCCCAGCCAGCTCCTTCCTTAGTGCATCAATACGGCGGGTTTCCCGCCTCCGCCGGCCCGCTGGCGCTCATCGCCGGGCGCACCTTCACGGTGCCCGGCGGCACCGGATTGCCGCCCCGGCAATCCACCGCCTGTGGATATCGCGCCCGAATTGTCCACCGCCTGTGGACAACGAGTTGCCATTCCGCGATCGACCTGGCAAACTACCTCCCCGCGTCACCGGGCACGGCTGGGGAAAACTGTTGGTAGCGGGTCAGGCGGCAACCAGTTCCGTTGGCTCGGCGATGACGTCGACCAGGGCGCCGTTGCGCATCACCGTGACGGGCAGGGGATGGCCGATCGCCTCGGCGAACATGAGCCGCTGGAGGTCCTGGGCGGTCGCCACCGGGTGGCCGCCGGCGTTGAGCAGCAGGTCGCCGGCGCGGAGCCCGGCCCGGTCCGCCGGGCCGGCGGACACCACCGACGCGACGCGCAGGCCGGTGGCGCGGCCGCCGAGTTTGGGCCGCCATACCGGCGCTACCGGCGCGGGCACCACCACCACGCCGAGGTAGGCGCGGCGCACCCGCCCGTCGCGCATCAGGGCCGACACGATCCGCCGGGTCGTCGCGTTCACCGGGACGGCCAGTCCAAGCCCGGCCCCGGCCACCGCCGTGTTGATGCCGACCACCCGGGCCTGCGCGTCGGCGAGGGCGCCGCCCGAGTTACCTGGGTTGAGCGCCGCGTCCGTCTGGATGACGTCCTCGATAAGGCCGTGCTCGCCCACCGGCAGCGACCGGCCGAGGGCGCTTACCACGCCCGCGGTGACCGAGCCGGCCAGTCCCAGGGGGTTGCCGACGGCGACGACGAGCTGCCCGACCCGGAGCTCGTCCGCCTCGCCGAGCTCGGCGGGCTCCGGCGTCGCGCCCGTCGCGCGGACAACCGCGAGGTCGGACAGCGGGTCCGCCCCCACTACCTGGAACGCGGCCGTGGTGCCGTCGGAGAAGGTGGCGGTACCGCCCGCCGCGCGGCCGACGACGTGCGCGTTGGTGAGCAGGAACCCGTCCGCGGTGAACACCACCGCCGACCCGAGGCTCTCTCCCGCCCCGCGCCCCGTCACCCGCGCCTGAGGCACCCGCAGGCTGGCGACCTTGGGCGTCAGCCGCTCGGCGACCCGGACCACCACCTGTGAGTACTCATCAAGCGGATCATTCACTGCCATGCATTGATTACATCATTACAAAGCAATCAATCCAATGCCGTCCGGGCCTGTTCATGATGAGCGAAACGGGGGCGGGGCTGGTGCCTTTTGCGGCTGGGGCACCATCGGGGGCTGGCGCTTCGTGGGCGTGGACCTTGTCACCGAGGGTGTTGCGGGCGTTTGATGGGGGGATTATGCGGCCCGTCGCCCACCTGGCCAACCTGGACCTGAACCTGCTCGTGGCACTGCGCGAGCTGGTCAGGGAGCGCAGCGTTACCCGGGCCGCGCAGCGGCTGGGGGTGACGCAGCCGGCGGCGAGCGCGTCGCTGTCCCGGCTGCGGCGGCACTTCGGTGATGACCTGCTGGTCCGCGAGCACGGCGAGTACGTGCTCACGCCGCTCGGCGAGCAGCTCGCCGGACAGGTTGAGGCGGTCTGCTCGGCCGCCGAGCGGCTGTTCGCGGCGTCGTCCGCGTTCGACGCGGCGACCACGGAACGCGAGTTCACCCTCGTCATGGCGGATTACACGATCATGGTGATCGGCGAGGCGCTGTCGGCCGCGGTGCAGCGGGACGCGCCGCGCGCCCGGCTGCACATCCGGCTGGTGCGCGAGTCGCTCGCCACCGAGTACTCAGACGGCATCCGGTTCGTGGACGGCATGGTCGCGCCACCGTCAAACGGGTTCGCGCTCCCCGACACGCGGTCCGCCGAGCTGTTCCGCGACCGCTGGGTGTGCGTGCTCGACGGCGACAACCCGGTGCTGGACGGCGGCAGCGCGCTGCGCATCCGTGACCTGGCGGGGCTCCCGTGGGTGGCGCCCTACTACCGGGCTGGCACCCGGGGGGTCGGCTCGGTGCCGGTGATGCGGCAGCTCGCCCTGCTCGACCTGCAGCCGAGGATCGCGGTCCGGGTGGAGAGCTACCTCGCCGTGCCGTACTTCGTCACCGGGACCGACCGGGTCGCGCTGATGCAAGAGCGGCTCGCGACCAGGCTTGCGGCCTCGTCCAACCTGCGGGTGCTCGAGTGCCCCGGCGAAGCGGAACCGATCGTCGAGGCGCTGTGGTGGCACCGGCAGCACGAGGACGACCCGGCGCACGCCTGGCTACGGCGGCTGATCATGGAGACCGCGCGCCGACTGTAAATCCGCACCCTCACCCGTCTCGCCCGGTCCCCGTGTGGCTTTTGGCCGGCTATGGCCGGCCAAAAGCCACATGACGATCATGGCGGCGGGGCCGTCGGGCGTGCTCGCACCATGCCACCGCGGCCGCGGCGCGCTCTGCCTGCCCCCGCGCCGTCCCGGCGATAGCGCGGGCTGGCGGCCAATATCGCACTCCGTCGGCCGCCGGCTTTGTCACGATCAGGCACCGCTATTCCGATCAGCGGGCCGCGGAACCGGTGGGAAAGCACTGGTCACGGGCCTGTATTTGGCCGTCATAAACCTGGTTTATTTTGACTAGCAGCATCTTTTTCTTGTTACGCCGCTATTGCGGATTTAACGTCCCAGACATGCCGCATGAACTTACTGAGCTTAGGCTGGACGCGGAGACGCGGGCGGCCTCCGGGACCGTGCCCGAGGTCACGGCGGACGTGTGCGTCGTCGGGGCGGGGATCGCGGGGTGCTCCGCCGCGATCGAGTCGGCGCGGCTCGGGCGCTCGGTACTGCTCGTCGACTCGCTGCCGCTGATCGGCGGGCAGATGGTGCACTCGCTGATCGGGCTGTTCGCGGGGGTGTTCGGCAACGCGCCCGGGTACGCGCAGCTGACGCACGGCATCTTCGACGAGATCTTCGCGGCGCTTGAACCATCCGGTGACCTGTACTTCTCCCGCGGTCACACCACGACGGTGTTCTACAACGAGGTCGTGCTCGGCCGCTGGCTGGAGCGAACCGTGCGCGACCTGGGCATCCAGGTGATCACCGGCGCGGTGCTCGGCGACGTGGCGCTGCGCGACGGCTTCGTCACCTCGGCCGACTTCGCGACGCGCTACGGCGAGGTGCGGGTGCGGGCCGCCGGGTGGGTGGACGCGAGCGGCGACGCGGCACTGGCGTGGCAGGCCGGGCTGCCCTGCTGGGTGCCGTCGCGGCCGATCTACGGCAGCCAGCAGGTCATCGTGGAGAACCTCGACGAGGCGCACAAGCCCGAGCCCGGAGAGGTCGACGCGGTGTTCGCCGCGCGCGGCGAGGAACTCGGGCTGCTGCGGCGCGGCGGCCTCGCCTTCTTCTTCCCCGGGCGCGGTACCGCGGTGCTGAACGTCACGCACATCGACGCGCCGCTCGACCCGGTCGACGCGGCCCGGGCGATGTTCGAGGGGCGGGACCAGGCGGACGCGGCGATCGCCTTGCTGAAAGCCGAGTTCCCCAAGGCGTTCGGCGAGGCACGGGTGCGCGCCTACGGGTTCCCCGGGCGGCGGCAGACCCGGTGGATCCGCGGGGTGCACCAGCTCACCGTGGACGAGGTGCGGTCGGGCGTGCTGTTCGACGACGCGGTGGCGCGGACGGCCTGGCCGGTGGAACTGCATGACCGCAGCGACGGCTACGTGTGGGAGATGTTTCCCGCCGACCACGTGCACTCCGTGCCGCTGCGGTCGCTGCTGCCGCCGGGCGCGCACAACCTGGTCGCCGCGGGGCGGTGCGTCGACGGCGACGCCGCCGCGCTGTCCAGCGTGCGGGTGATGGGGCCCTGCTCGGCGATGGGCCACGCCGCCGCGCACGTGCTCAAGCTGGCGGCCGACGGTAGCAGCCCGCTCTCGTTCGGTGGAAAAGATCACGACTCACTGACCAGCGTGCACGACATCGACGTGGGCCTGCTGCGGTCACGCATCGCCGCGAACCTCGGGCTCACCGGCACCTCCGGGGGGCGCTGATGTTCCTGACCGACGAGGAAAAGCGGATGCGGGACGGCGCCGAGGGCGACGCCGTGGCGGCCGCGATGGACCTGCTGATCCGGTACGGCTACGCGCTCAACGCGGAGCGGCTGTGCGACATACGGAACGTGGCGGGCACGATGACCCAGCCGTCCCCCGTCAAGGCGCGGCTGGTCGCCGAGGGCGGCTGGGACAAGGCGTTCGCCGTGATCAACCTGGACAGCGACCTTGACCTGACCGTCCCGCAGATGCGGGTGCCGACCTGCCAGCTGCAGCACGGCTTCGGGCCCGACTCGGTGGACATCGTGCCCTATCCCAGGGCCAACGTTGAACTGCAGGACGACGCCGAGGCGTTCTACGGGCGGCACGGGGTGAACATCCTCGCCACCTGCACCCCGTACCAGGTGGGGAACCTGCCGCTGCGCGGCGAGCACTGCGCGTGGATGGAGTCGTCCGCGGTGATCTACGCCAACTCGGTGCTCGGCGCGCGGACCAACTGCGAGGGGATCGCGTCGACCGGAGCGGCGTCGCTCACCGGGAAGATCCCCTGCTGGGGCAATCACCGGGAAGAGAACCGGCTCGGCACGCACCTGATCTCGGTCGAGGGCCATACCGTGACGTCGTTCCAGGACTGGGGGATGCTCGGCTACTTCGCCGGCGGGGTCGCCGGCGAGGACCATCCCGTCATCACCGGCGAGATCTCCCGGCCCGACCTGACCGAGCTGAAGCACTTCGGCGCGGCGGCGGCGACCTCCGGCGGCGTCGAGCTCTACCACATCCCGGGGATCACGCCGGAGGCGCCGTCGGTTGAGGCGGCGTTCGGCGGCTCAGCCAAGGCGGTACCGGACGCGGTCGTCTATGGCCCCGCCGAGCGCCGCCAGATGTACGAGACGCTCAACGAGATCGGGTCGTCCGCCGACGTGGACTTCGTGCTGCTCGGCTGCCCGCACGCCTCCGTCGACCAGATCAGGCAGGCCGCCGCGCTGCTCGACGGCAAGCGGCTGTCGGCGGGAACCGAGCTGTGGATCATGGCGCCGCGCGCGCTGAAGGTGATGGCGGACCGCTCCGGCTACACCGAGGTGATCGAGCGGGCCGGCGGCCGGGTGCTGGCGGACTCCTGCCCGGCGATGTCACGGGCCGCGCCCGCGGGGACGCGGGTGTTCGCCACGGACTCCGCCAAGCAGGCGCACTACCTGCCCGCGATCCTCGGCATCGAGGCCTGGTTCGGGACGCTCGAGGAGTGCGTCGCCGCGGCCGTCACCGGGCGCTGGAACGGGGGGCTCAGCGAATGAGCGACCCCAGAATCATCTTGCGCGGGAGGTCGGTTGTCCCGGGAAGGGTCGAGGGCGAGGCCCTCGTGTCGCACGAGCCGATCTCCGGGTGGGGCGGGATCGACCCCGCCCGCGGCGTGATCACCGAGGTCAGGCACGAGCTGTTCGGTGTCTGCTTCGCCGGCAAGATCCTGGTGTTCCCCAGCGCCAAGGGGTCATCGGGCTGGTCGGGGTTCTTCCAGACCACGCGGCTGTCCGGCACCGCGCCGACCGGGATGATCATCGGCCGGATCTCCGCGAAGTCGGCGCTCGGCGCGGTCGTCACGCGCGTGCCGGCGATCACCGACCTGGACGCCGACCCGTGTGAGGTCATCGCCACCGGCGACTGGGTGCTTATCGACAACGCGACCGTGGAGGTGACTAAACGATGAGCCTGCGCTCCAACTACGAGCCTGGCACGTCCAGGTGGGCGACCCGCCGGGCGCAGTGGCTCGCGCTCGGGCTGTCCGACGCGGACATGCTCAAGCCGAAGATCGCGATCGTGAACACGTCCTCGCAGCTGGCGATCTGCTTCAGCCACCTGGACGAGATCGCCAGGCAGGCCAAGCGGGCAATCGACGCCGCGGGCGGCATCGGCTTCGAGGTGCGGACCGCGGCGCCGAGCGACTTCATTCACAGCGCCGGGCACCGCGGCGGCTACATCCTGTCCGCCCGCGACCTGATCACCAACGACATCGAGATGCAGGTCGAGGGCGCGCAGCTGGACGGGATGATCTGCCTCGCCTCGTGCGACAAGACCGCCCCGGGCCAGCTGATGGCCGCGGCCCGGCTGAACATCCCGACGATCATCGTCGCCTGCGGCTACCAGGCCAGCGGCTCCTACCAGGGCAGGCACTGCGACATCGAGGACGTGTTCCTGGCCGCGGGCCACGTCGCCAGCGGGCGGCTCAGCGTCGGCGAGCTGACCGAGATGAGCGGCAGCGCGGTGCTGTCGCCCGGCGTGTGCGCCGGGATCGGCACCGCCAACACGATGCACCTGGCCTGCGAGGCACTCGGCATGGCGCTGCCGGGATCGACGCCGGTCCGCGCGAACAGCGAGCCGATGTGGCGGGCCGTCGACGCGGCCGCCGCCCGGATCGTGCAGCTGGTGGCCGAGGACCTCAAGCCGCGCGACATCATGACCCCCGCGGCGTTCGGTAACGCGGTCACCGCCATCTTGTCGGTCAGCGGGTCGATCAACTCGGTCAAGCACCTGCAGGCGGTGGCGGCCGAGGCCGAGTGTGACGTGGACGTGTACCGGCTGTTCGAGACCCTGGCCGACGAGGTGCCGCTGCTCACCGCGATCCGGCCCAACGGCGAGACGCCGATCGAGGACTTCGAGGACGCCGGCGGCACCCGGGCGCTGATGAAGCAGCTGGAGCCGCTGCTCGACGGGGGCGCGCTGACGGTGACCGGGCGGACCGTGGCGGAGAACCTCGACGGGGCCGCGGTCGCCGACGCGGAGACGATCAGGCCGCCCGGGCGGGCACTCGGGCGGCGGCCGACGATCGTGCTGATCCGGGGCAGCCTCTGCCCCGACGTCGGGATCGTCAAGCTGGCCGTCGCCGACGACCGGCGGCTTGAGTTCAGCGGGCCGGCCAAGATCTTCGAGTCCGCGCAGGAGGCCCTGGACGGGGTCAAGGCGGGCCAGGTCGAGCCCGGCCAGGTCGTGGTGCTGCGCGGCCTTGGCGTCACCGGCTCACCCGGCATGGGCATGGCCTCCGCGCTCGTCTTCGCGCTCGACGGCGCCGGGCTCACCGGCCAGGTCGCCGTGGTCACCGACGGCCAGCTGTCCGGCCTGGTGAACAAGGGCATCGTGGTCGGCGAGATATCGCCGGAGGCGGCGGCGGGCGGGCCGATCGGGCTCGTCCGCGACGGGGACGTCATCCGCATCGACGTGCCGGCCAGGACCGCCGACCTGGAGGTTCCGCCGGAGGAACTAGCCGAACGCAAGCGTGCGCTGACCGCCGCGCCGCGTGGGCGCCCGGTCGAGGTCGGCTGGCTTTCTGTCTACCAGCGACTCGTCCGGCCGCTGCCTGAGGGCGCGGTGCTGCGGCCGAGGAGGGAGGCGTCATGAGCGAGCTTGCGAGCGAATCAGTAAGTACAGTGCGTCCGCGAATGCGGACTCCGAGCGCCAGCGAGGTGTCCTCATGAGCGCGACCAGCGGAAATCACAGCGGAAACCCTAGCGAGAGCGGCGTCGCGCTCGCCGTCACCGGGCTGTCGGTCGCCTACGGGAACGTGGTCGCGGTGCACGACGCCACGTTCGCCGTGGCCGAGGGCGACGCGTGCGCGATCACCGGCCCGAACGGCAACGGCAAGTCCTCGATCCTGATGGGCGTCACCGGCATGGTGCGCCGCCGCGGCGAGGTGGCGATCTTCGGCACGCCGGCCAGGAACGGCGACGTCAAGTGGGCGGCCAGGCACGGGCTCACGCTCGTGCCCGAGCGCCGCCAGCTCTACCCGGAGCTGTCCACCGCGGACAACATCATCCTCGGCTGCTACACGTGGACGAGAAGCATCGGGAAGGCACGAAGATCCGACGCCTACGGTCGTGCGGTCGACCTGTTCCCTGAGCTGAAGCCGCACCTCAAGCAGCTGGCGGGCACCCTGTCCGGCGGCCAGCAGCAGATGGTGGCGATCGCCCGCGGGCTGGCCGCCAACCCGAAGATCCTCGCCGTCGACGAGCCGTGCCTCGGCCTCGCCGAGGCGGTCGCCAAGCGCGTCTACGACGTGCTGGCGCAGATCCACGCGGCGGGCACCACGCTGATCATCGTCGAGGAGGCACCGCGCCGGGCCCTGACCCTGTGCAACCGGCGCGTCGAGGTGCGCAACGGAATGGCGGGTGCGGCATGAAGTTCGGCAACCTCCTCATCGCCGGGATCACCACCGGCTCGATCTACGCGATGTTCGCGGTCTGCGTCTCGGTCTGGTACCGGGTCTCCAACATCCTCAACCTGGCCGTCGGCGACTTCGCCATGGTCGGCGCGCTCGGCGTGGACAACCTGTACCGGGTCAAGGGGCTGCCGCTGCCTGTCGCCATCATCACCACGCTGGTGGTGGTGGCGGTGTTCGCCTACCTCTACGACCAGGTGGTGCTGCGTATCGCGCAGGACGGCAGGCGGCCGATCGAGGGCATCGTCATCACGTTCTTCTTCACCTTCGCGCTGTCGTTCTTCATCGACGGGGTGGCCAAGGTGCTGTTCGGGACCGACGTGCACGCCGCGCCGACCCTGTGGGGCGGCCCGGCGCTCACCCTGGGCAGCCTCAACTTCGAGCGCGCGGGCCTGCTGGTGCTGGCCTGCGCGGTCATCATCGGCGGGGCGTTCTGGCTCTACATCAGGTTCACCCTCGGCGGCAAGGCGCTTGAGGCGAGCGGCGAGAACTCGCTCGGCGCGCGGATCGTCGGGATCGACACCAGGCAGTACCGGCGGCTGATCTTCATCGGGACCGCGGTGATCGCCGCCTTGTTCGGCATCGTGGAATCGCCGATCACCGGGTTCACCTACCTGTCCGGCGCGACGATCTCGCTCACCGGGTTCCTCGCCGCCGCCTACGGCGGGTTCCGCAAGCCCGGCCGGGCGCTGGTCGCCGGGCTGTTCATCGGCGTGCTCGAAGCGATGCTCGGCGGCTACGTCAGCGCGGAGTACGGCGACACGGTGCTGTACGCGATCCTCGCGGCGGCGATCCTCGCCTGGCCGCGCGCCCTTGGCTTCGAATCGGCGGTAAGCGGATGAACCAGTTCCTGACCGCGTCGGCGCGGGCGTTGGCGTGGAGCTCAGCGGTCGCGTCGTCGCGGGCCGCGCGGCAGGTGCCGCGCGGCGGGGTGCCGTCGGTGATCGTCCTGGTGGCCGGCGCGATCATCGTGCTCAATTACGGGCTGCTGTACACCGGGTCCGTCTTCGTGCTGTCGGCCTGCTACGCGATCGTCACCGCGGGCATGGCCGTGCAGATCGGGTTCAGCCAGCAGATCGCGTTCTCGCAGTCGGTGTTCTTCGGGGTCGGCGCCTACGGCGTCGCCATACTGAACAGCCACCTGCACATGTCCGTGCTGCTCTCCGGGGTCGTCATGGTGGTCGCGGCGGGCCTGATCGCGCTGCTGCTCGGCTCGGTGGTCACCCGTGCCTCCGGCCTCGCGCTGGCCGTGGCCACGCTGATGCTCCCGCTGATCGCGGTGGGCTACGTCTCCGGCACGGACTTCCTCGGCGGCCCGGTCGGCTCTCCGCTGAACGGCACGCTGTGGCCGGGCGGAGGATCGACCACCCTGGTCGCGCTGGGCGGCGGCCTCATCGTGGTCGTGCTGCTCGCGGCGGTGGTGTTCATCGCGTCACGGATCCTGTCCTCGGACATCGGCCTCGAGCTGTTCGTGCTGGGCGTCGACGAGCGGACCGCGGCCGCGCTCGGGGTCCGCACGCCGCGCCGCAAGCTCGAGCTGTTCGTGCTCGGCTGCGTCTGCGCCGCCCTGGGCGGCGTGGTCTACGCGGGCACGCAGCAGTTCGTGCCGGAGACCGTGATCGACCCGACCACCGAGCTGGCCCTGCTGATCATGCTGTTCATCGGCGGGCGGCGCTCGCCCATCGGCGCGGTCATCGGCGCGCTTGTGATCCAGTACCTGCAGGGCGCGAGCAACTGGGTAAGCGTCAACATCCTCATCGTCGAGGGCGTGCTCCTCACCGTGGTGCTGCTGGTAGACCCGGAGGGGCTCTCCGGCATCGTCCAGACGGGGATCGCCTGGCTGCGCGGGAAGTCCGAGCCGGCCAGCGCGCCCGCGGACCTGGCGGCCGCGGAGCTGGCCGGCGCGGAACTGGCCGGCGCGGAACTGGCCGGCGCGGAACTGGCCGGCGCGGACCCGCCAGCGGCCGCGGTGGCGCCGGCGGCCAGCGCCGGCCGGGAATCGCCTGACGAGATCGCTGGCCCGGACGCGCGGGACGCGACGCTGCTCGAGGTGCGCGGCGTCTTCAAGGAGTACGGCGGCCTCAGCGTGCTGCACGACGTGACGCTCGCGCTGCCCGGACGCGGCCTGTTCGGGCTGTGCGGCCCGAACGGCGCCGGCAAGTCCACCCTGCTCAACGTCATCGGCGGCAGCGTGGCGCCGTCGTCGGGTGAGGTCATCTTCGCCGGCACCGACATCACCAGGCGGCCGCCGCACGAGCGGTTCTACCAGGGCATCAGCCGCACCTTCCAGGCCGTCCACCTGATCAAGGGCCGCACCGTGCTCGACAACGTGGCAGTCGCCTGCCTGGCCTCCCACACCGCGTCGATCGTCACCAGGATCGGGCGCAGCCGCCTCGACGCCGCCCGCGCGAAGGCGACCCGCACCCTGGCCGACCTGGGCATGGCGCACCTCGCCGACCGTGAGGTATCCAGCCTCACGCTGGAGACGCAGCGGATGGTCGAGCTGGCCCGGGCGCTGGCCTCCAGCCCGCGGCTGCTACTGCTCGACGAGCCGGCTTCCGGCCTGTCGGAGGAGCAGCGGCAGCGGCTGGCCACGCTGCTCGTCACGCTCGCCGACCGCACCTGCGTGCTGCTCGTCGAGCACGACCTCGCCCTGGTAGCCCAGGTCAGCGAGCGGATCTTCGTCCTGTCCGGCGGCCACCTCGTCTTCGACGGCGGGCCCGCCGACTTCCGTTCCTCACCCGTCGTCAACTCGCTGCTCGTCGGCAGCTGAAAGGACATCGACAAGAAAGGCCCTGTTATCAGGAGCACATTCCAGAAGGGAAGAACAATGATTCGAAGACGAGTTACGTTCAAGATAGCAGCCGCGGCTGGTGCCGCCTTGCTGGCCAGCGCGCTCGCCGCGTGCAGCGGCGGTGGCGGCGGTGGGGGCGGTGGCGGCGGTGGCTCCGCGAGCACCGCCTCCACCATCGTCGCCTGCGGCGACGAGGCGCTCTCGGGGGTATACGCCCAGATCGGCGAGTCCGACAACTGGGGCG
>Ga0265334_10000119_pt1 | contig 50884 bp, 52 predicted proteins | sample 42023metaG_FD_192442 | JGI IMG/M metagenome (GOLD analysis project Ga0265334, IMG submission 192442) | Rhizosphere microbial communities from Carex aquatilis grown in University of Washington, Seatle, WA, United States - 4-20-23 metaG | ecosystem: Host-associated > Plants > Roots > Rhizosphere...
CGAGGCCCCGTCCGTGCTGTCGAAATACATCGCCCGCAAGGGCTCGATTACGATCGACGGTGTCAGTCTGACGGTCAACGATGTGGACGGCGACCACTTCGGCGTTAACATCATCCCTGCGACCGCAGAGCACACCACGCTCGGCGGCCTGCAACCCGGCGCACAGGTCAATCTAGAGGTGGACCTGATCGCCCGTTATCTTGAGCGTCTGATCGGGGAGCGCCAGCTGGCGCCGCGGAGTGATACATGAGCAGAGTGACCAATATCGACAAGTCCCGCCCGCCAGCGCTGGATTCGATCGACGACGTCATTGCCGACCTGCGCGTCGGCAAGATGGTCGTCATCATGGACGACGAGGATCGCGAAAACGAAGGCGATCTGATCATGGCCGCCGAGCGCTGCCGGCCCGAAGACATCAACTTCATGGCGCGCTACGGTCGCGGGCTGATCTGTTTGACGCTGACGGCTGACCGCTGCAAGCAGCTACGCCTGCCGCAGATGGTGCCGGTTGGCGACGATCGCCATCGCACCGCATTCACGGTGTCGATCGAGGCTGCGGAGGGTGTCACTACCGGCATCTCCGCGCATGATCGTGCGCATACCGTGCGCGCCGCCGTGAAGAAGGACGCGAAGCCGGAGGACCTGGTGCAGCCGGGACATATCTTTCCGCTAATGTCACAGCCCGGCGGCGTGCTGACACGCGCTGGCCATACCGAAGCAGGCTGCGATCTCGCGCGTCTTGCGGGATATGAACCCGCCGCTGTCATCGTCGAAATTCTCAACGAGGACGGCACCATGGCGCGCCGGCCGGACCTGGAGAGTTTCGCGCGCGAGCACGGATTGCGCATCGGCACCATCGCCGACCTGATCCGCTATCGGCTGACTAAGGAACACTCGATCGAACGCGTCGCGGAAACTAACGTGCACACCGAGTTCGGCGATTTCCATCTCGTCGCCTACCAGGACGCGGTGGACAACACGGTGCATCTGGCGATGGTGAAGGGCACCATCACGCCGGAAAAGCCGACCCTAGTGCGCGTGCACATGCGCAACACCCTGGCGGACACGCTGTTCATCGAGCATCCGAATTTTTCGTGGCCGGTGCGCAGCGCACTCAAGCGCATCGCCGAGGAAGACAGCGGCATTCTGCTGTTGCTGCGCAAGCCAGAGAATCCGCAGGCCATCGTGCGCCAGATTGTCGGACTCAATATCGCGGGCGACGAGGATGCCGGCGGCAGCGTGCACGATCAGCGCGCCGTACTGCGTACCTATGGCATCGGCGCGCAGATCCTCACCGATCTTGGTGTACGCAAAATGCGTGTGCTGTCATTGCCCAAGCGCATGCAGGGCATTTCAGGGTTCGATCTCGAAATCGTCGAATACGTGCGCGTCATGGAAAAAGCCACAGAAGGCATAGAGAAGAACTGATCGTGAAGACTGGCTACGTGGCTGCCAAGCCACCTGTGGGAGACTGGTCCGGCCTCGCCGTCGTGCTGCTGGCAACGCGCTGGAATACCGAGATTGTCGATGCGCTGATCGCCGGCGCCCGCCGCACGCTCACGGCGTGGGGGTTGCGCGACAACCAGATTCGCGAATTGCGGGCGCCCGGCGCCTACGAACTGCCGCTGGCCGCGAGCCGGCTATTCGAGCGCGGTATCTGCGACGGCATCGTGACCCTCGGCGCGGTGATTCGCGGCGATACACCGCACTTCGATTTCGTGGCCGGCGAATGCTCGCGCGGCCTCATGGATGTGCAACTGCGTTACGGCAAGCCGATCGGTTTCGGTGTACTGACCGTCAATGATGCCGCGCAAGCAATAGCGCGTGCCGGCGACGGCGACGACAACAAGGGCTGCGAAGCCGCGGCGGCGATGCTGGAAATGCTGACGCTGCTGCGGGGAATTTCATGACAGGCGGGACACCGCATCACTATAGCCGCCGCGGTCTGTCGCGACGGCTGACGGTGCAAGCGCTGTATCAGTGGCTGGTCAACGAAACCGCGCCCGATACGCTGCTGACCCAATTCAACGAACAACCCGAAGGTCTGGGTCGTGCGGATAGCGATTACTTCGCGGAACTCCTGCGCGGAACGGTGGATTGCGCTGCGCAGCTGACGCTACAGATCGCTCCGCATCTGGATCGTCCCGTCGCGCAACTCGATCCGGTGGAGCACGCGATCCTGCTGCTCGGCGCTTACGAGCTGCGCGACCATCCCGAAGTGCCCTGGAAAGTCATCGTCAACGAAGCGGTCACGCTCGCGAAAACGTTCGGCGCGGAAGAAGGCTACAAGTTCGTCAACGGCGTACTCGACAAGCTGGCGCGCGAAGTGCGGCCGGTGGAAGTCGGGTCGGGGACGTAGTTTCAGAACGAAATTTTGTAGCATCGTTTGGTTCTCTATTCTTTTTGCCGCCGTTCATCCACGACGTTTAGAAGCGATCCACCGCCACTCCAAAGGCGGCAGCCCGGAACATCGCTTGTTTGAGCATGGGGATTTCCCAGCCATTGGCGAGCACGTCGAACACTTTGTGTTCTTCGCTATCGAAATCCAGGACAAGCCGCGGCTGGTATGCGAATGGCGGTAGCGCCAACACCCGGTGCTTCCTATCGAAAATTCATTATCCGGAAACTGTCGTTCGTCGACGCCCTTTGGGATAGCGACTCAGCGATCAGAAAGTTTGACGACAGGCCCCTAGATTCCGACCTCGTTGGAATTTTTCGAAACTGTGACTTTCGTCACAGAAGCGAGCAGCGAATGCGTATACCGTTTCCCCAGTGGTTGGTTAAAGCAAACGCTATCGAGCAGGGCGCCGTTGCCCGTCAATCCGACTTCGCACCAATTAGAGGGATGTCACATGAATATCAATAGTTGGTCAAAACCCACTGCAATCGCTGCGGTGCTCGCGACTGGTTTTGCCGCGCTGCCGGGTGGAGTGCTGGCCGCAACAGCGCCGCAAGTGGGGTCGTTGTTCGAAATCGCGACGGGAACCGATGGCGGACCGCCGGTAATCGCACGAGGCGCAGGTGGCTCCTATGTGGCGGCTTGGGATGCCTCCGCGGAGACTGGCGGGCACAGCAACGCGCAGACCTTCAATGCCGACGGCACACCGGCGTCGTCGCCGTTCCAGATCGCGTCGTCGCCGTTCCAGAGCGGCTTTGCACCTCTGGCAATGGACAAGAATGGGAATTTTGTCGACGTGTGGTTCGAGTACAACTCGGGAAATTCAACGAAACAGCCGTACGCCGGCAAGGTGTATGCGCAGCGCTATGCGTCCAATGGAGCGCCGCAGGGCGCACCCATTGTGGTCGCCTCGTCTGACGGGTATGCGCTGCGCGGCACGATCCAGGTAGCGATGGACGATGACGGCGACTTCGCCGTCGCCTGGACCGAGCGGAAAGACCAGACGGTGCTGTCATTGGCATATTTGGTCATCGAAGCGCAGGGCAGCAAGACCTACGCGACGGTCTACAAGGCAAACGGCCAGGTGAGTAAAGCCAAGACCGCGGTCAACACGGTGGCCACAAAATATTGCCGCACGATTGCGTTGGCGCCCCCCGCCTGCTTCAACTTCGATGTGCTTAAAGGACTGGCGATGAATGGCAAGGGCGACCTGGTGATGGTCTTCGATGTTGAGCGAGCTGCGTCGCAGCAGGCGACCACCAGCGTTCGTACTTTCGATCTTCAGCTGAAGCCGTTGAGCAACTCGCTAACGCTTGCCGGTGTGGCTAGCTTCGATGTCGTCGGCATTGATGCGGCCAGCAATTTCAGCATTGCCTGGAACGATTCCTCTTCCACCTACGTATCCCGCTACTCCGTGAGCGGCTCGTCGCTCGGCACCACCGCTCCGATAGGCACATCGGTCAATCCGACACTGTCGGTGACGCCCGCAGGCGCCTTCGCTGTGACCTGGAACGTTGCGGGATCGAGTGGCTCCAGCTTCGAAAAGCACGCGCAGTATTTCAATAAGGATGGGCCGGTCAACAGCGCACCGTTTCTCATCGATGACGGCATTGCGCAGCAGAATCAGTCGAACACTGCGGCTGGCATTGATGCAAACGGAAATCTGGTCACGATTTGGACGTCGATACTGCCGGGCGGCGCTAACGGGATTGTTGGCCGTTCCGTTACTGCACCGCCACTCAATTGATCATCTGATCATCGCGGGCGGGAGAAGAACAACCGTAACCCGGATGCAGTGAAGTGCATCCGGGGCAAACGCGACGACTATCTGTACATTAGCAAAGATAGATCGGTCTTCAAGAGATTCAGATTCTCCGCATTGCGCTACGCTGCCCGCAGGCTATTTTCGCTGATATAGGCAAACGCATTGATTCGGTCGCCAAAGCGATGCCGGGATTCTGGCTGGCGCCAATGAGTGTCACTTGGCTCGATCGACGGGAGCCCGCTTGTCCTGTTTCGCGTCCTTCGCCGCAACGCCAGGTTTCATACTGCCGTCAGGCAGTGGGACTGCGATCGGGGCGACCTGCACTTTGGCGAGGCCGCTGTCTTGCGTGATGCCGATCTTCTGCGCCGTGGAAGGCGACAGATCCACAATCCGGCCCTTCACGTAGGGTCCGCGGTCCTGGATGGTCACGACCGCACTCTGGCCGGTGTCGATGTTGGTCACTTTGGCCGTAGTGCCAAGTGGCAGCGTCTTGCTCGCAGCGTTGTCGCTGTGCGGGTCCATTCGAGTGCCGTCTGCCATTTGTCTGCCTGCAAACTTCTTGGCATAGAACGATGCCTTGCCGACGCGCTTGCGGCCCGACAAGTCGGGCTGCGACCGCGCTGGCGTTATGGCTTGCTGTGATGGCTTCGCCTCCTGCAATGCGGGGCTTGCCGTTTCCGGAGCAGGATCAGCAGCCCCGTTCGCACCGGTAACGGCGGCGCTGACCAGCGCAATCGCTGCAAGGCGGTTCAAAGTGGAAATCCCGGACATTCTGCCGACCCTCCTTGAGGGTGAACTCGCAAGGGCGGGAGAGTCCCGCCCGTCGCGAAGCGAAAAGTACATTGCCTGCGGGTGCTGAACGAAATGGCGGGATGCGCTGCGCTCCTCCTGGCCTATGAGCTCTCTGAAGATGCCAGAGTTCCTGCGGCGGCGATCACATCGTCCAAAACGCGATACCATCAATACTATTAAGGCGAAAGCCAGCAGTGTGGTCGAGTTGATCACGCCGGCCATATTTTCGACAGCAAGTCGTTCGATCGCATGATCTGGATCAATACCCCTCGATGCTGAATGCGTGATGCTGTGAGTGAGCGGCGTTTGATGCCGGTCAATTCGATTCTCGGCGCAAGGAGGGACCCGATGCAAAGTATCCGATGGATCAAAGCGGCTCTGCTTCTGACCTTTGGTTTGGCTTCGCTGCTGCTCTCCAGCCAGGCGGGCGCCGTTCCGATCTTTGCCCGCCAGACCGGCGAAGCCTGCGAGTCCTGCCATGTCAGCTTTCCCGAGCTGACGCCCTTCGGCCGCATGTTCAAGCTCAACGGCTTCACACTCGGTAATCGCACGACGATACCTCTCGCGGCGATGGGCCAGATCGGCTTCTCCTGGATCGACAAGAATCACGACGACCAAAATAATCTGGTCGTACCCAAAACCGGCAAGCCGGAATTCTCCGGTGCCAGTGTGTTCTTGGGCGGCAAGGTCACGGACAACGTCGGCGGGCTGGCACAGTGGTCTTACGACAATCTGAGCGTAAATCCCGACGGGGTTAGTACGACCGGGCACAGCTCAATCGACAATACAGACCTGCGCATCGTAGGCCGAAGCGTGGGTACCGATTCCAAGCAGACGGACTGGATCTACGGCGTGACTGTGCACAACAACCCGACGGTGCAAGACGTGTGGAACACCACGCCGGCCTGGGGGTTTCCGTTCACCGCACCGCCCAACGTGCCGACGCCTGCTGCGGGTAGCCTGATCGATGGCGGACTGGCACAGCAGGCGGTTGGTTTTGGCGGCTACGTGTTCTGGCACAAGACGCTATATACGGAGCTTAGCTTCTACCGTACCGCAGACGGAATGTTCAGCTTCCTACGTTCCGGACAGGACCCGACTGCGTTGGATGGCTATAACCCCTATTGGCGCGTGGCGTACAACCGCGAATGGGGCGCGAATTCGCTGATGATTGGGACTTTCGGAACGGTGTTACGGATATATCCCGACACCACCATGCGCAATACACCGACCGATCAGTTCACCGACTATGCGTTCGATGCCCAATACCAGTACATCACCAATCCGCACACCTTCACCGCCCAGGCCACATTGATCCGCGAAAAACAGGATTACCGCGCCAGCTTTCCAGCGACGCAGAGTGGCAGCCCGGTCGGCGCAGGGCCGACGCCGATGAACTCGGTGGATCACCTGCAGACCCTCAAACTCAAAGGCACTTACTACTACCGGCGTATCTATGGTGCAACGCTCGCCTATTTCTCGACGGTCGGGGACGCGGACGCCGGGCTCTATGGTCCGGGGTCGGTGGGAGGTAGCAACAACTCCAGTCCCAACAGTGGTGGCTACATTGTCGAACTGAACTATGTTCCGATTCAGTACGTGCGCCTCATGCTGCAATACACCGGCTATGAAAAATTCAACGGTGCTCGCGGTAACTATGACGGTGGTGGACGCGACTCCGGCAACAACAACACCTTATTCCTGAACATCTGGGCAGCGTATTGAAACCCTCCAGTCAGTCGCCAGAGCATGCGAAGAGGAAGACAAGTATGTACAAGAATCCGATTGAGGGTACCGTAAAGTCCGCACGTCCTTCGCTACTTGGAGTGACGCTGCTGGTTTCGGCGAGCATGATTTCTTTCCTGCCGCAGGCATGCGCCGCCGATGCTTCAGCGAGCACTGCCGCGGATGCCGACGCCGCCGCGAAGATCGCGGGGCAGGTGTGCTCCAACTGCCACGGTCCCGGTGGCAGCAGCGTCTCGCCGATGTTTCCTCGACTGGCCGGACAGCAGGAGCAATATCTCGCGGCGCAGCTGCACGCCTTTAAAACCAAGACGCGCGCCGATCCTGAAGCGCATAACTACATGTGGGGCATGGCCACACTGCTGAGCGACTCCATGATCGATACTCTCGCGCATTACTACGCGAGCCAGCCCCCAGCGCCAGGCGTTGCGGACGATACGAAGCAAGTCACCGAGGGCAAGAAGTTATTCGAACAGGGCGTTCCGGAGCGCAATATCGTTCCCTGCGCCAGCTGTCACGGTCAGAATGCGGAGGGTCGCAGCATCTTTCCGCGACTTGCTGGGCAGCATGCCGCATATCTTGTGCGACAACTGCAAGTGATTCAGAAACAACTACGGTCTTCCCCCATCATGCACGGCATCGTCAAGGATCTGACGCCGGATGAAATGAAGGCGGTAGCCGCCTACCTGCAGTCGAAGTCATAGCCGTTTCCTTTTCGGCAACGAATATCCGCGACAGAACGATTAGTTCTGGCGGATTGGAAGAGTGGGTGCAGCAGATATGCATGCGCACCGTTGGGTGCGTGTGCCAAAGTCGCTACTCGCTAGTGGTAGCGTTCAGATCGAGTGTCGCAATCGGCGCCTGGAATCCGTTAAACGAGATGAGTTGATAACCGTATTATCGCAATACCAGGAAGACGAACCATGCGCGCAAGACCGGAGCCTGCCCGGCTGCAATTCGTGCTGTTGACCCTCGCCGTGATGGCGCTCACGGCCTGTACCAGCACCGGTGGTTTGCCGCCGACGCAGTGTCCATCCCCACCACCCCCGGCTAATTTCGGGGTGGTGCCGCCGATGGCGGGACAGTCCAGCGTCGATATCGAATTGACACGCATGTATGTGATCAGTCGCGTGCGTGGCATGATCGGTACCAGCAAGCCGACCGACAGCAGCGGCGCCGACATTACCACCATCGATTTGCAGGACGTCACCGACAGCGCCGGTGTCATCACGCCAGAGGTTGTCGTCAACCTGGTGCCATGGCAGCGCGACAGCAACGGCAATCCGGCATCGTTGCAGCGCACTTATCGGCTGGTGCTGAAGCTGACGCCGCATCTGGTGACTGCGCAATCGGTGCCGGATGCGACGCAGCGCCACACTTTGCTGTGTCCGAGCACTCCCTCCACCTGCATGTCCGACAGTGGCGCCGTGCTGAGCTTCGATTTTGTGTCGCTCGACAATGTCTCTTTCAGCCGTCCGGCCTGCCAGGACCCGGACATTATCGACGGTATGCTGGTGCCGCAGATTTATACGCTGCTCTCCACTCAGGCACCGCTGGTACTGCCGACGGATGCCGTCGGCAGCGTGCTTGCCAGTGCCGCCGGTGCGCCGCTGACGCTGACCGACATCACCGTGTCAGCCGATAATTTCCTCAAAATCGGCATGGTGTACAACTTCGGCAGCACTCACACATTCGATCGCCAGACCATGCTCGAATCGCACTATCCAAGCGCCGATTGGGTGCTGGACATCGATACCAGCATCATGACCGCCGCAGTGCGCGCCCGCTTGCTGACGACTGTCACGGCGTCGGCGCCCGGTGCCACGCTGACCGCGTTCAGTGCCACGTTCACCCCGGGCGAAATCGATGTCAGCGGCAAGGTGTCCGTGCCGATTCCGTCGGCTTGCGGCGGCATGACCACGGTCAGTGTCGCGGCGCGTAATCCGATGCAGATGTGCAAAGACGCCAGCAGCCAATCGATTCTCGCCAGCTGGACCGATTCTTCCACCAGTTCGCATAATTTCTGCGTCAACTTCAATAGCTTCTGGAACAGCATCGGCGTCGGCATCATTTCCGGTCCACCGCCGGTATGGCCAACGCTGGCCGTGGTGAATTTTCCGGTGAGTCCGACCGAAACTTTTTACGGTACGCAATTGGATACAGACAGCGCCTTCACCATCGCCGGCCGCAGCACCGTAATGGATAGCCAGGCCTCACCGCCGCGGTCGCCGTTGCCGGCGAAGTGTCCTGGCGTGCCCTAGAAATGTCCTCGGCCGCTACAGCTTGGTTGCACGCAAGCGCAGCGCGTTGCTGATCCTCGCAGGCCCTAGCTGCCGCGCGTTGACCGATCCCAGCTTTCCGGACGCGGCGGTGGTGTTTTCACGCCTTTGCGGGCACGGACGTGGCGCGCCATCTGCCTGGACAACAGTTTGAGATGTGAGCGCACGTAGTTTTTGTCCGTCGTCAGATGTGCCTGCATCGCTATGCCGCTGAGCGTTGCCCAGATCTGAGCAAACAACGTTTTCAATTCCTCGCGCGAGCCTGGCATGCTTTCGAAATAGTGTTCGACGGCTGGTTCGTAGATCTTTACCACACGCATGGACAGTTTGCGTAGCGCATCGGCGAGTGCTTTGTCGCGCTGGCTGGCGACGAGCAGCTCGACGTAAGCGCGGTGGAGAGGAATCGAGAACAACTCGTTCCAGGTCCCTTCGATCAGACCTTCCAGACGATTATCTTCGTCGGCGATGGACAGCAGCAGCGTGCCGAGCGCCTTATAGGTGCGCCGCAGCAAATCCTCCGTCGCATCGAGAATCAGCGCCTGCTTGTTCGGATAGTGGTGGACTTGCGCGCCACGTGACACGCCGGCGCGGCGCACGATCGAACTAAGCGTGGTGCCGATGTAGCCATCCTCGATCAGGCTTTCCAGCGTCGCGGTGAGCAGGCGCTCGCGCATCGCATGACTGCGTTCGGCCTGTGTGCGGCGGTGCGGTGCGGCGGCTGTGATGATCGGGGTGGAGGCCATTAGAGGCCGGCTCCGTGACGTGGATTACGGTTTGGGACGCGAGGTTGGATCCAACGAATTTGACGATATGGGCACCCGGTAGACTAAGATACAGTCCAGACTGTATGCAAATAGACAGGAGATTTTGATGAGTAGTGCTGTCGGTGTTCCGCAGATGTCCCTGATGATTCCGCGCAAGATCTTCAGCGCTGAGCACGACGATTTCCGCAACACCGTGCGACGTTTCATCACCGAGGAAATTCTGCCGCACCACGAACGCTGGGAGGAGCAGCAGCACGTCGATCGTGCGATCTGGAACCGCGCTGGCGAGCTCGGCTTTCTATGCGTGAATCAGCCGGAGCAGTATGGCGGCGCGGGTGCGGATCGCCTGTACAGCATGATCATCATCGAAGAGCTGTCGCGCGCGGGCGCTTCCGGTATCGGTTTCCCGCTGCATTCCGACATCGTCGGCAACTACATCCTCAACTACGGCAATGAGGAACAGAAAAAAAAGTGGCTGACGAAAATGGCCAGCGGCGAGATGATCAGCGCAATCGCGATGACCGAGCCGGGTGCTGGTTCCGATTTGCAGGCGGTGCGCACGCGCGCGGTGGCTGACGGCGATCACTACATCGTCAATGGTTCGAAGACCTTCATCACCAATGGCTATTTGAGCGACCTGTCGGTCGTTGTCGTCAAGACCGGCAACAGCGGCGAGGGTGCCAAGGACATGTCCCTGCTGGTCATCGAGTCGGGCAGCGAAGGCTTCACCAAGGGCAAACCGCTGAAGAAAGTGGGTATGAAGGCACAGGATACCTGCGAGCTGTTCTTCAAGGACGTGCGCGTGCCGAAGTCGAATCTGCTCGGTACCGAAGGCGCGGGCTTCAAGATGCTGATGCACGAGCTGGCGTGGGAACGCATGATCTGCTCGATCATGTGCATCGCGCAGGCGGAAGGCGCGCTGGTTAGCACGCTCGAATACACGCGCAACCGCAAGGTCTTTGGGAAATCGGTGGCGAGCCTTCAGAACAGCAAGTTCAAGCTGGCGGAAGCGAAATCGGAGATCACCATCGGGCAGGTGTTCGTCGATCGCTGCATGGAGCTGGAACTGGAGAAGAAGCTCAGCGCCGATGCCGCCGCCGCTTGTAAGTACTGGACGTCGGAGCTGGCCGATCGCGTCATCGACGAATGTCTGCAGCTGCACGGCGGCAACGGCTACATGCTGGAGTATCCAGTCGCGCGCTATTACGTTGACGCGCGCGTCAACCGTATCTTTGGCGGTACGTCCGAGATCATGAAGGAAATCATTTCGCGCAACCTGTAAGCGCGACGAATTGGAGAAAACAAAAATGGCAAATGAACTTCGTTTCGATGGCCGCGTCGCCGTCGTTACCGGCGCCGGCAACGGCGTCGGTCGTTCCCATGCATTGCTGCTGGCGTCGCGTGGCGCCAAGGTGGTGGTCAACGATCTTGGCGGCAGCAGGCATGGCGAGGGCAAATCCTCGGCGGCGGCGGACAGCGTCGTTGCCGAAATCAAGGCCGCCGGCGGCGAAGCCGTCGCCAATTACGATTCTGTGGAGGACGGCGGCAAGATCGTGCAGAACGCGCTGGACACATTCGGTGGCGTCGACATCGTCGTCAACAACGCCGGTATCCTGCGCGACGTCAGCTTCCATAAGATGACGGTGCAGGATTGGGATCTGGTCTATCGCGTACATCTGAACGGCACCTTCCGCGTCACACACGCGGCGTGGCCGCACATGCGCGAGAAGGGCTACGGCCGCGTGGTCATGACGGCGTCGGCGTCCGGCATCTACGGCAATTTCGGCCAGGCCAATTATTCGGCGGCCAAACTTGGCATCTACGGATTCGCCAACTCCTTGACCATCGAAGGGCGCACCAAGAACCTTCACGTCAATACCATCGCACCGGTCGCCGGTTCGCGCATGACCGAAACGATGATGCCGAAGGAAGTCGTCGAGATCATCAAGTCGGAATATGTCAGCCCGCTGGTCGCATATCTATGCCACGAAAGCTGCCAGGAAACCGGAGGTCTGTTCGAAGTCGGCGGCGGTTGGGTCACCAAACTGCGCTGGGAGCGGACCAAAGGCCACGGTTTCAACCCGAAGCTGCCGTTCACGCCGGAAGATATCGCCGGCAAGTGGGATCGCATTGTCGATTTCACCAACGCCGATCATCCCGTCACAACGGAGGATTCGGTGCAGGCCGTTCTCGTCAATCTGAAGTCGAAATGACGGCAGTGGCCGGCAACGAATTCATCGATCTGGATACGGCACTTGCGGCCGAAGGCGTTGCCGAAACTTCCTACGACGAGCGCGATTTGGTGCTGTACGCGCTCGGCGTGGGGGCGGCGCGCGATCCGCTCGATGAAAGCGACCTGCGCTATATCTGCGAGTTCAACCGCGAAAGATTTCGCGCGCTGCCGACATTCGCGGTCGTTCCGGGGCTCAATGCATTGCTGGCACCGATCTATCGGGGCAAGCCGATGCTACCGGGGCTGAAATTTGGTTTCGAGCGTATGCTCCACGGTGAGCAATACATCGAACTGAAGCGGCCGCTGCCGCGATGTGCGAAGCTGAAGCACACCTTTCGCGTCAAATCTATTTACGACAAAAAACCGCATGCAGTGATCACGGTCGATATCGTGACCACGGACGAGTCTGGCGTGGAACTCGCCTATAACGAGTTCTCCACTTTCGTACTGGGAGTCGGCGGCTGGGGCGGCGAGCGCGGCCCGTCAGGTAACGCCAACCGGCCACCGGCTCGCGAAGCGGATGCGGTGGTCGAAGAGAAAACCGCTCCGAACCAGGCGCTGCTGTACCGTCTGTCCGGTGACCTGAATCCGCTGCATGCCGATCCTGCGTTCGCGAAGACCTTTGGCTACGACCGGCCGATCCTCCATGGTTTGTCCACCTTCGGACACGCCGCGCGACATGTGATCAATGCCATGTGCGGCGGTGGTCCGGAACGGTTCAAGAGCATCAAGGTGCGCTTCGGCGATACCGTATTCCCGGGCGAGACGCTGGTCACGCACATCTGGAAGGAATCGCCGACCCGCTTTATCGTCGAAACCCGCATCAAGGAGCGCGACAAGCTGGTGATCCGCAACGCGGCGGTGGAGCTGTACGAGCAGCCGCCGCAGCGTTAGCTTTAAGCATTCGGAAGACCTTCCATGACCGGCGAATCGAAGATGCTCAATCCGCTGCTTGCCGGCGTACGCGTGCTCGATTTGTCGCGCCTGCTGCCCGGCCCGTTGTGTACGCTGTATCTCGCACAGATGGGTGCCGAAGTCATCAAGATCGAAGAACCGGGCGGCGAATATGCGCGCGGCATGCCGGAGTTGTTCGCACAGGTCAATCGCGGCAAGAAATCCGTCACGCTGGATCTGCGCAAGCCAGATCACGTCGCAAAATTCAAAGCACTAGTGCCAGACGCGGATGTCGTCGTGGAGTCGTTCCGGCCCGGCGTCATGGAGCGCTACGGCTGCGGTTACGAGGAACTGCGCAAACTCAATCCGCGGCTCGTCTATGCCGCCCTGACCGGTTATGGCCAAAACGGTCCTTATCGCGATCTGGCCGGACACGATACGAATTACCTGTCGCTGGCCGGCGTGCTCGACCAGACCGGAGCGGAAGGGGCGGCGCCTGCGCCGTGCAACGTGCAGATCGCGGATGTGGCCGGGGGCTCCCTGAACTGCGTCATCGGCATCCTCGCCGCGCTGTTTGGCGCGCGCGCTTCCGGTGTCGGCACTTTTGTCGATGTGGCAATGCTGGATGGTGCGCTGGCCTTGCAGGTATCCGCGCTAGCCGCGCTGCGCACGCTCGGCCATAGCAATCCACGCGGCACCGATACATTCACCGGCGGCCTCCCAAACTACAACATCTATGAATGTGCTGACGGCAAGCATCTGGCCCTCGGCGCGCTGGAGCCCAAATTCTTCGCGAAGCTTTGTGCTGCCGTGAACCGGCCGGACCTCGCCGGCAAACCGCTGCTGCCTGGCACGGCCGGCGCCGGCCTGCGCGCCGAACTTGCCGCGCTGTTCAGGACTCGCACGCGCGACGACTGGGCGCAGTCACTGCTGTTCACGGACGCCTGCGTGACGCCAGTGCTTACGGTGGAAGAGGCGCTGAACAATGAGCAGGTGAAAGTCCGTGGCATGGTGCTCGATGACGGTGGCAAGCCAGCGTTCAATCTGCCGATCAAGTTTGGCAGTGCGGTCGTGCAGAATGGTGTGAGCCCACGGCTGGGGGCGGACAATGACTCGTTGCTGTCCGGGGACGTGAGCAATTCCTGAGCCCGAAGCAGGATCCGCTTTTTCGATGTACTTGTGAGCAAGATCGGCTCTGTCAACTGGCGCCATCGCGTCGCATCCGCGACAATAAACCGATGCAACCCATCCGACTTTCGGTCCTCCCTTGAGCTATCTCGCGCTTGCCCGCAAATGGCGTCCGCGCCGCTTTGAAGACGTGCTGGGGCAGAAACACGTCGTGCAGGCGTTGGTGCATGCGCTCGACGGCGACCGGCTGCATCCGGCGATCCTGCTGACCGGTACGCGCGGCGTCGGCAAGACCACGCTGGGACGCATCATCGCCAAGGGACTCAACTGCGAGACCGGGGTGACTTCGAATCCCTGTGGTCAGTGCGGTTCATGTCGCGAGCTGGACGAGGGGCGCTTCGTCGATCTGCTCGAAATCGACGCCGCCAGCCGCACCAAGGTCGATGATACGCGGCAGTTGCTGGACAACGTGCAGTATTCGCCGGTGCGTGGCCGCTACAAGGTCTACCTCATCGACGAAGTCCACATGTTGTCGAATTCCAGCTTCAACGCGCTGCTAAAGACGCTCGAAGAACCGCCGCCGCACGTCAAGTTCATTCTGGCAACAACCGATCCGCAGAAACTCCCGGTGACGGTGCTGTCGCGCTGTCTGCAGTTCGCGCTGAAGCGGCTGTCGCCGTCGCTGATCCGTGATGCGCTGACTGATGTGCTGGGCAAAGAAGGAATCGAAGGTGATCCCGGCGCGCTCGCGGAAATCGCGCGTGCGGCTGATGGCTCGATGCGCGACGGCTTATCGCTGCTCGATCAGGCCATTGCCTTCGCCGGTGGCGGCGCGATCCGGCTCGAAGCGGTCGAGGAGATGATCGGCTCGGTCGGTCGGCGCACGCTGTTCGGGCTGCTGCAAGCACTCGCCACTGGTGACGGTGCAGGCGTGCTGACCAGCATCGAACGGCTCGATGCGCAATCGCCGGACTATGCCGCGCTGCTGAACGAACTCGCGGCGTCGCTGCAACGTATCGCAGTGTTGCAGGTGCTGCCGGCAGCGGCGAACGACGACGATGACGCGGTGCTGTGCGAACTGGCGACGACGACCGCGCCGGAAGATATCCAGCTTTTCTATCAGACCGCAGTGCTCGGCCGCCGCGATTTGCCGTGGGCGCCCGATCCGCGTTTGGGATTCGAAATGACGCTGCTGCGCATGCTCGCCTTCCGTCCGGAGTCTGCAGGCGGCGGTGCTGCTCCGGCGGGCAATGGTGGTCGCAGCGCGGCGCGAGTGATGACTGCCGCCGCCGCGGGCGCAAGTGCGGGCCCAAATGCAAATGTAAATGCCGGCGATACGGTGCTGGAGGCACTTGAGTCCCCATCACGGCCATCGCTGCGGGCCATGCCTGAGTCTATGCCGCCACTTGTAAAAGAAGTGGTGGATCGCGCGGATGCTGAAAGCACCAGTGCTGAAATTCGTGAACCGGCGCCGCTGCGGTCTTCTGCTCGCGCAGCCAGCGACGGCTGGAACGAGCGCATCGAAGCCATGAATCTCGATCCGCTGACGCGCCAGCTCGCACGCCACTGTGCCTGGCTCGGACAGGAGAGCGGTCTGCTGCGGCTGCGGATCGAATATGGAACTCGCCATCTGGTGACCGACGATCGCCGCAATGTTCTGGAACGCGCGCTTGCCGCTAACCTGGGAATGCCGCTGAAACTGGCGGTCGAAATCGCCGCCGATGGCGAGCAGATCGACAGTCCGACCCAGCGCGACCGCGAGCGCGCGATCGAGCGGCAGCATGAAGCCGAAGCCGCTTTCGACGCTGATCCGACCGTACAGGACTTCCGCCGTGTGCTTGGCGCGACGGTACGTCCCGGCTCGGTGCATCCCCTCAACTAGTACCGTGACTCATAAGTTTCGACACACATCTCGGCTTCCTTTTCGCCGCTCGCGGCGTTGCCACTCCTCGCCATAGGACCCAGTATGTCTCGTCGCGGCGCCTTGCGAGCAACGAAAACGAAACCGATCTGAAGTGTTGAAACTTATGAGTCACGGTACTACTGAATCCGAATCGCTGGAGAAAGAATCATGAAAGGCCCCCTCGCACAACTGATGCGTCAAGCGCAGCAGGCTCAGGAATCGATGAAGCGCGCGCAGGATGAGATTGCCGCACTTGAAGTCACTGGCGAAGCCGGCGCCGGCATGGTCAAGGTCACGCTGAACGGCCGCCACGAAGCGCGCAAGGTGCAGATCGCACCGGACGCGCTCGGCGAGGACAAGGAGTTTCTCGAAGACCTCATCGCCGCCGCGATCAATGACGCGGCGCAGAAGCTCGATGTGGTCACCAAGGAAAAGATGTCGAAGGCGATGGGTGGCATGAGTCTGCCGCCCGGCATGAATCTCGGGCTTTGAACCCCGGTCGGATCCGCGGAACGGGACCCCGATCGTGAACTTCAGCGGCCGTCTGGGCCGCCTGATCGAAGCCCTGCGCAGGCTTCCTGGTGTCGGCCCGAAATCTGCGCAACGTATCGCGTTCCATTTGCTCGATCGCGATCGCGACGGCGCGGAATTCCTCAAAAACGCACTCGCCGAAGCGCTGACCGGCATTGGCCGCTGCCCGACCTGCCGCATGTTTTGCGAGGACGCGCGCTGCGCGTATTGCTCCGAAGCGCGCAGCGCCACCGGGCAGGTCTGCGTCGTCGAAGGCCCGGCGGATCTGATCGCGATCGAAAGCGGTACCTCGTATCGAGGCCGCTATTTCGTGCTGATGGGGCGGTTGTCGCCGCTCGACGGCGTCGGGCCGGATCGACTCGGTCTGCCCGAGTTGCAGCGGCAACTGGAGCAAGGGCGGATTGAGGAATTGATCCTCGCGACGAACCCGACTGTCGAGGGCGAGGCCACGGCGTTTTATCTGGCCGAGATGGGCCGCGCCTTGGGCGTGAAAGTCAGCCGCATCGCGCACGGAGTGCCGATGGGCGGCGAACTGGAATACGTTGATGGCGGCACGCTCGCGCATGCCTTGAGCGGGCGGCGTCTGATCTGAGGACAGCGGGATATATGCCAACCCCGCTTGCGGATCTCGCGCCGCTCATCCGCGAGGCCAGCAGCCGCGCTCTTGTTGCCGGTGCGCTGCAGCCGATCGAGACGGAAGAGGAATGGATCGACGACCGACCGGTACCGTTCATTGTCCGGTGGGCGTCGTCCTTCACTCACCGGAACGCGAAGCATGTCACGTCGTCCGGTGCAGCCGGCCCTGCTGGGAACCCGTTTCTGCCGTTCGATCCGGTGATGTTCGTTGCTGATCTGTCGTCGACGCATGTGCTGCTGCTGAACAAGTTTCCAGTCTACGAGGGACACGTTCTCATCGTGACGCGGCAATTTGCGGAGCAGGAGAGCATGCTCGAAGTGGCTGATTTTTACGCACTGGCGCGGACGCTGGTGAGCGTTCCCGGCGTCGGCTTCCTGAATGGCGGACCGCTCGCGGGCGCCAGCCAGCCGCACCGCCACATGCAGATGATTCCCATCGATCGTTTGCCGGCCGATGTGTTGTTTGCAGAGACCATGCCCACCGGGCGGGTCACAGAACTTTCCGCGCTGCCGTTCGTTCACGCCTGTGCGCGATTCGATACAGGGATGTTCGATGATGCCGCCACTGCCGCAGCGTGCTTGCATGAGCTGTTTCGCGAGGCGTGCGCCGTGGCCGCGATCCGCGAGGAAGGGGGGCGTTTGCCACCCTACAATCTAATCGTCACGCGGCGGTGGTTGCTGGTGGTACCGCGGCGGTTTGATGCATGGCAAGGCGGCGGCGGGCGGTTGCCGCTCAACGCAATGAGTTTCGCGGGTGTGATTCTTGCGCGGGAGCGTTCACAGCAGGCAGCATTGCGGGCGGCGGGGCTGATGAAACTGCTCGCCGCGATCACATATCCAAGGATTTAACCGCTAGGTGCCAGGGTCTGTTAACGATGATCTGGTCGCGGCGATCAGATCATTGTTAACAGACACTAGGCCGCTTCCTGCTTCTTCAGATACTGAAAGAGCGCGCGATTGCGACCGTCCGCTTTCGCCTGGTACAGCGCGGAGTCCGCGGCCCGGATCAGATCCTGGGGTGCCATCGATAGTGTCGGCAAGCATGTCGACACGCCGAGACTCATGGTCACATGGTCGGCGGTTTTCGATCCAATATGCGGAATCTGCAGGTTGCGTACTGCCTCGAGGACACGGTCCCCGATCTGCATCGCACTCTGTTCCGACGTATCCGTCATCAGAATCACGAATTCTTCGCCGCCGTAGCGGGCCACCATATCGGATGCGCGGCGTGCTGCTTTCGACAGTGCACCGGCGACGGCGCGCAGGCACTTGTCGCCACTGTCGTGGCCGTAGGTGTCGTTGAAGCGCTTGAAGTAGTCAACGTCGCCCAGAATCAGCGCCAGCGGTCTACCGGTGCGCATGCCGCGGTGCCATTCCACCTCGAGCGCGGCATCGAAAGAGCGGCGGTTGAGGATGTTGGTCAGACCGTCGAGCGAGGACAGTTTCACCAGTGCGCGATTGGCGTCCTGTAATTCGTCGCTCACCTGCAGGAGCCGCTTGCGCATATCGGTAATACGCTGCATCGCATGGAGCTTCGCGCGCAGCACGATGGGGCTGACCGGCTTGGTGATGTAGTCGTCGCCGCCGGCTTCGATGCCGCGCTCGATATCCTCATCGGCGACACGGCCGCTGAGGAAAATGATCGGTACCCAGTGATCGTGATCGTTCTGGCGGATTTCCTTGGCCAGCGTGTAGCCGTCCATGACCGGCATTTCCACATCGAGCAGCACCAAGTCGGGCCGGTCCTGCTGATACAGGGCGAGCGCTGCATTGCCATCCGCTGCCTCAACGGCCGGATGTCCCATATCGGCCAGATAAGCGGCAGTCAGTTGCCGCGCGGACCGCGAGTCGTCTACCAGTAATATTTTCATTGCATTTCTGGCTGCCGCCCCCAATAAAACCGCGTGCCCTGGTAGCGACGTTATCGACCCACCCCGGCATGACTTGAATCAATTAGGGGCCAGATGTGAACCTCGTCGCGGAGGTTTCAACGCCCAGAAAACGGCACGGGGCACGCCAACCGCCTGCCTAGCCAAAAATACTTGGCATTGCAGTTGGTAATCCTACTTTATTGGCGGTATCCCGGTGGTACTGTCCCGGCAGCCCACCGGCACTGCGTCAGCGGTTGAACGGCAGCCAATAGATTTTGCCGGCAACTCCAGCCTTATCGGCACGACGGTGCCGATACTGGAAACTATGCGATTCGGATCCCTTTGCGACCGCACAACGACGCCGCGCGGCTTGTTGCGGGTCATAATTTATGAGCAACTCCTCCCGATTTTTGTTGATGCAGCACTCCCATATAACACAGTTTTTTCACATTAAAACATTGGGCAATAGCCGACATTGATCTATGTCAAAAACTTGCACGTAGATTCTCATATATTTGAATTTGCTTACTTTTATTGTTGAATCTCGGATTGTCACGGCGCATCTGACAGGTAAAGTTTTGAGCCGGTCGCCCGCTAAGGCTACGTGGGTTGCTTGCCGCGAGCGGCGGAGTACGCGTGATAAAAAAGATTCGAGCGTCGCAGCTGAAAGTGGGCATGTATGTTCACGATCTGAACTGTAGCTGGATGGCACATCCTTTCGTCCGCAATCGCTTCAGGATCGAGGACCGCGGCCAGTTGCAGACTATTCTGGCGACTGAAATCGGCGACGTCTTTATCGACACTTCGCGCGGCATGGATGTTGCCAACGACACCGCCGAACATGCGATCGAGCTAGCCGTCGATCTGAAGATCGCCGAGGTCGCCAAGACTCCGCGCGGGCCGGCTGTGCGCCTATCCGCCCAGGAAGAAATGTCGCGCGCGCGCCGCGTTCACGCGGAGGCGGAAGAGGCAATACGTGATGTGTTGCTCGGCGTGCGTATCGGCAAGCCGGTCGAGCTCAATCGTATCGAACCGTTGGTAACGAAAATCAGCGCCTCGCTGCTCGGCAATCGTAGTGCGCTGCTCAGTCTTTGCCGTATCAAGGACAGCGATAGATACACTTTTCTGCATTCGGTCAGTGTCGGCACGCTGATGATCGCGTTCTCTCAGTTCATGAATATGGACGCCGACGCGGTCATGCAGAACGGTATTGGAGGTCTGCTGCACGACACCGGCAAGATGTTCACGCCGCTGGAAATCCTGAACAAGCCGGGACGCCTGACGCCGGATGAGTTCGTTGTCATGAAGAAGCATCCGGGCGACGGCTACGACGTTCTGCGCCAGAACACTGAAATCGGCGAGGTCCCGCTGGAAATCACTCTGCGCCATCACGAGCGCTTGGATGGCAGCGGCTATCCCGGAGGATTCGGCAAGGATGCGATTCCACACGTGGCGAAGATGGCCGCGATCGTCGATGTATATGACGCCATTACTGCCGAACGTTGTTATCACCGCGGCATGCCGCCGACGGAGGCCCTGCGCCGACTGATCGAATGGAGCGGAGCCCATTTCGATGGCCCATTGGTGCACGAATTCATCCGTTGCATCGGTATTTATCCAGTTGGATCGCTGGTGCTGCTGGAAAGCGGACGCGTAGCGATCGTCACTGGGCAGGATGAATCGAGCCCGCTGACGCCGCAGGTCGTTGCGGTCTACGACAGTCGCAAGCGCATGTTCATTGCGGCGGAGACGATCGATCTGGCAAAGCCAGTGGGGCATGGCGGCGCCGATCGCATCACCGCTTATACGACCGCTGAACAATGGGGAATTCGTACCGAAGATTTTCTGTGATGCATCACCGCCGGACTGGAGCGATCACTAACGTTTCCGGTTCGAGCTGAAATGGGGGAAGTTTACGTGCAGCAGGAACAGTGGCGACAGAAGTACCAGGATGCAATGCGTCAGGCAGAGGCCGACGAAAAGCGCTGGGCTGCGCTCGAAGCGGTTCTGCGTCGCATCGCAGGCCGCCTATGTATCGCCGCGCGCGGTATCGATGAAGCACTCGATACCGAACTGAATCAAACCGCCCAGGCAGTCCGCAAATCATCACAGACCGACGAACTCGAAGGACTTTTCGCGCGCTTGACGGCGGCAATCGTCACGCTCGATGACAAGCGCACGGCGTCCGGACAGAGTGGTAATCCGGCGGCTGGGGTCCCGGCGGCAGCACCGACGGTCGGGTCGGTGCCGACCGCGACGCTGCAAAGCATCAACGAACTCGTCGCCGCCATGCTCGAACGTCTCGACATGCAGACGGAACTGCGCCCCAAAATGACGGCGCTACGCGACCGCATTGTCGGCGCAACGACGACGATCGATCTCGCTGCCGTGCTGAGAGAAACCGCTGAACTTGTCAATCAGCAGCGCCTGAATCTGCAAAACGAGAAAACGGCGATCGAACGTATCTTGCAACAGGTCACCTCGCGGCTCGATGAAATCGCCACTTACCTGACCGGCGAAGCGGAAAACCAGCATGCCGCGCAGGACAGCAATAAATCTCTGAATGCGAAAGTGCTTCGTGAAGTTCGCACGCTCGACGCGAGCGTGCAGAAAGCCACTGAGCTGAACACACTGCAAACGCAGGTGCGCTCGCGTCTGGATGCGATCAATAGTCATCTCCAAGAATTTCTTGCGCGTGAGCACGCCAGGCACGAGGAATATCAGCAACGCTCGGAGCGCATGCGCCGCCGCATTGAGGAACTGGAGGAGGAAGCAAAGACACTAAACCTGTCGCTGGAAGAAAAGCATCGGCAAGCCATCACTGACGTGCTGACCGGTATTCCGAACCGGCTCGCCTACGAACAACGCATCGAACTCGAATACCTGCGCTGGAAGCGCACACCGGCGCCGTTGTGCATCGCAGCATGGGATATCGACCGCTTCAAGACCATCAATGATACCTACGGCCATTCCGGTGGGGATAAGGTCCTGCATGTTGTCGGGCAGTTCTTTGTCAAAAATATCCGGCGCACCGATTTCGTAGCGCGCTTCGGTGGCGAGGAATTTGTGATAGTCCTCACCGGTGCGTCTATCGAGCAGGCACTGAAGCTCGCAGAAGGATTGCGCCTCTCCATCGAATCGCTCGGTTTCCACTTCCACGGCCAGCCGGTGAAAATTTCCATGTCATGCGGGGTGGCAGAGTTCCGCGATGGCGACAAACCAGAAACCGTTTTCGAGCGCGCTGACAAAGCACTCTACAAAGCTAAGCAGGAAGGGCGGAACCGCTGCGCGATAGGGTGATATGACTCGCTGTTGATTGGATCGGGCTATCGCGTGCCGATATCTGCATCGAGCGTGCCGACGAATCATGCCTGCCTGCGCAGAAAGACGTGGGTGGCGCGTTCTCCCGCGACGTAGTTCGTGCATTCGTAGCCTAAGGCACGCATATCGATACCACTCCATAGATGCTCCCCGGATCCCAGTAAGACAGGCCTGACGGCGAGATGCAGTTCGTCAATCAGGGAAGCGCGTAGATACTGCCGAATGGTGGATACGCCGCCACCGAGACGGACATCGAGGCTACCCGCTGCGGCGGTCGCCCGTTCCAGAGCAGCATGAATACCGTCAGTAACAAAGTGGAATTCCGTGCCTCCTGCCATCTTGAGCGGCGCCCGCGGGTGATGCGTCAGCACGAAGACGGATGTGTGATACGGCGGCTCATTGCCCCACCAGCCTTTCCAGCTGTCGTCCAGCCATGGACCGCGCATGGGACCAAACATATTGCGCCCAAGAATCCAGGCACCGACCCCTGCAAAGCTTTGCTCCGCAATTCCGTTATCGACCCCCATTTCTCCATCGTCATAGCCATGCATCTTCCGCCAGACGCGCGTGTGGAAGAACCACTCCATCAACTCCGGCCCTCTGACCCCGAGCGGATTCTGGAGATCTTGGTTCGGTCCAGCACCATAACCATCAATTGAGATCGCAAAGCTTTGGACCTTGAGTTTCGACATCGCATTTTCGCGCCATGATTTCGTGGAACGATCCACTGGGATCGCGTAACCGCAGCCCACTGTTCGGTCAGGGATCTCGGAGCGACATGTCAGGCGCTGCCACGCGTGCGTTCCCAGACCTCCACAGGGCCGTGCGCAATGTTAAACAATGGGTGGGATTCGGGAAATGCGACGCCGCACCACCTCCGATAATAAGCGGGACTCCGTTCCCGCAATTTGCGAAGAAGATGCTGCCACTCGTAGCTCATCTGACCGGTAGTGCCCTCAATCCGCACATTGCCTCGAACGGGCCCGATCTTCCCACGGTCAAACGAGTAGCCGCGCGACTCAGCTTCACAAAAAACGGAATTGAGATAGGCGTTGATGGCTGAACGCGGCGCCGCGTGAGACTGGAACCGTCGCAGCTGTGGGTGGTGTCGATATCCTTTGGTTTCGCCGCGAAGGACGGCGCGAGCCAACAATGCCTCGCGCCAGAGAGCTACAAGACCCTGTGGATCGAGGTATTTTGGATGCAAAGTCCAGAGTCGCATGTTCTGATAGGTAGTGAAATCCGGCGGTTGTTTCATGTGACACGCATATCAAACGATATGCGTGTCAGGGACGCTCTGCCTACCGCGCTCAGCTCAGCGTTATCCCCGCCAGCTGCAGCTTCATCGCGCGTCACCGGCGCTCGTTAATGGCTTTAACAAATGATCTTTTCGTGTCTCGTTGTTCCATCTGACTCAGACGTCATCGCTTCTACGAGATGTCCGAGAGCACATGGTCGGATCATTAACGCCCCTTGAGCGGGTTGCTGCGCATGAAATCGAACATGTCCCGGGTGCGCCGGAATGGCCACACGCGGTGTTCCGCTATGCCTGTTGAATAGCTGAACGGCGCGCCCGGGCCGCAGGTCGCATCGCAGCGGGAGACGGTGCGTCCGGTGGCACGCTGCACGATCACGGCTTGTTGTTCCACTTGCGGGAATTCGCTGGCAATTTCGTCGTGGAACTGGCTGGCGGTCTGACAGGTGCCTTCGATGTCGCAGGCGTTGTGCAGGTCATAGATTGGAGTCGCATAGGTGACGAAGGGCGACTGCCAGCAGGGATCGTTGATATCGCTGAACGGAGCAGGTGCCGAGTAGACTGCAGCCGCGGCGATGCTCGGCGTATTCAGCGCATAAAGTTCGGCAAAAGCGGCGCCGTCAGACCATCCAGCCAGATAGACGCGATTCTCGTCGACGTTGCCATTGGATTCCGCAGTGTTGATGAATTGATCGATCGCTGCCACATCGACGTTCAGTGTCGGCGAGCTGCGGTCGAGATTCCGGTACCAGTTGTCCCAGCCGAAGCCTTTTTGGTCCGGCCACGGATAAACGTGCTGAATTTCACGGGGTTCCGGAATCAGCAACACGAAACCCTGGCGTAACGGGTCGCCGGTCAAATCGGCAGTATTGCGCTGAGAATAGACATTCGTCTGACGAATGATGTTCATCGGTGCCAGCGAGGGCGTGAACCACACGACCAGCGGCAGCGGACGCAGCACGCTGGCATTCCGAGGCGTGATTAGGCAGGCATGGCGTAGCGTGAGATCCCGGTCAGTCCAATTCAGCCGCTGCCCTCCCAGGAGCACACAGGAATTGCGGTAGTCGAGCTTCCCGTTGGGCGAAAGCGGCGCCGGTGGCTGCGGCGCATCTCCGTAGGGCGTGCGGCAGAGGAGGGGATTATTGGACCCCGGCCCGCTGGAGGCCTGGGCGGCAGTCGTTTGGTTGGTAGTCGGTAAGGGCACGCCTAAAGCGGCGGGGCCTACGACGCACAGCGGCACGGCTACGGCAATGAGCCGCAGAATCGCTCGAATAGACATCTGTTCTCCTCAAATCCAGCACTACTTCAATCTGACGCTACTGAGCAGCGTCTTTGTTTTTAATTTGTCACATTATAGGTCAGGCGCGGCCAAGAGATAGCTCGGTCTGCGAGTGGCAATCGAGCTAGTTACGGCGGTTCTTCATCTGATGGTGTTCTGGATCGAGTAGAACGCATGGCCGCGAGGCTCAGTGCCCACTGACAGGATGTCTTTCGCTCTCAGGGAAATGCCGTCTCGGACGTAGCAGCCATTAATGGCTCTTGAACCGAGTACGAAGCTCCGGTGTGTCCCAGCGGACAAATATCAGGCCACATTCGGTGGAGCAGGCTCAAGTTTTCACCCATGTGGCCGATTTCCCGGTCGATATTCCATATTCGACGGTTGGTTGTGGGTGGCAGGTTGGAGAGGCAGGCACTCGGCGCGGCCGGGGACCAATTAACTTGTTATCGGACCGGCATTTGTAGATTATACCGCCAGTAACCAGCAGTGGCTTATCCATCATATCGAGGATTGCCTGTGTCTTGGTTTAATAAAAGGGAGGAGACCTCCGACAAAGAGGTTCTTGGGCTCAGCATCGCCAAGGATCGGTTGGCAATTTGTCGGATTGATAAAGATGCCTCCAAACTTTTGGGAGCATCGATGCGCCCGCTCGCTGACGGCGAATCGTGGACGCACGCTCTGGCTGGGATGGTCAGCGCGCACAAGCTTAAAGGTCTGACCTGCCGAGTCGTGCTGAGCGGCGAAGATTACAAGTTGTTGACCGCCGAAGCTCCAGCTGTGCCCGATGCCGAGATCGATCAGGCATTGCTATGGAATCTGCGCAGCGTGCTGGAAGCGCCGCCGCAAGAGATTGTCGTGCAGAGTTTTCCTTTCGCGGCGGGTTTGAATCGACCCGGACCGGGTATGCGCCATGTCATCACTGCGCGCAAGAATCGGATTCAGGCACTGGTAAAGGGTATTCAGGATGCGGGGCTGTCGTTGAGTTCCATCGACATTCCTGAACTGGCTTTGCGCAATATCGCTTCGCGCCTGCCGGAAAATGCGGTCGGACTCGGCCTGGTCAGCCAGAGCACCCGCCATGTGGTGATCACCATGTATCGCGCCGATGAGCTGTATGTGACGCGTCAGCTGGCGGGCATCACCAGCCTGGACGGCGCCAGTCAGGCGCAAACTGTGCAGCGATTGATCGAACAGCTCGGGCTGGATCTGCTGCGCACCCTGGATTACTACGACAGCCAGCTGCAGCAGCGACCGCCCGCGGCGATTTATCTGCAGCCGCTGCCTGGCAATACCAGCGCACTGCTGGGTGGTTTATCGGACACCTTGCGGTTGCCGGTCCGCCAGCTGCGCTTGGAAGATGTATTGCCGGGTGGGGAATCGCTCACACCGGAAGTGCAGGCTGCCTGCCTGAGTGCGCTCGGCGGTGCCTTACGGCGAGAGACGGTCTGATGCAACAGATCAATCTCTATGCCACCGAATTTCAGCCGCGCCGGCAGTATGCTTTCCTTTCGTTACGCAACAGTGTCGCGCTTTGCGGCGCCGTGTTCGTGCTGGGATGCGCTATTGCACTCGGGCAGGCGTGGTATGCCTATCGCTTGCGAGCGCAGTTGGCTGCATTGCAGACGCAGATTCAGGCCGAACAAACGGCATTGGCGGCTGATCAGTCCCGTCTCGCCGAACACCTGCCATCACCTGGGTTGGTGGCGGAACTTGAAAAACTGAACAACGAAGAATCCGCCAAGAAGGAGTTGCTGACGGCGCTGGAGAGCTCGGCGCCTGCGGATCAGCAGGGTTACAGCGGAATATTGACAAGCTTGGCCAGCCATCCGGTCGAAGGCTTGTGGGTGACCAATATCGATATCGCGGGCGGCGATGTCGGCTTGTCCGGTCTCACCCGTAGTGCCGAACTGGTTCCGGATTTTATTGACACCCTGGTCAAGGACGCCAATTTTGGTCCCCGTCGCTATCGTGCGCTGACCATGAAAATGACGGACGGTGGATTGCTGGCTTTTCAAATGCGCGGTCGGCCTGATGAGGAGAAGGCGCCGTGAACGACTGGATCGTAAACCACTGGCGCCAGCTGGCTGATCGTTTCGCATCGCTGCAAATACGCGAACAGACTCTGATTGCTGTGACAGGAGCGGTGATTACGATAGCGCTGTGCGATTTCCTGTTCTGGTCGCCGATGGGGGCAGCCGACAGTGCGTTGCGCAATCAGCATGCTGAACTGCAACAGCAGCTGCAAAGATTACAACTGCAACACGCCGACATCAGTGTTCAGCTGAAACAGGATCCCGATAAGCCGGTGCAGCAACAGGTGGAAGCGTCCCGCGCCCGCATTGACGCACTTAACCAGCGCATGCAAGCGCTGACGGTCGATCTGATCCGTCCCGATGCCATGCCAACGGTGCTGCGGGATCTGGTTGAGCAACGCCGGGGGCTGAAGCTCATTGCGCTTGCCAACCAACAGGCGGTGATCGCTTTCGACAAACTAGGAAAGGTGGTTGATCCCAAGGACAAGTCCAATCTGGTAGTGATCTATAAGCATGGCCTTTCGCTGACTCTCAAAGGTTCCTATTTCGACATTCTGGATTATCTAAAAGCCGTCGAAGGGCTGCCCTGGCACTTTTTCTGGGAGCGTCTGGAGTACAACGTCAAGCGCTATCCCGAAGCGGAAGTCACTATCCATGTTTACACCCTTGGCGATCAAGAGGAATGGATCGGTGCTTAGGAACTTGCTAATTCTGTTGTTGATCGTCCAGCCGGCACTGGCGGCACAGTTGACCGATCCGACCAGACCCAGCGGCATTGGAGTCGCGGCGCCGAGCGACTCGGGCCAGAACGCGCCGCTGCGTCTTACCTTAATCCGTCTTGGTCCGCAGCCGCTGGCCATCATTAACGGCGCCACTCTGAAACTAGGCGGTCGCATTGGCGGTTACCAGCTGCTGGCTCTGCGACCGGGCCGTGCCGTACTCGCCAGTGAAGCCGGGCAACTGACCTTGCCACTAGTTGCTTCTCTGCATCAAAACTCCACTTCGCAAACCTCAGGCACACGATGATGATCAAATCACGATCGAGATGCGTTGCCCTAACGCTCCTGCTGACCGCCTGTCAGGCGCAGCCTCCCGTCAGCGACGATATTCACGGCACCTTGAAGGAAAGCGAACAGGCGCAGGCTAAATCGGCACCGGCTTCGGCGCCGCCACCAGCCGCGGTCAATGAAGCGCTGCTGCCGCCCCTGAACAACAACCCATCGAGCACCCCGACAACCCATGAAATCCGTTTCGATATCGCCGTCAAGGATGCCTCCGCAGCTGATTTCTTTATGGGACTGGTGGAAGGTTCTTCTTACAACATGATGGTGGAACCAGGAGTAACCGGGAAAATCACGCTCACCCTCAAAAATGTCACCGTACCGGAAGTGATGGAGGCAGTGCGTAACGTCTATGGTTACGAATACACCTATCGCAACGGTATTTTCGAGGTCATGCCCGGTGGTCTGGGTACTCGCGTTTTTGCGATCAACTATCTAAACCTGAAACGGCTAGGTACGTCGCGTTCGCGAGTGAATTCCGGACAACTTGTCGAGAATGGAAACAACACCAACGGAAATTCCAATAGCGGCAATGCGAATAACAACTCCGGCGGCAACGTTGAGCAGATTCCATCCACTGAAATCAGTACGGACACGGACGCAGATTTATGGAAGGAGCTGCAAGCCACGCTGCACACTCTGGTCGGGGAGGGCGACGGCCGCCAGGTAATCACCAGCCCGCAAACAGGCTTGGTGGTCGTGAAAGCGCCGGCGCGGGAATTGGCGATGGTGGAAGATTTCCTCACGCGGGCGCAACTGAGCTTGCAGCGCCAGGTGATTTTGGAGGCGAAAATTCTGGAGGTGACGTTGTCCGACGGTTTTCAATCCGGTATCAATTGGAGTCGGCTTGGCAGCGTTTCAGGCCATCCCTTGAACGTTGGAATCAGTGGCGTACCGCTTACGACCGATCCGGCCGCAGCGACCGTCAATTCGGCCACGAATGCGATCATTCCGCAACCCATACTCCCGACCAATCCCCTCAAGTTCGCCACGGCTACTGCTGCGAATGCACTGGGTGGCGTATTTACGGGCGCCTACACCGGCAGCAATTTCGATGGTGTGATCGAACTGCTGCAAACCCAGGGTTCGGTGCAAGTGCTTTCGAGTCCGCGCGTTTCCACGGTCAACAACCAGAAGGCGGTCATCAAGGTGGGATCGGACGAGTTTTTCGTGACGGCGATTTCATCCACCAACACATCCAACGGCACGAGTACGATCAGTACGCCGAACGTTACGCTGACTCCATTCTTCTCCGGCATCGCACTCGACGTAACACCGCAGATCAGCGAGCAGGGAGACATCACGCTGCACGTGCATCCGTCGGTGAATAAAGTCGTCGATCAGGAAAAGCAATTCACGGTGTTCAACCAGAATTTCCAGCTGCCACTGGCGCTGTCCACCAGCCGCGAAACCGATAGCATCGTCCGCGCCAAGAATGGCCAGGTAGTGGTCATTGGTGGGTTGATGCAAAACAACGCACAAGACAATCAGTCCGGTACCCCGGGTCTATCGAAGATTCCCATACTCGGTTACTTGTTCAAGCAGAAGCAAAACAGTAGCAGCAAGAGCGAACTGGTGATTCTGCTGCGCCCCGTGGTTCCCGACGATGGCACCTGGGAGGAGCAAGTGCGCGGAATCCGCTCGCGCTTCGATGATTTACGTCCTCCGCTTCGCGATAAGTTCCTGCCTTAGTGCGCGGAATCCGCTCTGATCGATCTTATGTACCTCGACCACTTCGGCTTGCAGAGGATGCCCTTCGGGCTCACGCCCGATACGCGCTATTTCTGCGATCTGCCTGGACATCGGGCGGCTTTGAACGTGCTGTGTATTGCGGTCGGAAGCGGTGAAGGCTTCGTAAAAATCACAGGTGAAGTGGGCACCGGAAAGACGCTCTTATGCCGTCAATTTCTGGCCGACATGGAAGGCTGCGCTCCCTGCGCGTGGCTGCCCAATCCAGTGCTGAGGCCTCACGAAATGCGCCTTGCCCTGGCGCATGAGCTGGGGCTGACGATTGCGGCAGGCGACTCCCAAGCTTTGCTTGTACGCAAACTGGAACTTCATTTACTGGAGTTGGCCCAACGCGGCCAGCCCGCGATACTTGTTATCGATGAAGCGCAAGCATTGCCGGATGAGAGTCTCGAGGCGCTGCGGCTGCTTTCCAATCTGGAGACCGAACGACAAAAGTTGGTACAGATCATTCTATTTGGCCAGCCGGAGTTGAATGCCCGCCTTGCCAGCGATCATTTCAGGCAGTTGCGCCAGCGCATTGCTTTCAGCTACGACCTTCCGCCTCTGCGCAGACCGGAGATGCAGGCTTATTTGAATCATCGCCTGCGTTTGGCAGGTGCCAGCACACCGCTTTTCTCCGGTGCGGCGCTGCAATCGATCGCGCTGCTGAGCCGCGGAATTCCGCGCCTTGGCCACGTGCTCGCGCACAAGGCGCTGATCGGCGCCTACGGACGCGGCTCGCCGCAGGCTCGATTGCGCGAAGCCTGGGCAGCAGCTTGCGATACCGAGGACGTCGCGATGCGTTTGCACCAATACTGGCGACGGGGTTTCATCGGAGGCGCCGGGTTGCTTGCCGCGGGTACCGCTGCAGCGGCGGTGCTGAGGTGGGTACCGTGAGCGTGATCAATAAAATGTTGCAGGATCTCGATCGGCGCCAGGCCGCAGCGCCGGGCGTGCCGTTTGGTACAGTCGCCGCCGTGCCTGCCTCACATCACAGCCATCGGCTTGGGCTGTTGACTGCCGGTTTATTCGTGACGGGTATTGTCGCGATCGGCGCGTGGGTTTTAAGAAATACCGAGCGCGACATCGAGCCGTCGAAGCCAGTTTCCATGCAATCCGTTCAAGTCCGTCAGGCCGCGCCTATTCACAGCGAAGAGCACGCGCAGCAGACAAGTGTTCAGCAAACAGACAATCAACAGATCGGCATTCAGCAAACGGCGCACACGCTGCAACTGAGTCTTGCTGGCACGATCACCACATCGCCTACGCTCGTGGATCAGGCCCGCTTCGATAAGGCAGATGTGCGTGAACCTAAGCTGCCGGCCGCGGTGGATTCGGCACAGCCGACGGTCTCCGTGCAACCGGCTGCTGCCGTCGCACTTTCAGTTCCGGACATCGCCGAGATATCCGATCCGGATGCCGATGAGCCGTTGCCGCCTCCGTTGTCGGCACTAAAGGCAATCAAGAGTACCGCCGCTTTGATTTCCGTCGTGCACAAGCGGATCAGTCAGGATCCAGCGGCGCTGGCAGAGCGGGCTTACCAGACAGCGTTGGTGCACATCGAGCGAGGCGAGAAGGCGGATGCCGAGCGCGAACTCAGTCACGCGCATGCACTGCAACCAGAACAAGCTGGCGCCACCGTGGCTTTGGCGACGCTGTACCTGCAGCAAGCGCAGATGGATAAGGCCGAAGCGCTATTAGTGCCGGCGCTGACGGCGGACCCCGACAACGCGGATTTGCGGTTGCTGTTGGCGCGCACCCGACTGGCGGCGGGAAAGCCGAACGATGCCTGGCAATTGCTGCGCGAACATGCGCCCACTCTGCAAAGCAACACCGACTACCACGCGGTCCTGGCTGCGCTGGAGCAGCAGCTTGGACACAGTGCGGACGCTGCCGTGCGCTACAACGCGCTGCTGGCGATCGATTCGACCCAGGGCGTTTGGTGGCTGGGATTGGGGCTTGCACTGGAGAGCCAGCAGCGTCGCGGCGAGGCCAGCGATGCCTATCGGCACGCTTTGATGCAATCCACTCTGCCGGCCGTGGCGCATGACTACGCGGTCGCGCGCGTGGCGGCACTGGGAGTCCGGTAGATGGAAGCCCGACCCAAAATTCGCCTCGGCGACATGCTGGTCAAGGCTGGCGCCATCAGCGCCGAACAATTGCAGCAGGCGCTGGCTGCCCAAAAGAAAACCGGCCGCAAGCTCGGTGGCACGCTGATCGACATGGGCATTCTCAGCGAAATCCGTCTGCTCGAGGTTCTCGCGGAGCAATGCCGTCTGCCGCTGATCGATCTTGCACGTTACAAAATTGACGAGAATGCATTGCACTTGCTGATGGAGGTGCATGCACGCCGGTTCCGCGCCGTGGTGCTGGCGCAGCGCGGCAACGTTTACGACGTGGCGATGGCGGATCCGACCGACATCAACGCCATCGACGAAATCGAGCGTCTGCTGGGGCGGCCACTGCAACTGGCAATCGCACGGGAAGCGGACATTCTGCGCACGATCGATCTCATGTATCGCAAGAGCCAGGAGATCGAAACACTGGCGGAAAAGCTCGGCGCAGAAATGGGCGTCAACCAGTTCGACGTCGGCCTGCTCAGCAACGAGGCAGCGACTGCCGACGCTCCCGTGGTCAAGCTGTTGCAATCCATCTTCGAAGACGCGGTGCAGGTACGCGCTTCCGACATTCACCTTGAGCCGGACGAAAAAGTACTGCGCATCCGTCTGCGTGTGGACGGCGTCCTGCAGGAACAGGTCATGAAGGAGTCGCGCATCGCGCCGGCGGTGGTGCTGCGTCTGAAGCTGCTCGCCGGTATGGACATTTCAGAGAAACGCTTGCCTCAGGACGGGCGTTTCTTCATCACCGCGCGCAACCACCAGTTGGATGTGCGCATGTCGACCATGCCCGTGCTTTACGGCGAGGCGGCCGTGATGCGCATTCTGGATCAGACCACCGGCGCGCCGAAGCTGTCGGAGCTGGGCATGCCGGACGAAATACTCAATCGCTTTCGTCACGCGTTTACACGTCCACATGGGCTTATCCTGGCCACCGGTCCCACGGGTGCCGGCAAGACTACGACGCTCTATGCGGCACTGCATGAGTTGAACCGGCCGGAAGTAAAGATCGTCACGGTCGAGGATCCCATCGAGTACCGTTTGCCGCGCGTCAATCAGGTCCAGGTCAATGCCAAGATCGATTTGTCCTTCGCCCGCGTGCTGCGTTCGGTTTTACGGCAAGACCCCGACATCATCATGGTCGGTGAGATGCGTGACCGGGAGACGACCGAAATCGGTCTGCGCGCGGCGATGACTGGGCATTTGGTGCTGTCGACTCTACATACCAACGATGCAGTCAGTTCCGCGCTGCGCTTGGTCGATATGGGTGCGGATGGTTACCTGGCCGCTTCTGCACTGCGCTGCGTCATCGCACAGCGGCTGTTGCGTCGAATCTGCTCACACTGTAGCGAACCCTATACACCGGACAGCAGCGAGCGCATCTGGATTCAGGGCGCCGTCGGTGGTCAGGGCGCCGGTGAATCGATCTATCGACGCGGCCAGGGCTGCCCGCAATGTAACAACACCGGCTATTTCGGACGCATCGGCGTATACGAAATACTGATCATTACCGAACCCATGGCCGATGCCTTGCGCCGCAATGATGCTGGCGGCTTCATCGCTGCCGCGCAACGGGCTGCCGGTTACCGGCCGCTGTCGCTGATGGCTCTCGATTACGCACGCCAGGGACTCACCACCATCAGCGAGGTCATGCGCGTCACCGAAACACGGGCTGACGAAACCCTTTCCGTCCCACCACGGGTCTCGGTGTAAGACATGGCCACCTTCGCCTACCGTGGACGCAATCCAGGTGGACAACTGGTGTACGGTACAGTGGACGCCAACGATGCTGATGCCGTGGCCAGCCGCCTCGCGGACAGCGGTGTCATTCCGCTGTCCATTGAGGAGACAAAAGCCGGCGTTGGCTTACGTGATCTGCTCCCGCGTCGTCGAGTAGAGCTTGCCGACCTCATCATGTTCAGCCGGCAGATGTACAGCCTGTCGCGCGCGGGCGTGCCAATTTTGCACGCCTTCATCAGTCTGACCGAGAGCGCGACGAATCCAGAGTTGGCCGCAGTCCTCCGTGCTGTCAGCGACAGTCTCGCTTCAGGCCAGAGCCTCGCCACCGCGATGGCCAAACACGAGGAAGTGTTTTCGCAGTTTTATGTCAGTCTGATCCATGTCGGCGAAAACACCGGACAGCTCGACGCGGTTTTCATGCAGCTTGCTAACTATCTGGAGCGCGAGCTGGAAACACGCAAGCGCATCGCGACTGCATTCCGGTATCCGACATTCGTGCTGATTGCGATCAGTGTGGCGATCACCATCATTAATCTGATGGTAATTCCCGCCTTCGCCAAGATTTTTGCCAGCTTCCATGCGCAGCTGCCTTGGGCAACGCGGCTGCTCCTTGGTACGTCGCAGTTTTTCATGAATTTCTGGCCGCTCATGCTGATTGCGTTGATTGGCGGCACCATTGCCTGGCGCCGGTTCGTCGCCACGGAAAAGGGCCGATTGTTCTGGGACGGCAAGAAGCTGCGCATTCCCATCATCGGCGACATTGTGCACCGAGCACTCCTCGGCCGCTTCTGCCGCTCCTTTGCCACCATGCTCCGCGCTGGTGTTCCACTGCCGACGGCGTTGCACGTGGTTTCGCGCGTCGTCGATAACACATTTGTCGGAGAAAGAATTCGCAGCATGGGCGCCGGTATCGAGCGTGGCGAATCCATTACCCGTAACGCCGCCGCGACTCAAATGTTCAGTCCTCTGGTGTTACAGATGATGTCCGTCGGTGAGGAAACAGGATCCATCGATCAGCTGCTCGACGAGGTGGCGGATTTTTACGATCGCGAAGTGGACTACGACCTCAAGCGCCTCTCCGATCGCATTGAACCGCTGATGATTGTGTTCGTCGGCATTCTGGTGTTGATTCTGGCGCTCGGCGTGTTCCTGCCGATGTGGGACTTGGCGAGCATCGCGCGCGGCCGATGATCGTCAGTCGCCGCCAATTTGGATTCAGTCTGTTCGAACTGGTTGTCGTCATCGTGATTATCGTGCTGTTGATATATGCGGCGCTGCCGGGTCTCACCGAAGCTATGCGTCAGGCTCACGAAACAGCGGTGCGCCTGAATGCGCGCGCTTTGCAGGAGGGTGTGATGCGTGCCAGAGCCATCCAGATGGTCGATGGTTTGAGCGGACAGGTCTACGACCTGCCGCGATTCGGCGATGGCACGCTGGATTTGTCCGCGGGCGGATTCCCGGCCGGCACCAACCGTACGCCGGGGGATCAGTTAACGGGACAGCATTGCGCCGAGATTTGGAGAGCGGTATTGGAGCCCAATCCCGGAGATCCGCGTGGGGAACCCGGCGGCGATTTTGATGCAACTCTAAGGGCCGGAGGAAAAAATCCAGTATGTATCTATAGTTACAAGCATGGAGGTGCAATGACCATTGGCTATGATCCGGCCACCGGGGAGGTGTGGGCGGATGCGAAATTCAAGGGTTTTGTGTTTTCGCGCTAGCGGTCGATATGGAGTCGGGAGATCAATGCCAGAGTTTGACCGGGTGATGTAAATCGTATTCGACGAAAAAGACTGAAGTTTTCGTCCGACCGGCCGATTCTATTAGATACCCTGAGTCCGATGGGCTGCTGGCACAGCGGGCCGGGCCGAGCGGGACGCGGGCCCGAAGCTTTTCCGTGATGGACAATATTTATTATTTGGAGGCAACTCATGAGCAAGCAAAAACAGCAGGGCTTCACGTTGATTGAACTGGTCGTAGTCATCGTGATTCTGGGCATTCTATCGGCTGTTGCAGTACCTAAATACATCGATCTGCAAAAGCAGGCCCGCACGTCCGTGATATATGGAACTCAGGGTGCAGTACAAGGGGCTGCCTCGCTTGCTAAAGCCGCATGGCTGGCCGCTGGCGGTACCGCTGCAATCACGACCGTGACAATGGACACTGTGACGGTGAATGTAAATACTTCCGGTTACCCTACCGCCGCTGCCGCTGGCATCGGTGCGGCGATCAATAAAAGCGCCAATATTTTCTATGGCGCGGATTCTGGAACGCCATTGACTGGAACCTACACCATTTCCTATTCAACTGATGGTGGAGTTACCGCGTTGGCCAACTGCAACGTTAGCTACGCTGCCACGACAGGTATAGCAACCGTCGTAGCCGCTAACATTTCTGGCTGCTGATCTTGAGTGAGGCCTGGGAGCTGTCGGGCCAAGGATGAACCGGCTACATGGGCGTTTGTGTGGTCTGTATTACGTCGTTTTCCTGGCTCGGAAGCGCGAGCCAACGAAAGCAACGAAATCCGTTCTCACACAGCCGCCTCCGGCGTCGATCGCCCTAGCCCGACGGGTTGCCAGTCTGCGCGGTATGGATATGCGCGGATTTACATTGGTCGAGCTGGTTGTCGTTATTGTGTTGCTGGGAATTCTCGTCGCCTACGCCGCGCCCCGGTTCGCCGGGCGCGGCGGCTATTCGGAGCTTACGGCGCGCGAGGATGTGAAACAGTCATTGCGATACGCACAGCAATTGGCGATGAGCCAGACCAACAGCACAGTTACATTCAGCTCACCTTCTTCAACGCAAATTGATGTGCAGGTGAACGGAGTCTCCGCTCCTCTTCCTGGTGCTCCCCCTCCGGGCGGCGGCAATACATTCCCGAAATCGATGCAGGCCGGAATCACCCTCAACGGCATCGCTTCACCTTTGACCTTCGACCGCTTTGGCGCAACGTCCAATGCGACCATCAGCGTTATTGGATCTCTACGGACCTTGAAAATCTGCGTAGTCGGAACCACCGGTTATGCGTACGATTGCTAAGCGAGCGTATGGTTTTACGCTAATAGAAATAGTCGTCAGTATCACCGCGGTCGGCATACTGATGACATTGATCCTTTCAGTGCTTGCGCCCGAGGGCGTGCGGGGCACCGACGCGATTTACAGTATGCGCGCGGCGGAGCTGGGCCAGTCCTATCTGGAAGAGATGCTGGGCAAGCGTTATGCGGAAAACAGCCCGCTCGGAAACGCACTGCGCTGTGGTGAAGCCGGGGGGCCGGGCGCATGCACGACGCCGTTGGGTCCGGATAGCGGTGAAACCACACATACCACTTTCGACGATTTCGACGACTACAACGGTTTCAGCGACGGTAGTGCCGGCACCGCGCCGACCGATCAAAGCGGTAGCGCGCGCCCTAACTACACCGGCTTTCAAGTTACCGCGACTGTTAGTTATGCAGGTACCGATCTTGGTCTCAATAACCTGGATGCCAAGCTAGCTGTCGTTACTGTCACCGATCCACATGGTGCGCGGTATGTCTTCAGCGTGTACAAGGCGAATTTCTGAGCCATGACCATGCGCACTGCACGCGGGTTCACTCTGGTTGAGCTGGTCGTCGTGATCGCCCTCCTCGGCGTTACCTTCGTGACACTTACAATCTTTTTTACTAGTACGGTACGCGGCTATATCGATACCGCGAATCGGCAGGACAGCGTCGCGCTCGCGCGTACGGCGCTCGATCGCATGGGGCGCGACCTGCGCGAGGCAATGCCGATATCGGTTCGCATCAGTAATAACTGCTTGCAGTTCTTGCCAGTGGCAGCAAGTACCGTGTATGTGTCGCTGCCGGCGAATGCGGCAGCGATTTCGGTAATGGATTTCACAGTGCCCGCCGGCAGCGGCTATTACGCCGCGGTGTATCCGGTCAGCTCCAGCGAGCTATATGGTTTGACAGCAATGCAGCCCATCAGCGCCATCGGTTCCGCGAGCGGAAATCTGCGCACGCTAGCCCTTTCCTCCAGCGGCTTTCCATCGCCGCGCGCCTCGGCGGGGGAGCGGCTGTATATCGTCAGCAATCCCGTCAGTTACTGCTTTGAAGCCAGCGGCCAGTTGAATCGCTATACCAGTGCCGTGGCGTCGACGCAGGCTACTCCGGGTGCGGGATTGAGCAATCCCGCAATGCTGGCCGACAAACTGATTGCCGCGTCATCATCGTTTCAATACTCAAGCGGCACCTGGCAGAACAATGCACTGGTGACAATCACGTTCACCATACAGCAGCCCAATAGCAGTAGTAGCACCGAAACGCTGAAATTCGATCACGAAGTGTGGTTGCGCGATGTGCAATAAACTGCAACGCGGTTTCAGCCTGATCCTGGTACTGTTTCTGCTGCTGGTGGTCAGTTTGCTGGCGGTGTCGATGACGCAATTGAACAGTGGTAGCTCCACTGCGGTATCTCAGGAAATTCTGTCAGTGCGTGCTTTGTTCGCCGCCGAAAGTGGGGCGCAGGCCATGGCGACGGACATATTTCCGCTCGGTGCCACCCCGGTATGCCCCGCGTCAGCATTGGCTCTCACTTACACGGCGAACGGCCTGAGCGGTTGCACTGCGGCGGTCACCGTCAGCTGCCCAGCGCTTAGCGCCGCTGGTAGAACCGTGTATACCGTAGTGAGTGACGGTACTTGTATCGCCGGCACTCAGCGCGCACGCCGCAGAGTGCAGATCGGGTTGAGAAGCCTATGATGAAGCCCTGGTTGTCCGCAGCATTTGTGTTGGCTCTTATATTCAGCCGCGTCGCCATGGCAGCGGCTACCTACGCTAGCGAAGTCGGTCCGGCGGTCAGCGCCGCATATCCTTGGGAAGATACAACCGGTGGCACTGGTGTCGCTCTCAACAACGATGCCTGCAGCGCCGCAATCAATCTGGGGGGATTCACATTTAACTTCGGCGGCACGGCTTACACCACGGTCGCGATTTGTAGCAACGGCGTTTTACGATTGGGTGCCGCCGCTTTTACTACGGCAGCCAACACCGCATTGCCGGTGGCTGGCCAATCCGGCTTGATGTTTCCGTTCTGGGATGATTTGAATCCGCAGGGGCTCGCCAATACCGCTAGTCAAGGCATCCGCTATTTAGCTGCCGGAGCCAGTCCCAATCGGCGCTTCACCGTAACGTATCTGCGTATTCCCCGCGTTTCAGGGGGAGGCACCGCGGGGTTTTACACGTTTCAAGTCACTCTATTCGAAGACGGTCGCTTCGTTTATCGCTATGGATACACTTCGTCCGTCAACGCACCTGGACGTGGCGCCGCACAATCGTCGGATCAGGACGCAGGAGTTTCCGCCACGGTCGGCTATCAGGCGACCACGACGGATTTCATCCAGTATTCGCTCAACACAGCCAGCGTTTTCAACAACGACATTATTTTATGGCGGCCGACAACGCAGCAGAAAACGACGCGTGCCGACACCACCTGCGGCGTTCCACTGCAAACGGCGCTCGTGTTTGCCACTACGGTCAACAAAGCCAGTGCTGAGACCGCCAGCAATTACACGGTCGTCTCCACTACGGGTACGGCCGTTACGGTTAATAGCGCAAGCCTGGCTGCCGACAACCAAACCGTGACGTTGAGTTTGACGGGCGCTGTGGCGAATCAGATTTATATCGTTCGTACCAATGGTGTTCAGACCAGCGGCGGGCAATTGGTTTATGACGCGGAGAGCTACACCGCAGGCAGCGCGCCCGCCACCGGTGTGATCGGGGATTATTTCGCGCACGGACAGGCGGGTGCCGATGGCGACGATATTTTCCCTTATTTCTCCGCCATCAATGGTAAATCGCACGTGGTGCAGCAAGATACGACCATTAACTTCAACGTCAATGCCAACGGCTTTTTCCCGGGCGGCGGTGTTCACGACTACAGCACACGCTGGCTCGGCTATCTGGTGCCGACCACAACTGCGAAATATTGTGTGAGCATCGCGGGTGATGACGGCATCCGTTTATTTTTTGATGGCAGTTCGGTTCTCAACGGCTGGGTGTTGCAGAGCGTAACGTATTACACGACCGCAACGCCGCTCACGCTCAACGCCGGGCAGTATTATCAACTGCAGGAAGAGTATTACGAGCGTTCCGGTCAGACCGTTGCTGCGTTGCAATGGGCACAGACGGCGGGCAATACCTGCCCGGTGAATCCGCCTGCCGGCAGCGTCGTCGTACCGCAGGTCAATCTCTATAGCTGCAAGGCAGGCGCAGCGGCGTTTAGAATTTCTGGCGCCGCAGTGGGTATTAACTGCACGCCCACGGCGATTACGATTACGGCAGTGGACTCATTGGGCAATACGTTCACTGGCTATACCGGAACCATCACACTCTCGACCAGCACCGCACATGGCACTTGGTCGCTGAAAACCGGCAGTGGAACGTTTGCCGCGGGCGCTGCCGATTCCGGGGCAGCAACTTACACGTTTGTTGCCGGCGACAACGGCGTGGTGGTTCTGAATCTTCTCGACGCGCATCCTGAAAGCGTCAATGTCAATGTCTTAAGCGGTGCCCTTGTTGAGGATCCCTCCTTCGATCCGAATTTTATTTTCCAGCCCACCGGTTTGCGTTTGTGGGCGAATGGTGTCGCCGGGGCCTCCATTCCCAATCAGGTCGCCGGCCTGGGCTTTTCCGGCGGCGTATTTCAGCTGGAAGCTGTCGGAACGGATCCCAGCAACAACAAGTGCACTTCGCTTCTTACGAATGGCACGCAATCGGTCAATTTCGCGCTGGAGTGTCAAAACCCAACGAGCTGTTCGACGGGAGCCGGAAACGCCAGCCTGGCATCGGTGAATGGTACTAGTATCAAGGGCAATAACAGTGGTATCCCTTCCAGCTACACCGCGATGAATTTGACTTTCACCAACGGCTTCGCTCCGCTGACATTCAGCTATGGCGATGCAGGGCAAATCGCTTTTTATGCAAATACCAACGTGGTCACCGGCGGCAACACCGCGAATCTGACCTGGACCAGCAATCCAATAGTCGTGCGGCCGTTCGGGTTTTGCATCGTCCCGTCGAGCGCAACCAATGCCAATCCCACAGCGACTGATGCGACTGGAACGGTTTTTACCACTGCCGGCACGAGTTTCAATACGACCGTCAAGGCAGTGGCATGGCAAGCAGCGGACGATGCGAACAACGATGGAGTTCCCGACGCCGGCGCCGATCTTTGCACCACTAATGCGATCACGCCGAACTTTGGAAGACACATCACGGCACCCACCGTCACCCTGAGCTCCACACTGCAACAGCCATCCGGAGGAAATTCAGGATCGCTTACCGGAAATACCACGATCAGCACCGCATTTATCAGCCCGTCGAATGGACAATTCCAGGGAACGCTCACCTGGAGCGAAGTCGGCATCGTCACGCTGAACGCGCTGACTTCGAATTACCTGGGTTCGGGCATGAATATTACCGGCGCGCGCGCCAATGTCGGCCGCTTTATTCCGCATCACTTCGCGATCAGCAATAGTATTCTGACCAACCGCACTGATCTGAGCTGCAGTGCCTCCACATTTACTTATTTTGGTGAACCTCTGAGCCTGGGATTTACGCTGACGGCACAGAACGCTAGTAATAGCACGACCCAGAACTATACGGGTACAGGCGCGAGCGCGTTCGCCAAGCTGCAAAGCTTTGCCGGCCTGAATACGATAGGCATCTTTTCTGGAACCCTTCCGCATACCGGGATTCCAACCAATAGCGTTGGCCTGTCGGGAAGCTGGGCAAGCGGTGTATGGAATGTCGTCGCGTCGGTGAATGTTTTTGATCGCGCGACGGCTTTGGTGACCCCAACGGGTCCATTCAATTCCACGGTATTCGGAGCTGCCCCTCAGGATTCCGATGGCGTCACCACGATTGGATTCAATCTGGATACGGATACGACAAATAGCCCTCCTGATGGCATTAGCGACCATGTGAAAATTGGCGTGAGCACCAATCTGCTCTACGGCCGTCTGCGCCTGAACAGTGCGAGCGGTCCTTCGGATCTGAGCTTGCCGATACCGGCGAGTACCGAGTACTGGAACGGTAGCCAGTTCGTGCTCAACACCTCCGACAGTTGCACGACCGTCAATGGCGCCTCCGCGACACTGAGCAATTTCCGGAATTATCAGGGCTCGATCAACGGCACAACTCCGAGCGGAAGCGCAACCTTAAGCTCGGGTCAATCTCAAACCGCACTCTTATTGAGCGCGCCGGGCGCGGGCAACTACGGCAGTGTGGATGTTTCACTCAATCTGACAGCAACTCCGTGGCTCGAATTCGACTGGAATAACGACGGTACTTTCGATTCCAGTGTCACTGCCACGGCAAGTTTCGGTATTTACCGAGGCTCCGACCGGGTGATTTACTGGCAGGAAACGCAGTAGAAATATGCGTGCGCGGCTAAACGCATAGCTAATCCTATAGCTATCCGAAATACGCTTGCCCACCATCAAGTGGAATCGTCGCGCCGGTCAGATATTGCGCGGCGGGACTGACGAGAAAGACGACAGCTCGGCCGATATCTTTCTCGCAATCGCCTATGCGGCCGAGCGGGATAGTTTTGAAGAATTCCTCCGCTTCCTTCGGACGGGACTCGATCCAGCCTTTGAGTGCAGGCGAATTGGCATGGGGCGCAATGTTCAGCGCGCGGATGCCGTCGACGCCCCATTCGGCCGCCGCGCCGCGCGTCAGCGAGCGGATTGCTTGTTTGACGGCCGCGTAACCACTGTAATAACGCGCGTCCCAGCGAATGGCCGCGGAGCTGATGAAGTTGAGGATCGTGCCGCCGCCGCGTGCCTTCAAATGAGGATAGGCCGCACGCATGAAGCGCAGCGTGGCGATCGGTCCTGCATCGAATCCGAGCTGAAGCTGCTCGTCGGTCAGGTTGAGCAGCGGGCCAATCGTCACGCCGTCGACCGCATTGTTGACCAGAATGTCGAGACCACCGAAGGCCTTGACGGTCTTCTCAACAGTGGGGCCGATTTGCTCCTTCTTGGTTACATCGCAAACGATAGGAATCGCTTTACCGCCGAAGCTCTCGATCGCTTTGCAGGTGTCGATAAGCTTGGACTCCGTGCGTCCGGTAACTGCAATCGCGACGCCTTCCTTGGCGAGGGCGAAGGCGATGCCTTGACCGATGCCCGAACCGGCGCCAGTAATCAGCGCGACTTTCCCATCCAGCATACCCATGTTCAATCTCCGTCAGATGTGTTCATCAACAGTGTGCCGCGCAAACTTTCGCTTACCGCGACAAGTTGCCTTTTTCTACGGCGTCGAAAGTGTCAGCACCTACGATAGCTCTCACCAGATCCTTGTTGACAGGGAAACTTCGCAGGGTATTACCGCCGTCCACTTCAATGCATTGACCGGTGATCCAACTGGATTCGGGTCCGACCAGGAATCGGATCATTCTGCCCTGGTCTTCGGGCTGGCCGATGCGCTTTATCGGTTGCTGCTCCAGAAAACTCTCCTGCATGCCGGGCACATCCATCAAGGCCTCGGTGGTCGCAGTGCGAGTCAAGCCGGGGCAGACCGCATTGACCCGGATGTTCTTTTCCCCTAGCTCGTCCGCCGCAATATGTACCAAGTGGTTCACTGCCGCTTTACCGGCGGCGTAGGACGCCAGATAGCGGCAGGAAAATGTCGCTGCGGTGGATGAGATGGCGACAATGGAGCCGCCGCCGGATCGCACCATTGCTAACCCCGCGTACTTTAGGACCAGATACTGTGGGCGAACGTTGATATCCACTTCCGCGCTGAAGCGGTTGTCGTCAAAGCCCAATACCGGGGAATAGCTGCCACCGCCCGGAACCGTGACGGCTGACGCCAGTCCACCGCCTTCGCTGGCGACTTCAACGGCATGTCGTACGTCCGCGCCATTCATTACGTCGCAGACGACATGCCGGATGGCGCCACCCGATTGCTGGGCCAGTGCTTGCAGCGACGCGACGGCGTTTTTGAGTTTATCTTCATGGCGTCCGGCAATCGTAACGATGGCGCCATCGGCGAGCAGCAGCTTCGCGGCTGCGTAACCGATGCCGCTGCCACCGCCGACGATCAGGCTGCGATGATCATGGAGAATGTGGTGTTGTGTCGGGTTCATGGAGTCGGATTCATCGATTACAGGAATACGTCACCGGAGAGGTACAGGGACCGTCGCGCTGCATATCTCAGTCCAGTCGAGCACTAGATGGCGGTGCGCGAAACGCCAGCGCCCGTCGACTAGCACGAACTGATCTTGATAGCGGATATACCAGACCAACACTTGTGCGCCCGCCTGCGGATCATCGTAAAGGTGGCGGGCGGTGCAATAGGTCTCGCCCTGTGCCTGCTTTCCCTCTACGGTGACGGTTTGGTTCTCCACGACATGTCGTGTCAACCGGTAGCGTTGTTGCAGCATGGCGGAGATACCGCGAATCTCGGCGCGCCCGACCAAACGGAATCCCGGCCCTTCGACAATTGCATCTTCGGTCAATATCGCGTCGAGAAGTTCAGGCCGGTTGCGATCCGCAGCCTGCGCATACAACTCCGCCAACTGCCGGAATACGTGTCGGTCGGAATTGAAGTCTTCAGAGGCTTGCATGGGCCGATTCTTTCAGAGCATGTTGCGATATTGCGCGACGATTTCGCCGATGGTCCGGACGATATCGTTACGGCGATATCCGAGCTGGTGGGTTTCTTTTGCATCCGGTTCGTAATAGAGCGTTTTGCCTCGTCCCCAAAGGATCGCGGCATCGGGCAGCATCGGATGCTCCTTATCGACAACCGGTGGCACCGGTCGATTGACGGCGCGGAAGAACGCCCCGAAATAATCCTGAAAAGACAGATTTTCGTCGCCCACTAGATAGGCTTTGCCACTGTCGCCACGATCGAGCGCACCTACGATTGCTTCCGACAGCGATTGGGTTGAAATGAAATTCACACCGCCCGGGGGCACGAATTCGGGCATCGGTGCGAACTTGCCCAGGGCATAGTCGGTGTAGGCCTTGAACATGCCGATGACGAGGCCTGGCACTGCGCCCACGACGAAGGGCGCGTTCAGACTGATGACACGGAAATCAGATGTCGCCAGTGCACGAACGCCCTCGTCGGCGAGCTTGCGTGAGCGGACATAGGTGTTTTTTTCGACGAGCTGTGGCGCTGCCTGCGGATAGAAGCTGCCGATGTAGATCGCTTGACCGATGCCGGCGGCGCGTGCCTTCGCGAAGAAGCGGGGCACACCCTCTACGTTGGTACGCTCCCAGTGCGCAGTCGCATCCGCGCCTTGAGGTAAATGGCGGATGTCGTTCGCTGCCGCGAATACCAGCGTGTCGAACCGGGCGAGATCGGCGGCGGCGACATCGTTAGCGACATAATCAATCCGCAGAAACTCCAATTCTGCCAGCGGAGTGCCCGGCTTTGGCGGAGTACGGCCAGCGATGCTGACTTGATGGCCTTTCGATCGCAGATATAACGCGGCATGTGCGCCGATCATGCCAGCGCCCCCTACGACGAGTATTTTCATTTTCTCACTTTCCAGTTTGTCCCGATCCAATCGACAGCGCTGCGTCAAGCAGCCGCGTCAAAAATTCATACCGTTGCCGGTGATCACCGGCACATTGGTCCAGATGTCCTTAGGGTCACGGTACCAACCGGCCGCGGCAAGTGCACCGCCGTCGATGTGGAGCACTGTGCCCGTCACCCAACTCGCCAGCGGACTGGCGAGGAATAGGATACCGCCGGCCATGTCCTCCGGTGTGCCAAATCGACCGATCGGAATCCAGCGCGGTATGTGCGGGCGATGCTCTGCTGCAATGACTTGCGTGATGGGCACTTGAGGCGTTTCCGTCGTTTCCGGCGCGATCAGGTTGACACGGATGCCTGCGGGCGCGAGTTCAACCGCAAGGCTCTTGGTAAAGCCGGTCATGGCGGCCTTGAATGCGCCGTAGACAACCAGATTCGGAATCGCACGAAAGCCTTCGATGGAGGACACGCTGACGATGCTTCCACCCGCGCCGTTACGACGCAGCAATGGGATCATTGCGCGGGTAACCGTGAAGATATGGCGGAGATTTACTGCGTATAAGCGCTCGATCTCGGCGTCGGTGAACCGTTCGAATGGTTTGGCGAGCATCAGAAAATCGCCGACGTTATTGACAAGCACGTCGAGCCCACCAAAGCGGGTTTCGATCTGGGCGGCCAACGCCGCTACGATTGCACCATCGTTGACGTCGCCTTCGACGACGAGCGATTCGACGCCCGCCTTTTCCAGTGCTTCCCGGACTTCACCCGCGCGCACCGGATCGATTTCGATCACAGCCACTCGTGCGCCGGCTTTTCCGAAGATTTCAGCGGTTGCCCGGCCGATACCAGCGCCACCGCCGGTCACCAGAACGGTCTTTCCCTTGAAACTGATCAACGATGCTCTCCCCCGTTATAGACCGACGACGCAGAGCGGACTCAAAACTGCGCTCCAGACGCTTTTCCTATCGGGTTTTGCGTCTTCTTTGTGTCTAGAATAATGCCACCAGGAACCAGCAGCAATTAGGCACCTGAAAGTGTTATAGGTACCTATCGGAAACCATCATTCAGGAGTTGATGCGATGAAGGACTACCATCCGCTGACGCTCGAAATCATGGATATGGTTGGCGACAAGTGGACGCTACTGATCGTCTATACCTTAGGCGAAAGTGCGTTGCGTTTTTCAGAATTGCGACGGCGTACGGCCCCGGTCAGCCAGAAGATGCTCACCCAGACGCTTCGCGCCCTGGAAAGACATGGCATGGTCGATCGGACAGTACTGCCGACGGCGCCCCCACAGGTTGAATACACGCTGACACCGCTTGGCAAAAGCTTTCTTGCCGCCGCCGGCGTCATCTGCGATTGGACGCGCGACAATGTCGAAGCGTTGAATAGTGCGCGTCAGGCATTCGACCGCAAGCGAAGCAAATCGGTAGCGGCAGCGAACCCCGGGAAACGGCGACGTGGGTGAGCATGCGCGCGCAGCGATCCGAGAAGGGCAGGGCAGGCGCTAGCCCGGCAAGGCAATCAGCAAATGGCGGCTGAGATCGCCGATCAATGTGGGTCGCATACGCCGCTCGCTGAAATACCACCCGTCTTCATCACGCGCAAACCGGTCTTCATAGCGACCGGCGATGATTGCTTGCAGCGGAAAATCGTTAAACGCCTGGAAAACGGTAAACCCTAACCAAGCGCTGGCGCCGCAGCAGTCGGCATCGATGGCGATGCGGATGTTGCTCATCACGTGCTGCGTGCACGGTGTACCGCATGCATAGCGGCGTGTATTTGTTTCATACATACGCTGCACTTCGGATGCGCCATGGAACGGCTGCCCGGCGGCAGGTGCCGTGATTTGCCCGCGCGCGAACAACCGGCCGATTCCAGCGAAGTCACCGGCATCAATAAGTTCCGCATAGCGATAAAGCAAATCTTCGATCCCGCGATAGTCATCCATGGCGCCGCCCCATTCTGAGTTCTATCGGCGTTTATAGCGCGTCGTATACGTAGCGGCAACGCAATGCGCTTTCCACGGTGCCTATGGCAGGACCAACCGCTTCGTCGCCGGTTCCGGCTGCGGCATGCCCAAGACCTTCACTGAGGACCCGGGCGATGTCGTCGATTTCCATGTGGCTGTAGACAGTGCCGGCTACGCGCCTCATGCCTGATGCTTCTTGGTTCGGTTCGAAGACTGATCTCTCTGCACTGAGAGGTTGCAAGCCACAAACGTGAATTGACATCTGGCGCAGTACGGCTTTGCTTTACTCACCGTCCGACCATCCGGCGCGCGCACCTCATATTTAACGCTTCCCTGCCGATACAGACATATCTGGAGATTCGCATTCCTGAACAGCCGCGTCTTCGGCGCTCATGCGTCTCAATCATTAATCTCCGAAGGAACGGGTCATGGCTGTGTTTCAGGTTGCGACACGCATTGCAGCGGCGATGCTGTTTATGTTTCAGTTTTCGTCGGCAGCTTATGCTGGACCTATGGTCGCATTCGGCGGCGACGCCGGGACGCTCGGTCTCGGTGGTCACGCAGTGGTGGAATTTAAGCCTTGGTTGAACGGGCGTATGTCGGCGCATCTGTTTAACTACGCCACGGACCTCAATCTTGGTGGCCTCAACTACGACAGCAATATCCAGCTTCGCAATTTCGGCAGCTATGCGGATTTCTATCCGTTTGCGGGCAAGGCACGACTGTCCCTGGGCGCGTTGTATAACGGCAACAAGATCAAGTTGCACAAAACCTGTACTGACGGCTGCAGTGTCGATGGCATGACCGTAGTCGGGCCAAACGTGCAGCTTGATGGATCGCTGAGTTTCAACAAACTGGCGCCCTATGTTGGAATCGGCTGGGGCAATGCAATGAGCGGATCACCGTTCTATGTATTGTTCGACGCTGGCGTGGTGTTCCAAGGCGCACCCAAGGTTGATCTCAACGCTTCGGGTGTTGCCAGCGTGGGCGCGAACGGTTACTGGTGGTCGAAAGGCATGGATTTGCAGACCGATCCGGTGGCGCAGCTGACGCTCGACGACGAGCGGACCCAGATTCGCAATGGCGCCAGCCGTTATCAATATTTTCCCGTGGTTTCGTTTTCCATTGGCTGGAGATTATGAGGTCGATTTCCTGCTGATCGAGCTGCTCGGATACTTCCTATTCTGTTGGGCGGTATATCAAACCGCACGGCGAGCTCAAACCACGGGATCGTCCGGAAACATCATGAATAATACGGGCTAGCAGATGGACAGATGGTTCCACTATGTGCGAATCCGCACAGAGTCGGGCGCGGATTCCAGTGTATTTATGTCCCATGAAACTGGGTTCGTCTTGCAGCAAGCCATACCCCGAAGCTCATTCGTCCCGAGCCCCGCTGGTCATTCTGCTTCGATCATCATTCATTGCAGCGGTCGCCGGCGCCTTCTTACTGGCTCAGTTGGTAGCACTTGCGGACGAGCGGCCGGCACCGGACGCGGGCTCGCGAGCGGCGTCTAACGCCGCGCCAACGCCTCCCACAGTTCCCAGGCACACACTGGTGCTTTCCTGGGATACGGGCGATGGCAAGAGCTATCTGATTCCTCTTTCGGAGATCATCGGCTACGAGTTTCTGCTCAATCAGTACGACCGCAACCTGAGCGACCGCGCGGTTTATGGCAGCACGCCTTCCACCATCGGCCACAATCTCCGCCACGGCTGGGTCGTGGACACCGATCCTTTCGCCACCAACCAGTTCCTGCATCCCTACGGTGGAACCATCTACTACGGCTTGGCACGTTCCGCCCGCTTGAATTACTGGGAGTCGCTGGGTTATACGGCGGGCGGTAGCCTGCTTTGGGAATACGCCGGGGAGACCGGGGCGCCGTCGATCAATGACCAGGTCACGACCACGTTCGCCGGTTCCTTCCTGGGCGAACCGCTGTTCCGGATGGCGAGCCTGGTGTTAGAAGGCGGCGGCAGCAGTCCGGGATTGTGGCGCGAACTGGGCGCCACGATGATCTCGCCTTCCTTGGGTTTCAACCGCCTTGTGTTTGGCGACCGGTTCTACACGGTTTTTCCGAGTCACAATCCGGCCTACTTCTCGCGGCTGCAGTTGGGCGCAACGCTGAATGCCGACGTGCACTCAAACGTCAATCTGAACAGCAACCTGACTCCAGACGAGCCGAGCGTTCAGCAAACTCTCAAACGCAATCAGGGGATCGCGGATTTCGCGATGTCTTATGGCCTGCCCGGGAAACCCGGCTATGACTATACGCGCCCTTTCGATTACTTCAATTTCGAATTCAGCGCCGTCACTTCCAACGTCATCGACAATGTTCTGATTCGGGGCCTGCTCTACGGGACGGATTACGAAAGTGGCGAAAACTATCGCGGGATCTGGGGTCTTTACGGTAGTTACGACTATATCTCGCCGCAGATCTTCCGCGTTTCGAGTACCGCAGCTTCGCTGGGTACCACCAGCGAGTTGTGGCTATCGCGCAATGTGGCACTGCAAGGCACCGCCTTGGGCGGTCTCGGCTACGGCGCGGCGGGTACCATCCACGGCAACGGTGAGCGCAACTATCACTATGGTCTCACGCCGCAGACTCTCCTCTCAGGGCGCCTTACCTTTGGTGACCGTGCCCAGATGGATCTGACGGGCCGCGAATACTATGTCAGCGGCGTGGCCTCCACCGAGAATCGTGGATCGGAAAATATCGTCCGCGGCGACGCCACCTTCACCCTGCGCGTTTACAACCGCAACGCCATCGCGCTCCGGTATATCGCATCGCACCGGCACGCGCGCTATCCGGATTTGACCGACACGCATCAGAGCGTGGGCACTATCGCCTTGTTCTACACACTTCTCGGCGATACCGGCTTCGGCGCCGTCGACTGGCGAAAGGCAGAAGAAGGCGAGCCTGTGCAGCCTCAAGAGAAAAATGCCGACCACTTTCTAAATTGATCGGCCACAGCACCCGGGCGCATGCGCGATCCGATCACTACGTACGATACCGAACAGATTTTCTCCAAGTTTAGGTTGATGATCAGAAAAGCGTTAGAGATTCGTTTGTAGAACTGCCTACGTCCTGGCGCAGCGTATTGTTCCGATGGAGGGTTTTAGATGCTCTACTATGCAGCCGTATTTTTCGTTATTGCACTCATTGCCGCGTTCTTCGGCTTTTTCGGCATCGCCGCCGGTGCCGCATCGATCGCCAAGATTCTGTTCTTCCTGTTTCTTGTCATGGCGATCGTTTCACTCCTGTTCGGCTATCGTGGACGCAGCCGATCGTCATCATCTTTAATTTGAAATCAGACATGGATATCCCAATGAAAAACAAAACTCTCCTTTTTACGATAATGCTGGGAACCGCTATTGCACCAAGCGCCAGCTGGGCCGATTCGGCAGTGCAATCTGAAAGCGCAGGAAACTACGTTTCCGATGCGGCGTTGACCACCAAGGTCAAAACGGCGCTGCTCGCCGAAAAAAATCTCAAATCCCTCGACATCGGTGTGGAATCGACTTCCGGAGTCGTGACGTTATCCGGAACGGTGATTTCTTCGGCGCAGATCGATCAGGCAGTCGACGTCGCCAAACACACAAAAGGCGTCAAAGACGTACACAACGATCTGCGTATGAAGTCCGCGGGACGGTAGGCCAAGTGCGTCAGCGGTGTGCCGACAATTCCTGACGGCCCACCGCTTCATTTTGTGCGCATGCCTATACGGTACTGAACGGCGATGCAGACGCGTCTCATCGCGAGATACTCTGAACGTTGATGTTCGGATCGCATTGACCGAAGTGTGCAGCTAGCTCGCATTTCTCATAGGGTCGCCGGAGAATCCCTTGCGCTTAGTGAGCCGCGTTGCGGTCTGCAAATCGGGATATTTATCAGGATGTCGGAGGGT
>Ga0265334_10000120_pt1 | contig 50776 bp, 47 predicted proteins | sample 42023metaG_FD_192442 | JGI IMG/M metagenome (GOLD analysis project Ga0265334, IMG submission 192442) | Rhizosphere microbial communities from Carex aquatilis grown in University of Washington, Seatle, WA, United States - 4-20-23 metaG | ecosystem: Host-associated > Plants > Roots > Rhizosphere...
CGCACGGGACAGGATGGCCCACCTCGCGGCGGGCGGCCGTCGTCGGACCGTCCCGCAGGCACGGACCGGCCGGCCCGCGGTCATGGCTTCAGCAGGACGATGTCCGACCGGATCGGCGGTTCTTTCCCCGACGACCGGCCTGGCCGCGCTCCGCGGGCCGGCGGTGCCAGCCGTCCCGGCGATCGCCGGGACGGCGCCCCGGGAAGGCCGTCCGGGTTCGGCGGCAGGCCCCGGCCCGACGGCTACCGGGACCGCCGCGACGACCGGGGCGACGGCGACTCTGCCCTGCCACGGATACCGGACAGCATCACCGAGGACCAGCTGTCCCGCGATGTGCGCGAGGAACTCGGCGGCCTCTCCGCGGACCGCGCGGCGACCGTGGGGCGTTACATGGTTGCCGCGGAGCTGGCTAGCGACGTGGAGCAGGCCTACCGCTACGCGCAGGCGGCCAAGAAGCTGGCGGCGCGGGTAGGCGTCGTCCGCGAGATCTCCGGCGTCATGGCCTACAAGTCGGGCCGCTGGGCCGAGGCGCTGACCGAGCTGCAGGCGGGCCGCCGGATGACCGGGCGCAATGACTACCTGCCGCTGATGGCGGACTCGGAACGCGGTCTCGGCCGTCTCGACCGCGCACTCGACCTGGTGCACAGCGCCGAGGCCAAGCGCCTGCCGCGCGCATCGCAGATCGAACTGCGCATCGTCGAGTCCGGCATCCGCCGCGACCAGGGTCTAGCCGACGCCGCTGTCCTCGCCCTCGAGGTCCCCGAGCTGACCGACGGCAAGCAGCGCCCCTGGTCCGCCCGCCTCTTCTACGCCTACGGCGAGGCCCTCATCGCCGCCGCCCGCCCCGAGGCCGCCAGGGAGGCCTTCTCCCGCGCCGTAGTAGCCGACGAAGACGAGCAAACCGACGCTCTGGCCCGCCTGGACGAGCTAGACGGCATCACCGTCCACGACCTAGAGGACGACGAGGACGACGACGAACTCGACGACGCTTTCGCCGACGAGGACGACGAGGACGACGAGGACGACCTCGACGACGAAGAGGATGACGAGGACGACGACGACCTGGACGACGAAGCCGACGACCTCGAAGACGAAGGCGACGACCTCGAAGACGAAGGCGACGATGAGGACGAGGACGACGGCGACCTAGACGATGAGGCCGACGACTTCGACGAGGACGACGACCCCGACCACCTCGACGACGAGGACGATGACGAGCCGGACGAGGTCGAACCGGACGAGGTCGAACCGGACGACGATGAGGACGATGACGACCTCGACGATCTAGCGGATCCAGCCGACAAGACCGAACAGCCCGCCGAACACCCCAGCGAGCCGCCGGCTCCCGGCGAGTAAGCCGAGATAGGCCCCGGTAAACCACCTAGCCACGCGAACGCGTCAGGCCCAGCAGGATCCTGCCGGGCCTGACGCGTTCGCGTTGACGGGACAAAGGATCCCCACCGCACACCTGAGCCGAGAACACCCAAGCCGAGAACACCTAAGCCGAGAACACCCACAGCCAGGCCCATCAAGGTCAAGCGCCGGGAGGCTCCAGCTTGTCCAGCCAGTGCCAGATCCCGCCCACGTTCGCGGCCGCCCCGCTGATCTGCTCAAACTTCTCGGTAACCGCCGGATCCGCATCCGCGGCGAACGCAAGGTACCGTGCATGAGTCCGCTGCCGGACCGCCTCGACCGCGTGGTCCAGGTCCATCCCCGCCGAACGGGCCGCCCGCGTCTCCGACACCCAGACGGAGATCTCCTCCGCCGAGCGCTCCAGCGTCCCGGCCACGTCGGACACCGGCCCGTAGTGCGAGAACAGCAGCCGGGACGGGTCAAGCGCGGTGAACTTCGCGAGCGACGCGAGCGCCACCTCGAGGTCGAAGTCTGGTGGCGGGGTGGCCGGCCGCAGGTCGCCGGTCTCCGGGATGTAGACGCCCGCCGCGTCCCCGACGTACAGGTCACCGCTCAGCGAGTCGAGCAGCCCCACGTGGTGCTTGGCGTGCCCGGGCGAGTAGTAGCTCTCCAGCCGGCGACCGTCGCCCAGGTCCACCGCGCCCACGTCGTCCAGCGTGCGCAGCCGGGCGGCCGGCACCGGCGCCAGCTCGCCGAACAAAACGTCGAGCGCGTCGCCGTAAACCATCCGCGCGCTGGCCATGAGGCGCGACGGGTCGGCGAGGTGGCGCGCGCCCTTCTCGTGCACCACGACCTCGGCCGACGGGAACATCGACGCGATATCGCCGACCCCGCCCGCGTGGTCGAGGTGGATGTGCGTGACGACGACCGTGGCCAGGCTGGCGGGATCGATTCCGAGGGCGCCGAGCGCCGCCCGCACGACCGGCGCCGAGGTCGAGGTCCCCGTCTCCACGAGGCAGGGACGGCTCGACCGGATCAGGTAGCCCGCGGTGATCCCCTGGTAGCCGGCCATCTTGGTGTCGATCTGGAAGACATCGTGGCCAAGATCCGTAATGTCTTGCCTGTCAGATTGCTGGGAGTTGCCTGGCGTCGTAGCGGTGTCGTCGTGCACCGGACTATTGTCCCAGACAACAGGGGAGGGAGAAGAGATGGAGCTCACGCTCAACGTGCACTCAGAGCCTCCGGGGTTCACGGTCATCGAAGTCGGCGGCGAGATCGACGTGTACACCGCTCCTAAGCTGAAGGAAAGGCTTGTCAGCCTCGCCGACTCCGGCAGCTACCAGCTGATCGTGGACATGGAGAGCGTTGAGTTCCTCGACTCGACCGGCCTTGGCGTGCTGGTCGGCGGCCTCAAACGGGTCCGCAACCACGAGGGCTGGATTGATCTGGTGTGCACGCAGAGCCGCATCCTGCGCATCTTCCGTATCACCGGCCTCAACCGGGTGTTCAGCATCTACGACACCGTGCCCGAGGCCATAGCCGCGCACGACGCACCCGACCCGGGCGACGCGGAAGGCTAGGAGTCGCTGGCGGTCATGAATCGCCGGTGGTCACGCGTCAAAGGCGCGCAGCACCAGGCCCGTGCGCGGTTTGGGTCCGAAGGACGTGGACTTGCGCGGGACCTGCTCGCCGTGCGCCGCGATGTCCATCACGGCGGCGAGCGGCATCGGGTTGCAGATGACCGCCGTGCCGCCGGTGTCCGCCGCGGTGCGGACCGCCTCGGCCGCGTCGTGCGAGATCAGCACGTCACGTACGTTGTCCTTGATCGACCAGAGCTGGGCAAGCAGCAGCTCCTGCATCACCGACGCATCGAGTGCCCGCCAGCGCGGCGACGTTTGCCGCGGCATGGCCGCCGCCAGGCGACCTTGGTCGGGGTCGGTGAGCAGCCGGAACCCGTCACTGCCCGCGAGCAGGAACGCGGTCCCCTGGCCGGCGGCCCGCTGCAGGCAGCCGAGCGCCGCGTCCAGGTCGCCCGGCAGGTCAGTCACGGTGAACGCCCCGGCGGCGCGGCGTGCCGCGTCACCCGGGGCGAGCCGTGGCAGCACCCGGTGGATCGGCCCCAGCCGCAGCGGGTAGGCGTCGGCGTCAACTAGGAAGGCGAGGCCGTAGTCCCACGGCCCCGCGCCCGCCCCGGCGGCCCGCATCTCCGCCTGCACCTCACGGTAGGCGGCGTACCGGTGGTGACCGTCGGCGATGAGCGCCGTGCGCGTCGCCAGGTCGGCGGCGATGGCCGCCTGCACCGCCGGGTCGGTCACCGCCCAGAGCCGGTGCGTGATGCCGTCATCGGTGACCGCGCACGCGAGCGGCTCCTGGCTGTCCGTCGTGCGGTCCACTAGCCGGGAAGCGCCACCCTGGGCGGCCCGGCCAAGGGAGGTGCTGTCCTGGGAGGCATCACCCCGGCCGCCGGGCTTCTCGCGCCCCGCGGGCCCGCCGAGCTCTGCCCCGCCCTCTGCCGCGCCGTTGTAAACGAGCAAGATGGGCTCCAGGTTGCTGCGGGTCGCCTTCATCAGCTCCCGCCGCCCGGCCACTGGTCCGGCCATCACCCCCTCGTGCGGGTGCACCGCGGCGGTTCCGACCGCGACAAGCCCGATGAGCCCGCGCTGTACCCAGTCCGCGCCGCGCTGCTCGTACACGTACAGCGCCGGGGCGCCGTCGACCGCGAGCACGCCCTCCGCGAGCCAGCCGCGTAGCCGCGTCGCGGCGATCTCGCCCGCCGCCCGCACGCCGTCGACCAGATCGCCGTCGACCAGATCGCCGTCGGCCAGATCGCCGTCGGCCAGATCGCCGTCGGCCAGATCACCGTCGACCAGATCGCCGTTGGCCAGATCACCGACCCCAGCCGGGTCACCGCCGGCCGTGCCGCCAGGGGAGTACGTCGGCAGGATGAGCCGGACAACGTTGTACGGCGAGGCAGCGAGCAAGTGCTCTAGCGTCCCGGGGCCAATTACGTCGTACGGTGGTGATGTGACGTTTGCGAGCCCCCCTACCCGGGATAGGTCATAACGGACACCGTGGAACGGCGCCAGGACGAGGCCGGCGCCGTTACCGGAGCCAACGCCGGACGGAAAGTGGGTCTGCACACCATGTCAGAAGCGCCAAGAGGAAGCTGGGATTCCCCGTCCAGGGAAAACTTCGCCCGCCCCGCCGCAGGCCGGGACCACGAGCCGGGCGAAACCGGGAGCGGTATCGGCGATAACGGCGGAAATGAGTGGGAAACCCGCCCTGACCCCGCCGACGTGCACGCTTGGTACACGACCGGCATGGAACTGCTCAGCAAAGGCAGCCCGGCGGCCGCCGCGCAGGTGCTGCAGCGCGCGGCCAACGCCGAGCCCGGCTCGCGCAGCGTCCGTGAGGCCCTCGCGCGCGCCCTGTTCGACACCGGCCAGTACGCGGCCGCGGCGGACAACTTCCGTGCCATCGTCGAGGCGAGCCCGGCCGACGACTACGCCCACTTCGGCCTCGGGCTGTCCCTGGCCCGGGCCGGCGATCACGCGGCCGCGGCCGAGTACCTCGCCCTCGCCGTGGCGATGCGCCCGGACCGCAAGCACTACACCGACGCGCTCCGTCAGGTGCGGGCCACGCTCAAGTTCCGTAAAGAGGCACATTAAGCTGGCGCCCGTGCCCACTACGCTCGCCGAAGCCTACGACGTCCTCCTCTTCGACCTCGACGGCGTCGTCTACATCGGCGGCACCCCGATCCCCGGTGCGCCCGCGGCGCTGCGACGGGCCAGCCAGGCAGGCGCCCACGTCGCCTACGTCACCAACAACGCCTCCCGTACCCCCGCCGCGGTCGCCGCCCTGCTCGACGGCATGGGCGCCCCGGTCACCGAGGCGGACGTGGTCACCTCAGCCCAGGCCGCGGCCCGCCTGCTCGCGGACCGGCTGCCGCCCAAGTCGAAGGTCCTCGTCATCGGCGCGACGGCGCTGCGCCTCGCCGTGCGAGAGCGCGGCCTTGTCCCCGTCTCGACCGCCGCGGAGCAGCCGCTCGCCGTCGTCCAGGGCTTCGGTCCCGGCATCGACTACGGCCGGCTCGCCGAGGGCGGCCTCGCGGTGCGGGCGGGCGCGCTGTTCGTCGCCACGAACGCCGACTCGACGATCCCGCACGCGCACGGCACCGCACCGGGCAACGGATCGCTGCTCAAGGTCATCGAGTTCGCCACGGGCAAGACGCCCGTCGTGGCCGGCAAGCCGGAACCGCCGCTGCACCGCGAGTCCGTCATCCGCACCGGCGCGCGGCACCCGCTGGTGATCGGCGACCGCCTGGACACCGACATCGAGGCCGCCTACAACACCGGCACCGACAGCCTGCTCGTCCTCACCGGGGTCGACAACCCGCGCAGCGTCACCCTCGCCCCCCCGCACCGCAGGCCCACGTACATCGCCGAGACCCTCGACGCGCTCCTCGAGCCGTACCCGGAGGTCACCCAGACCGAATCCGGGGCCGCCTGCGGCGGCTGGAGCGCCTCGGCCGGCGAAGACGGCACGGTCCACGTCGCCGGCCGCGGCGCCGCTATCGACGGCCTGCGCGCCCTGGCCCGCGTGGCGTGGACAACGCAGGACAACCGCGGCTCACTTGACCCCGCCCAGGTGGCCGGCGCGCTCGGCACCCTGGCCACGGCCGGCCTCCGGATTTGACAACGTGGCGTTATTACGGTGTGATGGCCCGCATGTCAGTACGTCAGATGAGCCGCCAGGCCATTTCGTGCTGCCCGGGCACGGCGTGCTGCCGCCCCTCCTCGTGTTGTCGCTGACCCCGCATTCGCAGCCGGAGTCACCAACACAACCGACACACGAGGGATCCGTCGTTGAACACCGACCTTTCGGTCGCCCCTGAGATCGCGCAGCTGGCCGACCCGTTCGTCCCCGCCCAGCCCGTCACCGCCGTGCCCCGCACCGACGGCCGGACCGCCGCCGCGCTGACCGAGCTCGCCGCCACCCCGCAGCGCTGGTGGGACCTGGTCCGCTTCGACACCGGCGGCCCGGTCCGCATCCCGGTCCCCGGCGAGCCTGGCGCGGGCCCCGGCGAGCCGGGCGTCTGGCTGCTCGTGCTGCCTCCAGGGACGTCCGTCGACTGCGATTGCCGGCAGGCCACCGCGCTGGCCGGCGAGGCGGCCGAGGCACCCGGTGACCCGGCGCCCGGCCTCGGTGCGCCGGGCGGTCGGCCGGGCCCGCTGCGACCTGGCCGCGTCCGGGTGCACGGGGCCGGCGGACGGCACCGCCTGCACGCCGCCGGCCCCGGCTACTCGGTCACGCTGCACGTCGGAACAAGCAGCTCCCGTTCCGAATAAGCCATCGAAGTTGCGGCGTGGAGACCCCGGCCTTCAGGCCGGGGAGGAAACACCGCTCCCCCTCTCGCGCGTCGGCTTACCCATAACAGTTCCTTCCGGTAAAATTCAAACATGCGTACGGCATACAAGTGCCGGGCCTACCCCGACCCCGAACAAGCGAGCGTGCTGAACCGCACGTTCGGCTGCGTCCGCGTGGCCTGGAACCGCACCCTGGCCTGGCGCCAAGCCCGCTACCACGACGAGCAGGCCTCGACGAGTTACGCCCAGGCCAGCGCCCACCTGACCGCCATGAAGACCGAACCAGACCTCGGCTGGCTCGGCGAGGTGTCTAGCGTCCCGCTGCAGCAAGCGCTCCGCCACCAGCAGGCCGCGTTCAGCAGCTTCCTCGCCGGGCGCACCCGCTATCCCCGCTACAAGTCGCGAGGCGGGCGGCAGTGCGCCGAGTACACCCGGTCGGGGTTCCGGTACCGCGACGGGCATCTGTTCCTCGCCAAGATCGGCACGCCGCTGACATTCGCCTGGTCCTGGCCGGACGTCGACCCGGCGACGCTCGACCCGACCACGGTGACGGTCTCCCGCGACCCGTGCGGGCGCTGGTACGTCTCCTTCGCCGTCGAGGTGCCCGGGCCCGTGCCGCTTCCCGCCGCAGGTACCGTGGTCGGCGTGGACCTGGGCATCAAGGACTTCGCCGTCACCAGCGACGGGAAGAAGATCCCGAACCCGCGGAGCCTGTCCCGGCGGGAGCGCAGCCTGGCCCGCTACCAACGGCGCCTTGCCCGCTGCCAGAAAGGCTCCACGAACCGGGCCAAGGCTAGGGCCAAGGTGGCCCGCGCGCACCGCAAGGTCCGCGCCTCCCGGTCCGACTTCCTGCACCGCACCTCCGCCCGGCTGGTCCGCGATCATGACGTGATCGTGATCGAGGACCTGAACGTGTCAGGCATGCTCCGCAACCACTCGCTCGCCAAGGCGATCTCCGACAGCGGCTGGGGCACCTTCCGCCGAATGCTCGAGTACTAGGCAGCCAGGGCCGGACGGCAGCTGATCGTGACCGGCCGGTTCTACCCGAGCAGCAAGACCTGCTCGGAATGCGGGCACCTGCTCGCGGAACTGTCGCTGAGCACCCGGGCGTGGCAGTGCCCGTCCTGCGGCACCCGGCACGACCGGGACGTCAACGCCGCGAAGAACATCCTGGCGGCAGGTCTTGCCGTTTCTGCCTGCGGAGCTGATGTCAGACACCCCGGGACCTCCTGGGTGCGATCGGCCGTGAAACAGGAACCCCGGCCCGCGAGGGCCGGAATCCCTGTCCCTCAAGGCGGGGAGTAGTCAAAAGACCACCGATTTAACCAGAACGGGAGGACCCCCAGCTCTACAGCCAGGCGATCCACTCGTCGGCGGTGGTGACCCGGGCCTGGCGGGGGAAGACCTTCTCGGTCAGGACGCGGTGCACCTCGGGGTCGCGGTCCGCGCAGGCGTCGGCCAGCACAGTGAGGTGGTAGTCGAGGTCCGCCGCCTGGCGCAGCGTGGACAGCACGACGCCGCTGGTGGCGATGCCCGCTAGGACCAAGCTGTCGGCCTGGGCGCCGCGCAGTAGCACGTCAAGGTCGGAGCCGCTGAACGCGCTGACCCGCCTCTTGATAACTACAGGTTCTGAGTCGAGCGGCGCGAGCGCCGCGTGCACCTGGGTGGCCGGGTGGCCCTCCGTGTAGGCGTCACCCCCCTGCGACGTGATGGCGGAGAACGTGCCGTTCGATGGTGAGATCTCGGGATAGCCGGGCCGGAACCCGACGCGGACGAACATCACCGGGATGCCGGCTTTCCTGGCGCCCGTGGCAGCGCGGGCGGCGGCGTCGACGACGGGCGGCGCGCTCAGGCTCTCGACGAGAGCGTGCTGGAAGTCCATCAGCAGCAGGACGGGACGGGAACCGGGCGCACCAGGCATGGGCATGCCTCCGCAGAAGTCGGCCGAATGTTCAGCTTGAACTTATCAGATCAACCTGATGAATTCGGCCGGGCGGCGCCTGCTGCTCGTGGAACCCCGGGCGCGCGACACGGGCGTCGCGGGTCTCGCGGGTCTCGCGGGTCTCGCGGGTCTCGCGGGCACCGCCGGCCCCTGCCGCTACGCCGGCTCCTTGCTGACCAGCACGATCCAGTTGCCGTCCGGGTCGGCGACGTAGCCGCGGCGGTGCCCGGAGACGTGCACACTGGGCTCGAGCACGACCGGGACACCCGCGGCGCGCAGCGCGGCCACCGCCTCGTCGGCCGAGTCGCACCACACCACGAGCTCGAACGGGTGCCCGCCCGACGGCTCAGGCAGCCCCTGCGGGGCTACCTCGTCCCGGCTCGACAGCGCGAGAATCACGTCGCCGATGCGCAGCTCCACGTGAGTAGATGTCCCGGCGGCGGGTGCGCGGAACGTCTCCGTGCCGCCGAGCAGGTCACGGTAGAAGGCGGCGGATGCCCCGACGTCGGCTACGTACAGGTTGGGCATCACGGACAGGAACTTCACGGTTCTTCCTCCACGGGTGAAACCGGCCTTCGCATCACGTCAACGAACGGCGGGCCGCCGTTTCCGGCCCGCGGCGAGAAGCCGGGCCGGCCGGCCGGGAGTAACCCGCCATCGTTCGGTGCCATCGTGAGCGGCCGCACGCGCCGCTCAGGCGTCGAGTACCCCGGGCACCACCGGCGGCAGGGTCGACCACGGGAAGTTGATCCACGCCTCGGTGCGCTTCCACACGTAGTCGCACTTCACCAGCGAGGCCGGCTTCTCGTAGACCACGGCGCAGCGCGCCTCGGCCACGTGCTCGGCGACGAAGTTCCGCACCAGCTCGAGGGTCTTGCCCGTGTCGGCCACGTCGTCGGCGATCAGCACCTTCTTCTGCGAGAAGTCGACGGCGGACGGCACCGGCGGCAGCATCACCGGCATGTCGAGCGTGGAGCCCACCCCGTTGTAGAACTCGACGTTCATCAGGTGCAGGTTCTTCACCGACAGCGCGTAGCCGAGCGCGCCCGCGACGAACATCCCGCCGCGCGCGATCGCCAGGATCACGTCGGGCCGGAACCCGTCGCCGGCGATCACCTGCGCGAGTTCCTGCGCCGCGTCGCCGAACGTCTCCCAGGTCAGCGTTTCCCGCTCCAGCTCCATAGCCGGTGACCTTACCGGTCAGCCAGGACGGACGGCGAGGTGGCGTCGTAGTCGGCGAGCCACGTCGCGCCGCGCCCGTCGGTGTCGCGCCGGTTCAGCCGCCGCCGCACCGAGATCGCCGCGTCCCGCCGGATGGCGGCCCACCGGGACGGCAGGTGATTGGACACGCCGCGCGCCCGCGCGGTCAGCACCACCTGCGCTGCCCGCGGGCGCCGCACCCGCTCGTAGGCCGCGAGCGCGGCGAGCGGGTCGCCCGGGGACGCGGTGAGCGCGTTCGCGAGCACCGCCCCGTCCTCAAGCGCCTGGCACGCGCCTTGTCCCAGGTAGGGCAGCATCGGGTGCGCCGCGTCACCGAGCAGTGTGACCCGTCCCGACGTCCACCGGGGGATCGGGTCCCGGTCGTAGAGCGCCCACTTGTACCAGGTCTCGCCCGCCTCGAACAGCCGCAGCAGCGACGGGTGCCAGTCCGCGTACCGCTCGGTGACCTCGGACCCCTCGCACCGCGTCACCCAGGACTCGTGCCGGTACGTGTCGTCGTCGTAGTGCGCGACGACGTTGATCAGCTCCTCGCCGCGCAGCGGGTACAGCACGATCGTGCCGTGCGGCCCGAGCCACTGCCCGTTGTCGGCCGCCACGTCGGACAGGGCCCCGCCGCGCACCGCCGCGGTCGGGATGACCGACCGGTAGCAGATCTTCCCCGTGAACCGGGGCGCGTCCGGCCCGAACAGCGCGGTACGGACGGCGGAGTGGATGCCGTCCGCGCCGATGATCACGTCCGCTTCCGTCTCGGTGTCGTCCGCGAACCGCGCGACCGCAACGCCCCCGGCGCCGTCCACCGCGACGCACCGCTTGCCGAGCGTCACGAGGCCGTCGGGCAGCGCGGCGGCAAGCACGTCGAGCAGGTCGGCGCGGTGCACCGTGGCCGGCTCGATGCCCTGCAACTCCGCCGTCCGTGTCCGGCTCGTCTTGGAGATGAGCCGCCCGGTGATCCCGTCCCTGGTGACCGCGTACTCGGAGCGCCCGGCGACCTTCCGCACGCCGTCCTCGACGCCGATGAACCGCAGCACCCGCATCGCGTTGGCGTGCAGCGCGACCCCGGCCCCGATCTCCTTCAGCTCACCGGCCGCCTCGTACACGGATACCTCGACCCCGGCCCGCCGCAGCGCGCTCGCCGCCGTCAGCCCGCCGATGCCGCCGCCGATGATTGCCACACGTGTCATGCGCCCATCTTCTCCCGGCTCCGCACGTGCCTCAATCGGGCGCGGCGACTGAAATCGTCGCCGCCGGTTGTCCCGGTAACCGCCGCGGGTGAAACTCGTCACCCAGGGTAATAAGCACGTCGTGAGCGAGCTGAAAGTCAGCCCTGTGCTGCCGGTTGAGCCCGGATTGTGCGCCCTGTGCAGGCATGCCCTGGTCAAGGGCACCAACCGGGGAACCACGTACCTGCGGTGCACCCGCGCGTCCTGGGACGACAGCCTGGCCAAGTACCCGCGGCTGCCGGTCATCGGCTGCGTCGGCTTCGAGCCGCCGGACGGGGAAGACGGCATGGCGGACCCGGAATCCGGCGACTGACTCATTGTCGTTGACTGGGTCAAGGATTACTGTTGACTCAGTCAACGATCCGGAGGCGCCTCCATGTCCGGTACCGCCGCTCCGCCCACCGCGGGCCCGACCCAGGCCCAGGTGGCCCAGGTCCGCGCGTTCAACCGCTTCTACACCAACGTCATCGGCGTGCTGCACGACATGTACCTCGACACGCCGTACACCCTCACCGAGAGCAGGCTGCTGTTCGAGGTCGCGCGCCTCGGCACCGCAGAGGTGTCCTGGCTGCGCCAGGCGCTGGACATCGACCCCGGGTACCTGAGCCGGGTGCTCGGCCGCTTCGAGTCCGACGGCCTGGTGACCAGGCACCGGTCGGCCGCCGACGCGCGGCGCCAGGAGATCCGCGTCACCGAGGCGGGCCGCGCCGCCGTCGCCGAGCTCGACGAGCGCGCCGTCAGCCAGATCGGCGCCCTGCTCAGCGGCGTCGACTGCGGCCCGGTGCTCGACGCGATGCGGGTGATCACCCAGGCGCTCGGCCGGGGGCCGGGTGCCGGCCCGGACGGCGATCCGGCCGGCGACCCGGCGCCGCCCAGGGTCACCCTGCGTTCGCTTCAGCTCGGCGACCTGGGCTGGATCCTGCGACGGCACGGGGAGCTGTACGCCGCGGAATTCGGCTGGGATGCCAGCTTCGAGGGGTTCTGCGCGCAGATCGTCGCGGAGTACGTGACCCTGCGCGACCGCTACCCGGGCCGCGCCGCGGCCTGGATCGCCGAGGTCGACGGCGAGCCGGCTGGCTCGGTCAGCTGCGTCCCTGACCGGCCCGGCGGCCCCGACGGCGGAACGACGGCCAGGCTGCGCCTGCTGCTCGTGGAACCCCGGGCGCGTGGCAGGCAGCTGGGCGCCCGGCTGGTCGACCGGTGCCTGGACTTCGCCCGCGCGGCGGGCTATGCGCGCATCGTGCTGCTCACCTACGACCAGCTGGCCGCCGCCCGCCACGTCTACCAGGCGGCCGGCTTCACCCTGGACAGCGAGCACCCGGAGGACGCGTTCGGCCAGCACATGATGAGCCAGACCTGGTCCCGCCCCCTGTAACCGCACCGCGCGGGACTCCGCCGCGCTCTCGGCGGATCCCGGGTCTCGCCGGGTGTTGACGGGCGGGGGCGGTATTTGCTGTCATCGGGAAGGCCCGCGCGTCTCCCGCCTGTCCCCGCCTGGGGCAGCCGCCGCGGGCGCTGAAGGAGGCCGCGGTGACCGCGATCCCGGCAACGGAAGGACTTTCGGCTGGCCAGGTCGGGCCGCCGCCCCCGTTCGACGCCGAGCTGCGGCCCGCACTTGACGCCATGGAGCAGGGCGGGCCCCCGGAGCTCACCCTCGAGGCCATCCCGCTGATCCGGCAGAACCCGCCGTTCCCGGCCCCGACCGACGACGACCTGCGGCGCGGCGGCGCGTTCGAGGTGAGCACCGCCGCCGCACCCGGCCCGGCGGGCGCGCCCGACGTGCCGCTGCTTGTCTGCCGTCCCGTCGGCGTCACCGCTCCTGTGGCCTGCCTTTACTACATCCACGGCGGCGGCATGATCATCGGCGACAACCGCACGGGCCTGCCTAGCATGCTGAACCACGCCGCGGAGCTAGAGCTGGCGGTCGTCTCGGTTGACTACCGGCTCGCGCCGGAGACGCCGCACCCAGGGCCGGTGGAAGACTGCTACGCGGGCCTGTGCTGGACCGCCGAGCACGCGGCCGAGCTCGGCATCGACGCGGCGCGCCTCATCGTCGGCGGCGGCAGCGCGGGCGGCGGCCTGGCGGCGGCGGTGGCCCTGCTCGCCAGGGACCGTGGCGGCCCCGCCCTGGCTGGCCAGCTGCTGATCTGCCCGATGCTCGACGACCGCAACGACACGCCGTCGTCGTGGCAGATGGCCGGCCTCGGCGTATGGGACCGCGCCGCCAACGAAGTCGGCTGGACGGCGCTGCTCGGCGACGAGCGCGGCGGCCCCGACGTCTCGCCGTACGCCGCGCCGGCCCGGGCGGCCGACCTGTCCGGCCTGCCGCCCGCGTTCATCGACGTGGGCTCCGCGGAGACCTTCAGGGACGAGGACGTCGCCTACGCGACCAGGATCTGGCGAGCGGGCGGCTCCGCAGAGCTGCACGTGTGGCCGGGTGGCTTCCACGGCTTCGCCGTCATGGTCCCCGGCGCGTCCCTCTCTCAGGCCGCGGTGGCCGCCCAGCGGACCTGGCTGCGCCGCCTGCTGTCGTAACCGGCGGGGATCGCCGTGAGCCGGCCGTCATGGCGGCGCCGGTCGTCATGACGGCGGCGATTGCCGTGAGCGGCGATCCTGCGGCTAGCGGCTACCCGCGGCGCCGGAACCCCCGCTAGCATGACCCCGTGCCCCACCTGCTCCACTTGGACTCCGCCGCCACACTCAAGAACTCCCGTTCCAGGGAGATCACCGCCGCCTTCGCAGGCGCCTGGCGGGCCGCCGGCCCGCGGCACACCGTGACGCACCGGGACCTGCACCTGGACCCGCTGCCGCACCTGGCGGACGCGGTGCTGCACTGGCCGCCGCGGCTGCGCCCGGACGGCGCGGCCTGCGCTGACCCGGCCGAGCTCGCCGCGGCCGAGGCCCGGCAAGACCAGCTCGTCGATGAGTTGCTCGCCGCCGACGTGCTGCTGGTGGGCGCGCCGCTGTACAACTACTCGGTGCCGTCGTCGCTCAAGACCTGGATCGACCACGTGCACATCCCCGGCCGGACGGCGCCGTTCGTCGACGCTCCCACCCAGCCACTGGCCGGCCGGCCCGCGGTGGTCGTGTCAAGCCGCGGTGCCTCGTACGACCCGGGCTCGCCGACCGAAGGCTGGGACCACGCGGTCCCGGTGCTCGAGCTCATCCTCGGTACCGCCCTCGGCATGTCCGTCGAGGTCATCACCACCAGCCTGACCCTCGCCGAGACGGTCCCCGCCCTCGCGCCGCAGCTCGACCGCAGCCGCGCGGAGCTCGCCGCCGCCCTCGAGGCCGCCACCGCCGCGGCCCGCCGCCTAGCTGCCCAATCCTGAGCCTGTTCGTCACCCGGCCCCGGCCTCCCGGATCTGCGATGCGTGGACGGCCTCGGCAAGTTTTCCGGCGTAGCGGATGGCTGACCGTAGAGACCCTCTCCCTTGTCTCCCCCGTAATGGCAGTCACAGGAATCTCTGCGGCGGCGTGACCGTCCTCCCGGGACGACTCGACTTTGCATAGCCCAGGACCACGCATTCTCGTCTTTGCATAGCCGGTGGCTGGACATTCGGTACAAATCGAATGTGATCATGGGCGTCCGTTATGCAAAGGCGATGGAATGTGGTTCCCGGCTATGCAAACAAAGGCCGCCTTACGCTGAAGGCCGGCCGGTCGGCTCCACCTCGGTACGCTTCCGGCGCAGGAAACGGCTCGGCACGGGAAACTGCTCGCCGCGTACTCACCGCACCGTTAGCTCGCTGGCCTGGCTAGCCACGCCCACTCGGCATAACCGAGCAGGCGGGCCGACCTCGTCCGGCTAAAGGGGTTGGGCCGCCGGACGGCCTGATGCTTGGATGGACCACATGACGCCAGCACAGCCGGAACGGCCGGAACAGCCAGAACAGGACGCGCCGCGGGTGGTGAGCGCCAGCCGGGAGATCGCGGCCGCCCCGGAGCTGATCTTCGAGCTGATCGCCGACCCGGCACAGCAGCCCCGCTGGGACGGAAACGACAACCTGGCCGAGGCGGCCGCCGGCCAGCGCGTCCGCGCGGTGGGCGACGTGTTCATCATGACGCTCACCGGCGGCATGGTCCGGGAAAACCACGTGGTTGAGTTCGAGGAGGGCCGCCGCATCGCCTGGCAGCCGTCCGAGGTCGGCGCCCGTCAGCCGGGCCACCGGTGGCGCTGGGAGCTGGTACCGCGGGGCGACTCCCGCACCCGCGTCACCCACACCTACGACTGGACCCGCCTCACCGACCGGAACCGGCTGCCGCGGGCCAGGTCGACCACACCGGAGCGCCTGAGCGCGTCACTCGACCGCCTCGCCGCCATCGCCGAGGCCTGAGGCCGCCATCGCCGGGGCCTGAACCAGGCGCAGCGACCGGGTGCACGCAGGCGCCCCAGGAATCCCCACGTCTCACTGGAGACGCCCAAGCCCGGCGTCTAAGCTCTGCGACAGCTCTCCAATCTATGAATTAGCTCTAAAACCTCAATATTTCCTCTGTATCGCGACTACGGCCAATCTCCTTGCGATCCAGGTCCGTAGCTCCGGATTGAGAAATCACTAGCGGAGGGAGCGTTAATTCCCATGCATTTCAGTAGATTTCCTAAGAAACCCGTCAAACGGTCCGCGGCGGTCATCTCCGCGACCCTGATGGCGGGGGCTGGCTTGCTTGCCGCGAGCGGCGCATTCGCGGCGAGCGCGAGCGCGTCGCCCTCGAGCTTCATCGGCCACCTGAGCCACACCAAGGTCGTCGCCTCGACCGTGCCCAAGAACGGCGACGTCAACCCGTACGGGGTCGCCGTCGTCCCGCGCAGCACCGGGCACCTGTACCGCGGCAACGTGCTCGTCAGCAACTTCAACAACAAGGCCAACGCCCAGGGCACGGGTACCACCATCGTTCAGGTCTCGCCGGGCGGCAAGGCTAGCCTGTTCGCCCAGATCAGCGACCCGGCGTGCCTTGGCGGGGTCGGCCTCACGACCGCTCTCGTCGCGCTGCCGAGCGGCTGGGTGATCGTCGGCTCGCTGCCGACGGTCAACGGCAACCTCTCCGGCGGCGGCTGCCTGATCGTCCTCGACCAGTGGGGCAACGTCAGGAAGACCATCACCGGGTACGGGATCAACGGACCGTGGGACATGACCGCCGTCCAGTACGGGAACACGGCGGACCTGTTCGTCACCAACGTCCTCGGCGGCATCCTCACCAAGCACCCGTTCGCAAACGGCGGCACCGTGCAGCGACTGGTCATCACCAGCTCGCCGGACCAAGTACCGCGCGTGCTCTCCAGCACCCGGATCGGCTCGGGCTTCCCGGCCAAGACCGACCCGAACGCGCTGGTCATCGGCCCGACCGGGGTCGGCCTCGGCGCTAACGGCACCCTGTACGTCGCCGACAGCGTGGGCAACCGGATCGCGGGCATCCCGAACGCGGTCTTCCGGCACCACAGTGACGGCGCCGGCTTCACCTTGTCAGCGAGCACCGACCTCACCGACCCGCTCGGCCTCGTCGTCGCGCCGAACGGTGACGTCATCACCGCCAACGGCAACAACGGCAACCTGGTTGAGATCACGCCTCACGGCACCGTGAACGCTGTGGTGACCGTCGACAAGAACGCCGGCGGCGGCGGCAACCTGTTCGGCCTGGCGGTCAAGCCCGGTCACGACGCCGTCTACTTCGTCGACGACTTCGGCATGGACAACAACCTCCAGCTCCTCTTCTAGATCGCACCACCAGATAAACCGCCGCGCCCCGGCTGCCGCAGGCCGGGGCGCGGCCTTTGCGCGGGCCGGTTCTTCCCTATGATCTTTGCTATGCCGGCCGGGGCGGGAATCCTGATCGCCGGCCGGTACGCGCTGTCCGAGCCGGCCGGCCAGGGCGGCGCGGGCCGGGTCTGGCGCGCCCGTGACCAGCTGCTCGACCGCGACGTGGCGGTCAAGGAGGTCATGCTCCCGCCGCAGTCACCCGAGGAACGCGCCGACCTGCTCGCCCGCGCGATGCGCGCGGCCCGGGCCGCGACCCGGCTTGACCATCCCGGCGTGATCACCGTGTACGACGTGGCCGAGCACGACGACGCCCCGTGGATCGTCATGCGGTTCGTCTCCGGCCCCTCGCTCAGCGCCGAGATCGGCCGCCTGGGCAGGCTGCCCTGGCCGCGGGCGGCGCGGATCGGCGAGCAGGTCGCCGGCGCGCTCGCGCACGCGCACGCGGCCGGCCTCGTGCACCGCGACCTGAAGCCGGACAACATCCTGCTGTCCGGCCCGTCAGGCGACCACGCCGTCGTCACCGACTTCGGCATCGCCGCCATCCTCGACGCCGCCACCCAGCTGACCGGCTCGGGCACGCGCATCGGCACCATGGCCTACCTGGCGCCGGAGCAACTGGAAGACGGTGAGGTCGGCCCGCCCGCGGACCTGTGGGCGCTCGGCGCCACCCTGTACCACACGGTGGAGGGCCGGCCGCCGTTTACCGGCTCCACCATGGCGGCGGTCATGGCGGCCATCCTCACCAGGCGGCTGGCCCCGCCGGAGCAGGCCGGCCCGCTCCGCGACCTGATCGAGGCGCTGCTCGCGGACGACCCGGCCGCCCGCCCCGACGCGCAGACGGCGGCGAACGCGCTGGCCGCGCTCGCGGCCGGGAGCGGGTCTGTGTCCGGGGTCCACCCGGTGACCGCAGCAGGTACCCCACTGCCGGACACGATAGCGGCGGCCGCGCGGGGCGACCGCGCCCGGACGCCGGGCGGTACCGCGCCGCGAGCAAACGCCCAGCCTGCGACGCCGCCGCGCCGCCCGATTCCCGTCCTCACCCCGGTCGCGACGGCGGTGCGCGCCAACCCGCGCCTGGCCGTCGGGCTGGCCACCGCCATCGCGATGGTGCTCGTGCTGATCTTGGTGACCCTGATCTTCCCCGCGAAGCACAAGCCAGGGCAGCAGTCCCCGGGCCATCCAGGGAACTCGCCAGGTGTGACCGTCACGCCAACCCCAACCACCTCGTCAAGCCGCTGACCGGCGCAGCCGCCGAACGATGAGCGGTCCGGGCACTGTGGGACCCGACAGAAGCCGGCCGGGCCAGCCGTGGAACCACGCATGGTCCCGGCCGCGGCCGCGTGGTACCAACGGATAAAGCCGCACGCCGCTGTGACCCGAGGTGGCCCGTGAGTGATCCCGCAGACGACGCTGTCCTGCCGCCGGGACTGTCCAAGGCAGACTTCGGTAACGCCCTACGCGCCTTCGCCGACGCCCTGGGCGAAGACGCGGTCCTCACGGCGGAACAGGCCGCCGAGTTCCGCGACCCGTACTCCTACCCCGGCTGGGACGACCACTGGCCGTCGGCCGTCGTCCAGCCGGGCAGCACCGCGGACGTCCAGGCGGTGGTGCGCGTCGCCCGCCAGTACAAGGTCCCGTTGTGGACCACGTCGATGGGCAAGAATAACGCCTACGGCGGCCCCGCCCCCCGCGTCCGGGGGAGTGTCGTGGTCAGCATGCGGCGGCTCAACCGCGTCCTTGAGGTGAACGAGGAACTCGCCTACGCGGTGGTCGAGCCGGGGGTCAGCTTCTTCGACCTCTGCGCCGAACTCTCATGCCGGGGCAGCACGCTGTGGGCGTCCATCCCCGACCTCGGCTGGGGCAGCGTGATCGGCAACACCGTCGACCACGGCGTCGGCTACCTGCCGGGCGGCAACCACGCCGAGTCCATGTGCGGCATGGAGGTGGTGCTCGCCAGCGGCGAGGTGATCCGCACCGGGATGGGCGCGATGGCGGGCAACCACGCCTGGCACGCGCACAGGAAAGGCTTCGGCCCGGCGGTGGACAGCCTGTTCATGCAGTCGAACCTCGGCATCGTCACCCGGATGGGCAAGTGGCTCAGCCCGCGTCCCGAGGTGTACGCCCCGGTCGAGGTGCGGGCCGCGAGCGAGTCCGACCTGGAGGCGCTCATCGACACGATGCGCCCCCTGCTGCTCGACGGCACCGTCAGCAACGTGCCGCTGCTCGGCACGCTGACCGGCGCGGCCTCGATGACGCGGCCGCGCGCCCAGTGGCACTCGGGAGAAGGGCCGCTACCGCCGGAGTTCTACGAGCGGGCCAGGGCCGAGCTCGGCCTTGGCTTCTGGAACCTGCGGATGGCGCTGTACGGCCCGGAGGCGGTCGTTGACGCGCAGCTGGCCCACGTCAAGGCGGCGTTCGCCAGGGGAGTGCCCGGCGCCGAGGTCGCCGCGCGGAAGATCCCCGGCGACCAGGTCAGCGAGCAGACCGTGCACACGCACCCCGAGCGCGTCCAGGCGGGCATCCCCGGCCTGGCGCTGCTCGACAGCCTGCAGTGGTGGGGCGGCATCGGCGGCCACCTGGACTTCTCCCCGGTCGCGCCGCTGGTGGGCACGCACGTCCGCCGCCTGGTGACCATGATCCGCCCGGAGATCGAGCGCGCGGGCCTTGACTTCTGGCCCGGCACGATCATGACGCCGCGCTCCTGCTACATGGTCAGCCCCCTGCTTTACGACACGACGAACGAGGCGCAGGTCAAGGCCGCCTACGACGTCTACCGGCGGCTCGTCAGGCTGACCGGCGAGGCGGGCTACGGCCTGTACCGCGGCCACATCGACTTCATGGACGACATCGCCGCCCAGTACGGATGGGGCGACCACGCCATGCTCCGCCTGTACGGAACCCTGAAGGACGCCCTCGACCCCGACGGCATCCTGTCCCCGGGCAAGCAGGGGATCTGGCCACGGGCCCGATGAGAATTCTAGAATCACGGGAAGCAGCGCCCGCGCTCCGGAGGTCCAGACATGACGACGGCGTCAACGACCGCTCCCGCCCAGACCGAGATCCATGACGCCGGCCATGTCGACGTCCTCATTGTCGGGGCCGGGGTCTCCGGCATCGGGGCCGCGCATCACCTGCGGGAGCAGTTCCCCGGCCGGACCTTCGTCATCCTGGACGCGCAGGACAACCGGGGCGGCACCTGGTGGACCCACCGGTATCCCGGCGTCCGTTCTGACAGCGACCTTTTCACCTACGGCTACCGGTTCAAGCCGTGGCGCGGCCCGGCGATCGCGGCGGGCGGTGAGATCCTCGCCTACCTCGACGAGGTCATCGACGAGGACGACCTCGCTAGCCACATCCGCTTCCGGCACCGGGTGACGGCGGCCAGCTGGTCCACCGCGGACCGCCGGTGGACCGTCGAGGTCACCCGCGAGGACCCCACTCAAGGCAACACGGTGCAGCGGCTGCGCTACACCGCCGGCTTCCTGATGATGTGCCAGGGCTACTACAACCACGCCAAGCCCTATAAGCCCCAGTGGGAGGGCATGGACCGCTTCCAGGGCGTGATCGTGCACCCGCAGCAGTGGCCTGAGGACCTCGAGCTGGCCGGCAAGCGCGTCATCGTCATCGGCTCCGGCGCCACGGCCGCGACGCTGATCCCCGCGATCGCCGGCCAGGCGGAGCACGTGACGATGCTGCAGCGCTCGCCCACGTACTTCTTCGCCCCGCCGATCACGGACGAGCTCGCCGAACAGTTGCGCGCCCTTGACGTCCCCGAGGAGTGGACGCACGAGATCCTGCGCCGCAAGTTCATGGCGCAGACCAACCTGCTGGCCCGGATGTCGACCGAGTCGCCCGCGGAGCTGCACGCGCTCCTCATCGAGTCGATGCGCCCGCTGCTGCCCGAAGGCTTCGACGTAGAAAAGCACTTCACGCCGCGCTACCGCCCCTGGCAGCAGCGCATCGCCATCGTCCCCGACGGGGACCTGTTCGCGACGCTGCGCGAGGGCACGGCGTCGATCGTCACCGACACCATCGACACGTTCACCGAGCACGGGATCAGGGTCAGCTCCGGCGCGGAGATCCCGGCCGACATCGTGGTCAGCGCCACCGGGTTCACCATGTCGCTGCTCGGCGACGTCGCGTTCGCCGTCGACGACGAGCCGGTCGACTTCACCGGGCGCGTCACCTGGCGCGGCATCATGATCAGCGGCGTGCCGAACATGGCGTACATCTTCGGCTACTTCAGGCACAGCTGGACGCTGCGGGTGGACCTGGTCTGCGACCTGCTCGCCCGCCTGTGGGCGAACATGGCGGACAAGGGCGCCACGATGGTGACCCCCGCGCTGCGCGCGGAAGAGGCGGACATGCCGCTGCTGCCGTTCGCCGACCCGGAGAACTTCAATTCCGGCTACGTCATGCGCTCACAGCACCTGCTCTTCCGGCGGGGCGACCGCGAGCCATGGACCCACCTGCTCGAACTCGAGCAGGAGCTGGAAATCCTGCCCAAGGCTGACCTCGACGACGGGACCCTCATCTACCGCTAATCCGCGGGCGCATAACGGGAGCAGGCGCTCAAATTCCGACTAGACGCTGCTCCGGAGAGTTACTGCAATAGAAACTGGCCGGCAATCCCGCGCATCTGATCGCTTCCCGCCTGCGCGAATGTGGTAGCTTCCGCCTGCGCGAATTCTTGTATTCGTGAAATGGCCGGCGCGGCAAAGGGGATATTGCAGTGCCGGGCGGCGGTTTCTGCATATTCGGTCAAGGGGGGCCAGTGAGAACATTTCGGGGGCGGCCGGGCGCGGGTGGCCTGGCACCGGGCAGGCGCCTGCGCTTCATCGGCTACTCGCGGTCGCGTCACGCCCTGGCCGTGCTGGCCGGGATCGCGCTGCTGCTGGGTGTTGTCGCGGGTGGCACGGTCCCGGCCGCGGCCGGGACTGCCGCCGCCCCGCGGGTGGCAGGTCCCGTCCCCCGCGCGATGCTCGCCTGGGGCGACAACCCGTTCGGGCAGCTCGGCGACGGCACCACGATCAGCAGCTCCGTGCCGGTCGCGGTGGACTTGCGGGCCGGCGTCACGGTGACCGCGGTCGCCGCCGGCGCCGGTCACAGCCTGGCGCTGACCTCGGCCGGGCAGCTGCTCGCCTGGGGTGACAACCGCCACGGGCAGCTCGGCGACGGCACCACGATCAGCAGCTCCGTGCCGGTCGCGGTGCACTTGCGGGCCGGCGTCACGGTGACCGCGATCGCCGCCGGCGACGACGACAGCCTGGCGCTGACCTCGGCCGGGCAGCTGCTCGCCTGGGGCTGGAACGCCTACGGGCAGCTCGGCTACGGCACTACGACCAGCAGCTCCGTGCCGGTCGCGGTGGACTTGCCGGCCGGCGTCACGGTGACCGCGGTTGCCGCCGGCGCCGGTCACAGCCTGGCGCTGACCTCGGCCGGGCAGCTGCTCGCCTGGGGCTACAACGCCTACGGGCAGCTCGGCGACGGCACCACGATCAGCAGCTCCGTGCCGGTCGCGGTGGACTTGCCGGGCGGCGTCACGGTGACCGCGGTTGCCGCCGGCGCCGGTCACAGCCTGGCGCTGACCTCGGCCGGGCAGCTGCTCGCCTGGGGCAACAACCGCCACGGGCAGCTCGGCGACGGCACCACGATCAGCCGCTCCGTGCCGGTCGCGGTGGACTTGCCGGCCGGCGTCACGGTGACCGCGGTTGCCGCCGGCGAGTACTACGGCCTGGCGCTGACCTCGGCCGGGCAGCTGCTCGCCTGGGGGTACAACGCCTTCGGGCAGCTCGGCGACGGCACCATGATCAGCCGCTCCGTGCCGGTCGCGGTGGACTTGCCGGCCGGCGTCACGGTGACCGCGGTTGCCGCCGGCGCCGGTCTCAGCCTGGCGCTGACCTCGGCCGGGCAGCTGCTCGCCTGGGGCGACAACGCCTACGGGCAGCTCGGCGACGGCACCACGATCAGCAGCTCCGTGCCGGTCGCGGTGGACCTGCCGACGGCCACCGCGGCGACCGCGATCGCCGCGGGGTACCTTCACAGCCTGGCGATCGTGCAACCCCTGAGGATCCCGCCGCGGGCGCACCCGGCGGTCAGCATCGTCAAGACCGCGAGCGTGGGCAGCTTCGCCGTCGCCGGCACCCCCGTTACCTTCACCTACACCGTGACCAACACTGGGAACGTCCCGCTGTACGGCGTCACCGTCACCGACAGCCGCCTCGGCGAGGTATGCGGCGGCCCGTTCACCCTCGCGCCCGGAGGGACCCGGCCCTGCACGGTGGACTACGTCACCAGCGCGGCGGACGTGGCCGCCGGGCAGATCGCCGGCCCGGTGACCGTGACCGGCACCGCACCCGGCGGGCAGCGGGCCCACGGCACCGCCACGCTGACGATCCCGCGCGAGGACCGCCCCGCGGTCAGCATCGCTAAGACCGCGAGCGTGGGCAGCTTCGCCGTCGCCGGCACCGCCGTCACCTTCACCTACACCGTGACCAACACCGGGAACGTCCCGCTGCACGGCGTCACCGTCACCGACTCCCGCCTCGGCACGGTGACCTGCCCGGCCGCTGCCCTCGCCACCGCGCAGGCGATGACCTGCACCGCCGCCTACCGCACCACCCCAGCCGACGTCAGCGCCGGCAAGACCACCAGCACCGCTGCCGTGACCGCCGACACCAGCCGCGGCCTCGCGGTCACCGGCCGGGCATCGATCACCATCCCGCTGCGGGACCAGCCCGCCGTCAGCATCGCCACGAGCGCCAGCAGGAGCAGCTTCACTGCCGCCGGGCAGCCGGTCACCTTCACGTACCAGATCACCGACAACGGCAGTGTGGCGCTGCAGGCCGTCACCGTCACTGACACCGAGGCCGGCGCCGTCGCCTGCCCGGCCGTGACCCTGGCCGCCGGCCAGGCGATGACGTGCACCGCCGCCTACCGCACCACCGCCGCGGACGTCACTGCCCGCCAGGCCCCCGACCCCGTCACCGCAGCCGCGACCATCCCCGGTGGGACCCGGTTGACCAGCCAGGACTCACTGATCATCCCGCTGCTGGCCGCCATGCTGCCGGAGGTGCCGGTGACCGGCTAACCGCCAATATCGCCACCCAGAGACGGTGCCGCGCGGGGGTTATGCGCGTGCCCGGGGTCCGGGCGGGGGTGACGTGCCGTGCGGCACAATGGGTGGATGGTTCGCACCACTCCTCGCCATGACCGCGACGCCGGCGGCCCGGCGGACGTCCTTGCCGCCAAGGCGGCGCTGCGTGACGAGGTATGGTCCGCCATGCGCGCCGCGAAGGTGGCCAGGTTCCCCGGCGCCCCCGGGCGCATCCCGAACTTCACCGGCGCCGAGCGGGCCGCCGAGCGGCTGCGCGGGCTGCCCGCGTGGCAGGCGGCGCGCACCGTGAAGGCCAATCCCGACTCGGCGCAGCTGCCGGTGCGCCAGCGCGCGCTGGAGGACGGCAAGACCGTCTACATGGCCGTACCGCGGCTGGCCGAACGAGAGCCGTTCTTCGCCCTCGACCCCGACCACCTGGACCAGCCGCCGCGCAAGGCCGCGTCGATCAGCGGCGCGTCCCGCTCCGCCCGCCGCGTCACGCTTGACGAGCTGGCCCCGGTCGACCTGGTGGTGATGGGCTGCGTCGCGGCCGGCGAGGACGGGGCCCGGCTCGGCAAGGGCGGCGGCTTCGCCGACCTCGAGTTCGCCCTCGCCGCCGCGGCCGGCCTGATCGGCCCGCGCACCGTCACGGTCACCACGGTGCACGAGATCCAGCTCCGCCCGGCGGGCGTCATCCCGGTGACCGGCCACGACGTGACGCTCGACTTCATCGTCACCCCCGACCGCGTAATCGACTGCCGTACCAGCCACGTCCCCCGGTCAGCTCCCACCCTGAGCTGGGACGACCTGACCGAGGAGAAGATCGAGGCGATCCCGCTGCTGTCCGCCCTGCGCCGGCCGGGCTGACAGGCCGCCTCCCAAACGGTAGGCCCAGAGTTCGCTCCTGTCTCTCAACGCCGGGAAGGCGATCGCAGGCGCCGGCGGGGATAATGATGCCCGTGGACCTTGAGGCATTCGAGCTGGTGCTGCTGCGCCGGCCGGCCAGCGCACCGGACTACCCGGAAGCGGAGCTTGACCGCATCCAGCGGGAGCACCTCGCCCATCACGACAGGCTGCGTGACTCCGGCCAGATCGCGACCAACGGACCGGTCGTCGAGCAGCCCGATGAGTCGCTGCGCGGGCTGACGTTCTACCGGACCGGCTCCATCGAGCGGTCGCGGCAGCTCGCCGAGGCCGACCCGGCCGTCGTGGCCGGCCGGCTGGTGGTGGAGATCATGACCTGGTACTGCCCGCCAGGCACGATGAGCCGGCCCGGCCGCCTCGTCACGCTGGAATAGCGCCGGACATGAGGAGCACCGGGGGCAGCGCGCGCGACCAGGCGGCGCTGCTGCCGCCCGCCCCCGGCGTGTACCGGTTCAGGGACGCCAACGGACGAGTCCTTTACCTTGGCCGCGCCACGCAACTGCGCAGCCGGGTCGCCTCCTACTGGGGCGACCTGCGCGACCGGGCGCACCTGACGCGGATGGTTGCCAAGATCGCCCGCGTCGAGGCGGTCGCCTGCGATTCCGCCCACGAGGCCGCCTGGCTGGAACGGAACCTGCTCCAGGCGCGCAAGCCGCCCTGGAACCGTGCACCGGACGGCGGCCAGGAGTCCGAGGTCTGGATCCGGCTCAGCGACGACGCCCGCGCCCCGGGCGTGACGGTCGCCTACGAGCCAGCAGAAGGCGCCAGGAACTTCGGTCCTTACCTCGGCGGCCGCCAGGCGAGGCTGGCGGCCGCCGGGCTGTGCCGCGTCCTCCCGCTGAACTACGCGGGCGCTGGGCTGACCGGCATGCGCCGGGAGATGGCCCGGCTCCGCGGCGCCGACGCGGCCGACCGGCCCGCACTCGCGCGGCGGGCAGCGGCCGTGCTTAACCGCGATCCGGCCGCGGTCACCGCGGTCAGCGCGCGCCTCGTCGAGCTCCGCGATGCCGCGTCGCGCACCTTGGCGTTCGAGCTGGCGGCCAAGCTGCAGCAAGAGATCGAGGCACTGGACTGGATCACCGCCGAGCAGAAGGTCACCAGGCCGGGCCCGGCCGGCCACGACGCCTGCGGCTGGGCGGACGGCACCCTGGTCCGCCTTGAGATCCGGGCCGGCCGGCTGACCGGCTGGACGCTGCGCTCCTGCGGCGAGGTAACGAGCCGCCGGCACATGGCCGGAACGCCACCGGAATGGACCGCGTTCGCGCAGCGCAACGCCGAGCTGGCCGCGCGCCTCCTCCGTTCTGGACCATGAATTTGACCTCGCAGTTTTGTCGTGCGGTACCGCGACTTCGAAGGCGTGGCCGGCGGACGCTAAGGTAGCCCGGGTAGTTCCGGCCCGCCGTGGCCGGGAGAGGAGACGCGCAGATGATCATCGACTGTCACGGTCACTACACGACGGCGCCCGCCGCGCTGCAGGAGTTCCGGGACGCTCAGCTCGCGCGGCTCAAGGACCCGGCGCTGCCGGTCCCCGCCGAGCCGCAGATCAGCGACGATGAGATCCGGGCGACGATCGAGGGCAACCAGCTGCGCGTCGTGCGCGAGCGCGGCCACGACGTGACGATCTTCTCGCCCCGCGCGTCGGCCATGGGGCACCACGTGGACGACCCGGCCACCGCGGTCACCTGGGCGCGGGTATGCAACGACCTCATCTACCGGGTGACCACGCTGTTCCCCGACTACTACGCGGGCGCCGCCCAGCTGCCGCAGGTGGCGGGGGAGCCGCTCGACGCGTGCGTCGCCGAGCTTGAGCGGGCCGTCACCGAGCTCGGCTTCGTCGGCTGCAACCTTAACCCGGACCCGGCGGGCGGCTTCTGGAGCTCGCCGCCGTTGACCGACGAGTACTGGTTCCCGCTGTACGAGAAGATGACCGAGCTCGACGTGCCGGCCATGATTCACGTCTCCACGTCGTGCAACCCGGCGGTGCACACGCTCGGCGCGCACTACCTGAACGCCGACACCACCACGTTCATGCAGCTGGTGCAGGGGAGCCTGTTCGAGCGGTTCCCGACGCTGCGCTTCGTCATACCGCACGGCGGCGGCGCGGTCCCCTACCACTGGGGCCGGTACAAGGGGATCGCGACGCGGGAGAAGTTCCCGCCGATCGAGCTGAACGTGATGACTAACGTCTGGTTCGACACCTGCGTCTACCACCAGCCGGGCATCGACCTGCTGACCGGCGTGATCAGCCCGGACAACATCCTGTTCGCCTCGGAGATGCTCGGCGCGGTGCGCGGCGACAACCCGGACGGCGGCTTCTCCTGGGACGACACGCGGCGCTACGTCGAGGCGGCGAAGCTCACCGACTCCGACCGCGCGCGGATCTTCGCGGCGAACGCCCGCCGGGTCTACCCCCGGCTGGACGCCAGGCTCAAGGCGCAGGGCCGCTAACGCGCCTGGCCGCTAGCGCGCCAGCCGCGACCCCGTCTCAGCGACTTATCCGCGCCGTCGTCGTCCGCGCGCACTCGGGGCAGGTCACCGTGACCGGCGCGTCGCCCTCCGGCGTCTCGAACGGCACCCACGCGCCGCAGCCGGGGCAGCGCAGCCGCGACGCCAGCGGCGGGGAGTCGCCGAACCGCTGCAGGTACTCCGCGAGCGGTTCGAGGCCCGCGGCCGCCCGGCGCTCGTCGACCAGCTCCGGGTCGCGCAGGTCCCGCGGTACCCAGGCATCGTCCCGGCGCGTTACCTGGGTGCCGTACACCTGGGACCGGCCCTCGGCGAGCAGCACCCGGTCGGTCAGGTAGGCGTACTCGAGCAGCGACGCCTCGCCTGCCTCGACCGCGGCACCGATAAGGCCGAGGCACTGTCGCTGGAACGCGGGATCGGCGTCCGCGTGCTGCGCGAGCAGCCAGGCCGCGTGCGCGCCGTCGGTGCCGACCAGTGACGCGCCCGGCCAGCCGTGCGCGGCGACGACCTCCTTGAGCCAGGGCAGGTTCTCGCCGTCCGCCTCCCGCATCGCGTCGCTGTCGAGCGACTTCCGCGCCGCTTGGTCCTTCTCAACCCTGCGCAGCAACTCCGCGCGCAGCCCGTCATCCATGCTCCTACGGTAAGCCGGCGGCGGGGGGCTGGCCCCCGCCGAGATGCGGGGGCGCAGGAGCGCGGGACAGGAAAGCACCGCCTACAACGAAACGGCTTCCCGCAGCGGCTCGAACCTCAGCTCCGGGTCGTCGACGCGCGTGCGCCGCAGCAGCTTCACGTCGTCGTGGTAGGTCCGCGAGATCCGCCACGGGGCGCGGCTGCCCTGGCGGGGCAGCTCGTCGAGCGCGCGCACGATGTAGCCGGAGGCGAACTCGGTGAACGGCCTCGACGGCATCCGGTTGTCGGCGGCGACCGGGCGGGCGATGCCGTAGCCGCGGGCATCCATGTGGCGCAGCAGGCGGGTGAGGTTCTCGCACACCAGGCCGACCTTGAGTGTCCAGGAGGCGTTGGTGTAGCCGAAGATGAACAGGAAGTTCGGCACGCCGGACAGCATCATGCCCTTGTAGACGAGCCGGTCGGCCGCGCGCACCGGCGCGCCGTCCACGGTCAGTGTTATCCCGCCGAGCGGCTGCACGTTCAGTCCGGTGGCCGTGATGATGATGTCGGCCTCCAGCGTGCGGCCGTCGGCGAGCAGCACGCCGTCCTCGGTGAACGTCTCGATCTGCCCGGTGACCACCGACGCCTTGCCGCCCGAGATGGCGCGGAACAGGTCGCCGTCGGGGACCATGCACATCCGCTGGTCCCACGGGTCGTACGGCGGGTTGAAGTGCTCGTCCACCGGGAAGTCCGCGGGCAGCATCTTGACGTTGAGGTCCCTGATCACCTTGCGGGCCGCCTGCGGCCAGCGCCGGCAGAACCGCCAGAGCAGCACCTGGCGGCTGATGTTCAGCCACCGGGTGACCGCGTACCCGCGCTCGAAGCCGAGCAGCCTGGTCAGCCGGGCGTTGAGCTTGTCGCGCGACGGGACCGGCAGCACGTAGCTCGGCGTGCGCTGCAGCATGGTGATGTGCCCGGCCGTGCTGGCCATCGCGGGGATCAGCGTGACCGCGGTCGCGCCGGAGCCGATCACCACGACCCGCTGGCCCGCGTAGTCCAGGTCGGCCGGCCACTGCTGCGGGTGGATCACCGGGCCGCGGAACCGCTCGCGCCCCGCGAAGTGCGGGGTGAACCCCTCGTCGTAGCGGTAGTAGCCGGCCGCGCAGAAGAGCCACCGGCTCTGGACGGTGTGCCGGGCGCCGGTCTCGGTGTTCTCCACCGTCACGGTCCACCGCGCGTCGGCGTCCGACCAGTCGGCGGTGATCGCCTTGGCGTGGTACCGGATGTGCCGGTCGATGTCGTGCTCGGCGGCGGTTTCCCGCAGGTAGGACAGGATGCTCATCCCGTCCGCGAGCGCGACCTCCGAGCGCCACGGCTTGAACTCGTAGCCGAACGTGTGCAGGTCGGAGTCGGACCTGATGCCCGGGTACCGGAACAGGTCCCAGGTGCCGCCGGACGCGCCGCGCGCCTCAAGGATGGCGTAGCTGCGCCCCGGGTGGTCGCGTTGCAGGTAGTACGCGGCACCGATGCCGGAGATCCCCGCGCCCACGATGAGCACGTCAAGCACGTCAATCACGTCAGAACCCGATCGGCAGGCCCGCGTAGTTCTCCGCGAGCCCGGCCGCCCCGGCCGCGCTCGACGTCACCCAGCGCAGCTGCGACAGCTGCAGCTGCGCGTCGAACGGGTCGCCGGAAATGTGCAGCATCGTCGTCATCCACCAGGAGAAGTGCTCGCACCGCCACACCCGGCGCAGCGCCGTGTCCGAGTACGCGTCGGCGAGCGCGGACGCGTTCTTCCGCACCAGCTGCCCAAGCGCGGGCGCGAGCAGCGCGACGTCCGCGATGGCCAGGTTGAGTCCCTTAGCGCCGGTCGGCGGCACGGTGTGCGCCGCGTCGCCGGCCAGGAACAGCCGCCCGTGCCGCATCGGCGACTGCACGAACGACCGCATCGGCAGCACGCTCTTGTCGGTGATCGGCCCGGGCGTGAGCGTCCAGCCGTCCTGCCCGTGGCCGAGCCTGGTCGCCAGGGCCGTCCAGATCCGGTCGTCGGGCCAGTCGGCGACGTCCGTGCCGTTCGGCACTTGCAGGTAGAGCCGGCTGACGGTGGCGGACCGCATCGAGTGCATGCCGAACCCGTCGGGGTGCCAGGCGTAGATGAGCTCGTCGGTGGACGGCGCGACGTCGGCGAGTATGCCGAGCCACGAGTACGGGTAGACCCGCTCCCACGTCTCACCGCCGGGCATCGCGGCCCGGCTCGGCCCGAACGACCCGTCGCACCCCGCGACCGCCAGCGCGTCGATCCGCTGCGGGTGGCCGGCCGCGTCGGTGAACGTCACGGACGGGTGCTCGGACTCCAGGTCGTGCAGTGCCACGTCGGACGTGTCGTAGTAGACCGTCCGGCCCGCGGCCTCGCTTGCCGCGACCAGGTCCGCCTGCAGCTGGGTCTGCCCGTACACCCAGACGCTCCGCCCGGTCAGGTCGACGAAGTCAAGGTGGTGCCGCTCCGACGGCCACTGCAGGTAGATGCCGCGGTGCTCGTCACCGTGGGCCTCGATCCCCTCGCCGAGCCCGACGGACCGCAGCAGGTCGACGCTCGAGCTTTCCAGGATCCCCGCGCGGATGCGCGCCGCGACGTACTCCTGCGTCCGCGCCTCAACAACGATCGATTCGATGCCGTCCTGCGCGAGCAGGTGGGCGAGAAACAGGCCGGCCGGGCCTGCCCCGATGATGGCAACGTCAGTCCGCATGGCCCCTTTATAGGGCCAGTGCACCTGTCCGTGCCACCGGGGGCTTCCGCTGGCTGGAAGTCGGGCCTAGCCCGCGTCGGCCGATTCCAGGCTGCGCCCGATGCCGCGGGCCGCCGTCCGCTACCCTCCTGGTCATCCCGAACGGAGGGGTGGTGCCCTCGTCCAGGCCCGCTACCGCTGCGCGTCATTCGGAACGGTGAAGTAGTGCCCCTGGTCCAGGTCCGCGATGAGCCCGGGCTCGACGGGACGCCAGCCGAACCGCTCCTGAGTCCGCGCGCTGGACGCGGGCACGTCGAAGGCGGCGAAGGCGGCGAACACGCGGCCGAAGTGCGCGGACGCCTCCTCGGCGGTGAGCGACTTCACCGGCACGTCGAGGTGCCGCCCGATCGTCTCGGCGATCTCGCGGAACGGAACGCCTTCGTCGCCGATCGCGTTGAGCAGCGTTCCGGGGGGAGCCTCGTCCAGCGCAAGGCGGAACAGGCGCGCGGCGTCGAGCCGGTGCACCGCGGGCCACACGTTGGCGCCGTCGCCGAGGTAGCCGGACAGGCCTTTCGCCCGGGCGATGCCGATGAAGGCGGTGACGAAGTGCGGGTCGCCCTCGCCGTGCACCGACGGCGGCAGCCGGACCGCCGATACCCGCACGTCCCGCCCGGCGAGGGGGATGGCGGCCCGCTCGGACACCCGCGGGTAGTGCGGGTTCTCCGGTGCTCGCAGATCCTCGGTTGCGACCTGCCCGGGCGCGGGGGGCGGCAGCGCGGCCGCGACCACCAGGGGCCTGCCCGACCCGGCGAGCGCCTCGCCGAAGGCCGCGATGGCGTTCCCGTCGGCCGCGGCGGCCGCGGCCGGGTTGGCGGTGGGCGAGAAGTCGTGGATGTACCCGGTGTGGATCACGCCGTCGGCGTCGGCCGCCGCCCGCTTGAGGCCGTCGGTGTCCTCAAGGGAGCCGCGGAACACCTCGGCCCCGGCCGCCGCCACCGCCGCGGCGGCCTTGTCCGACCGGGCGAGCCCGGTGACCTGGTGCCCGGTGCCGAGCAGTTCCCTGACGACCGCCGACCCGATGAACCCGGTCGCCCCGGTCACGAACACGCGCATGATGATGTCCCCTTAACAGGCCGTTCCGCTGGATTCTGGTACCTCCACGGTGCCGCCGGGCACCACCCGGCGTCCAAGACCCGTTTCGCACCGGGCGATACCGATCAGGCATCGCCGCAGTTCAACAGCGCTATGTCGGGAACTTCCCGGCAGCTCCTAGCCAGCCTGCCAAAGGCGATTCCCGGGCACGTCGGATACGCTCGCTAGCGTGAGTGCCGAGTCGGATCCGGTGGACGGCGCGTCGCGCGGCCCAGGTGCTTCGCCTGCCCCATTGAGTGCGGCTAGCTTTGCGGAACGAGATCAGTCAGACGAAATACCAGCAGGTGAGCTGCCCAGCCTGGAAAGCATCAGGAAGTTCGTGGTCGTCGCCGAGCAGCGGCACTTCGGCCGCGCCGCCGCCATCCTGCTGATCGCCCAGCCGTCGCTGAGCCGCCAGGTCCGCCGCCTCGAGCAGCAGCTAGGCGCCCGCCTGCTCGACCGCACCCCGCAGGGGACCCGCCTCACCGAAGCGGGCGAGGTGTTCCTGCCCCGCGCCAGGGCGCTGCTCCGCGCGGCCGCCCAGGCGGCCGCGGCGACGAAGGCGGCCGCCCAGCCGAGCCGGGTCATCATCGGCTACACCCCGGGACTGATCATCACGCCCGCGGTGCGCCAGCTGCGCAGCAAGCACCCGGACGCGGACGTGCAGAGCCTGCACCTGGACTGGGACGAGGCCCGGGCGGCGCTGCTCGGTCACCGGGTGGACGCCGTGGTCACCCGGCTGCCGCTGGCGACCGACGGCCTGCACGTGACCGTGCTCTACGACGAGCCGCGGCTGCTCATGGTCCCCGTCGATCACCGCCTCGCGGGCAAGGAATCGGTCACGCTTGACGACATCGCCGACGAGCCCATCCCCCGGCTGCCCGACCCGGCGTTCAACGCCTTCTGGCGCATCGACCCGCGCCCGGACGGCACGCCGGCCCCGGACGGCCCCCTGGTCGCGGCGCTCGAGGACAAGAACGAGCTGATCGCCTCCGGCCAGGCCGTGGCGATCATCCCCGGCGGCCTGCACGGCATCACCCTGCGCCCCGACCTGATCACCATCCCGCTGCACGGGGTGCCGCCGAGCCATGTGATCCTGGCCACCAGGGCCGCGGACCGCGGCCGCCTGGTCGCGGCTTTCCGCAGGTCAGCGCGTGAGTGCCTGACCGGGCCGGCCCCGGAGCAACCGGCGTGACCTAGCGGGCGGCACCGGGATAGCCTTTCGCTATGACGACGCCGCAGCCATCTCCCGAGGAGACGACCTCCCGGACGAGTGCTCCAATCTTGCCGTTGCCTGGCAGCTCGATCGATGTAGGCGGGCCAAGATTGGAGTACTCGACCCCCCCGGGCATACCCGATGGGAAGGGCAGTGTATCGGGCATGCACCGGGCCGACCTGTTCATCGACCCAGTAGACGACCCGCGCGAGGGCGGGCCGCGGCTGGGCGGCGAGCGGGCCACCCTGGCGGAGTTCCTCCGCGGCCAGCGGCTCACCCTGCAGCTCAAGTGCGAAGGGCTCGACGCGGGGCAACTGGCCCGCCGGTCGGTGGAGCCGTCCACGCTGTCCCTGCTCGGCCTGGTCAGGCACATGGCCGAGGTCGAGCGCACGTGGTTCAGGATCCGCTTCGCCGGGCGGCCCGAGGGTAAGCGCTACCAGACACCGGACGACCCGGACGGCGACTTCAACGGCGCCGTCCCCGACCAGGCGTGCGTCGATGAGGCCTGGGCCGCCTGGCGCGCGGAAACCGCGTTCGCCGATGAGTTCATCGCCGACCACGATTTCGACTTCGTCGGCACCGACTCCCAGGGCGAGCCCGTGTCGCTGCGCGAGATCCTCGTGCACATGATCGAGGAGTACGCCCGCCACAACGGCCACGCCGACCTGCTCCGCGAGCGCATCGACGGCCGCGTCGGCCAGTAATCCTTGCCTGCCTGATCCCTGGCCGCGGATCATCTCCCAGCATGCGGCCGAACCTACCGCCCCGTGTCACCCGATCGGGCGTCATGACAACGGCGCCCGTGATCAGGAATGCTAACTGTCCGTGGGGGGGAGCTTGGGGGGCCCGGGCCATTGAGTGGCCTGGGTCCCCCAAGCTCGGACCGTCAGCCGCGCCGCGGGCGAATGACTGGTAAGGAATGATCTCGCCCGGTTTGATCACGCCGTCCTCGATCGCGCGGGCGAGCAGCGCGTCCTTGCTCGGCGCGCTGCGGCCGGTGGCCGCGTACTTGGCCCGGGCGCGGCTGATGTACTGCCGGACGGTGTTCTCGGTGACCGACATGCGCCGCCCGACCGATGCCTTCGACATGCCCTGGAACCACAGCAGCAGCGCCTGCCGTTCCTGGTCGGACAGCGCAGGCCGGGCCGGGCGCTGGTCGGCGAGTATCGCCCTGGCCTGCGACCTGGTGACGTACGGGCGGTCGGCGGCGGCGGCGAGCACGGCCTCGACCAGGTGATCGCGGCCCTCGTCCTTGGACACGTACGCGTGCGCGCCGCTGTCCAGCGTCTCCATGACGATCGCCGGGTCGCTGTGCCCGGAGAAGGCCACCACCCGGTACCCGGCCGCTACCAGCTCGGGTATCTGCGCGGTGACCAGCTCGCCGGACAGCTCCAGGTCCAAGATGACCACGTCGCAGAGCCGCGCCGAGTCGCGCAGCCCGGTCAGGTCAAGCGCGGTCTGCACCAGTCGCACCCGCTGGGCCGGATCGGACCGGATCCAGGATGCCACCCCCTCGGTGACGACCGGGTGATCTTCGATGATGGCGACCGTCACCTGCTGTTCCATCGCGCCTCCGCCCAGAGCGTGCCGCCGTCTTGCTGCTGCTCGAGAGCGACCCCGTCGCCGGACGGGGGCAGCCGGACGACCGTGCCGGTATCGGCGACGAAGCTGACGGCGATTCCGGCGGCCACCGCCGCCAAGGTGATCCGCACCTTGCTGCGCGCGGCGGTCAGGATCAAGATGGCTGCGTCGGTGATCACCCGCCGGGCTGGCCCGGGCACCTGGGGCAGCGGCCCGGCCGTCTCGATCTCGACGGCCACCCCGCGCCGCTCGGCGATGTCGGCACTGGCCTGCAGTTCGTGCACCAGCGGTCCCGGCACCTCATCGCCCTCGGCGAGCACCCGGCGCAGCCGGGCCGCCTGGACGGCGCACCTGACGCGCACCTGCGGGTCGCCGGGGTCGGCCGTCCCCGCCGCCAGTTCGGCGACCAGTGGGACGGCGCTTTCCTGCAGCGTCAGCCAGCGGGCGTGGCGGGCAATGCTGATGATCTCCGCGCTGGCGGCCCGCACGCGCGCGGCCTCCTCGCTGCGGGCCGCCGCGGCGGCCTGGTCGGCGGCGACATCCAGGGCCCTGACCCCGGCGGCGACGGCCACCTGGGCGCCGGTCGACCAGGCGAACACGGCGAGGAACCCGGCCAGGTCGGTGCGGTGCAGTCCGTCCCACAGCTGCACGGACAGGACGGCGATGGCCTCGGCGGCGAGGAAAGCGGCAAGCTCGCTGAACCGGCGGCGCAGCAGCACGAGCACGCCAGCCCACCCGGCGCTTCCCCACGCCCAGTTGAGCGCCAGCATCTGGCTGGCCGGGCTGGCGGCCGCCGCGGCCGTGCTCACGGCCAGCACGATCACGGCGATCGCCCAGGCCTGGCGCCCGCCGAGCGCCCGGCGCAGCACCAGGAACGAGCCGGCGCCGATCGCCAGCGCCATGATCAGCCACATGGCGCCCTGGAACGCGAATGAGGCGTAGTCCGGCCGGTTGCGCAGCAACTGGCCGCCCGCGCCGGCGAGATGCCAGCCGACGACGAGGAAGACCACGGCGATGGTGAACGCCCGCTGGTAGCGGCCAGACATCAGCGCCGACTGCGCGGGCGCTGGCTGGAACGGCGTTGGCTGCGCCGACGTCGACTGCGCCGGCGTCGACTGCTCGGGCGCCGGCTGCGCGGGCGTTGCCTGAATGAACGCCGGCTGCACCGGGGTCATGCCGGCCAGCTTATGGTGACGGTGGTCCCCGCGCCGGGCCGACTGGAAATCGCGGCCCGGCCGCCGGCCGCGAGCATCCGCCCGGTGATCGACTCGCGGATGCCCCGCCGGGATGGCGGGGTGGCGGCCGGGTCGAACCCGCGCCCGCTGTCGGTCACCTTGACCACTGCCCAGCCCGTGCCGCCGGTGACGGTCACCTCCGCCGCGCCGGTTCCGGCGTGCTGCGCGACGTTACGCAGCGCCTCGCCGACGCAGGCGACGAGCTGATCCGCGACCGGCGACGGCAGTGCGACCGGGACGAGCTTCAGCCGCACCGCCAGGTCCCCGGTGCTCGCGGCGGCCCGCTCCAGCTGCGGTCCCAGGTCCCTCAGCTCCTCTGCCCCGCCGGACTCTTCCCACCGGCCCGGCCCGCCCCGTCCGCCCGGCCCGGCCGGGGCGCCGGCGAGCCCTTGCAACACCTGCAGGTCCCGCGCCGCCTGCGCGGTCAGCGCCGGTGACGGCTCGGCGAAGGTACCGGCCGCGACCATGGTGAGCGTCGACAGGACGGTGTCGTGCAGCTGGCGGTGCTGCTCTCGCTCGTCGGCGCGGCGCGCCTCCTCGGCCCGGATCCGCCGCTCGTTCTCCAGGCTGACGGCGACGCTCGCGTCCGCTTGCCTGGCGCCGCCGCGGATCACCGCCACCAGCCCGGCGGCGACGATCGTCTCCACCACGAGCAGCCAGCCATCGGCGAGCTGGCCGGCGCCGATCCCGTAGGCGATGACCACCATCGCGGCGGCGGGCAGCGCGAGGGCCGGCCCCAGCGCGATCTGCAGGATGTAAATCGACGTGCAGGCGAGCGGGAGCATCCAGGTCGTGTTGTCCGAGATCAGCACGGCCGGGACCAGGTGCTGCTGTACAAGCGCGACCGCCGAGATGACCGCGGCGTCGGCCAGGGCCACGGCCGTCGTCAGCCCGGACCGCCGGACCTGCCAGTAGAAGAAGGCCGACCACGCGCACAGCCCGGTCAACGGCGCGCTCAGCCACCAGCCGGAGACCTGCCGCGTCGCGGCAAGCACGGCCACCGCGGTGAACAAGACCGCGCCGCCCAGGCGCAGTGCCATGGCGTACCAGCCGGCCAGCCAGTGCAGGGCGTGGTCGGATGGCCCGGCTACCCGCGGGCGGTATGACCACCGTCGTCCCACGGCGGGCTTGACCTGACCCCCGACGGAGTCAGTTGCCTGTGCCACCGGACCAGTATGCGATAGGACCCCCATAGCAGGAATAGTAACGATCAGCTTCCGTTCGTCCCACGTGTCAGGGACCAAGGTCCGTTTCCCGTCACCGGGGGGCGGTTCACGCTGTGAGGAAGGGCGCTACCCGAGCTTTACAGGAGTGCGACGATGCCAGCGACGCGACAGCCGATTCCGGGGACAACCATCTTCGACGGCGGCCAGGCCCAGAAGGGCTACGCGCTTAACAAGATGTGCATGTCATTCAACGAAGCGGCCAACCGGGCCGAGTTCCTGCTCGATGAGGACGCGTACTGCGCGCGCTTCGGCCTCAGCGCCGGGCAGCGCGCGGCGGTCGGCCACCGCAACGTCCTTGAGCTGCTCGCGGCCGGCGGGAACATCTACTACCTGGCGAAGTTCGCCGGGATCTTCGGCCTCGACGTGCAGGACATCGGCGCGCAGCAGACCGGGGTCAGCAAGGAAGAGTTCAAGGCCAGGCTCCTCGCCGCAGCCAAAGCCGAAGCCGAAGCCGAAGGGCGGTAGAGATGGCCACGATCATCGGCTGCGTCACCACCTCGCACGTCCCGGCGATCGGCCGGGCGATCGAGCGGGGACTGCAGGAAGAGCCCTACTGGAAGCCGTTCTTCGACGGGTTCAAGCCGGTGCACCGCTGGCTCGCGGAGGCACGGCCCGACGTCGTGGTGGTCATCTACAACGATCACGGGCTGAACTTCTTCCTCGACAAGCTGCCCACGTTCGCGATCGGTGCGGCACCGGAGTACCGCAGCGCCGACGAGGGCTGGAATATCCCGGTCGTGGCACCGTTCCCCGGGGACACGGACCTGTCGTGGCACATCATCGACTCGGTGGTCGCCGCCGACTTCGACATCACCACCTGCCAGGAGATGGTCGTCGACCACGCGGTGTGCAACCCGATGGCGCTGCTGTGGCCGGGCGGCGAGCCGTGGCCAGTGCGGATCGTCCCGGTGGAGATCAACACCGTCCAGTTCCCGCTGCCGTCGGCCGCGCGCTGCTACCAGCTCGGCGAGGCGATCGGCCGGGCCGTCGCCTCCTACCCGCAGGACCTGCGCGTGCTCGTCCTGGGCACCGGGGGCCTCTCCCACCAGCTCGACGGCGAGCGCGCCGGCTTCATCAACAAGGCGTTCGACCACCAGTTCATGGCCAGCCTGACCGCCGACCCGCGGTGGGCGACCAGGTACTCGACCCTCGAACTGGTGGAGAAGACCGGCAGCCAGGGCATCGAGCTGATGCTCTGGCTGGCCGCCCGGGCGGCCCTGGGCTCCGGCGGCGTCCGCGAGGTCGCCGCCACGTACCACATACCGATCTCCAACACCGCCGCCGGCATGATGCTGCTCGAGCCGGTCGGCTAAAACCGGCCTTGGAGCTAACGCCAGCCCCGCGTCGTGCGCGAGCAGCGCGATCTGGGTCCGGTTGGCCAGGCCCGCCTTCGTCAGGATGTGCGTCACGTGCGCCTTGACGGTGGGCACGCTCATCAGCAGCGACGCGGAGATCTCCGCGTTCGTCCGACCCTCGGCGATGGCGCTGACCACCTCGCGCTCCCGCGGGCTGAGGCCCTCGAGCTGCCGCAGTGCCCGCTGCCGCGCGTCCTCGCCCGTCACCGCCCGGCGCATGAGGCGCCGGGTGACCGCCGGGGACAGCATCGGGTCGCCGGCGGCGACGCGCCTGATCGCCTCGGCGATCTCCGCGGGCGGCGCGTCCTTGAGCAGGAAGCCGCTGGCCCCGGCGCGCAGGGCACCGAGCACGTTCTCGTCCGCGTCGAACGTGGTCAGCACAATGACCTCGGGCGGCTGCGGCCCGGCGCGCAGCCGCCGGGTCGCGGCGATCCCGTCGACCCGGGGCATCCGCAGGTCCATCAGCACGACGTCGGGCCGGTGCCGCGCCACCGCGCCTGGCACCTGGTCGCCGTCCCCGGCCTCACCGACGATGACCAGCCCGTCGGCGCCGTGGAGCATCATCGACAGGCCGGCCCGCACGAGGGCGTCGTCGTCCACGATCAGCACCCGGATCTCGCCCCCCGGGCCGCCCGTCGCGTCGCTCACTGTGCCGCCCACTGGGCCGCCAGGCGCCTGCGGTCCGCTCACTCCGGCCACGGCAGCCAGGCGTGCAGCACGAACTCGCCGCCGCGGGCCCGGGACTCAAGCGTGCCGCCGGCCAGCTCAAGCCGCTCGTTCAGCCCGATCAGCCCCGTCCCCGACCCCGGCACCGGCCGCCCGGCCGCCCCGCCAGAAGCCGCCCCGCCAGAATCCGCCCCGCCAGAATCCGCCCCGCCAGTCGCTGACCCAGCCGCGCCGGCCGCCGCCAGCCGGTTGACGATGGTGACCTCGAGGCCCGCGCCGGGACCGCCGTCCAGCGTGACGCGCGCCGCCGCGCCCGGCGCGTGCTTGCGCACGTTCGTCAGCCCTTCCTGTACCACCCGGTACACCGTCCGCCCCACCGCGTCCGGCAGCCCGGTGAGCACCGACCCTCCCCAGCCGCCCGCCTCGATCCGCATGCCCGCCGCCCGTGACTCCTCGATCAGCCGCGGCAGGTCGGCGACGCCGGGGGTCGGCCGCATCGCGCCCGCCGGGAGGTCGGCCGCGCCGTCCGTCCGGCCGGGGATCTCGTCGTCCCGCAGCACGCCGATGACCTCGCGCAGCTCGTCAAGGGCCTGGTGCGCGCCCGAGCGGATCACCTCCGCGGCGCGCGATAGCTGCTCCGGCGGCGCGTCGGGCCGGTAGGCGAGCGCCCCGGCGTAGGTGGCGAGCAGCGACAGCCGGTGCGCGAGCACGTCGTGCATCTCCCTGGCGATCCGCGTCCGCTCGGCGGCGCGGGCCTCGGCCACCCGCCTGGCCTGGTCGGCCTCGGCGCGCTCCGCCCGGTCGCGCAGTGAGGAGATCAGCGCCTGGTTCGCGCGGATCAGCATCCCCCAGCCGACGAGGGCGGCGTAGGCGACGCAGACGAGCACCGCCCACCAGCCGTACGGCAGCCCGGTGACGGGCCGCCACGCCCCGCGGATCAGGTGCGCGCCGATCCCGGCGCCGGCCACGGCGAGCGCGACGGGACGCGGCCGCCACCGGGCGACGATCAGCGCGGCGAGCGTGGCGGGCGGCGTCGCCACCGGGGACACGGCGGCCAGGGCGGAAAGCAGCAGCGCGACCTGCACCGGCCAGCGGCGGAGCAGCGCGATGAGCGCGAGGCTGAGCACGGCGGCGGGGATGTCAAGCGCCAGGTAGGAGCCGGCGCCGCCGCCCTCGAGGGTCAGGCCCACGAGCACGGCCATGGTGCAGGTCCACGCGGCCGATTCAGCGCGCGCACGGCGCCGCCGGCCGGATGAGTCCCCGGCCGCCGCGGCGTTAGCCGCACCGGAGGCGGCGGCGGCCGGCGACGAAGACGAAACGGAGGTGACCTGCACAGCTGCCAAGTCTAAGTTCGCGGGCCGCGGCCGGCCACCGACCAAAGTATGCGCACGGGCCGGCCAAGGCAGCCCCCGGCGCCGCCAAAGGCAGGCCCCGCGCCTTCGAAGGCCGGCCAGGCCGCCGGCCGCAGGCCGATGTGGCGGCGGCCGCCACGAGCGAACCATGGCTGTCATGAGCCAGACAGAACTCTCCCGCCCGGTCGTCGACGTCCCCCAGCCAGGCCGCTACCTGATCAGCCCCGAGCACTCAAGCGCCATCATCCGCACCAGGCACCTGTTCGGTCTCGGTGCCGTGCACGCCGCGCTCGACCTGCGCGACGGGCGCATCTGGGTCGGCGAGCCGCCGGAGTCGTGCGCCGTCCATGCCCGCTTCGCGGTACCGAGCTTCCAGTCGGGCAACGGGGCGCGCGACGCCGCCGTGCTCTCGCCCAGGCTGCTCGACGCCGAGGCATTCCCCACCATCTCGTTCGTCTCCACGGAGCTGGCCCAGGAGGACCACGCGTGGTCGCTGCGCGGCGAGCTCGAGGTGCGCGGCGTCCACCGGCTGGTCGAGGCCCGCATCAGCGCGCTGCACGCTGATGGCGCCACGTTCCGGGCCAGCGCCCAGGCCGTCATCGACCGCTACGAGTTCGGCATCACCGCCTACCGTGGCCTCGCCGCCCGCAAGCTCACCGTCGACCTCACCGTCGTCGCCGAGCGGGAGCGGTCATGACCACCACGCAGCCCGCGCTCGAGGTCACCGGCCTGCGCAAGACCTACGGCAAGAAGACCGCGGTCGACGGCCTCAGCCTGCGCGTCGCCGAGGGCGAGGTCTTCGGCATCCTCGGCCCCAACGGCGCGGGCAAGACCACCACGGTCGAGTGCGCCGAAGGGCTACGCCGGCCCGACGGCGGCAGCATCCGGGTCTTCGGCATCGACCCGTACCGTGACCGCGCCGCGGCCCGCCGCCTGGTCGGCGCGCAGCTGCAGGAGAGCCAGCTGCCCGACAAGATCACCGTCGCCGAGGCGATCGGCCTCTACGCGAGCTTCTACCCAGAGCCCGCCGACACCGAGGGGCTCATCCGTAGGCTCGGCCTGACGGAAAAGCGCAACGCCCGCTACCGGAAGCTGTCCGGCGGCCAGAAGCAGCGCGTGTCCATCGCCCTCGCGCTCGTCGGCCGCCCGCGGCTGGTGGTCTTCGACGAGCTGACCACCGGCCTCGACCCCGCGGCCCGGCGGGAGAGCTGGCGGCTCGTCACCGAGCTGCAGGGCGACGGGGTCACCGTCCTGCTCGTCACCCACTACGCCGACGAGGCCGAGCGGCTGTGCGACCGGGTCGCGCTCATCCAGGCCGGCCGGCTCACCGCCTGCGGCCGCCCGCAGGAGCTCATCGCGCGCAGCGGCGTCAGCGGTAACCGCGCCACGCTCGACGACGCGATCGTGGCCCTCACCACCGGACCGACAGGAGAAGCAGCATGACCGCCATCGCGGCCGAGCCCGCCAGCCCGCTAGCCCGGCGCCCCCGGCGCTCCGCCTTCGCCAGCCTGACCGTCACCGAGGCCAAGCTGCTCGCCCGCGAGGTCGTGCCGCTGCTGTGGGGCGTCGGCTTCCCGATGCTGCTGCTTTCCGTCATCGGCTCGTTCTCAAGCGGCCCGGACAAGTCGCTCGGCGGCGGCACTCTCGTCGCCGCCTACGTGCCGATCCTCATCGCGTTCAGCTGCGCGACCTTCGCCCTGCAGGGCCTGCCCACGGTGCTCACCGGCTACCGGGAGCGCGGCATCCTGCGCCGCCTGAACGCCACGCCGGTCGGCGCGGGCCGCCTGCTCGGCGCGCAGCTGACGGTCAACCTGTCGGTGTCGCTGATCGCGACCATCGGCATCCTGGTGGTCGGCCGGGCCGCGTTCGGCGTGCCGCTGCCCGGCCAGGCCGCCGGCTTCGTCCTCGCGTTCGGCCTGACCGCCGCGGCGATGATCGGACTCGGCCTGCTCGTGGCGTCCCTCGCCCGCAACGCCCGGGTGGCCGGCGCGGTCGGCACGATGATCTTCCTGCCGCTGATGTTCTTCGCCGGCCTGTGGATGCCGCAGGCCACGATGCCCGCCGGGCTGCGCGCGGCCGGGGATGACACGCCGCTCGGCGCGGCCGTCGCCGCGCTGCAGCACAGCATGGCCGGCCAGTGGCCGTCCGCCGCCAGCCTCGGCGTCCTCGCGGCCTACGCGGCGACGTTCGGCCTGCTCGCCTGGCGGCTGTTCCGCTGGGAATGAGGCGGCGCGGCCCCGCCCGCCGTGATGGTCGATCCCGATGATCTCGACCCGCCAGCCTCGCCGGGACAGCCCGTCCACGACGGCGGCGACGATGGCTTCCATCGTCGCGGCGCTGTTTGTGGCCATGTCGATGTCACGGCTGAAGCGATCGACGAGGCGGTGGGGTTGAACCGCGTAGCCGCCGGTGATGACGAGCGGGAAAGCGTTGCCAATTTCCAGAACGTCCTGCAGCAGTCTCCTGTGCAGGTCGTTGAGGTTCATGGCGTGGCTGGCTGCCTCTCGCTCAGCTCGGGGAAAGCGGACTCCCAGACCCTCCGGACCGTGCGGCTGACCAGGTTGCGGAGGACGGGCCACTGCCCGAGGAGCAGGTCCCTGTTGAGGTAGGCGGCGACGTCGCCGCGCTGACCTTCGGCAAGCACGATGCGGTACATGTGCATGCACGCCTTGGGCAGGTCGAGATTGAACGCCGTCTGGCCAGACCAGGCGACATGCAGCGGAAGCTGGACGGTGCCGCTGCCGGGGCCGGTGAGCTCGTCCAGGGTCGCGGGCAGCCGGTCGCGGTACCGCGCCTCGAGGACCGCGGCACGAGACACCGGCGCTCCGTCGGACAACCCGCCCACGGTAGTCATTATGCACTCCCGCCCCGCGCCCCGCTGGCCCCGCGGCATCGCGTCGCCGCCCCGTCCGGGACAATGTCCGTGGAGACAACAGAGAGAATGGGGACGGTAATGCGGCTCGGCATTCACTTCATGAACTTCACGCACCCCGGCGGTGGCGCCGCGCTGCGGGCGGCGGTCGGCGACACGGCGGTCGCGGCCGACGCGGCGGGCATCGACTGGTTCACCGCGATGGACCACTGGTTCCAGATGGAGCACTTCCAGACGGCGCACGACCCGATGCTCGAGGGCTACTCGGTGCTCAGCTTCGTCGCCGCGAAGACCGAGCGGCTGCGCCTGTCCCTGCTCGTCACCGGCGTCACCTACCGGCATCCCGGGCTGCTCGCCAAGACCGTTACCACGCTCGACGTGCTGTCCGGCGGCCGGGCGATGCTCGGCATCGGCGCGGCCTGGTACGAGCGGGAGCACCGCGCGCTCGGCGTGCCGTACCCGCCGGTGGCCGAGCGGTTCGAGCGGCTTGAGGAAGCCATCCAGGTCTGCGAGCAGATGTGGAGCGACAACGACGGTCCCTATGAGGGCAAGCACTACCAGCTGGCCGAGACGATCTGCGTGCCTGGCCCGATCCAGTCGCCGCGCCCGCCTATCCTCATCGGCGGCGGCGGCGAGAAGAAGACGCTGCGCCTCGTCGCTAAGTACGCCGACGCCTGCAACCTTTTCGGGTCATCGGTGGCCGACGTCAAGCACAAGCTCGAGGTGCTGCGCGGGCACTGCGACGCCGAGGGCCGCGACTACGGCGCCATTACCAAGACGATCATCGGCCGGCTGAACCCCGACGACCCGGCTGCCTTCCTGCGGGAGATGGAGCAGTACCGCGCGCTCGGGGTCGACCTGGTGGAGGTCGCGCCCGCTATGCCGGACCCCGCGGGGTACGTCGACATGCTCGGCGAGAAGATCGTCCGGCCGCTGGCCGAGATCGGGTAGCGGCCGGATGACAAGCACGGGGATGATCAGCGCGGGGGAGCGATGAGCGAGCAGGCCGACCTAACCTACGGCAGCTACCTGCGACTTGACGACCTGCTTTCCTGCCAGTCGCCGCTCACCGACTCGCACGACGAGCTGCTGTTCGTCATCATCCACCAGGTCTACGAGCTGTGGTTCAAGCAGACGCTGCACGAGGCGGCGCTGCTGCAGGCCCGGCTTGAGCACGGCGACAGCGCGGGGGCGCTGGCCACGGCGCGCCGGATCGCCAAGATACTCAAGACCGTGGTGGGGCAGCTGGACATCCTTGAGACGATGACGCCGCAGCAGTTCGCCGCTTTCCGGCCGGAGCTCGGCGGCTCGAGCGGCTTCCAGTCGGCGCAGTTCCGCTACCTGGAGGCCGTGCTCGGCCGCCGTGACTTCGGCGTGTCCCTCCTCGAGGGCGACCCGGTGCTCGCCAGGATCGTGTCCAGGCGGCCGCTGTTCGCCTCGCTGCTGCGCTTCCTGAGCGTGGCGGGCTGGGACGTCCCGGACATCGCGCTCGCCCACGACCCGCATCATCCGTGGCCCGGCGACCCGGCGGTGCAGGACCTGCTCGTGAGCGTCTACACGGAGGCCGGGACGGCCGCTGAGGTGTGCGAGGCCCTCGTTGACATCGACGAGGGCGTCCAGGAGTGGCGCTACCGGCACGTGAAAATGGTGGAGCGGATCATCGGGCTGAGGACCGGCACCGGCGGCTCCGCGGGCTCGGCCTACTTGCGCTCCACGCTGTTCCGTTCCGCCTTCCCCGACCTATGGGAGGTCCGCTCCCGGCTGTAGCGCCGGGTGCCGCCCGGCCGCGAGCCCGGGCAGCGCCGCGATGACCGCGGCCCAGTCGGGCGTCGCCGGGTCGATGAGCGTGAAGTGGTCACCGGACAGCTCCACCAGGCCGGCCCGGCCGCCCGCGGCCCGCGCGGCGGCGACGTACCGCTCGCTGTAGGAGAACGGCACGTTGTCATCGCCCCGCGAGTGCAGGCAGAGCACCGGCGCGGTAACGGGCACCGCGGCGAGCGGGTCGGCGAGCCGGTACTGATCCGGCCGGTCCGCGGGGCCGCCGCCCATCAGGTCGGGCGCCGCGGTGCCGCCGACCCGTTCCCGCGCGCAGTCGGCCAGCGCGAGCACGCCCGCCTGGGCGATCACGCCGGCCAGCGGGACGAAGTACCGGCCGGAGGCCCCCGGTGCCCCCGGTGCCCCGGGCGGCAGCTTCGCCCGGCCCGCCGCCCAGGCCGCGAGGTGCCCGCCCGCGCTGTGCCCGACCGCGATCACCTGACTGGTGTCCACTGGCCGCCCCGTGCTTACCGACAGGGTGGCGAGCAGGTCGAGGCCGGCCGCCACGTCCTCGAAGGTCCCCGGCCAGCCGCCGCCGGCCAGCGCCCGCCGGTACTCCATGTTCCAGGCGACGTAACCGCGGGCCGCCAGGTCCGCCGCGAGCGGCCGCCCGAGCGACAGGTCGTACCGGGCCCGCCAGAACCCGCCGTGGATGATCACTAGGGTCCCGAGCGGCGCCCGGTCATGCGTTGCCGGGTCCGGTAGCCACAGCTCGCCGAACTGCGCCGGGTGAGCGCCGTAGCGGTGCACCGTCGGCCGGTTGGCATCCGCCCCGGCCTGATGGCCGGGGTTTCCGGCGGCGTGGCTCATGCCGCGCTCCGGCGGGTTCCTCGTTCAACGGCTGCTGCCACCGGTGACGGTGGCCTTACGCTGCCTACAGAGGCGTTTAGCCTCTCCCTCTGCCCGAGGGCGAGTATGTTCCGGGCCGCGTTGACGTCGCGGTCAAGGACCGTGCCGCATTCCCTGCAGGTCCACTTGCGCACTGCGAGCGGCTTGGGCCCGTCCCTGGCGCCGCACGCGGAGCAGACCTGCGATGTCGGCTCGAACCTGCCGACCTTCGCGAAGTAGCGGCCGTGCCGCTCGCACTTCTCCTGAATCAGCCGTAGCAGCTGCGACCAACCGGCGTCGTGGACCGACTTGGCCAGCCGTGTCCGGGCGAGCCCCGACACAGCAATGTCCTCGGCATAGACCGCTTGGCTGTCGCGGACCAGGCTGAGGGCGGTCTTGTGGGCGTGGTCGAGGCGGGCGTCCCTCACCTTGCGGTGCTGCACCGCGACCCGATGCCGGGCCCTGGCCCGGTTCGCGGAGCCCTTGGACTTACGCGACAGGGCACGCTGCGCTTTCTTCAGCCGCCGCTCCGCCTTCCGCAAGAACCGGGGTGCCGCGATCTTCAGGCCATCTGAAGTGACCGCCAGGTGAGCTAGCCCCACGTCGATCCCGGTTTCCTGGTCGCACGGCGGGAGCGGCTCGGTGTCCCGCTCGACCACGAACGAGGCGTAGTAACGCCCGTCCGGCTCCCTGATCACGGTGACCGACGACGGGACCGACGGCAGCGGCCGTGACCACTTCACCGTCACGTCGCCTACCTTCGCAACATAGAGTCGGCCCCCGTGCAGGGCGAACCCGTTGCGGGTCAGCCGGACCGACTGCTGCCCGTGCTTCCGCTTGAACTGCGGGTGCCCGGCCTTGCGGCCCTTCCGCTTCCCGGCCATGGAGTCGAACCAGTTCCGGTAGGCGCGACGCGCGTCTTGGCAGGCTTGCACCAGCACGACGGAGGCGACCTCACCGAGCCATTCCCGTTCCGGGGTGCGCTTGGCGAGGGTAATCACCCGGCGCTGGGCCTCGCTGTCGCTCAGCTTCTCGCCCCGCTCATGCGCCTGGTCCCGCAGCCGGACCGCGTCGTTGAACACGACCCGTGCGCACCCGAAAGCCCGCGCCAGCGCCTGGCGCTGGGCGGCATCCGGGTAGACGCGGTAACGGTAACGGACTTGCACAAGACCTGACCGTAGCAACAGCCCATGACAATCGACACCGGCCACAGGCCTGGCAGCCACGTTGTCTCAGCACTTCACGTTCAATTGCTTCTGGTCACGAGGTGCCGGCGGGGCATGCCCGACGGCGACATGCCCGCTCCTGCGAACTGGTGACGCGGAAGGCCTGCGGCCGCAGTACACAGGGAATGTAAACAGGCGCGGATGAAGGCGCACTTCTCCATCCGCCAGTACATCGAACGGCAGCAGCGCCCGGCCTGACGGCCGGGCCACGGCTTGCTCCGCCTTAACGACGGGGCTTGCGCCGCGTCACTGGTCACGTTCGCTCCGCCTCCTGCGGGCTTTCGCCAGGCGGGTGCGGAACCATGTCGTGATCATTATCGGCGGGCCGTCCGCCGCTCGCCACGGCGACCCCGGCCAGGATCAGCAGGCCGCCGCCAGCCATCACCGCGGTGACCCGTTCGCCGAGGAACACCGCGGCGCCCGCCACGCTGACCACGGGCTCGAGGTAGAGCAGCATGCTGACCCGGCTGACCCCGGCGGCCAGCGTGGCCACGTTCCACAGCAGCAACCCGGCCGCGGTGCTGCCAAGGGCGAGGAAGGCCAGCTCCGCCCAGACCGCCGGGCCGAGGTGCGCGAGCCCCGCCCTCGGCAGGGTCCCGGCGGCGGCGAGGTAGGGGACGGAGCCGACGACGGTGGACGCCGCGGTCGCCGGGACGGCGCCGAACTCGGTGCCGAGCGGGGTGACCACGATCGTGTACGCCGCGAACGACAGCGTGGCCACCAGCACCAGCCCGGCCCCGGCGAGAGCGCGGTAGCCGCCCGCCCCGCCCCCGCCGGCCTCAGGCACGGTCAGCACGGCCACGCCGGCCAGCGCGACGGCGCTGCCGAGCCAGGCCCGTGCCCCGCCGCGCTCACCGAGGAACACCCGGCTGAGCAGCAGCACCCAGACCGGCTCGGTGGCGAGCAGCAGCCCGGCGGTGTTGGCGGGCAGCCAGCGCAGCCCCGCGGTGACCGGCAGGTTGTACCCGATGAGGCCGAGCAGCCCCGCGGCGGCCAGCCGTCCGGCCGACCGCGGCCGCAGCCGCCGGAAGACGGGCAGGGCCCAGGGCAGGAGCACGAGCGATGCCGCGGTCAGCCGGATCAGCAGCAGCGGCAGCGGCGAGATGTGCCCGACGGCCGCCCGGGTGGCCACCGGCGCCAGCCCCCACAGGCACACCGCGATCAGTCCCGCGCCCAGCGCCTGACGTCGCACCCCGCCCTTCCCGGACACCCCGCCCCTCCCGGCCGCACGTGACGGCGGCCCCCGCTCACTACACCGCCGCAGGCCAGTCTGCGTTAATGCCCTTATACAGTTCAACACTTACACGAGGGCCGGCGGGCTGCACTGTCCGATGCCTCACGGCGCACATCCCGTGTACTGACCTTAAAGTTGCGCGACCGCCGCCTTAGCGAACTGCTCCGCTTGGTCTAGATCGCCACTGCCATCGCTGGTAACCGAGATGGTGATCTCGGTACCGTTCTGCCACGCGAGCAGCGCACCGCCAGAGCTATAGGCATCCTGGCCGATCCCGGGGACCGGCTTTACGCCGCCGGGATTGGCTGAGGCGCTCTTGTCGAATGCGGCCTTGCCAATGGCGCGGACCAAGACGACCACACCCGCCTTGGCGTACGAACAGCTTTGGTAAACGCCGGCCGGAACGTCACTCGGCGAGGCGTCCGGCGTACCTGTCACCTCCTGTACTTCCGCCGGGGTGACCAGCGCACACGGGTCGACCTTGGTGGCTGTCGCCGGTGCCGCGCCGGGCGTCGCCGCGGTGGTCCCTGCCCCGCTCGCCGACGGCGCGGATGCGGCGGACGAAGGACCGCTGTGACACCCGCTGAGACCCAGCGTCGCGAGACCGGTGGCGACACAGAACGTCGCTAGGCGTCGATTGAGGGGAAAGCTCATGATGACCATGCCTATCGTTCGATGACTGAGACGGACCACTGCTTCTGGGTGCCAGTCAACCGATCTACCGTAACGTGCGTGTAATGTCGGCTCGCCGGACACGGCCGCCTGGCGGGCCTGCCCGACCCCGGGCGGCGTGCCCGCCAGTACCCGCACGAACTCTCGGGCGGCCAGCGCCAAAGGGCCCTGATCGCGGCTGCGCTCGCCTGCCACCCGCCGCTGCTGATCGCGGACGAGCCCACCACCGCCCTGGACGTCACCGTCCAGGCCCAGATCATGCAACCGACGGAAACCGGGTTTGACAGGGACTACACCTGGCCGCACAACCCGCGCATGGTACGTCTATATGCAGATGGTTTCGCAGCGGACGACCCGGGTCAGCCCTGGTAGCTTCGCACCTCGACGTCGACGGTGACCGCGTCCGGGTCCGGCCGCGCCGCGACCCGGGCGGCCAGGTCGTCAGCGGCGATATGCCGGGCGCTCGGGCCCATCGCGACCAGGTCGGTGAGGTCGGCATGGCTCAGCCGCAACTGGTAGCGCACGGCGGTCACGTCGGCGCCCTGGTACCCGCCGAAGGCGTCCGCGAGCCGGGCGGTCTTGCGCTCGTCGACCCCGATGAGCCCGAGCGAGCCGCGCAGCTCCCGCTGGTGGTCGGGGCCGGGGACGGCGATGACGAGCGCGCCGCCCGGCGCGAGCACGCGGCGGATCTCCGCCGCGTTGCGCGGGCCGAAGACGCTCAGCACCACGGCCGCCGAGCCGTCGGCGAGCGGCAGGCGCTGCCAGGCGTCGGCGCCGAGCGCCGCCGCCCGCGGGTGCGCCCGCGCGGCCCGGCGCAGCGCGGGCGCGGACAGGTCGGCGCAGGCGCCGTGACGTGCTGGTAGCGCGTCGAGGACGCGGGCGAGGTAGTAGCCGGTGCCGCCGGCCAGGTCGAGCACCAGGCCGGGGGCGCCGCGGTCCAGCGTGGCGGCGAGCCCGGCGATCGCGTCGGCCAGCGGCCGGTAGTGCCCGCCGCCGAGGAACCGCTCGCGTGCCATGACCATCGCGGCACTGTCGCCGGTGCCCGGGCCGCCCCGGCCGCTGGTCAGGCTGACGTAGCCCTGGCGGGCGATGTTGAAGCTGTGCCACCGCGAGCACTCGACCTGGCCGTCGCCCACCTGGACCCGGCCGGCGCAGACCGGGCAGCGCAGCGAGCCCGCGACCGCATCGAGTGCCCGGTGCTCGTCGGGCATGAGCCGCTCAGCCGGCCGGCTGGAGCATGCTGCGGTAGACGACGAGCAGGGCGGACTTCTGGTCTTCGGTCAGCCGCTTGTCGGCGCGAATGGCCTGCTCGGTGTCCGGGACGTCCGGCTCGCCGGCGTCGGCGGTGCCTCCGGGGCCGGCGTCGGCCCCGCCAGCCAGCTGGTCGAGCAGGCCCGCCTGGGTGAGCAGCGTCTCGGCGGACAGGTTGAGCGCGTCCGAGATCGCCCGCAGCACGCGCACCGAGGGCTGGTGCAGCCCGCGCTCGACCTGGCTGAGGTAGGGGTTAGACAGCCTGGTCCGCTCGGCGAGCTGGCGCAGGGACAGGTTGGCCTGCTTACGCTGCTCGCGGATGAACGCGCCGAGCACCTGGCGCTGCGCCGCCCAGGTCTCCCGCGGTTCCGGCATGGCATCCCCCTTCTTCCCGTCACGCATCATGTACCGCAAACTATAGTGCGCGGCGGTGCCGGACC
>Ga0265334_10000123_pt1 | contig 50146 bp, 46 predicted proteins | sample 42023metaG_FD_192442 | JGI IMG/M metagenome (GOLD analysis project Ga0265334, IMG submission 192442) | Rhizosphere microbial communities from Carex aquatilis grown in University of Washington, Seatle, WA, United States - 4-20-23 metaG | ecosystem: Host-associated > Plants > Roots > Rhizosphere...
GGCGGCGGCCCGCGCGCCGCAGCGGCCATTCCTGGTCATCGCAGGCGGCAATTCCGCCGCGACGCTGGCGGCCGCTGTGGAAGCGGGTGCCAGCGGATTCTTCGTGGCGCCGGTCGAGATGCTGAGCCTCGCAGCGGCGATCAGCATCGCGGACCGCGAGGCCCGGGCTACCGCCGGACAGGCGCAACATGCCGATAGACTGAGCAGCTCGGTGGAAGAAAACCGGATGGTCGGGGTCGTGGTCGGTATCCTGATGGAGCGCTATCACCTGCTGCGCGATGACGCATTCGAGCGGCTGCGCAGCTACTCGCGCTCGCAGCGCCTGCGGGTCAGCGAGGTCGCACGCCAGGTGCTGGTCGGCACCGAGAATCACACGAGTCTCGCCAACGAGATCTGGAAAGCAGAGACGAGCGGTCAGCAGCTGCGCCCCTGACACCACCCGGGGCTTCGCGCTGCGTCGCAGCGCCGGACGCGGTGCGCTACGACTTCTTCAACCGGTGACTTCAATCACCTTATGTTTTCACCGAACCGGCCGACAATCCTGGGTAAGCGGAGACGCGGCCCACTGATATGAAGGCCACAATCTCCGCCGCGCACCTCGTGCGGCCCCGATAGGCTGCCGTACGGGCCCTCCGAGGCCTGCTCCCCGCCTCAACCAGGATGACCGCTTAGCTCGCTCGCGCGTGCAGGCACCGTCATCGCGTTGAGCAAAGGGACGGGACCATGTCGGCAACATTCCAGCGTTGGATTTCCTGCCTCGGCAACGCGTGGCCACGGCGCGCGCTGCTGTACGTGCCGTTCGCGCTGGCACTGTGCCTGCCCGGAACAGGTGCCGCATCACCGCGCACTGCGACGTGGGGCGATGATTCCGGGCTCGAATGGCAGGACGAGCATGGCGCGAGCACGCGGCTGTCAGACTGGCGCGACCGGACCGTGCTGCTGACGATGGCGTACTCCACCTGCCGCGAGGTCTGCAGCTACGCGCTGCATCGACTCGAGGAGCTGCAGCAGAGCGCCGATCACGCCGGTACGCCAATCGAAGTGATCGTGATCAGCTATGACCCGGCGGTCGACAGCCCCGGTACCTGGACGATCTACCGGCAGCACCACCATTTCCTGCGCACCAACTGGCATTTTCTCACTGGCAGCAGCGCAGCGACACGACAGCTCGCGCAGGACCTCAACTTCCCGTCGTGGCGCTACGACGAGCACGTTGTGCACGACTTCAGGATCCTGCGGATCGCGCCCGGCGGTCAGATCGCGGGAAGCCTGGACTGGGCAACGCGCAATCAGGACTTCTTCCGGACGACGTCCATTACCTGTCCTTCATCCGATCCAGGGGAATGCAAACCGTGAGCACTCGCAAGCTTCTCAAGCGGCCGCTTTGGCCCTCCCGCATCACCGCGTGGCTGCTGCTGGGAGCGCTGGCGTTGCAGGCTCCGGCACGCGCCGACGTCGAGGGTCTCGCACTGCACGGCTTTGCCTCCGTCTACTACACCGCGACCGGCCAGCAGAACGCTCCGGAAGGAAACACGGGGTTCAAGCTCGATAATCTGGACCTCTATCTCGCACCCAGTCTGTCAGATCACATTCGCGCGCTGATGGAGGATGTGGTCGAATTCGACGACTGGCATGCGCCGGGCGAGAGCAATGGCCAGCCGGTGATCGACATCGAGCGCCTGCAGGTCGGGTATGTGTTCAACGACGACGTGACCGTCTGGATCGGCCGCTTCCACACGCCGTACGGCTACTGGAACACCGCCTTTCACCACGGCGCGCAACTGCAGCCAACGGTCATGCGGCCGCAATTCGTCGCCTTCGAGGACCACGGCGGAATACTGCCGGCGCACATGGACGGGCTCTGGGCCACCGGTCGAGCTGCCCACGGACCTGGCCGAATCACCTATGACGCCTACCTCGGCAACGGACAGCGTATCCTCGACGGCGCCCTCGACATGCAGAACGAGGGCAATGCGGATGCACACACTGCGTTCGGCGGGCGACTCGGATATGAGTTTCGAGGCGGAGCGCTCGACACGCTATGGATCGGCCTGCATGGTTTCGACGAGCAGGTCGACAATTTCGTCAGTGGCGTCATGACCGCCGCGACCAATGTCAAGGTGATCGGCGGATTCTTCCACTGGACACCGGGAAACTGGGAGCTGCTCGGCGAGTACTATGGCTTCCAGAACCGTGCCCATGACGGATCCGGGCCCAGTCACTCGAGCAGCGCCTGGTACGCGGAGGCGAACTACACCTTCTTCGGACTGATCACTCCGCTGGCGCGCTACGAGTCCGACCGGTTGTCGCAGGACGACGGCTACTTCCAGTACCTGCAGGGCGGAAAGTCCTACCAGCGCGAACTCATCGGTGTGCGCTACGACCTCACGCCCCAGGTCGCACTGAAGCTGGATGGCAACCATACCGATGCGACTCGAGACGGCGGGCAGGCCTACAACGAGATGCACTTCCAGGTCGCGGTACGGTTCTAGGGGACGCAACGCCATGAAACTCCAAGCCCACCGGATCCGGTACCTGCTGTGCTGTGCAATGGCGCTGGTGGCGGTGCTGCCGGCACCGTCGCTCGCCGACGTGTACGTGATCATGAACGCCTCGCTGATGCTGACGCCAGCGGACATCACGTCCGTCTACACGGGCGACAAGCAGCTGGCCGGCGGCACCAAGATCCGGGCGCTCGACAACCACGCCGGCCAGGGCGAGTTCCTCAGCAAGGTGCTGCAGCTCAATCCGGGACGCTATGACTCGCTGTGGACCATGAAGAGCTTTCGGGACGGGCTCACGCCTCCCACCGTGAAGTCGACCGATGCCGACGTGATCGCCTACGTGCAGACTACGCCCGGCGCGATCGGCTATGTCACCACTGCTCCTCCGCCGGGCGTCGTCGTCCTCAGGAAATACTGAATGGACGGCACGACCGCCACCGACGCCCCTGTAGGCGCCGATGCCGGCGCCGGCGCCGGCGTCGGCTCCGGCGCCGGCATCGGCGACCGCGCTGACTCGATGCGCAAGATCTTCCTGCTCGTCGGCGTGGCCATCGTCATCTTCATGGCGTTCAGCGCCTACAGCGTACGCAAGGAAATGCAGGGCAGCGCTCAGCTCTCCACCATCAAGGACACCTACTTTCCGCTGCTGCAGCGACTCGATGCGAACATCGTCCGACTCGACAAGATCGAGGAGCTCTACGTACAGGTCGTTCTGACCGGCGACCGGGATACCATCGCCAAGGCGGGAGAGGTCGGCGTCCAGGCGGACCAGACCTTTGCCGAAATTGCCGGACTGTATCCGGTGCAGGGTCGGCTCGTTACCCAGCTACGGTCCGACCTGAAGACCTATCAGGAACTGGCAACGAAGACATCCATTGCCTATCTCAGCAAGGACCGTGCGACGGCCGCGCCGATGGCTGCCAGGATGAACCAGGCTCTCAGCGAGGTCGGCCAGCGCCTCAAAGGCCTGCGGGAGACTGCCTACGGTGACTTCGTGCGCACGCTCGAGCGCTCGCAGCTCGACGCCCGCGTCCGCCTGTACATGGGACTCGCGCTCGGGGCTATGAACCTCGGCTTCATGGCGGTACTGGTGTACTTCATCCGCAACAATCTGCGCATGATGTCGGTGATCGCGCTGCAGAACGCGACCCTGGAGCATCGCGTCGCCGAGCGCACCCTGCAGCTGAGTCAGAAGACCGCCGACATCAATGCGATGCTGCACAACATGAACCTCGGGGTCTCGACGGTGATCCCGGGCAACGTGATCCACAGCGAGTACTCGAACTACCTCAGGACCATCTTCTCGCTCGACGACCTCGCCGGCAAAGACCTGATCGTGAGCCTGTTCGGCCGCTCCTCCCTCGGGGAGGACACGAAGGACCAGGTCGCGGTCGCTCTCGGCGCCATCCTCGGCGAGGACGAGATGATGTTTGCCCTCAATGGGCACCTGCTGGTCCGGGAGATGCAGCTGATCGAGCGCGACGGCTCGCGCAAGACCGTGCAGCTGGAGTGGAGCCCGATCATCAATGACGACGGTCGCGTCGACAAGGTGCTGCTGATCGCGCAGGACGTGACGCACCTGCGGGAGCTGGAACTGAGTTCTGCACACCAGCAGGAGGAGCTGGAGATCATCTCGCAGCTCATCAAGGTGTCGATCGGCCGGTTCAACGAGTTCCTGAAGTCAGCCGCCGAACAGCTGGCGGCCAACCGGCGACTGATCGAAGACCCGCTCGCGCACGGCCCGGACTCGATGGCGCAGCTGTTTCGCAACATGCACACCGTCAAGGGGAATGCACGCACTTTCGACTTCACGCACATCACCGAGTTCGCGCATCGCGCAGAGCAGACCTACGACCGCCTGCGTCGGGATGTGCAGGCCCCGTGGGATGTCACAGCAATGCTTGCGGAGCTGAAGGCCGTGGAAGACGCCATGACGCGCTACGTGTTCGTGAGCGAGGACACACTGGGGCGCAAGGGGCGCGCCTCGGATCTGCTCACGGCGCGCGGAGCCTTCGTCAGCAACGAGCAGCTCGCCGAGCTGCGTACGACGGCCGCCTCACTGACGGCGATTCATCCTGATCCGGAGCTGCAGCAGCTACGGCGGGCGATCCTCCAGCTTGGCCTGATACCGCTCGGGCGGCTGATCTCGGGCGCGGTCGATTCGCTCACTTCGCTCGCCAAGGAGTTGCACAAGCCGGCGCCGGCGGTCGAGGTCATCGACGGCGACATTGCCTTCACGAGTCAGTTCGCCGAGGCACTGAAGAGTTGCTGCATGCACCTGCTGCGCAACTCGCTCGACCACGGGATTGAGGATCCGGCCACCAGGATCCTGGCCGGCAAGCCGGAGCGCGGCACGATTCGTGTCGCCTGCGTGCGCCATGGGGAGCAGGTCGAGCTGCACATCGGCGACGACGGGCGCGGGCTCGCATTGCACCAGCTGTACTACAAGGGACGCACCTACAACCTTATCGGGATCGACGAGGCGCCGACCCGGGCCGAAGTAGCAGGCGTCGTTTTCCACTCCGGGATTTCCACGGCCCAGGAGGTCACGCAGGTTTCTGGGCGAGGGGTCGGCATGGACGCCGTGCGCACCTTTCTCCAGGAGCAGGGCGCAAGTATCCGCGTGCAACTCGAGGAGTCCTCGGAGACCGAGTTCGGCTTCGCTCCGTTCCGGTTCGTGATCACCGTACCGCCTTCCGCGTACGCGTATTGAGGCCGCGTGTCCGCCATCCCTGACAATGCCGGACTGCATCGGCGCACCGATGCACTAGCGCAGGAGGTCGGCCGCCTCAGATCGCTCGCCGTGGCACTGGAGCGCTGGCACCAGGACATGATCTCGATGATGGCGCAGAACCGCAGCATGGACGCTGAAGGTGAGGACATGCATGCCATTGCCCGGCAGCTGATCATGGTCTCATTGAACGCCGCGATAGAGGGCGCGCGTGCCGGAAACGAGGCACGCGGCTTCGTGGCCGTCGCAGCCGAAGTGAAGACGCTCGCGCATCGCGTGCAGACGCTTGCCGGCGAGCTCGGAAAGAACCTGCAGACGAGCAGTCTGATCACCACCGCGACTTTCCAGGACATTCAGGCCGCCGGGAAGATGATGATGGCGGCAATCAGTGGTCTGGAGGTTCAAGTCAGGGACCTGCGGCTAGAGATCGGCTAGGCGGACGGGTGCTAAGCGAACAGGGCAAGCGCAATATCGAGCAGGCGTTTCAGCGTGCCGCCCGCGGCACGGTCGTGCGCACGAGCGCGGACGTGTGCGACATCGCACTGGCGACCGACCCACAACCGGATCCGCGCCATGGGCAGCTCGTGCTGATCACCGTCTCCTCGTTTGCGTTCAGGCTGATCACGATCTTCCAGGTTCGCGACACGCCGGAGATCCGCTCGTACTATCTCGCGGACACCGATCAGCGCGGCATCGATGAATCATTCCACGAGGTCGCCAACCTGTGTTGTGGCGCACTGAACCGCGAGTTCTCGCGTTCTTTCGCGCACCTGGCGATGTCTACGCCGTATACCCTGGATGCACGCTGCATCTCGTACCTCGCGCAGTTGCAACCTCAGCTGCTGTCGCACTACCTGATTACCATCAATGGTTCGGTGCAGCTGCGGGCGACGCTTTGCATGTGCTGCACGGCCCCGGTGGACATCCAGTTGAATGCCGCCGAAGTCGAGCAGACGGGCGAACTCGAGCTATTTTGAAGGGAGGTTCACATGGCGCAGATACTGGTCGTCGATGATTCAGGCACGGTGCGCGACGAAGTCGCCGGCTTTCTCAAGAGCAACGGACTCGATGTCGTTACCGCCGTGGATGGCAACGACGGGCTTGCCAAGCTCAAGGCCGATCCACGCATCCGGCTGGTCGTGACCGACGTGAACATGCCGAACATGGATGGCCTGACGATGGCTGAGAAGGTCCGCAGCGAACTCGGAAACTCCAAGGTCAATCTGATCATGTTGACCACGGAGAGCAGTGCGAACATGCGCGAGCGCGGGAAAGCGGCCGGCGTCAAGGGATGGATCGTCAAGCCCTTCAAGGGAACTGCGGTACTCGATACGTTCCGGAAGCTGGTTTCGTAGAGCCGCCAACGCCGATCTGTTCCGGAGCAGACTCGCTCAGGATTTAGCCTTCTTCGGGGGCTTAGACTTGCGCGCACTGTTCATGGCAACGGCCTGGCGCACGAGCGCCTTGAAGGCGGCCCCGTCCAGGGCTGCTCCTTCATGAATGTCGATGGCGCGGCGTAGGTTTCCGTCGAGGCTCGCGTTGAAGAGCCGGTCGGGATCCTTCAGAGCCGCACCCCTGGCGAAGGTGAGCTTCACGACATGCTTGTAGGACTCGCCGGTACAGATGATGCCGTCATGCGACCAGACCGGGGTGCCCCGCCACTTCCACTCCTCGACGACGTCCGGATCAGCTTTGTGAATGAGCTGGCGGATCATGCCGAGGGTCTCCCCCCGCCAATCCCCAAGATCGGCGATCCGCTTCGAGATCAGCTCGGATGCCGGCCGGTCCTGGCGCGCCCCCGACTTCTCCTTCATATCCTCGGTTCCGCGTTTGTCAGTTGCTTCCTGTCGCCTGCTCCGGCTGATACCAGTGCAGATTGTCCGGGCGGGGAATAAACGCCAGGCGAGTCGAGGGACCATCGCCATAGGGCATCGCACGATGCCAACGGCCGGTAGGAGCATTGATGAGGTCGCCGTCAGTGACGGTGAGCAGCTGCTCGCCTTCCACCAGGAACTGCTGACTGCCTTCGATGATCAGCCAGATTTCGGGGAAGTTGGCGTGGAAGTGACCCCAGACCGTGTCGGGAGGCGTCGGCGCGCCGCTCAGAGACCGTAGTATCGTGACGTAGGTATGATCATCGCGGATCCACACGCCGCGCTTCTCGCCGCCCTTCACGATCTGCGTGTCGAAGTCGATGGACGGTACGTTCACCTTGTCGTACTCGCCGTGTCCACTATAGGCAGCCTGGATGTAGTGCACGCCCTTCACCGGGGTGGGCGTCTCGGTCAGCGGATAGTCGGGCGCTTCGCCCGCCGGTCTCATTTGGAAGCGCAGGACGGGCTCGGTCCCCACCGTCTCCATGCTGTATTGCAGCCGCTTGGGCACCTGCACCAGAAAGTGCTTCGACGCGATGAATGGCTCCTCGCCCTCGATCGTGACTCTCATCTGGCCTGACTCCACGACCCAGAACACCCGGTCATCGGCATAGAACTGGGTCTTGGTCCTCACGCCCGGAGCCATCGAGATCCACTCCCCGACGAAGTCCCGGCTGGAGAAGACTTCCTGGCTCCAGTTCTGCTTGCCCCGGTGCGCCGCCAGCACGTCGGCCATGCGCCATACCAGCCGGTTTGGGCCGGCGTAGGGCGGCAGCCGGGCAGGCTTGGCAGCCCATGCCACGGTGGCCTTGGACGCGGGCGTAGTGGCCTGTGCCTGGGTCTGTGCGCCGGCCTCGTGAGTCATTGGCAGGGCGAGGGCTGCCGCTATGACCCATTTGAAATGCCCCATGTCCTGCTCCCCTTAGGTCCTTATTCTGAGGACCTCCCGTCGGGGGACAGTATCAGCGGCGCGGCCAGGCGGCCAGCCGGCCGCGCCAAGGGCAGCGATCGAGGGCGAACGCTCTGGCTATTGGAGATCGGTACGTCTGGAGCGGCGCTGCAGCAGCACCACACCCAGCAGTCCGGACGCCAACAGGGCCAGGGAAGCAGGCACCGGTACCGGCGCTGCCGTCAGATTGCCATTGGCGCTGAAAGAAGTGACCCCACTGCTGGCATTGAAGATTTCCTCGATCGTCAGCGAGTAGGCGGAGGCTCCCTCGCTGGGACCACCGGATACGGTGCCAAACCCACCTGGTGCGCTGAAGGATCCCACAGTGCCCAAGTGGTCGGCCGGTACCGCAGGTATGCCCCCGCCGAACAGCGTGTTGGTGCTATCCGCCCAGGTGATGGCCTTCGTGTTGCCGGCGCCAGTCTGAGTGGATGAATAGGTCGTCTGGAAACCCAGCGCCGGAACCACTTGGGTGAAGCCCTGGGCCGTGTAAAAGACGTCCAATGGGTTCGTCAGACAGTTCCCGCTGGTGCAGTTCGCCAGCACCGACAGGTCGAGCCCGTACGGAGTAAGCGATGGCGAGAAGTTCGAACCGGCGACAACGGTGATATCCCAGCCGTTGTAGTTCGCATTGGTATACAAGCCACCGACGGTGATGACGCTCGAGGCCCCTGCACTTTGAATCTGTATTTCGTCTGCTCCGGCCACCGACACCGAAACCGCGAGCAGAGAGCACAACAGCCCGATTTTCATGGAATTCCTCCGAACATGGATCCAGCGTTGAATGCGCTAATGGAGACCGAAAGTGGGCGGATTCTGGCGGCCGATTTGCGTGAGATCCGTGCGCTGGCGAACATAGGATGTGCCAAGCCTCGCCCGCGTCCGTAGATGTCTGGCGCTCCGTCGGGCCTCCGGATTTTGGCGGAGAGGGTGAGATTCGAACTCACGAGCCCCGTGAAGGGCTGCCGGTTTTCAAGACCGGTGCATTCAACCGCTCTGCCACCTCTCCCGCGGGCGCGCAAGCGGGGCAAATCCTAGCAAATCGGGCCCGGATGGCATAAATCACGGCACTCACGGAAAATCCCCGCCCCCACTGACCTGACGGAGCGCAGGATGACCGACAGCCCCAGCAATTCGCCGCGGGACCACTACGACGTGCTGATCGTCGGTGCCGGTCACGGCGGCGCCCAGACGGCCCTGGGCCTGCGGCAGTTCAAGTTTGCGGGCAGCGTCGGCCTGCTTGGGGACGAGCCGGAGCCGCCGTACGAGCGCCCGCCGCTTTCGAAGGACTATTTCGCCGGCGAAAAGAGTTTCGAGCGCATCCTGATCCGTCCGGTCGCGCAATGGGCGCAGCGACAGATCGAGCTGTTGCCCGGACGGCGCGTCACAACAGTGGACGCCGCGGCGCATCGTGTGACGCTGGCGGATGGCAGCCGGGTCGGCTATGGCGCATTGGTCTGGGCGGCCGGTGGCGGCCCCAGACGGCTTCCCTGTCCGGGCAGTGCGCTGTCCGGCGTGCACGCAGTGCGCACGCGCGCCGACGTCGATGCGATCCTGAAGGAGCTGCCGGTGACTCGGCAGGTGGTAGTGATCGGTGGCGGCTACATTGGGCTCGAGGCGGCCGCGGTGCTGTCGAAGTTCGGCAAGCAGGTCACGCTGCTCGAGGCCCAGGACCGCGTGCTCGCCCGCGTCGCCGGGGAGCCGTTATCCCGCTTCTACGAGCAAGAGCATCGCTCGCACGGCGTCGATGTGCGTCTCGGCGTACAGGTCACAGCGCTCGAAGGGACGGACGGGCACGTGAGCGCAGTTCGTCTCGCCGACGGCACACTTCTCGATGCCGATATGGTGATCGTCGGCATCGGCATCCTCCCGGCGGTCGAGCCGCTGCGCTCTGCCGGCGCAGCCGGGAGTGACGGCGTGGACGTCGATGCGCAGTGCCGCACTTCACTGCCCGATGTGTTCGCGATCGGGGACTGCGCGCGGCACGAGAATGCGTTTGCGGGCGGTGCGCGTATTCGCCTCGAGTCGGTGCAGAACGCGGCGGACCAGGCCACCGTGGTCGCCAAGACGCTGGTCGGCGCGGGCGAGCCGTATCACGCGGTGCCCTGGTTCTGGTCCAATCAGTACGACCTGCGGCTGCAGACGGTCTGGCTCTCGGCCGGCCACGACGCCCACGTGACGCGTGGCGACCCGGCGCAGCGCAGCTTCTCGATCATCTATCTGAAGCGCGGGCACGTGATCGCACTCGACTGCGTGAATGCGGCGCGCGATTTCGTGCAGGGCCGCGCGCTCGTGGCCCAGGGCCTCGTGGTGCCGCCGGAACGTCTCGCCGATGCGAGCGTGCCGCTCAAGGAATTGCATCCGACGGCGGCCTAGGCCAGGACCTCCTGGAACTTCAGCAGGCGTCCGGCATTGAACATCACGATCAGAATGCTGAGATTCTGCAGCAACGCCGCCAGCAGCGCGCCGTTCGCGCCCAGCACACCGGTGACCGCGCAGACGACGATCGCGATCGTCCAGACCAGCCCGACGCCCACGTTGCCATAGATCGTGCGCCGGCAGCGCCTGCTCAGGCGGATGCAGGTGCCGAGGCGCCGCAGATCGTTGGTCATCAGCACCAGGTCCGCGGAGGCCAGCGCCACATCCGTTCCCTGGCCTCCCATCGCGATCCCAACGGCTCCGGCCTTCAGTGCCAGCGCATCATTGATGCCGTCTCCGACTACCAGCGGCCGATGGCCGGCCGCCACTTCCTGCAGTACGGTCTTCATCTTCTGTTCGGGAAGCAGCTCGGCGTGCACTTCGGTGATATGCAACGCCTCCGCCACGCGGCGGGCGGCGGGCCATCGGTCCCCGGTGATCAGTATCTGACGCCTGAGCCCGAGGCGCGCGAGATCGGTCACCGCTTCCAGCGCTTCCGGTCGTGGCTCGTCTGCCAGCAGCACCCAGCCCAGGAATCGGGAGCCATACGATACGCCGGCGATGGGACCGTCGTGCGTCGGCGGCTCGGATACGGCGATGTCGAGCTGCGCGAACAGCGCCGCTCGGCCGAGCGCCACCCGTTCACCGGCGTGACGGGCGATCAGACCGAGCCCCCTCGTCTCCTGGATGTCTTCCAGCTCCAGCCGCGTCTGGTCGGTTACCTGCGGGGCGAGCGCGCGACTGACCGGATGACTGCTGGCTGCACCGAGTGTGCCCGCGACACGGACCAGCTCCTCGAGCGTCACACCGGGCTCCGGGCGCGCCTCGACCAGATGCAGATGCCCGATCGTGACCGTTCCGGTCTTGTCGAATGCGACCGCATCGACCGTGGCCAGGGTTTCGAGGAACGCCGCCCCCTTGATCAGAATACCGTGGCGGCTCGCGACCGATATGCCGGCGATCGAAGTCGCGGGCGCAGCCAGCACCAGCGCGGCGGGGCAGGAGCCGACCAGCACCGCGAGCATCACTGTCGTGTTACCTGTGACGAACCAGCTCCCCGCTGCCAGCAGCAGCACCAGGATCAGGTAGCGATTCGCATAGCGTTCGAGCAGGCGGGTAATCGGGGGCTTGGCCTGCTCCGCCTCACGCAGCAGCGCGACCACGCGGCCGAGGATGGTCTCGGCACCGACCTTGGTGATGCGGACCAGCAGGTGACCATCCAGATTGATCGTCCCGTTGAGGACCTCCGCTCCGGGCTGCACCTCCACCGGCACCGTCTCACCGGTGATCGATGCGATGTCGATGCTCGATATCCCGGTCTCGACGATTCCGTCGGCCGGAATCAGATCGCCGGCGCGCACCTCGACTCGATCTCCGACGCGCAATTCCTGTGCGTTCACCTCTTCGATGGCTGCACTGGGCGACAACCGGCGCGCCTTGGTACGGGTGAGGCGGGACAGCGCGCGTATCGCCTCCTGCGAGCCGAGCAGCGAGCGCTCCTCGAGAATATGACCGATGGTCATGACGAGCGGCAGCAGCGCAGCCGTGACCAGATTGCCGCTCGCCCACGCCGCCAGCAGCGCAAGCGCAATCAGCTGATCCATGATGCCGTGCAGGTCAGGCTGGCGCAGACTCTTCCATGCTGCGGTCAGGGCGGGCACCGCGACCAGCACTGCTGCGAGTCCCGCGACCAGCTCGGCGACATCGCGCTGCGCCGGGCGAAGGATCTGGATCGCAGCCGACAGCAGCAGGCAGCCGGCAGCGACCAGCGAGACGGTCAGGCGGGTTCCGAGTGAGAGCTGCTCGGCGGCGCTCAACAGCACCTTGTCCGTCGCCGCCGGCGCCTGTTGCTCCGTCAGCGTGCTCACTGGCGCGCTCCGCCCGGTAGTATCAGACGCGCACCGCCCGCCCCATCTGCCGCGAACACGCGGCCGGCGCGATTCAGCAGCTTGCCCACCTGCTCCTGGTAGAGCTGGTTGGACAGCATCGGTGCGGACAGGCCTTGGGCGCTCGCGCCCGCGGACAGGGCCGTGATCGCCGCGGTGCGCGTCTGCGCCAGGGTGGTCCGCTCCTCCGCCATGGCCTGCGCGTCGGTCAGAATGCGGTCCCGATCCTGATTGGCCTGCTGGCTCATGGTCTCGGCGCTGGTGCGGGACTGGGCGGTCGCGGTCTCCGCCTTCTGCAGCGCGTACAGCACCGAATCAAAGGCGGGCTTCGCTTCGGCCGGAATCGAGGGCAGCAGATCCACGCGACTCACGGTGATCCCGAGGCTCGCGCCCTGCTCCGCCAGCTCGCCCAGACGGCGGTTCACCTCGGCCAGCAGGTCAGGCCGCAGGCCCTCCCTGCCGGCACGTGCCGCTTCGCTGTACGCGTCGCGGTCGGGGCGCGCCACCAGGATGGTATCGAGGTCGCGGCTGGCAGCCACCGCCACCGAACTCGCCACGAACAGTCGCTCGAGCGCCGCAGCCACATGGTCGGCGCAGAGCACATAAGCGGTGGGATCCGTGATCCGGTAGAACAGCCGCGCGTCGAAGTGCACGACGCTCATGTCGCCAGTCATCAGCATCGACACGTTCTGCGCCGGATCATGACTGATCGGCGTCGAGGCGCCGCTTGCATCGGTCAGGCCTTCACCGGAAGGGAACGCGCCCTCCGCTGGAGCTGCGGATTGGAATGCATAGATCGTGAACGCGATTTGCCGGTCGGCGGATGGCAGCGTGAGCACTTGTTCGAACGGCCGCGGAAGCGCAAGCAGCAGGCCAGCGCCTTCCACTCGCACCACGCTGCCCAGCCGCAGCACGATGGCCCGGCTGTCGGGCGGCACCTGCCGGCAATTGGAGAGCATCCACGCCACCGCGAGCAGGCAGACCACGACGAACAGGAAAGTGAAGGAACGCTCGGCCGCCTGCTCCCAGGCACCCTTTGCGGGAGCCGCCTCGCTGCCGGCAACCGGCGGCACCTTAATGTTCCTTCCCAGCCGAGGCAGGCAAGGTACCGGCGCTCCGGCCGGGGCCATCCACCAGCACGCGGAACGGCGCCGCGTCGGTGCGCAGGATCAGCGTCGTGTTTGGGTGGATGACTGTCGAGAGCGTATCGAGCGAGCGCAGCAGCGTATAGAGCTCGTGGTCGCGACCGTAAGCCTTGGCGTAGATGTCGGCGGCATCGACGCGCGACTTGGCGTCGATCGCGGAAGCCTCGGCCTTGGCCTGCGCGCGCTGCACGCGCGCATCGCGATCGGCATTGGAGACGATTTCGGCGGCCGCTCGCTCCCCTTCGGCCTGCCGCTCCGCCGCCACCGTTTCACGCTCGGCGGACATGCGCGCGACCGTGGCGTCCAGGGTTTCCGCCGGCAGCGTCAGGCGCTCGAGCCCCACCTGCAGGATCCGGATGCCGTACACCCGCAATGCCTGCTCGCCGATGCGATCGCGCAGCCGGGATTCGAGCTCGCTCAAACGGATCCTGGAGGCATCGGTATTGATCAGGCTCGCCAGGTCGAAGCTGCTCAACGTGATCTCCAGCGAGGATCCCATGAAGCTGCGCAGCTGATCGGCCGCGACATCCGGCTGGTTTTGCACCGCCCGCAGAAACTGCCGGATGTGCTCGGCGTCATCCGGCACCTGCCACGCGACGTAGGCCTGGACCAGGATACGAAGTCCGTCGCGCGTGCCGACGTCCTGCAGTCCGCTGGAAGTGGTTCGCAGCCGCAGATCGACCGGAATCGTGCTCTCGATCGGGGCCGGAATCTTCCACGCCAGCCCGGGCGCGGTGAGCACCCGCACCGGATTGCCGAGCCGGGTCAGCACGATTGCCTCGCCCGGAACGACGAGCACACCGCAGGCTGCCAGCAGCGCTATCGCGACGATCAGGCCCGCTGCCATGACGCGGCCGTTGCGCGCGAGCCAGAGCGCAAAGCCGGTCTTGATCGAGGTTTCGGGCGTCATGGTGTTCCCTCCTCAGCATTCATCTCAGCGTTCATCCACTTCGAGCTGATCCACGACCGGCGGCTGGGCCGCAGTGGCAGGAGTCGACGGTCCGGCGCCCGGCTGCGGCGGCGCGATCGCCGACGCGGCCGGCGGGATGTAGCTCGATGTCACGCTATCGAGCACGCGCAGGTCGAGCGCCGGAATGCTTTGTGGCCCGAGTCGGTGGTCGATCAGCACGACCCTCGAGTCGGCCAGCCCCTTCACCAGATCGTCGAGCCAGCGTTCGAACAGGAACGCAAAGCCGTCCTGGGCATGAGCTGCGCGGTCGGCCGAGAACAGCGTGGCCTGGCTCTGCGCCTCGGCCACGCGCTCCGCGGCTGCAGCGGCGGCCTCGTTCCGATCGGCGCCGGCCAGGCGCTGCGCCGCCTTGAGCGAGCGCGTGGCCTCGCCGCGCCGCACCGAGATCCGAGTCGTGGCGATGATCTCGGCGGCCTGTACGTCATGGTAGGCGCTGGCGGCTCCGGGGGGCGGGTGTATGGCCTCGACCGAAACGCTGATGGCCTCGACGCCGGTCGCGAACTGGTCGAGCTGTGCCTGCAGGGCGGTCTGGAATTCCCGCGAGAAGCTCTCGCGGCTCTGCCCGAGCAGATCGAGCAGCGTGTTGTGAGTGAAGTAGCGAACCAGCAGCTGCCCGGACAGCGCCTGGATCAGCGCGTCGATGTCGGCGACGCGATAGGCGGCGGCGCGCGCGGACGCATCGGACAGGCCGACCCGGTACATGACCGCCATGTCGATGTTGACGAGCTGGAAGCTCTGTTGGCCGCGCTCCTCGCTGGCGATCAGGTAGCTGCCCTCGAACGGATGATCGTCGGTCCACAGCCGGTTCGCACTCTTCGGAGCGAGCGCCTCGGCCGGGGTCAGCCGCTGGCCAGCATCGGCGCCGACGCTGGAGGATCGGCCGGCTACCGATCCGCCAGGCAGCAGGAATTCGATCGGCAGCAGATGGACCACGCCCAGTTCCGTGGGCCGGATCGCGCCGAGCGGCCACGGAAGGTGGAAGTGCAGGCCGGGGCCAAACACCTCGGCTGGCGCGCCGAAGCGCTCATAGATCCCGCGCTGGTCGAGGCGCAACGCGGTGACGCCGGTCAGGCCCCAGGCCAGCAGCCCGATTCCGACCAGCACCGGCAGCGCGGCCTTCTGGATGAAACCGAGGGCCCAGCTGCGCGACAGGTCGATACCGAGCTGGCGGCGCACGGCGATGTTGATGGATCGCAGGCTGGGCGGGTGCAGCCGCAGCACGGCGCCTGCAAAGCTGCTGTCAGCGAGCGAGATCCTCAGCTCGATGGGCGCAATCGGGAGGAACAGGACGACGGCGCAGCGGAGCACCAGTTCGAGCGCGACGACACCTACCAGCAGCGCCGCCAGCCACTCGAGCCGCAGCCCCCACGCGATACCGATCGAACGCAGGATCAGTTCGAGCGCGAGCGCCAGACACACCGCGACTGGCAGGCGCAGCAGCCGTTCGAGCTGCGGCGCTTCCGGCAGGAGTTCGGCGCTCACCGTCGCGTAGTAGCGTTCCAGCGCCAGCAGCGGAAAGGCTGCGACCACTAGCCCGGCACCGATGAGCTTGAGCGTCATCGGATCGAATGCCGGGTCGGGGCTCGCTCGCCACATCGCCACGACCGTCCACAGCCCCAGCGCCCCGAGCAGCATCGCGACTAGCGGTGGTGGCCAGCGCGCGATCAGCTCCGGACTGCGGATCCAGGATTGCAGACGGCGGTTGCACCAGGACAGCGCCGCGCGCCAGTGCAGTCGACCGGGGTTGCCCGCCCCGGCCATTGCGTCCGGCGCGCCGTGATCGGGACGTGCCTCGAGCTCGACAGCCAAATGGCGCCGACGCGCGAAGGCCATCAGCGCGGAGGACAGGAATGCAGCGCCCACTGTACACAATGCCGCGCCGAGGTAGCCGAGCGCGCGTGGCACGGTGATATTGGAAAGCCAGGTACCCTGGGGCGTCGCGAGATTGCCCGGCGGGGCGAGCGCCACGGATCGCAGCATCAGACCCAGCAGCGAAAATGCGGCGCCCGAGCCGAGCAGCACCCAGCAATAGCGGCGCGAAGCATTGAATCGCGGAGAGTCAGACAGCATCTGCGCCGTTCCTCGCTTCGATGCCGTGCCTCGCTTCGATGCGCACTGCGCCGCCCATGTAGGGCTGGAGCACTTCAGGAATCACAACGCTGCCATCCGGCTGCTGGTAGTTCTCGAGTACCGCGACCAGGGCGCGGCCCACTGCCACGCCAGAACCATTCAGCGTATGCAGCGGTTCCGGTTTGCCGCTGGCCGGATTGCGCCATCGCGCCTGCAAGCGCCGCGCCTGGAAGGCCTCGCAGTTGCTGCAGGAGGAGATCTCGCGGTAACGCTGCTGGGACGGCAGCCAGACCTCGAGATCGTAGGTCTTGGCGCTCGCAAAGCCGACGTCCCCGCCGCACAGGGCCAGCGTGCGAAAGGGCAGCTGCAGCCGCTGCAGCACGGTCTCGGCGTGGCTGCGCAGCGCTTCGAGCGCGTCGTAGGAATCGGCCGGGCGAACGATCTGTACCAGCTCGACCTTCTCGAACTGGTGCTGGCGGATCATGCCGCGCGTATCGCGTCCCGCGGCGCCCGCCTCCGAGCGGAAGCAGGGCGTGTGCGCGACGAACTTCAGCGGCAGCGCCGCATCCTCGAGGATCTGTTCGCGCACCAGGTTGGTCAGAGGAACCTCGGCCGTCGGTATCAGGTACAGGCTCTGCTCGCCGCGCAGTGCGAACAGCTCAGGTTCGAACTTCGGCAGCTGGCCGGTGCCGGTGAGCGCCTGCGGTCCGACCAGATAGGGCACGTAGATCTCGGTATAGCCGTGTTCGCGGGTATGCAGATCGAGCATGAACTGCGCGAGCGCGCGCTGCAGCCGGGCCAGCGCTCCTCGCATCACGACGAAGCGCGCACCGGAAATGCGCGCGGCCGCCTCGAAATCGAGCTGGCCGAGTGCCTCGCCGATGGCGACGTGATCACGCGCCGCGAATTCAAAGCGGCGCGGTTCACCGTGCCGCGCGACCTCGAGATTGGCGCTCTCGGCGCGCCCTTCGGGCACCGACGCGTGCAGCAGGTTCGGCAGCTCCAGCGCGATCCGCTCGAGCTGCGCCTGCAGCGAGGCGAGCTGCGCATCCGCTGCAGCGAGGCCTGTGGTGAGCCGCTCGCCCTCGATGACCAGCGGTGCGATGTCCTCGCCGCGGCCGCGCGCCTGCCCCACCGCCTTCGCGTGGCTGTTGCGCGCCGCGCGCAGGCGATCCACTTCGATCTGCCAGTGCCGGCGCTGGTCTTCGAGCCCCTGCAGGGCGACGACGTCGAGCGCAAAGCCGCGCCGCGCGAGATTGCGCGCAACTTCCGCGCTCGCCGAGCGCAGCAGTTTTGGATCGATCATCCCTTCTCCCCGCCACCGCCATGGTCCACGCCGCCCGGGTCCCCCGTGCCAACGGCCGCGGCGGGCAGATCTGCGCCGGCGCGCGAACGCAGCCGTTCAAGCGCCTCGCCGATGCGCTGTTCGAGTCCGCGCGGCGTCGGATGATAATACCGTTGCTCGGGCATTCCATCGGGAAAGTAGCGCTCTCCGGCCGCAAACGCCCCGGGCTCATCGTGCGCGTAGCGGTAACCCTGGCCGTGACCCAGCTCGCGCATCAGCCGCGTAGGCGCGTTGCGCAGGTGCATCGGCACGTCGAGCGAGCCGTAGCGTTCGACGTCGGCCTGCGCATTCCCGTAGGCCAGATACAGCGCATTACTCTTGGCCGCGACTGCCAGGTAGACCACGGCCTGGGCCAGCGCGAGCTCGCCCTCGGGACTGCCGAGCCGCTCGAAGGCCATCCAGGCCTCGAGCGCAATCTGCAGCGCGCGCGGATCGGCCAGGCCGATGTCCTCGCTGGCCATGCGCGTGATGCGCCGCGCCAGGAAGTGCGGATCGCAGCCTCCGTCGAGCATGCGCGCGAACCAGTACAGCGCCGCATCCGGATCGGTGCCGCGCACCGCCTTGTGCAGCGCCGAGATCTGGTCATAGAACTGATCGCCCCCCTTGTCGAAGCGGCGCCGACCCCCGCTCGCGACCTCCTGCGCGAGCGGCACCGAGATCAGGGCGGTTCCCGTCGAGGCCGCGAGTCCGGCAACGAGTTCGAGCAGGTTCAGCGCCCGGCGTGCGTCACCGTCGGCCGCGTGCGCCAGCAGCTGCGCCGCTTCCGGATCGAGCTTGAGCTGCTGGGTGCCGAGCCCGCGCTCCGGATCAGCGAGCGCGCGGGCCATCAGCGCATGCAGCTCGGCGCTCCCGAGCGGCCGCAGCACGTAGACGCGCGCGCGAGAGAGCAGCGCCCCGATGATCTCGAACGACGGATTCTCAGTCGTCGCGCCGATGAAGATCAGCGTCCCGTCCTCCACGTGCGGCAGGAATGCGTCCTGCTGCGCCTTGTTGAAGCGATGCACCTCGTCCAGGAACAGCACCGTGCGCTGCCCCGCAGCCGCGGCCTCGCGCGCACCCTGTACCGCCTCCCGGATGTCCTGGATGCCGGCCTGCACCGCTGAGAGCGCGATGAAGCGGGCCGCGCTGCGCTCCGCGATCAGCCGCGCCAGCGTGGTCTTGCCAGTGCCGGGTGGGCCCCACAGGATCAGAGAATGCAGCACGCCGCGCTCGATTGCGGCGTGCAGGGGCTTGCCCTCCCCAAGCAGATGCGACTGGCCGACGAATTCGGACGTGGTCCGCGGGCGCATGCGCTCGGCGAGCGGCCGCGAGGCAAGGATGCCTTCGGGCAGCACGAGGGGCCGCTGCGCGCCCCGGCGCTTAATGTTGCGGGGTGCCGATGACATCGACGCCCGCCGGCGGCACGAAGCTGAAATACGCCGCGTCGATCGGCGCGTTGCGCTGGCTGTGCTCGAAGTCCAGCCGCACGGTCTGGCCGAGGCGGTCGTTGATGATCATGCGCGCAAGCTGCTCGCCGGCGAAGCCGAGTTCGGCGTGACTGAAATCCGCCTCGGCGCTGCGCGGCTGGATCACCACCCAGTCGAGCCCATCGTGGGGCTTCGCGGCGCTCACTTCGAACTGTGCGTGCAAGTCTGCGACCGAGCCGGACAGCAGCATCACGGGTGTCGGGGACAGCACGCTCGCGACCGGCTTGACCGTGACCTGGGAGAGTTCGCGATCATAGAACCAGAGGTTGCGGCCGTCGGCGACGAGCAGCTGACCGCTTAGCTTAGGATCGGTGCTGGTGCTCGCGTTGGGTTCGTAGTCCCAGCGGAACCGGCCCGGCCGCTGCACGATCAATTCACCGGCACCGGACTCGACGGTCGTGCCATGCGCATCATGGACCGTCTGCTGGAATCCGGTGCGCAGGCTGGTCAATCCCTGCAGGTAGCGATCGAGCACGGTGACATCGGTGATGTCACCGGTGGGCGCGCCAGCCGCGGGGATCGGTGCTCCGGGCAGCGCGCACAGCAGCAACGCGATCGCGCAGCGCAGCGCCACGCGCGCGCGCTTCATTGGCCCGGTGGCGGCGGCGAGAGCACTTCACGGCCGCCGTTGGACTGCAGGGGACCGACGATGCCGGCAAGCTCCATCGCCTCGAGCAGCCGTGCCGCGCGGTTGTAGCCGATCTTCAGGCGCCGCTGCACGTAGGAGATCGAGGGCTTGCGCTCACTGGTGACGATCCGAACCGCCTCGTCGTAGAGCGCATCCTGTTCCGCGTCCATGGCGTCGGCTCCGCCCTCCTCGTCCTCGCCGGCCAGGCCCGGTATCGGCGTCGAAGGCCCCTGCAGCACCTCCTCGATGTAGTTCGGTGCCGCCGCGCGCTTGAGGGAATCGACCACGCGGTGCACTTCCTGATCAGAGACGAAGGCGCCGTGAATCCGGGTCGGCATCGAAGTGCCCGGCGGCAGGTACAGCATGTCGCCGTGCCCGAGCAGCGACTCGGCGCCCATCTGGTCGAGGATGGTGCGCGAATCGACCTTGGCCGAGACCTGGAACGCGATGCGCGTCGGAATGTTCGCCTTGATCAGCCCTGTGATCACGTCCACCGAAGGGCGCTGGGTCGCCAGCACGAGGTGGATGCCGGACGCGCGCGCCTTCTGGGCGAGGCGGGCGATGAGTTCCTCGACCTTCTTGCCGACGATCATCATCAGGTCGGCGAGCTCATCGATGATGACGACCACGAACGGCAGCGGCTCGAGATTCGGGATCGTGCTCTGGTCCAGGTGCGGATCGTTCGCCGCGCGCGCCATCATGACCGGATCGCGGATCGGCTTGCCCTCGGCGATCGCATCCTTGACGCGCCGGTTGTAGCCCGCGATGTTGCGCACGCCGAGGGCGGACATCAGCTGGTAGCGCCGCTCCATCTCGGCGACGCCCCAGCGCAGCGCATTGGCGGCCTGCTTCATGTCGGTCACGACCGGCGCCAGCAGGTGCGGAATCCCCTCGTATACCGACAGCTCGAGCATCTTCGGATCGATCATGATCAACCGCACGTGCTCGGCGGTGGACTTGTACAGCAGACTCAACACCATCGCGTTGATCGCGACCGACTTGCCCGATCCGGTGGTGCCGGCGATCAGCAGGTGCGGCATGCGCGCGAGATCCGCGACCACGGGCAGGCCGCCGATGTCCTTGCCGAGCGCGAGCACCAGCGGTGAGGGCACGTCCTCGTAGGCCTTGGAGCGGATGATCTCCCCGAGCGTGACGATCTCGCGCTTCTCGTTCGGGATCTCCAGGCCCATGACCGACTTGCCGGGGATGACCTCGACCACGCGCACACTGATGGTCGAGAGCGAGCGGGCGAGGTCCTTGGACAGCGCGGTGATCTGGCTCGCCTTGACGCCGGGTGCGGGCCGCATCTCGAAGCGGGTCACGACCGGGCCGGGATGCACGGCTACCACTTCGACGTCGACGCCGAAATCCTTGAGCTTCAGCTCGACCAGGCGCGACATCGCCTCGAGCGCCTCGGCCGAATAGGACGGCTCACGCACGCCCGGATCATCCAGCAGGTCGAGCGGCGGCAGCTCGCGCGCCTGGGGCGGATCGAACAGCGGGACCTGCCGCTCCTTCTCCGCACGCTCGCTCTTGGCCACGGCGGGCGCAGGGGCTTCGATACGCGGTGCGGCACGCGCCGCGACCTTCTTCTGCTCGGCCTGCACTGCTTCCTTGCGTTCGAGCCGCGCCGAACGCCCGGCGCTGCTGGTGCGCGCCTGCTGCGCGCGCTCGCGGGCGAGCCGCACCGCAGCCCAACACCAGGCGCCCATACGGTCCATGATCGCGAACCAGGACACGCCGAAAGTCACGGCCGCACCGGCCATCCATGCCGCCAGCAGCAGCAGCGTCGCGCCGAGCAGCTTCATCCCCGACTCGAGCGCATCGCCCGCCGCGCTGCCGACGATGCCGCCGGCACCCTGCGGCAGCATGCCCGGCGTCCAGTGCAGGGCGGCGAGCGCGCAGCTCGCCACCAGCATGACCAGGAAACCGGCGACTCGCACCGCGAGATTCAGCCGCGAGTGGGTCTCGGCCCGTCCGCCACCACGCGCGAGCCGCCAGGCCGCGATACCGAGCATCACCGGCAGCAGATAGGCCGGACGCCCGAACAGGAAGTACAGTGCGTCGGCGAACCAGGCGCCAACCGGACCGACGCGGTTGTGCACCGACCCGCCTGAGCCGGTGGACGAGAATCCCGGATCGTGCGCATCGAAGCTCAGCAGCGCGACCGCGAGCACGAGCGCCAGGACGCCGAGCGCGATGGCCGCGCTCTCGCGCAGCCCGCGTGCGACCACCGCGGACAGACGCAGCGGCAATCGGCCCTGGACGGTGGATTCAGCCACGCCTGAATCTTATATGATTTGGGACAGCGCCTTGCGCCGGAGTGCAAATGAGTCCTGCAGAGCATCGCCGACTGATCATCATTGGCTCCGGCCCGGCCGGCTACGCCGCAGCCGTGTATGCGGCACGGGCCAATCGCAGGCCGATGCTGATCACCGGGCTCGAGCAGGGCGGCCAATTGATGACCACGACCGACGTCGACAACTGGCCTGGCGACGTCGAAGGCCTGCAGGGACCGGCGCTGATGGCGCGCATGCGCGCGCACGCCGAGCGCTTCGCGACCGAGATCGTTGCCGATCACCTGTCCGCCGCCGACCTGTCGGTGCGGCCCTTCATGCTGCGCGGCGATGCCGGGAGCTATAGCTGCGATGCGCTGATCATCGCGACTGGTGCATCGGCCCGCTACCTCGGGCTCGCCTCGGAGGAGACCTATCGCGGCCGCGGTGTCTCGGCGTGCGCCACCTGCGATGGCTTCTTCTTCCGCGGCCAGCGGGTCGCGGTGATCGGCGGCGGCAACACCGCAGTCGAGGAGGCGCTGTACCTGTCGAATCTGGCCGCGCACGTGACGCTGGTACACCGTCGCGACCGGCTGCGCGCCGAGAAGATCCTGCAGGACCGGCTGTTCGAGCGCGAGCGTGCCGGCCGGGTCAGCTTTCTGTGGCATCACGAGGTACAGGAGATCCTCGGCGACGAAGCCGGCGTGCAGGGCGTGCGCCTGCGATCCGTGCGCGATGGCGCGCTGCGCACGCTCGAGCTGAGCGGCGTCTTCATCGCGATCGGGCACACGCCGAATACCGAGCTGTTCCGCGGGCAGCTCGAGATGCACGGCGGCTATATCCAGGTGCGTGGCGGCGCTCATGGGGATGCCACAGCGACCAGCCTCGCTGGCGTATTCGCCGCGGGTGACGTCGCCGACCACGTGTACCGCCAGGCGATCACCTCGGCGGGCTCGGGCTGCATGGCGGCGCTCGATGCGGACCGCTACCTCGAGCAGTCAGAGCAGTCCGACCGGCCCGGGTCCTGATGACGGCTTAGGCTAGCGCCCCGTGCACAGCCGCTTTCTCCACTCAATCCATGAAGTACCCGCCGCGCAATGGAACGCCCTGACCGCTGACTACCCGTTCCTGCGCCACGAGTTCCTGGCCGCGCTCGAGGACAGCGGCTGCGTGCAGGCGCGCGGTGGCTGGACGCCCCGGCACCTGGTGCACAGCGACGCCGCGGGCCTCGCGGCCGCGGCGCCGCTGTACCTGAAGGATCATTCCTGGGGTGAATTCGTGTTCGATTTCGCGTGGGCGCGCGCGGCGTCCCAGCGCGGTCTGCCGTACTACCCGAAGCTGCTGTGTGCGGTGCCGTTCACGCCGGCCACGGGCCCGCGCCTGCTGGTACGCGCAGGGCCGTCGGCGCCTGACAGCTGCCAGCGCCTGCTCGCCGCGATGCGCGAGCACGCCCAGGAGGGCGAACTGTCCTCCGTGCACGCGCTGTTCCTCGATGAGCCGGGCCGAGCCGCCTGTGCCGCGGACGGCTGGCTACTGCGTCGCGACTGCCATTTCCAGTGGCATAACCGCGGCTACCGCGACTTCGGGGACTTCCTCGACGGCTTCTCCGCCGACAAGCGCAAGAAGGCGCGGCGCGAGCGCCGGCGCGTACTCGAACAGGGCATCGAGTTCCGCACGCTCGGGGGTGCGGCACTCGATGATGCGCTGATCGGGATGGTGCACGATTTCCACGCCACGACCTTCATCCGCCACGGCCACACGCCCTACCTGAATCGCGAGTTCTTTGCGCAGATCGCGCGCACGCTCGGTGCCTCGCTGCTGGTGAAGCTCGCGCTGTGCGCCGGCAAACCAGTCGCGGCGGCAGTGTTCTTCCGCTCGGCCGACACGCTGTTCGGACGCTACTGGGGTGCCGACGCGGACTACCACAGCCTGCATTTCGAGGCGTGCTACTACCAGGGCATCGACTATTGCATCGAGCACGGAATCCGGCGCTTCGAACCGGGTACGCAGGGCGAGCACAAGATCGCGCGCGGCTTCGAACCGGCGCTGACCTGGTCCGCCCACTGGGTCGCCGATCCGGTGCTGCGGCGTGCCATCGCGAGCTACCTGGACCGGGAAGGCGACGCGATCGACGCCTATGCCGCCGCCGCCGGCGCCCATGCTCCGTTCCGCAAGGACGAAGCAGATGCGTCCGGCGCGTCCTGAAGTCTTAGGCTGACCGCGGCGGCAACCGGCGCGTACGACGATGATCACATGGCTGGCTCCGGATGATCCGCCCGACCGGTTTCCGTCACCGGAACGCGCACTGCGCGAGCCGGCCGGGCTGCTCGCAGCCGGCGGCGATCTGCGCCCGGAGCGGCTGATCGCGGCCTACGAGCGCGGGATCTTTCCGTGGTACTCGCCGGGGCAGCCAGTCCTGTGGTGGTCCCCGGATCCCCGTGAGGTGCTCTGGCCGCAGGAATTCCGGCGCTCGCGCAGCCTCGATCGGGCGATCCGCAGCCGCGGATTCGAGTTTCATACCGATCGCGACTTCGCCGCGGTACTGCGCGCCTGCGCGGCGCCGCGCAGCCGCAGCCCTGGCACCTGGATCACCCCGGAAATGCACGCGGCTTATTGCGCGCTCGCGCAGCGGGGCATGGCCCACAGCTACGAGATCTGGCGCGGCGATGCGCTGATCGGCGGCCTGTACGGCGTGAGACTGCGGCGCGTGTTCTTCGGCGAATCGATGTTCAGCCGGGAGGCCGATGCCTCGAAGGCCGCGCTGGCGGGGCTGGTGGAGCGCTGCGCTACCTTCGGGATCGACCTGATCGACTGCCAGCTGGCTTCGGCGCACCTGCGCAGCCTCGGCAGCCGGCCGATCCCACGGCGCGAATTCCTGGAATTGCTGCAACGCGCATGAGCAGCGCGGGGGCACCGGCATGCGCGCCTTGCGCCGCCGCGTTGCATTGCCGGGTCCCTTTATGCAGAATTCGCGGCCCCTGAGGTCGCGCAGCGCAGCATGCCCAAAGAAGATGCCATTCAGATGGAAGGCGAGGTCGTCGAGACCCTGCCCAACACCACGTTCCGCGTGCAACTCAAGAATGGCCACGTCGTGACCGCCCATATCTCGGGCAAGATGCGCAAGAACTACATCCGCATCCTGACCGGCGACCAGGTCACCGTCGAAATGACGCCCTACGACCTGACCAAGGGACGCATCGTCTACCGCGGGCGCTGAGTCTGCCGCGGGCGCTGGGTCTGCCGCGGGCCCCGAGCGCCCCGCCGCCCCAACGGCAACCTCAGGCCGTCACTTCAGGCTGCGTGCTTGGCACGCACTCGAGCGTAAGCACGCTCTGATCCGCGGAGACCGACACGCGCACGACTCCGCCGCCGACCAGCTTGCCGAACAGCAGCTCCTCGGCCAGCGGGCGCTTGATGTGCTCCTGGATCACGCGTGCCATCGGGCGCGCACCCATTTTCGGATCGTAGCCCTTTTGCGCGATCCAGTGCCGCGCGGCCTCGTCGATGTTCAGCGTGACGCCTTTCGGCTCGAGCTGTGCCTCGACTTCGATCAGCAGCTTGTCGACCACGCGCTCGATCGTGACCGGATCGAGCGGCGCGAACTGCACGATCGCGTCCAGCCGGTTGCGAAATTCCGGCGAGAACAGCCGCCGCACGGCTTCCAGGCCGTCGGTCGAATTGTCCGAGTGCGTGAAGCCGATCGACGGGCGGTTCATTTCCTGGGCGCCGGCGTTGGTGGTCATCACGATGATCACGTGACGGAAGTCGGCCTTGCGACCATTGTTGTCGGTCAGCGTGCCGTGATCCATGACCTGCAGCAGCAGGTTGAACACATCCGGGTGTGCCTTTTCGATCTCATCGAGCAGCAGCACGCAGTGCGGGTGCTTGGCGATCGCCTCGGTGAGCAACCCACCCTGGTCGAAGCCGACGTAGCCCGGCGGCGCGCCGATCAGTCGCGAGACCGTATGGCGCTCCATGTACTCGGACATGTCGAAGCGCACGAACTCGATGCCGAGCGCGATCGCCAGCTGGCGCGTGACCTCGGTCTTGCCGACACCGGTCGGGCCTGCGAACAACAGGCTGCCCACCGGCTTGCGCTGGTCGCCGAGGCCGGAGCGCGCCATCTTGATCGCCGCCGAGAGCGTCTCGATCGCGGGGTTCTGCCCGAAGATGACCAGCTTGAGATTGCGCTCGAGGTTCTTGAGCAGATCGCGGTCGGAGGCGGAAACGTTCTTGGCCGGTATGCGCGCCATGCGGGCCACCACGTCCTCGATGTGGGTGACCTCGACGCGTGGCTCGCGCTCCCCGGCGGGCTTTAGACGCAGCCGCGCGCCCGCCTCGTCGACCACGTCGATGGCCTTGTCCGGCAGGTGGCGCTCATTGATGTGGCGGTCGGCCAGTTCGGCCGCCGCGCGCAACGCGTCATTGGCGTATTCGATGCCGTGATGCTCTTCGAACTTCGGTTTCAGCCCGATCAGGATCTCGACCGTCTCGGCCACTGATGGCTCGGCGACGTCGATCTTCTGGAACCGTCGGGCGAGCGCGTGATCCTTCTCGAAGATGCCGCGGTATTCCTGGTAGGTGGTCGAGCCTATACAGCGGATCTCGCCGTTGGCGAGCACCGGCTTGATCAGGTTCGAAGCGTCCATGACGCCGCCGGAGGCCGCCCCGGCGCCGATCACGGTGTGGATCTCGTCGATGAACAGGATCGCGCCCGGCTGCTTCTTGAGCTCGGTGATCACCGACTTGAGCCGCTTCTCGAAGTCGCCGCGGTACTTGGTGCCCGCGATCAGCGCTCCCATGTCGAGCGCATAGATCGTGCAGTCGGCCAGCACTTCGGGTACCCGTCCCTCGACGATCAGGCGCGCAAGCCCCTCGGCGATCGCGGTCTTGCCGACGCCCGCCTCGCCGACGTACAGCGGATTGTTCTTGCGCCGGCGACACAGGATCTCGATCGTGCGCTCGACCTCGAGCTTGCGGCCGATCAGCGGATCGATGCGCCCTTCCTGCGCCTGCGCGTTGAGGTTCACCGCGAACTTCTCGAGCGCGCTGCCCGCATCGCCCTCGCGTTCCCCGTCGAGCCCGGTCTCGTCGCGGTCCTTCTCGGCCTTGGCCTCACCGCTGCGCGTCAGCCCGTGGGAGATGAAATTCACGACATCGAGTCGAGTGACCTGCGCGCGCGCGAGCAGGAATACGGCGTGGCTCTGCTTCTCGCTGAAAATGGCGACCAGCACGTTGACGACACCGACTTCCTTCTTGCCGCTGGACTGGACGTGAAACACGGCACGCTGCAGCACGCGCTGGAAACCGAGCGTCGGCTGCACCTCGCGCTCCTCGCTGCTCGCCAGCCGCGGGGTGTTGCTCTCGACGTGCTGCTTGAGGTCGGTGTGCAAGCGCTCGAGATCCGCGCCGCAGCCCTCGAGCACCTCGCGCACCTTGGGTGCGTCGAGTATGGCCAGCAGCAGGTGCTCGACCGTCAGGAACTCATGACGGGCGGTGCGCGCCTGGTGAAAGGCCTGATTGAGGCAAAATTCCAGCTCACTCGACAACACTGCTCCACCTCTCCCGCGGGCGCTTCAGGCTGCCTCGAGCGTGCACAACAGCGGGTGTTGGTGTTCGCGCGAGTAGCTCGTCACCTGCGACACTTTGGTCTCCGCAATTTCATATGTAAAGACTCCACAAACCCCTTTGCCCCGGGTATGCACCTCGAGCATCACGCGCGTCGCGGTGGTCCGGTCCATGGCAAAGAACCGCTCCAGCACGTCGACGACGAACTCCATGGGAGTGTAGTCGTCATTCAGCAGCACGACCCTGTAGAGGGGCGGTTGAGCCGTTTCCGGCGGTGCCTCCTCGACGGCGATACCGCTGTCCGGGCGATTAGTTTCCTTGTGCCCCATCTCGTGAGAGCAGCCCCGTCACAATGTCGAAGCACAAGTGCAGCATCGGTGTCATGTCAGTCTAATCGACTGCGGTGCCCCGGTATATCTCCACTGGCGGCCTGTGACGGAGATCCGGAAGTTGTCGGTGGCGAGCGACGCATGGAACTAAAAGAACTAAGTCGAAACAAACACTTGAGAGCGCCAAGAAACGCGCCGTATGATGTCCGGTCACATCGCTCCCGAAAGAGGGCGGAGAGTCGTTGAGTTCAATACCAATACTGGACGAGATCAAGAGCACACAGGGACTGGCACGAGTCGTGCGCGAGCGTGGCGCGCAGTTCGTGGTCATCGCCCTGCTGGTGGCGCTCGCGCTCGATTCCGCCTTGGTGCTCACACGCGCGCTGGGCGGTGGCGAGGGCCAAGGCGCCCAGTCGGGCGGCGCCGCGCCGGCGCCATTGCCGGCGCCGATGCGCCCGACGATGAATCCGACTCTGCGGCTCGCGACCATCGTCAACGCCCACTTGTTCGGACTGGCCGGCGTGAATGCGTCGGGCGATGCCCCGCCCACCAGCGCGCAGCTCGTACTGACCGGCGTGCTCGCCGACCGGGATCCGGCGCGGGGGCAGGCGATCATCGGTGAGAGGGCCGCCTCGGCCAAGCTGTACGGGGTTGGCGATGCGATCCCGGGCGGCGCGCATCTTCGCTCCGTGTATTCCGACCGGGTGCTGATCGAGCGCAATGGCGCGCTGGAATCGTTGCTGCTGCCGCATACGCCGCTCAAGCCCGCGCCGCCGGGCACCGCGCTCGCGCCGCTGCTGCGTACCTCGGCCGCCGCCCCACGCGACAATGCCACGCTGCTGGCCGGCATCATGCGTGTACAGCCGGTATTCATTCAGGGCAAGCTCGAAGGCTATCGCATCTTTCCGGGCAATGGCCGCGGCGCGGGGGCATTCCAGGAGATGGGTCTGCGCGCCGGGGACCTGATCCTGGCGGTCAATGGCAGCGCGCTGGACGATCCGTCGCGCGCGATGGAGGTACTGCAGACGCTGTCGTCCTCGGGCAGCGCGACGGTGACGGTCTCGCGAGATGGTTCGCCCCAGGAGATTGCGCTGAATCTTGCGACCCTGAACGCGATCGCAGAAGGCGAAGGGGCGGCAACGCCGGCTGTCCCGGCGGCCGGCCAGCGGATGCGCTTTGGCGCGCCGACGGTAGCGGCCGAGTCCGCGAGTGAACCGGCACCGGCGGCGCAGAGTGCGACGCCTGCCAGCCCCGCCGCGGTGCCCAACGAACCACCCAATCCGAACGCGAATGCCGAGCGCCAGCGCTAGTGCCGGCCATCACGCCACCGCGAAACCACTGCATACGACCACAGGAACAGCCGTGATACCCAAAAGTGCAACCAGGCCAAAGGCGGCGCGCGCTCGCGTGGGGCTCGCACTCCTGACCGTGGCGATCAGCGCGCTGGCGCTCGCGCAGCAGCAGAGCACCGAGCGGATCACGCCGAATTTCAAGGAAGCGGACATCACGCAGATCATCGAAGCGGTCAGCATGGCCACCGGCAAGAACTTCATCATCGATCCACGCGTGCGCGCGCAGGTCACGATGCTGTCCTCGACGCCGATGACGCCCGATCAGTTCTATCAGGCGTTCCTGGCGATCCTGCAGGTCCACGGCTTCGTCGCAGTGCCGGCCGGCAACGTAATCAAGATCGTGCCCGATGCGAACATGCGCCAATACCCGGCCGACGATCTGCCGGATCACGTGAGTTCAACCTCGGACGAGATGGTGACCCAGGTACTGGCCGTCAAGAACGTCAGCGCGGCCCAGCTCGTGCCTGTGCTGAGGCCGCTGATGCCGCAGAACGCGCAGCTCTCGGCAGTGACCGGCGCCAACATCCTGATCCTGTCCGATCACGCCAACAACGTGAACCGGATGATCCGCATCATCGAACGCATCGACCAGGTCGGCAACGCGGACATCGACGTGATCCCGCTGCTCAGCGCGACCGCGTCCGATACCGCCCGAGTGCTCAATTCCCTGCTCGCGCAGAGCGGCGAGGGCTCCAGCAACATCAAGATCGTGGCTGATGAGCGCTCCAACAGCGTGCTCGTGAGCGGTGATCCGGGCCAGCGGCTGCGCGTACGCACGCTCGTCGCGCACCTGGACACGCCGGTGGACACCGGCAGCGAGACCCAGGTGCGATACCTGCACTATTCGGATGCAACCGACCTGGCAACGCGGCTCAAGGAGCAGCTCTCGGGCACCTCTTCCGGCTCGACGTCGACCATGAACGCGCTGCTGAACCGCACCAATCCGCAGCCGCAGCAGCAGCCCCAGCCGCAGCCGCAGCAGAATGTCCAGGGCGCCGCGCCCGGTGCCCCCGCCACCGGCGGCGCCGCGACCATCACGCTGGCGGGCGGAATGGCCACGATCTGGGCCGACAAGGACACGAATTCCCTTGTGATCACGGCGGGCCCGCGCACGATGCGCGCGGTCAATGCCGTAATCGACAAGCTCGACATCCGTCGTCTGCAGGTCATCGTGCAGGCGATCATCGTCGAGGTCTCGGCCGACAAGACCGCGGATCTCGGCGTGAACTGGGTGCTGGACGCTTCGGCCACCGGCGCGGCGATCGGCGGCTTCATCTCCCCGATCGGAGGTATATCGGGCGTCGATCTTTACGCGGATTCGCAGAGTCCGACCGCGCTGGCCGCCAACCCGCCGACCGGCACGACCATCGGCATCGGCCGCCTGAAGGCCTCGGGCGTGAATTTCGCGGCCATCGTCCATGCGCTGCAGGGTGATTCACGCACCAACATCCTGGCGACGCCGTCGGTGGTCACGCGTGACAACCAGGAAGCGAAGATGGAGGTCGCGCAGGAGGTGCCGTTCCTGACCGGGCAGTACACGACCCAGAACGGCACCGGCAGCGCATTCCAGACCATCCAGCGCCAGGAGGTGGGCACGATACTGACCGTGACCCCGCAGATCAACGAGGGCGACGCCGTGCTGCTCAAGCTGCAGGTCGAGAGCTCGAGCCTCGCCGGCACCTCCCAGGGGGCGGTGGACCTGGTGACCAACAAGCGCGTAATCACAACCAGCGTACTGATCCGGGACGGCGGCACGCTGGTGCTCGGCGGCCTGATCCAGGACAGCTCGACGAACAACGAGCAGCGGGTACCGTTCCTGGGACGCATTCCGGTCCTCGGCGAACTGTTCCGTACGCGCGACACGTCGAAGAACAAGACCAACTTCCTGATCTTCCTGCAGCCGCGCATCCTGCGGGATGATGCGCAGGCGGCGATCGAGACCGATGCGAAATACAACTACGTGCGAGAGGAGCAGCGGCGCGTGAACCGCGAGAGCACGCTGATCCCGCTCGAGCCTTACCAGCCCGCCAACCTGCTGCCGCCGATCGACAACGGCCAGACCCGCCGGGGCGTGCTCAGTCCCGATGCCGGCGGCAACAGGGACACGGCACCGGACTCCGGATCGGCCAGTCCGGCCACGGCGACGCCGCTGTCACCGGCGCCGGCCCCCGCGAACGCGCCACCGGCGGCGGGCGGGGCCACGCCGTGAGCACTCCAGCACCCGCGCTCGCCGAGCCGGCCGCCGCGGAGGCGCGTCTGCCCTTCACCTTCGCACGGCGCCATGGAGTGCTGGTGCGCGGCGTGCAGGACGGCATCGCCGACTGTGTGTGTCGTGCGCCGGCCTCGCCGTTGGCGCTGGCGGAGACCCGGCGCTACCTGCGCCTGCCGTTGCGCCTGACCGTGGTCGATGGCGAGGCCTTCGACGATCTGCTGCGCAAGACCTACGAGGGCGGCGGCGAGTCGATGCAGATCGGGCTCGAGGACACGACCGACCTCGCGCATCTCGCCCAGGAACTTCCCGAGCAGGCCGACTTGCTCGAGAGCAATGACGATGCGCCGATCATCCGTCTGATCAACGCGGTGCTGACCCAGGCGATCCGCGAGAACGCCTCGGATATTCACATCGAGCCGTTCGAGAACCGGCTCGTGGTGCGCTTCCGCGTCGATGGCATCCTGCGCGAAGTCCTGCAGTCCAAGCGCGGCGTGGCACCGCTCGTGGTCTCGCGCATCAAGGTGATGTCGCGGCTCGACATTGCCGAGAAGCGCCTGCCGCAGGACGGACGCATCAGCCTGCGCATCGCAGGCCGAGCGGTCGACGTGCGCGTCTCGACGATTCCGTCTGGCCACGGCGAGCGCGTCGTGCTGCGTCTGCTCGACAAGCAGGCGGGCCGGCTCGACCTGAACTCGCTCGGCATGGCGGGCGCGACCCAGCAACTGATGAACGAGCTGATCCACAAGCCGCACGGCATCCTGCTGGTCACCGGTCCGACCGGTTCAGGCAAGACGACCACGCTGTATGCCGCGCTCGAGCAGCTCAACGACAACACGCAGAACATCATGACGGTCGAGGATCCGATCGAGTATTACATCGACGGCATCGGCCAGACTCAGGTCAATACCAAGGTCGAGATGACCTTCGCGCGCGGGCTGCGGGCGATCCTGCGCCAGGACCCCGACGTGGTACTGGTCGGCGAGATCCGTGACCTCGAGACCGCGCAGATTGCCGTGCAGGCGAGCCTCACCGGGCACCTCGTGCTCTCGACGCTGCACACCAATACGGCGGCCGGCGCGCTGACCCGCCTGCGCGACATGGGCATCGAACCGTTCCTGCTGTCCTCGAGCCTGGTGGGTGTGCTCGCGCAGCGCCTGGTGCGTGTGCTCAATCCGGATACGCGCCAGGCCTTCACGGCCGGGGAATACGAACGGCGCCTGCTGGGCCTCGCTCCCGAGGATCCCTCGCCGACGCTGTACCGTCCGGGCCGCGACGCCGGCGGCGGCTACCGCGGCCGCACCGGCATCTACGAGCTGATCGTGATCGACGACACGCTGCGCACGATGATCCACGACGGCATCGGGGAGCACGACATCGAGCGCTATGCGCGCAGATTCACCCCCTCGATCCGCGAGGACGGACTGGCGCGGGTGCAGAAGGGGGAGACCACGATCGAGGAAGTCCTGCGCGTCACGCGCGAGGACTGACCGTTCGGGGGTGGGCGCATTCGCATACACGGCGGTCGATCCGGCGGGCCGCCAGCACAAGGGTCTGATCGAGGGAGACACGGCGCGCCACGTGCGCGCGCTACTGCGAGAACGCCAGCTGCTGCCGGTCACCGTCGAGGAAGTCGCGGCGCAGGAATCGAGACGGCAGCTCAAGCGCGGTTTCAGCCTGCGCGGCGGCGTCTCCTCCTCCGACCTGTCGCTGCTCACGCGCCAGCTCTCGACGCTGGTACGCGCCGGACTGCCGCTCGAGGAGGCGCTGCTCGCGGTCTCTGAGCAAACCGAGCGCCCGCGAGTCCAGAGCATCGTGCTCGGCGTGCGTGCCAAGGTCATGGAAGGCCACACACTCGCGACCGGGCTGGCCGACTTTCCGCGCGTGTTCCCGGAGATCTATCGCGCTACGGTGTCGGCGGGCGAGCAGTCCGGGCACCTTGATGCGGTGCTCGAGCGGCTCGCCGAGTACACCGAGTCGCGCGAGCAGATGCGCCAGAAAGTGCTCGGCGCGATGCTCTATCCGATCGTGTTGACTGTCATGTGCTTCGGGATCGTCTCGATCCTGCTGACCTACGTCGTGCCCAAGGTGGTCGAGGTGTTCGAAGCCAACCGCGCCAAGCTGCCGCTTGCGACACAGGTGCTGGTCGACGTGAGCGGCGCACTGCGCAACTATGGATTGTGGCTGCTGGCCGGCATCGCCGTGCTGGCCGTGATCGCGTGGCGCGCGCTGCAGGTGCCGGCGACGCGCCGGCGCTATCATCGCGCGCTGCTGCGCCTGCCGGTGTTCGGGCGCGTGCTGCGCGGCTTCAATACCGCGCGCTTCACCCGCACGTTGGCCATCCTGACCGCCAGCGCAGTGCCGGTGCTCGATTCGCTGCGCATCGCGAGCGAAGTGATCACGAACCTGCCGATGCGCGATGCGGTCTCCGAGGCGGCCGCGCGCGTGCGCGAGGGTGCGCCGATTGGTCGTTCGCTGGCGCAGAGCCGGCTGTTCCCGCCGATGACCGTGCATCTGATCTCCAGCGGCGAGTCCAGCGGCGAACTGCAGGCCATGCTCGAGCGTGCTGCACTGAACCAGGAACGCGAACTCGAAGGCCTGCTGTCAGCGATGGTCGGGCTGCTCGGACCCCTGCTGATCGTGGGTATGGGACTGTTCGTGATGGGTATCGTATTTGCGATGCTGTTACCAATTTTTGAGATGAATGCACTGATTCACTGATCTGCTCGTTGCATCGGCCGGGAAATCGCATTATTTTCGGCGCGGCAGGCTCATCGCAACCACGCAGATTCGCGCCATGGGTGGAAATCCGGATTCCGACGAATTCGAGGAAGATGATGCGGACGAGGATGTCGTCGATGACGACATGGATCTCGATCGCGCCATCAAGGACATGGAGATCGCCAAGCGCCGCAGCGTCAAGGCCGGCGAACCGGCCTGGCGGCGTCTCGAGCAGCGGCTTGAGCAGAAGCGCACCGCGGAGCTGATCAGCGATTTCGAGGACTACGACATCGGCGAGTCGGCGCGGGAGGCCGACGCGCCGCACCGCAAGCAGGCGGAAGGCAATTCGCGCCGCCGCTGAGCTGCTCCCGCACCAGCGCTGACGGAAGCCTCAGGCCGCGGTTCGCCGCAGCACGCCGACGACCACACCCTCGATCAGCAGCGATTCCTGCCGGAGGTCCACGCGTATCGGCTCGAATTCCGAATTCTCCGGGAGCAGCCACACGACGGTGCCTTCCTGCCGATAGCGCTTGACCGTGACCTCGTTCTCGAGGCGGGCGACGATGATCTGCCGGTTGCGCACCTCGCTCGTGCGATGGACGGCGACCAGGTCGCCGTCGAGGATGCCTGCATCCTTCATGCTCATGCCGACCACCTTGAGCAGATAATGCGGTCGGGGCTGAAACACGTCGGGGTCGACCTTAAGATGATCGACAATGTGCTCCTGCGCGAGCATCGGCCGGCCGGCAGCCACCGAGCCGACCAGCGGCAATCCGAGCTGTTCGCGTATCGTGTCGCGCAGCTGGATGCCGCGCGATGCGCCAGGCAGCAGCGCAATCACACCCTTGCGCGCGAGGGTGCGCAGGTGCTCCTCGGCTGCATTCGGCGAGCGGAATCCGAGTTCGGCCGCGATCTCGGCACGGGTGGGGGGCATGCCCGTCTCCTCGAGGCTGCGCTGGATGAAGCGGAGTACGCGAGTCTGGCGGGGCGTCAGGTCTGACATACTGTAATTATATACAGTCATGCCCCGAACCCGCAATACGGATGCCGGCCTGGATGTTGCCATTATTGGTGCTGGCCACAATGGCCTCGTCGCGGCGGCCTACCTCGCTGCCGCGGGCCTCTCGGTCGGGCTGTTCGAACGCCGCGCGCTGGTCGGCGGCGCGGCGGTCACCGAGGAATTCGCGCCGGGGTTCCGTAATTCCACTGCCAGCTACACGGTGAGCCTGCTGCAGGCGCGGATCATCCGCGAGCTGCACCTGGCCGAGCATGGCCTCACGATCCTGCCGCGACCGATGCAGAACTTCCTGCCGCTCGGGAACGGAGCGTCGTTCAGCGTGCCGGCGAGCGCGTCAGGATTCGCAACCGAAATCGCCCGCCACAGCGGACGTGATGCCAGCCGCTATGCGGGGTGGTCCGCATTGATCGGGGAGGCCGCGCAGCTGCTGCGCGAGCTGGCCTGGCGCGTGCCGCCGACGGACCTGCGCCGCTGGCCCGACCTCTGGGCCCTGCTGCGACTAGGCCGCCGCGTGCGCGCCCTGCCGCTCACGCGGCAGCGCGAACTCTACGAACTGTTCACGCGTAGCGCCGGCGATCTGCTGGACTCCTGGTTCGAGAGCGATGCGCTCAAGGCCTTCCTGGGCTTCGACTCCGTGGTAGGCAGCTACGCGAGCCCCTATACCCCTGGCAGCGCTTACGTGCTGCTGCACCACGCCTTTGGCGAGGTCAACGGCCAGCGCGGGACCTGGGGCCATGCCCGGGGCGGCATGGGTGCGATCACGCAGGCGATGGCGCAGGAGGTACTACGGCGCGGTGCGCGCATCGAGACCGGTGCGCCAGTCGAGCGCGTGCTGGTCGATGGCGGTTGCGCCCGTGGTGTGCGTCTGATCGATGGCCGCGTCATACGGGCGCGGGCGGTGGCGGCCAACGTCAATCCGAAGCTGCTGTACCTGCAGATGCTCGAACCCGGGCAACTGCCGGCCACATTCCGTGCCGCCATGGAACGCTACCGCTGCGGCTCGGCGAGCTTTCGCATGAACGTCGCACTCTCCGAACTGCCCCGGTTCGATTGCGTGGCGCAATCCGGCGTCGGTGATCATCACCGCTCCGGAATCATCATCGCGCCGTCGCTGCGCTATATGGATCGGGCGTACGCCGAGGCGCGCCTGCGGGGCCATTCGAGCGCACCGATCATCGAGATGCTGATTCCGAGCACGGTGGACGATTCACTCGCACCCCGGGGTGCACACGTCGCCAGCCTGTTCTGCCAGCACTTCGCGCCGCAGCTGCCCGACGGCCGCAGCTGGGAGGGCGCGCGCGAAGCGATGGCCGGACTGATCATCGACACGGTAAGCGAACATGCGCCCAACTTCCGCCGTGCGGTGATCGCCCACAGCGCGCTCTCACCGGCGGACCTCGAGCAGCGCTTCGGGCTGGTAGGCGGCGACATTTTCCACGGTGCGCTCGGGCTCGACCAGATGTGGGCTGCAAGACCGGTGCTGGGATATGCCGACTACCGCTCGCCGATTCCGGGACTCTACCTTTGCGGCTCCGGCGCGCACCCCGGCGGCGGGGTGAGCGGACTGCCGGGCTACAATGCGGCCCAGCGCATCCTCTCCGATTGGCGCATGCGAGGCTTGCGTCGTGTACTGTGGCGCACAGACAGGCGCGCAATTGATTGAACTGTCGGCGTAGACCGACAGCGGTTTACGGTCGCAGCTATTGCAATTCAACCTTAAATTTGGTCAAGTTGCCGCCAGGAATATCGTCCCGGGGCGGCAACGCGCGGCGCGATGTTTTTCATTTGCGTGTTTCCTGAAATTCAAAGGGGATTGGTATGGACAAGAGTATCGTTGTGAAGCTGGCTGCCGCCGCTGCGATCTTCGCACTCGCCGGCTGCACCGACCTCAAGCCGCTGCAGGCCGACATCGACAGCCTGAAGACCCAGGTAGGCAAGCTGCAGACCGATGTCGATGCGGCGAAGGCGTCGGCCGATTCCGCGGCCAAGGCGGCCAGCGCGGCGCAGGCATCCTCCAACCAGGCTGCTTCGGCTGCTGCCGGCGCTCAGAGCACGGCCAACCAGGCCCTCGCTGCGGCCCAGGCGGCGCAGTCGTCGGTTGATGCGACCAATGAGAAGATTGATCGCATGTTCAAGAAGTCAGTTTCGAAGTAATCGGACCCGACGGACGACAATGAACGCCGCGCGCCGCGCGGCGTTTGTTTTTCTGCGCTCTCTGCGGCGCGGCGCGCGACGCGCGTCGCGAACTGTGTGAGCCCAGGCGGGCGGATTAGCTCAGAAACGCACCAGCGCCGAACCCCAGGTGAGCCCGCCACCGAGCGCTTCGAGCAGCAGCAGGTCGCCGCGCTTCACGCGTCCGTCGCGCACGCCGACGTCCAGAGCGAGCGGCACCGAGGCGGTCGACGTGTTGCCGTGGTTGTGCACGGTCACGATCACGCGCTCCATCGGCAGGTCCAGCTTGCGCGCGGTAGCCTGGATGATGCGCAGGTTCGCCTGGTGCGGCACCAGCCAGTCGATGGCGGACTGCTCGAGATTATTGGCCGCCAGAGTCTCGTCTACGACGCGTCCGAGCAAGGTCACGGCGAGCTTGAAGACCTCGCTTCCAGCCATCCGGATGTAGTCGCCTGAGCGCATGGTCCCCGGGGCCGCGCCGTGCGCCGGACCGCCGGTGCAGTACAGCAGGTGCTGATAGTGGCCGTCGGCGTGCAGGTGGGTCGAGATGATCCCCGGCTCCTCCGACGGCACGAGGATGACAGCACCGGCTCCATCCCCAAACAGGATCGCCGTGCTGCGATCGTTCTGGTCGGTAATGCGCGAGAGCACCTCCGAACCGACGACCAGCGCTCGCCGGGCAGCGCCAGTGCGCACGAACTTGTCGGCGACGGCAAGCGCGTAGATGAAACCGCTGCAGGCGGCCTCGAGGCTGAACGCGGGCGCACCGCGATTGCCCAGTCGGGCCTGCAGCAACGCACCGGCATTGGGAAATACCAGGTCCGGCGTCGTCGTTCCATAGGAAATCAGGTCGATGTCCCCGGGCTGCAGCCCGGCCGCCGCGATGGCGGCACGCGAGGCGTGCTCGGCCATGTCGACGTTGGACTCCCCGTCGGCGGCGATATGGCGGCATTCGATTCCGGTGCGCTCACGGATCCAGGTATCGCTGGTATCCATGCGCTTCTCGAGATCGAAATTCGTGACCACCTTCGCCGGCAGATAGCTGCCAGTGCCCACGATCCTGGAATACACGCGCGCCCTGCCGCGTTCGCCGGAAGTGCCGCGCTACTCTTTGGCTTCCGCCTCGGGTGTCGCCTCGATCACGCGGCGACCGCGGTAGAAGCCATCCGGGGTGACGCGATGACGCAGGTGCTGCTCGCCCGACTGCGGATCGATCGACAGTGCCGGGGGCGAGAGCCCATCGTGCGAACGGTGCATGCCGCGCTTCGAAGGCGTCTTGCGGCTTTTCTGTACGGCCATGATCCCAACTCCTAGAGCAGTGTGTTCTCGACTAGTCCTTCTGCTTTGCGCCGCGTTCCAGCAGCGCGCGCAGATCTGCGAACGGTCGCGTGACCGGAGGCGGCGCGGCAGCCACCTCGAGTGACGGAGGCCCCTCGGAGGCCTCGCAGTGCGCGCCGCCTTCGTGCCGCGGCACGATCGGCAGCGCCAGCAGCAGCTCCTCGCCGATGAGTGCCGCGAGGCTGATCCGTCCCTCGGGCGCGAGGAACGTCTCCGCTCCTTCCGGCGCACTCTCGGCTGCCTGTTCACTGTCCGCGAACAGGACGGTTGAATTCGTGCCAACCCGTACGCGCATCGCTCGCACGCAGCGCTGGCAGAGCATCTCGACCTCGGCCTCGAGCTCGACCAGCGCCGAGGGCCAGCCGTGGTCGCGGCCGAAGCGTAGCCGCGCCCGCACGCTGCCCGCGCCCGCGTTCGGGTGCAGCGGAAAACCCGGCAGCTGCGCCACCGGGAGTTCGTACTCAAAGGCTGCACCCTTGTCCGAGAGCTGGTTGACGTCGCGTAGCTTCGAGGCGCCGTCGGGCATGGGGCGCGTATCATAGGAGCTGTGGCTACCCAAGTCAAAGCGAGCGCTGCACTCAAGCCCTTGATTCGAATTCCGTTTTTCTCCGCGCGTTGCGCACGCGCATGACAGCTGGCGTGCCGCAGCCGCCAGCCCTCGTGCTGGCGTCGACATCCGCCTACCGGCGCGAGCTGCTGCAGCGGCTCCGGCTGCCCTTCGAAGTGGTGGCGCCGCTCGTCGATGAGGCTGTCATAGCGAGCGAGACCCCACTGGAGCGAGCGCAACGCCTGGGGCTCGCCAAGGCTGAAGCCGTGAGCCTGCGCTTCCCCGGCGCCACCATAGTGGGCAGCGACCAGGTCGCGGTATGCAGGGGCGAAGTACTGGAAAAGCCCGGCAACGCAGCGCGCTGCCGCGAGCAGCTCGCACTGCTCTCAGGTGCGGCGGCGACGTTCTACACCGCCGTAGCGGTGCTGGCGGGCCCGCCCGCCCGCGCCGCGCAGTTCGTCGATACGACCACGGTGTATTTTCGCACGCTCGCGGAGGCCGAAATCGAGCGCTACGTCGCGGCCGAGCAGCCCTTCGATTGCGCTGGTGGCTTCCGCTGCGAAGGGCTCGGCATCAGCCTGTTCACGCGAATCGTCAGTGAGGACTCTACGGCGCTGATCGGACTGCCGCTGATCAGCCTTGCACGGAGCCTGCGCCAGCTCGGCTATGCCGTGCCCTGAACGGCGCCGCGGCCGCGGGCGCGCGGCTGCTTGAGCCGGTCGAGCACCGCCTTGAGCTCATCGGGCAGCGGCGCATTGAAGCTCTGTTCCCCACCATCGGGCCACGTGAACGAGCAGCTGTGCGCATGCAGGAACATGCGGTTGAGTCCGAGCTGCGCGAACGCCGCGTTGGCGGCCGAATCGCCGTATTTCGCATCGCCAGCCACCGGATGGCCACAGTACGCCGCGTGCACGCGAATCTGATGCGTACGCCCGGTCAGCAGCGTCGCCTCGACCAGAGAGGCACGCGCCCCGTAGTGCTCGACGAGCCGGAAGGCTGTCAGGGCCCGCTTGCCATCGGGATCGACACGGACCGTACGCTCGCCCCCTTGGCGCAGATCCGTGCGCAGCGGCGCGTCCACGCGCTTGGGACCCAAATTCCATCGCCCGGCCAGCAGCGCCAGGTAGGATTTCTGCATGGCTCCATCGCGCAGCAGTGCGTGCAGCACACGCAGCGCCGAGGGCCGGCGCGCAATCAGCAGGCAGCCGCTGGTGTCGCGGTCCAGCCGGTGCGCCAGTTCGAGCGATTCCTGCGGACGGGAAGCCCGCAGCGCCTCGATGACACCGAACGCAAGGCCGCTGCCACCATGCACAGCCAGTCCCGAGGGCTTGTCGAGTACCAGCAGGCGCTCGTCCTCGTGGATCACTGCGGCCTCGACCCGCGCGATCAGCGCTGCGGGTACGCGCCGCGGGGCATCGGGGTCCTGCGGACGCACCGGCGGCAGGCGCAGCTCATCCCCGCTCTCCAGACGCTGTTCTGGCCGGGCGCGGCGGCCATTCACGCGCACCTCGCCGCGACGGATCAGCCGGAACAGTGCCGTCCGCGGCACTCCGACCAGCAGCCTGCCCAGCACCTTGTCCAGCCGCTGCCCAACGCCCTCAGCGTCGACGGTTACGCGGCGCACTGCCGATTTCGGCAGCGCACGGTCTTCGGGGTCGGTCTTCAGAACGATGGGCTTGCTCCCATTCAAGGCACCCGGCAAACCCGGTCCCAGCTTAAGTGTTTGTTTTGAGTAACGTAGGGGGCTATAATGCCAGTCGTTGCCAAGCTGCTTAAACTCGTAAGACTTTCGAGGGTGCGGGTCCGGCATTGCGGCAACAAGTCAGCGGCCTTCGAGCCGCATGGTAGTTGGTCCTCGAATTCGAGGCCATCGCACATGAGTCGGCCGATCCGGTCCGCGCTCGCCTGTAGAAGCTCCTCCGCAAGTTCGAGCCCACGAGCGCGCTGCCGGTCAGTGGACCTCAGGATTTCCGGCGCGCCGCCGATCGAGGCGGCCACGAGTCGATATTTTCGATGAAACGCAGTAAGCGCCAACTGATCTTCGAGCCATCCGCTGCCCATGGCGGCGTCGCGACCCTGCCCCCACAAGTGCAGGATCCGGCAACCGCGGCCTCTCATCCAATTCTGGCAGAGGCAAATGAAAAGAATGTTAGTCAACGCGACCCAGCAGGAAGAACTGCGGGTCGCCATGGTGGATGGACAGAAGCTCTATGACCTGAGCATCGAGATACCGTCGAGGGAACAGAAGAAGGCCAACGTCTACAAAGCCCGGATCTCCCGCGTCGAGCCTTCGCTCGAGGCGGCGTTCGTCGATTATGGGGCACAGCGGCACGGCTTCCTGCCGCTGAAGGAAATCTCGCGGGATTATTTCCGCACCCAGCCGCAGGGCCGGCTCAACATCCGCGAGCTGGTGACCGAAGGCCAGGAAATGCTGGTGCAAGTGGAGAAGGAGGAACGCGGCAACAAGGGTGCCGCGCTGACCACCTTCATCAGCCTCGCCGGGCGATTCCTGGTACTGATGCCGAACAATCCGCGTGCCGGAGGCGTCTCGCGTCGCATCGAAGGCGAGGACCGCGACCAGATGCGGGAGGTCATGAACCAGCTGGTGGTCCCCGACGGCATGGGGGCCATCGTGCGTACCGCCGGCGTCGGCCGCTCGGCCGCCGAGCTGCAGTGGGACCTGGATAACCTGCGCACCCAGTGGGACGCGATAGCGGCGGCGGCCGACAGCCGCGGCGCTCCGTTCCTGGTCTACCAGGAAAGCGACGCGGTCACCCGCGCGCTGCGCGACTACCTGTCCGACGACATCGGTGAGATCCTGGTCGACGACGACAGCGCATTCCAGAAGGCCCAGGAGTACATGACGCGCTTCATGCCGAATGACGCGCATCGCAAGCTCAAGGCCTACGTCGACGACATCCCGCTGTTCACGCGTTACCAGATCGAGAGCCAGATCGAGTCGGCTTATGCGCACAAGGTGCAATTGCCCTCGGGCGGCAGCCTCGTGATCGACTACACCGAGGCGCTGGTGTCGATCGACATCAATTCAGCTCGCGCGACGCGCGGGGGGGACATCGAGACGACTGCCTGCAACACCAACCTCGAGGCGGCGGACGAGATCGCGCGTCAGCTTCGCATTCGCGACATCGGCGGACTGATCGTGATCGACTTCATCGATATGGAGTCGACCAAGAACCAGCGCGACGTGGAGGACCGCCTGCGCGATGCGATGAAGATGGATCGCGCCCGCATCCAGATCGGGCGACTCTCGCGTTTCGGATTGCTCGAGATGTCGCGCCAGCGCCTGCGCCCGAGCCTCGGAGAGTCGAGCCACCTGGTGTGTCCGCGCTGCAACGGGATCGGCAGCATCCGCAGCATCGAGTCGATGGCGCTCGCGGTCCTGCGGCTGATCGGCGAGGACGTGCGCAAGGATCGGACCGGACGGGTGATCGTGCAGTTGCCAGTCGACGTCGCGACCTACCTGATCAATGAGAAGCGCGAGGCCTTGCGAGCGCTCGAGGACAAGAGCAGCTGCCAGCTCGTGATCGTGCCCAATCCCCACATCCAGACCCCGGAGTACTCGATCCGTCGCGTGCGCGACGACGAAGTGCAGCTGGCGGAAAATGCGCAGGTCAGCTACCAGATTCCGGTAGCGCCGGCCGCACCGGACGCGACCGCAGAGCGCGACAAGCGCCCGCCGGCCGAACCGCCGGCGGTGGCCGCGTTATTGCCGAAGACCGCGGCACCGATCGTGGCCGCTCCGGTCGCCGCGGCACCGATCGCGGCTCCGATCGCGGCGCCGATCGCGGCGCCGCGATCGGCTCCCGCTGCAGGGGGATTCTGGGACCGTGTCAAGCGCCTGTTCTCCAATGGCGATGTGGCCGGCGCGCCGCCGGCGCTCGCCACCACGGAATCGCAGGCCGTCGATGCACCAGCAGAACCGAGCAGCCGCGAGCACGGTGGCGGCGGGGGCCGCCGCGAGGGCTCGCGCGGACGCGACCGTCGACCGCATTCGCGCGGCGATGGCTCGCGCCGCGACGAATCGCGGCGTGACGGTCGCGGACGCGACGACAGCCGCGGCAGGGACGAAGGACGCCGCGATGAGATGCAGCGCGGACGCGACGCTCCGCGCCGCGAAGCGCGGCGCGATGAGCCCAGGCGCGATGAGCCCAGAAGGGACGAGCCCCGCAGGGAGCCGCGCCGGGACAGCCCCGAATTCGCGCCTCCGAATGGCAACATCGCGGTCCCGGAGCACGGCGAGGCGACAGGCGCCGGCGGAGCGGGCGATATGCCGCAGGGCGAGCGCAGCGGGCGCTCGCGTCGCGGCGGGCGCCGCCGACGTCGCGGCGGTGGCGGCGGCAACCGCGAGCCGTCCGTCGGAACGACCGGCAACGGTTCCGGAGCAGACAACGGGGCCGGTGGCGAGCCGGAGCGCTTCGAATCGGGCAACCACCAGCAGTCGCCGATGCAATACAGCTGGGGATCGGACGCGGCGGCGGAGACCACACGCCCTGCTGAACGCGCGAGCGAGCAGGGTCACGCCGAATCACAGGCCGGTGGCGAGTCCAGGCCCTACGTCGTATGGTCTGCAGCGCCACCCGCTCCGGCGCCACCTGCTGCAGCGCCACCTGCTGCCGCGCCGCCTGCTGCAGCGCCGCCGGTCTCAGCGCCCGGGGCATCGGAAGAGCGTCGCGACCCGTAGCAGGCTTAGGACTCAGCGCTGTGCGGCGAGCAGCGCTGAGACCGCGGCGAGATCCTGCGCGCTGTTGACGTCCGGCCCGGGCGGCATCAGCGCGTCAGCGACGCAGATCCTCATGCCATGCTCGAGTGCACGCAGCTGCTCGAGCCGCTCGAGGGACTCGAGCGTGCCCGGCGGCAGCGCGGACAGCGCAGCAAGTGCCTCGACTCTGTAGCCATAGATGCCGATGTGCCGGCGTGCGATCGCCGGCGCCGGCGCATCGCTGCCGACACCGACCCCATCACGCGCGCATGGGATCTGTGCCCGGCTGAAATACAGCGCGCGCTGCGCGCGGTCCACGACGACCTTCACTACATTCGGATCGCGCCACTCCGCGCCAGACGCAAGCGGCACCGCGAGTGTCGCGATGGCTGCATCCGGACTGGCCTCAAGCAACGCGGCGACCTGATCCACGAGCGCCTCGGGCAGCAGCGGCTCGTCGCCCTGGAGGTTCACGACGATGTCCCGCGGAGCCCAGCCGAGCCGCAGCGCGACTTCGGCGATGCGGTCAGTTCCGGAAACGTGACTCGCTGCGGTCATGCACACCGTGGCGCCGAAGTCCCGTGCCACGCGCGCAATGCGCTCGTCGTCGGTCGCAATGATGATTTCCTGCGCGCCGGATCGACGCGCCCGCTCATGGACCCACTGGATCATCGGTCGACCGGCCAGCGCGAGCAGCGGCTTTCCCGGCAGGCGCGTGGAGCCGTAGCGCGCCGGGATCACGATGCGGTACATCTAGCGCCGCATCAGCGGATCATCGCTCGCGAGCACCCGGGCCTCCTCTTCGAGCAGCACCGGGATACCATCACGCAGCGGAAAGGCCAAGCGGTCGGCCCGGCATACCAGCAACGCGGGCTCGCGCTCATAGCGCAGTGGCCCCTTGCACACCGGACAGGCAAGGATATCGAGCAGACGTGCTTCCAATTGCTACTCCCGCAGTCCATCGCCGCCAAAGGCCACCAGCGCGCGCCCGAGCGCGCCCAGCAATACCTCGGTATCGGCCTCGCTGAAGCTGGCCGTGACGGGCAGATACCATCGGTCTGTCCCGCCGAAAGCGCGGCATTTTACCGCATCCTTCTCGGTCATCAGCACCGGCAGCCCATCGGCGAACTCCAAATCCGCCGGCCGGAAGCGCGCATGGTCGGGATACGGGTGCTCGATCGGCTCGAGTCCGGCGGCCCGCAGCTGCGCGAAAAACCGCTGCGGATGACCGATGCCGGCGATGGCGTGCACGCGCCGTCCCGACAGCGTCGCGAGCGCCAACCCCCGGTCGCCGTCCTGTCCGCTGCCCGCCTCCCGGACCGGCCGGAGCACGTCGCCACGCAGCTGCATGGCGAAGCATGCGCCGCGCGCCAAGTACTGCGGCGGCGTCAGTGACGCCGCTGCGCCCTGAACCACCAGCGCATCGGAGCGCGCGAGGCGCTCCACGGGCTCGCGCAGCGGTCCGGCCGGCAGCAGGTAGCCATTGCCGAAACCCCGCGCTGCGTCGACCACCACGATCTCGAAGCAGCGCGGCAGGCGCAAGTGCTGCAAGCCGTCGTCGGCGATCAGCACGTCGACGCCTGCCCCGATCAGCAGGCGTGCCGCATTCACGCGATCGCGACACACCGCGACTGGTACACCGGTGCGGGCACGCAACAGCACGGCCTCGTCGCCGACGAGCGCCGGATCGGAGTGCGCTTCGACCTGCAGCGGCGTCCCGGCGCGCGGCGCGCTGCCACCAAACCCGCGCGATATGACGCCTGGACGCCAGCCCGCTGCGCGCAGCTGACCACAGAGCCACGCGACCAGCGGGGTCTTGCCGGTGCCGCCAACGGTCAGGTTACCGACCACGACGACCGGGCGCGGCAATCGCTGCACGGCCGGCCAGCCGCGGCGCTGCAATCCGCCGCGGACGCGCAGCGCGGCGCCGAACAACGCCGCCAGCAGGCGCAGCGACCAGGGCGGCCGAGCATCGCGGTACCACAGCGCCTGCAGGCGCGTGGCTGGCGAGTCGCTAGGCACTGAACTGCAGGCGGTGCAGCTCTGCGTAGATCCCGCTGCGGGCGAGCAGTTCGGAATGCGAGCCGGATTCCACGATCGCACCGTCCTGCATCACGATGATCCGATCGGCCCGCTCCACCGTCGAGAGGCGGTGCGCGATCACGAAGGTGGTGCGGTCGCGCACCAGGCGGTCGAGGGCGGCCTGGATGTGCCGCTCGGCCGCCGTGTCGAGCGCCGAGGTCGCCTCATCGAGTATCAGGATCGGCGTATCGCGCAACAGCGCGCGCGCGATCGCGATGCGCTGGCGCTGACCGCCGGAGAGCAGCACACCGCGGTCGCCGACCATGGTGTCGAGGCCTTGCGGCAGCTGCTCGACGAACTCCTGCACGTAGGCGGCACGTACCGCATCGAGCAGCTGCGCTTCGTCGATGCCGGTCGCGCCGAACAGGATGTTATTGCGGATCGAGTCGTTGAACAGCACGACCTCCTGGCTCACGAGACTGATCTGCGCGCGCAGGTCGTGCAGGCGGTATTCACGGATGTCGACACCGTCGAGCAGGATCTGCCCGGCGCCCGGATCGTAGAAGCGCGGCAGCAGCGACACCAGCGTCGACTTGCCGCTGCCGGAACGTCCCACGATCGCGAGCGAGCTGCCGGACGGGACGAGCAACGAAATCTCGCGCAGCACGTGCTCGACGCCCGACGCGTACTGGAAGCTCACGTCGCGGAACTCGACCGTGCCGCGCGCCCGCGCCAGGGGATGGCTGCCGCCCAGCGGCTCGCCCGGCGCATCGAGCACCTCGAACACGCTGGCACCGGCGGCGATACCCTGCTGCAGCGGGCCCGACACATCCAGCGCGCGCCGCAGCGGCTGCGGCACCTGCAGCAGTGCGATCAGGAACGGAAAGAATTCGGCGACCGACATCGTGTGCCGCACGATCTCCCGATTGGCGATGAACAGCACGCCGGCGAGACCGATCGCCGCAATCATCTGCACCGTCGGCTTGCTGCTGGCGCGCACGGAGATCAGCCGCACGTTGGAGCGGCGGTTGAGCTCATTGACGCTCTCGAACAGCCGCTCGATGTGCGCCTGCGCGTTGAACACCTTGACCACGCGGTGGGCGTCCAGCGATTCCTTGGCGACGCGAGTGACGTCCCCCATCGAGTTCTGGATGCGGGTGCTATAGCGTCGGAAGCGGATGTTGACGTTGCGCACGATCATCGCGATCAGGGGCGCGACCGTGACTGCGAACAGTGCCAGCCGCCAGTTGAGCCAGAACAGCGCCGCGACGTTGATCAGGATCGCAAGCGAATCGCGGATGATCACTGTCAGCGTATCGGTCGCCGCCGAGGCCACCAGCTCGGTGTTGTAGGTCAGCCGGGTCAGCATCACGCTGGTGGACTCGCGATCGTAGCGCGCGGTAGGCAGGCGCAGACAGTGCGCGAACAGTTCGCCGCGGATGGTCTTGATCACCTGCCGGCCGACCCAGGACGGAAAGTAGTTCGCGAGATAGTCGCCGGTGCCGCGCACCAGGAAGATCAGAATCACGCCGAGCGGCAGCAGGCTCAGGACCTGCGTGTGGTGCTCCAGCGTGAGCACGTCGCTCATGTAGTTCTTGGTGAAATCGATCGTGGCCAGGTCGCTGCCGGCGTACAGCATCATGCCGAGCACGCCGATCAGATACATCCCGATGTGCGGCCGCGCGTAGCGCAGCAGACGTCCGTAAACCCGGCGCGCCTGCTGCGCATCCGCGGCGCTGGCTGCGGGGCCGGATCCCGCGCTGCTCAAGGCGGACTCGGGGGCGAATCGTTGACCGTCGCGACGTCCATCTGCGTGAAGCCCAGCTTTCCCAGCACGTCCATCGCGGTCACCACGGCCTGGTGACTTGCCCGGCCGTCGGCACGGATCGTGACCGGCGCGCCGCGTGCCGCATCGTCCGCCGTCCTGATGATCGCGGCCCGCAGCGTATCGGCGCCAGAATTGACCAGTTCGCGCCCGTTGACGAGGTAGCTGCCGCTGGCGCTGACCGTGACGACCAGTCCACCGCCGCCATTGCGCTGCGCGGGTACCGAGCCAGCCTGCGGCAGCCGTATGCGCAGCCGGCCTTCGGCCGAGAAGTTCGAGGACAGCATGAAGAACACGACCAGCAGCAGCACCACGTCGATCAACGAGGTGACGTTGATCTCCGGCTCCTCATTGCGGCGCGGCTTGAGATTCATGGCGTCAGCTCACCGCCTCGGCATTGCGGCGGGCCGCGAACTCGACGGCGTCGGCCACCCGCAGCGCACTCTTCTCCATCTCGACCACGATGCGGTCGACGCGGCCGCGCAGGTAGCGGTAGGCGATCAGCGACGGGATTGCGACGCACAGTCCCGCCGCGGTCGCCACCAGCGCCTCGGCGATGCCGCCCGAGAGCATGCGCGGGTCGCCAGCCCCGCCGGCGTTGATCGCATTGAAGGCCTTGATGATGCCGGTCACCGTGCCGAGCAGTCCCAGCAGCGGCGAGACACCGGCAATCGTGCCGAGCGTGTTCAGGAACCGCTCGAGCTCGTAGACCACGTGGCGGCCCGTGTCCTCCAGCCGCTCCATCAAGACTTCGCGCGGACGGTGCCGGTTGGCGAGCCCGGCGGCCAGCAACTTGCCGAGCGGCGAGTTCTGCTCCAGGGCCGTAATGACCTTGTCGTTGATCTGGTCGGACTCGACCAGTTTCCAGACCTTCTGCGTCAGGTCCGGCGGCAACACGCGCCGGTCCTGCAGCGTCCAGAGGCGCTCGAGGATGATGGCCGCGGCGACAATCGAGCACAGAATGATGGGCCACATGAGTGCCCCGCCCGCCTGCACGATTTCCCACATCTCTGGCGTTTGCTCCGTTGCGGCGCTGTCGGCCGATCGCGCGGGCATGATACCTAAAGCGCGCCGGCGGCAGCGGCAAATTCACGGTGGTGCGCTTATGGCGAGGCGGCCTGTACTGCTACAGTCGAGCGGTGAAGCCCCGACTGGTCGTCAAGAGACTCGCACAGCTCCTGCACGAGCGCCGCCACAGCTGGTACCTGCGGCTGTTCGGGGAGCGCCTCACCGATCCGCACCTGTGGACCATGAATCGTCACGCAATCACGGCCGCCTTCGGTGTCGGCGTGGGCGTGAGCTTCATTCCGCTGCCGGTCCACATGGTGCTCGCGGCCCTGGCCGCGGTGTGGTGGCGCCTGAACCTGCCGGTCGCCATCGCGTCGGTATACCTGATCAATCCATTCACGATGGTGCCGGTCTACTTCGCGGCCTATCGCGTCGGCGCGCTGCTGCTGCGCTACCGGCCGCATCATTTCGAGTTCCACCTGACCTGGAACTGGCTCGAACATGGCCTCGGGCCGGCCTGGAAGCCGTTCCTGCTCGGATGCCTGGTGTGCGGCATCGCCTGCGGGCTCGCGGCGCGCCTGGCGCTCGAATGCTTCTGGCGCTATGCGACCATGCGGCGCTATCACCGTCGCCACGAGCGCCGGCGCCCTCAGCGGCCCGCGCCCTGACGCAACTGCCCACCTTCGAGCTCCAGCACGCGGTCCATGCGCGCGGCAAGCCGCGGATCGTGCGTGACGACGACCAGGCTCGTCCCCAGTTCCCGGTTGAGCTCGAGCATGAGCGAGAACACCTGCTCGGCATTGCGGCCATCGAGATTTCCAGTCGGTTCGTCCGCCAGCACCAGCGCGGGACCCGTCACCAGAGCGCGCGCGACCGCGGTGCGCTGGCGCTCCCCGCCCGAGAGCTGATGCGGCCGGTGGCTCAGCCTTGCGGCGAGCCCGACCCGGCCGAGCAGCGCCCGGGCCCGCTCCGCGGCCTCCGCGGCCGGGTCCCGTCGCACCAGCAGCGGCATCGCGACGTTCTCCAGCGCCGAGAATTCCGGCAGCAAGTGGTGG